>OGJH01001107.1_pt1 | contig 25804 bp, 20 predicted proteins | sample 1572021 | NCBI WGS metagenome assembly OGJH01 (sample SAMEA2582098, study PRJEB24529) | metagenome | biome: Human gut stool | place: China | collected 2011
CTGCTGTTTTGTCAGCTTACCGGCCTCGCTTTCATCCCGTGGCCACTGGTAGGAGCAGTCTCAGGTAAGGCGTTTATAACACAATAGCCATCCATCTCCCTCAAAAATCAGGGCTTTGATATGAAGCACTATTCCTGTTGTATCAGGGATATTAAGGCATGCATTCTTTACAGCCTGTGTGGCAAGCTCAGCTGTTATATTTTTACCATATGCCCATCCTATGATTTTGCGATCATATAAATCCATTACAGATGCAAGATAAGTCCATCCTTCATTTACTACATGGATATATGTGATATCAGTTACAAGTTTTTTAAATACCGTGTCAGCACTAAAATCGCGATTAAGGATATTTTCTTTATCATCCGGAACTGCCCCTTGATTCTTTTGGTATTGATACTTTTTAACAACAATGCTTTTAATTTCAAGCTTTTTCATATGACGTTGAACACGTTTTACTGAGCAGGGGATATTTCTATCATTAAGTTCTCTATGGATCTTAATTGCCCCGTAATGTTTCTTAAATTCGTTATATATTGAAAATACTTCATTGCTGAATTCCTTATATTCCTGTTCTCTTTTTGTAGGAACATGATTTAATGCAGCATAGTAAGTGCTTCTAGGGAATTTAAGTGCAGAGCACATCTGCTTTACAGTATACTTGTCTAAGTTAGCTTGAATAAAGGACACGTATTCAGTTATTGATTTTTGGCGAATATGGCAGTAGCTTTTTTTAATATTTCATTCTCAATTTCAAGGTCTTTCATTTTTTTCTGAAGAGCCTTGTATTCCTTTAAAGAAATAGTCTCTTCCTCTGTAGTAATTACTGAAGCAAGATTTTTAATCCATGTAGAGACTGTGCCTTTTGGAATGCCATATTCGTTACTTAGTTCAGTTACACCTTTGCCAGCTTTACAATGCAGATCAACAATCTGCTGTTTAAACTCTGGGGTGTATGATTTTTGATTTTTAGCCATTATGTTGAACTCCTTTTTCTATAAGTACAGCTTGTTCAATATTTCGTGTCTATGGTTATATTCTAGCACCACACTCTACATTTAAAAAGAAAAACTGGGTTATGATTGATATTATAACCAGTGCTGAATCAAGTGGAATAATATTTGTACATTAAAATTAGTTGTATAATTGAATATATTATGATATATTTAATCACACAATTAGTTTATTACGAGGTGGCAATTTATGTGCGGAATAGTAGGTTTTACAGGTGAGCATCAGGCAGCACCGATTATATTAGATGGTCTTTCCAAGCTGGAATATCGTGGTTATGACTCAGCGGGTATGGCTGTTCGCGATGGAGAGGGAGAATATCAGATAGTTAAGGCTAAGGGAAGACTTAAGGCTCTTTCTGAGAAAACAGATGATGGAAACGCTGTACGCGGTACTTGCGGTATAGGGCATACCAGATGGGCTACACATGGTGAGCCTTCTGAGATTAATGCCCATCCGCATAGGTCAGATGATGGGAATGTTGTTGGCGTACATAATGGTATTATTGAAAATTACCAGGAACTTAAAGAGAAGCTTATTAGAAAAGGATATACTTTTTATTCATCAACAGATACAGAGGTAGCCATAAAGCTTGTGGATTATTACTATAAGAAATATGAGCATACTCCTGTTGATGCAATTAACCATGCGATAGTGCGTATCCGCGGTTCCTATGCACTTGCACTTATGTTCAATGATTATCCGGAAGAGATTTTTGTTGCTAGAAAAGACAGTCCGATGATTCTTGGTGTAAATAATGGAGAGTCATATCTTGCCTCTGATGTACCGGCTATCCTTAAGTACACGCGAAACGTGTATTATATTGGTAACATGGAGATGGCGCGTCTGAAAAAGGGAGAAATTACTTTTTATAACCTTGATGGTGATGTGATAGAAAAGGAACTTGTTGAGATTAAGTGGAATGCTGAAGCTGCTGAGAAAGCGGGCTATGAGCATTTCATGATGAAAGAGATTCATGAGCAGCCGCGCGTGATTGCTGATACGCTTCATTCTGTTTACAAGGATGGAGTGCTTGATTTATCATCAGTTGGTCTTGCAGATGAAGACATCAAGAGAATTTCACAGATTTATATAGTAGCGTGCGGTTCGGCGTACCACGTTGGCGTTGTTGCACAGTATGTTATAGAGGATCTTGCCAAGATTCCGGTGAGAGTTGATGTGGCATCGGAGTTCAGATACCGCAGGCCGATTCTTAAAAGTGATGATCTGGTTATCATCATCAGCCAGTCGGGTGAGACGGCAGACAGCCTTGCAGCGCTTCGTCTTGCAAAGGAGAAGGGCGTCAAGACACTCGCCATTGTAAATGTTATAGGCAGCTCCATTGCGCGCGAGGCGGATAGTGTATTCTATACGCTTGCCGGTCCGGAGATTGCGGTTGCTACAACAAAGGCATACAGCACACAGCTTATCGCCTCCTACTGTCTTGCAATCCAGTTCGCCAAAGTTCGCGGTGAGATAACACAGGCACGGTGCGCAGCTATGCTTTCAGAGCTTGAGACACTTCCGGATAAGGTCAAGAAGATACTTGGTGATAAAGAACGTATCCAGTGGTTTGCTGCTAAGCAGTCTAACATGTGTGATATTTTCTTTATAGGGCGTGGTATCGATTATGCTGTGAGCCTTGAGGGAAGCCTGAAACTCAAGGAAATATCCTATATCCATAGTGAGGCTTATTCTGCCGGAGAACTCAAGCACGGCACAATCAGCCTTATTGAGGATGGAACTCTTGTGATAGGGACTCTCACACAGGATGCTCTCTACGAAAAGACAGTGAGCAACATGGTTGAGTGCAAGAGCCGTGGCGCGTACCTTATGGGGCTTACAACCTACGGAAACTATGAGACTGAGGATACCTGTGACTTTACGGTATACATTCCTAAGACGGATGCATATTTCACAGCGTCACTTGCAGTTATACCGCTTCAGCTTCTTGGCTATTATGTATCGGTGGCCAAGGGTCTTGATGTGGACAAGCCAAGGAATCTGGCTAAGAGCGTTACAGTAGAATAGTACATGGGAGTATTGATGTGCTAGATATTTGGTCATAATCGTGAACTCATTGTAATGAATTTACACCATAGGTTGCATAGCTTCATTATAAGAATTTGGAAACAAAATGATTTCCTTTCTAACGGAATTACGATTTCCATACACCGGACATGTCATAGATTTCACCCTGGATTATTCAAGCGCAAAATATCCCTACGCCGTGACATATCATTAATTTAGCTTCATAATACTAATAGAAAATGCAAGCGTTTTACTCTGCTTAAGTTTACCGGAAATACCAAATGCAAGCATTTTACTTCAATTCTAGAGGTTAGATTATGAGAGCTGCACGCATTTCCGCTGATGAACAGTTCAGGCTGATTATGGAATGCCGTGTCAGTGGATTTACGGACAACGAGTAGTGTATACAGAACAACATCCGCCCGGGTACTTTTTACAACTGGGTAAAGCGTCTTCGTAAGAATGGATGTACGGAAATTCCGAAAGCCGTGAGAGGACAGGCACACGGCAGGCAGGAGTTATCAAGATTGAGTTAACTCTACCGGCTTCATATGGAGCCGGTAGAGTTAACTCAATCTGTTCTGTGGCAAATGGTGTGACCGGCTTAAGGCACCGCTCTGGGAGGGTGACGGATTCCTGCTACTTTACAAAAAGATGGAGGCTGTGATCAAGAATGCACTTTCCTATGAGGAAATCTTGGCATTCATAAAAGGGGGTAAGATGGGGTATGAAAAATACGCACAAAAAAGAATTGATATGTATGACATTGGAAATGGTCTGACTCTGATGAATGTAATAAACAAGAACGAAAACGGCAAGCTGCATCAGATTACAACATACATAGGAATCGAGGGAAATGGATTTGTCTGTGTAGGAAATGCAAATGACCTGGATGCTCCTGGAACTATATTCAGTTATCAGACTTATGTTAGAGAGCAGGAAGCAATGCTCCCGGTTCTAAGAGATATTTTTGAAACGAATACAGGTGTAAAATAAATAACACTGGAGTTTCACATGCGAGTGTGAACCACGGCGAAGGTATTTTGATTGGTAAAACTTCTGAAAGTTAAGAAACATAGTTGTTAGATTGATACCACCCTTTCTTTGATGGAAGGGTGGTATTATTTTTGGGAATGCAGTATCATATAAAGTAATATTTGGAGCGTAAGGAGGGAAAGAAAATGAATATTTTTTGGGGTGATTTCAAAATATGACAACTCTGGCAGGTTACAGGCAATTCAATGCATGATAAAATACAGTATAATAAATCGTATTCAGAGAATATAAGCTGATATAATAAAAAAACAGATAAAATATGCCAAAAAGGAATTTGTAAAGACCTATAAATAGAAGAACGATACAACAAAATTTCTTATACCTGAATATATGGTAAGTCCCTATAGCTTTATGTGATATATCGGACGCAAGGGTTAGGTAACTGTATCCCGGAATTAAATACGTAATTTTACAAATTTGACATTTCCCTGATGCATCGTTGGTAATGTCATAATTTTACATGGAGAAGGTATCGTATGAAACATTTAGTGTGACAAATATATGTAAACAGAAAAAGTTTAGTAATACAGATGAAAATTTGACAACTCTGACAGGTTACATGGGAAAAGTAATGTGGTAAGATGCTTTTATAAACAACAGCAATTAATTATCATATAGTAAGGCACAGTAAGAATTTGGGCATTTTGAATAGGAGAGAAAGAGAATAATTGGCTATGAAAACAAGGGAAGAAATATATAAACAAAAAACATTGGATGCAGCGACCAATATGATATTAACAAAGTTGGAAGAATTACGTGGAGATAAAGCTGAAAACAAAGAACTGAAAAGAAGAAGATGGATATGGGAATTGATTCAGAATGCAAATGACTGTTCAAATGGAAAACCAATAGATATTAGTATAGATACGGATGATAACTCTGTAGTTTTTTCACATAATGGAAGTTGCTTTACTTACGAGAATCTTATTGATTTGATAACACAAATATCTACAAAGATAAAAGATGAAGAAAAGATAGGAAAATTTGGAACTGGATTTATTTCTACACACCTAATATCAGAGGTAGTTGAAATACAAGGATTATATCATAAATCAGAAGAGTCAAAAGAATATAAAAAACTGGATTTAATCTTAGATAGAAGTGGATGTACGGCAGAGGAGATAAGTGAAGAAATTACAAAGGCATTTGGAGTATTGGAATCCTTGGAGTCCAGTCCCAATGTTAATTATGATGATGAGATAACAACTAGCTTTATTTACAGGTTCAATAGTAATCATGACGTACAGGAAGCGATTAGTAAGGGATTCTTAGATTGGAAAAGAACAATTCCGTTTGTGTTAGCTTTTTCAGATAATATTAGATCTGTTAGATTTAATGATATAGAAGTGAGAAAAGAATGTGTACCTGTAGATGGAAAAGTTTGTAATGTGTGGATTTGTTTTTATAAAGATAAGAAAGAGATTAAGAGAAAATATGTTTCATCTATTGAACAAGAAAATGTAAGGGTTGCATCTGTGTTAAATTTTGATAATGGAATTTGGGAATTTGAAGATATGAAAAATTATCCTAAATTGTTTTATACATTTCCGCTCGTCGGAACTGAAAATTTCCCATTCCCCATTGTTATAAATAGCAAAAGGTTTCATGTTTCTCAAGAAAGAAATAGTATTCATGAGAGTGTATCGGAAAATATTGATGTTATCAATTGTGCTTTAGAATTATATAAGAGATTTATCGATTATTGGATAAATAATCAAGCGGAGAAATTTTTTAATTTATGTAAAATAAATGAAGATCCAACAAGAAGTGCTTTCCTTGATGAGTATGGAGGAAAAGTTCGAGCAATCTACAAACATGCAAGAATAGTAAATGTAATTTCTAATGCGAATGAAGAAGGTAAGGAGAGTTTGATAGATGAGAATAATAAAAAGAATATTAATATTCCATTATCTGATCAAGATCAAGATGGTTTTTGGCAAATAGTTCATAGATTTGCCAAGAAGAGTGTGCCGAAATTGCAGGAAGTTTCTCATTGGGGAGAAGTATGTCCAGAAAATACGATTACTATTTCAAAATTTATAACTCTTTTTGAAAACCCAGAGAAAACTAGCGAGTATATTGAAAGAACTGGGCAGAAAGAGTTTTTGGAAATAACTAATAAGTTGAATGAACTATGCTTTGATGAGCAAAAAAAATGTTTTAAATATGTCGTTTCATATTTGAATCAAAATATGAAATTTTTAAGTATTGATAAATTGATGATAGATGATGAAATAGATGACGAGTTAAAAGAGATTTTGATGCAGTTAGGATATAATATTAAGGAAAAATTGATTCATCGCAGTATTAAGGTTTACAATCAAGACATTATTGCAAAATATACAAATGAAATGGTTGCTAATGAGATTTGCAATATAATTAGAAAAAATCTTGCAAGAGAAAGTGAAGGTGACACAAGAACTGAGGAGTTACAAATTATATATAATCAGTTGACATGTTGGTTCATAAATCATAATCAGAATGCAAAAAGATGGTTTGCTGATATATATGAAAAACAGCATCTCTTGACTAAACCGGAGGAAACAGTCAGAAGATTAAAATTAGCTAATGATGTAGAAAACATTATGAAAAGAAATGGTATTGATTTCAAGATTTTAAATGAAATCGTTGACAGAAGTGGACAATTGCTGAAAATGATTGAAAATGGAGAAGAAGGAGTATCTCCTGAATTAAGAGAATTATTAAAGCACATTTCCAAAAACAATTCTATGTCAGCTGAATATTTTAATAAGATAATGAGCAGAAGTATCGCAAATGTGCATGATGAATTGGTAAATAATCCATATTACGAAGTTGATGATGATTTAGATGATTGGAAAAAGAACAGTTTATCATCTACTGTGTTTGTAGCACAGAAAAATAGTAGAGAAATTCATATCATTGTCAGACCTAGTGACAATTCAAAAATAATATTCTATGAAGATACAGAATTTGAGGCATTGGATGAATGTGAAAGTGAATTATGGACTGATGATGGAAATGGAAATGTGATGATAGTTACTATGGGTGATTTGCTAAAAACAACAGGCATAACCATGATACCATTAAAAAAAATAGTATAGCAGGTGAAAAATGAAAAGCGAAGAATTGAAATATTTTGTAGATAATAAAATACGTGAAAATAATATTTATATTCATACATTATGGGGACAAGATAAGATTAACAAATATATTTGTAGCTTTTTAAATACAAATGGTGGAAGGCTTATTTTTGGAATCAATGATGATGGATTAAATCTTGTGGTAAAAAAATCAGTATTTTCCGTAATAAATGTTTATAATAAGGCAACACAGGAATTCAGAGATTGTAAAGATAAAATACAGCATACAAAGCTGCAAATTGATGGAAATAATATTGATGTAATCGAAGTTGGTAAAGCTGATGAGGAATGTACATATAAAAATATTGTGTATTATTTTAATGAATACAAAAGAGAACCAGAAGAAAAGGTAGCAATTTCTGTTTTTTTATCATATTGTCAGAAGGATAAGGGAATAGCCGACATAATAGATACAAAACTTCCCGAAATTGAAAAAAGGATTGAAATTACGCGAGACATTAGAGCAGTCGGGTATGGAGAAAGTTTTTCTGAGTTTATGCAGACAATTTCTGATAAAGATTTTGTTATTTCAATTGTAAGTAATCGATATTTAAAATCTAGAAATTGTATGTATGAAATGTGTGAATTAATGCGAAATAGAAAATTTAAAGAAAAATTACTTTTTCTTGTTGTTGATGATAAAGATGAAAAATATTGTTATCCAAACGATCGTCCTCAAGATGGTGAAAAAATAGGTGCACATATATATGATCCAATAAAGCAGGTAGACTATCTTAAGTACTGGAAAGAAAAAGAAGCGGAAATGGATAACATCATCAGAGAAATTGATGATCCTGTTATTAGTCAAAATCAAAATATAGAATTAGAAATAATAAGGAAAATTGAAGGTAATATAAAAGATTTTATGAAAGATTTATCTGACAGGAAGGGAATTAGATTTGAAGAAATGCTTGCCTCAAATTTTAAAGATATGATAAATTTTATTCTAAAAAATAGTGCTGGGGAATAGATTTTTTGGATAATATTATGTGGATGAAAGGTAAGCACAAGATCTTCCCACGCCGTGACATATCATTAACCTGGCTTCATAATGCAAATAGAAAATGCGAGCGTTTTACTATGCTTAAGATTGCTAGAAATACTAAATGCAAGCATTTTACTTTATTTTTGGAGGCTGGATTATGAGAGCATCACGTATTCCCGCAGACGAGCAGTTCAGACTGATTATGGAATGCCGTGCCAGTGGTCTTACAGACCATGAATGGTGCATGCAGAATGGCATACGTCCCGGAACTTTTTACAACTGGGTAAAGCGTCTTCGAAAGAATGGATGTACTGACATTCCAAAATCTGCAGGAGGACATGCCCACGGCAGACAGGAAGTTGTAAGGATTGAATTAGCTCCACCCGAACCGAACGGACAGACATTGACAGAACCCCGTAATGTCATATCCTCCGCAGCAGATACTGCGATGCAGCTTTCCATTTCCGGAGCTGTTCTTCAGATTCCTAACGGAACTGATCTAATACTGTTAAGACAGACAATCCATATCCTGAGGGAATTGTCATGTTAGGCGATATATCAGTCGCGGATGAAATATATATTGTCTGCGGCTACACCGATATGAGACGTTCAATTGACGGACTCTGTGCAATAGTGCAGGACCGCCTGCATATGGATCCGAGACAGCGCTGCCTGTATCTGTTCTGCGGCAAACGCTGTGACAGGCTTAAGGCACTGCTATGGGAAGGGACGGTTTCCTGCTCCTGTACAAAAGGATGGAGGCACAGGGTCGCTTCCGCTGGTCAAGGAACTGTGAGGAGATAAGAACACTCACATGGCAGCAATTCGACTGGCTTATGTCCGGACTTGAAATTGAACAGCCAAAGACTTTCAAAATACCTTAGCATGTGGATAACATTTCTGCATGATTATCATAAGCGGAAGCTTATCCACAAATTGCTGCAAAGCCCATAAATACAGCGTTTTTCGCTTATCTTAATGAGCATTTCATGGTATAATAATGGCATCAGAAGAGGAGCGGAAAATATATGGCAGGAACCCGGCAGGATATCCATCTCATTGAGTATAAGGATACAATAAAGCAGCTGAATATGACAGTCAAAAGCCAGAATGAGCTTATTCTTTCACCGAAAGACACCATCGCATCCAATCAGGAACAGATGCGTATCATGACAGAACAGATTGAATATCTTACCAGGAAGCTTTTCGGCACTTCAAGTGAAAAGAGCAAAATATTTAAGACCAGTGCTTGATGCATTCTGCAACTGGATGTTCAGCGATACACCTAAAGGAGCTGACGCCAGTGCCATGGTCTATAAAATGGTTGAAATGGCAAAAGAACATAATCTGAATATATATATAAATACCTGAAGTATATGCTGGAACAGCTTCCGGGAATGGTCATGTCGGATGATGAATTTGCAAAAATGCTTCCATGAAATGATGAAGTTCAGAGTGTCTGTTCCGAAGCAATGTAGAGTGGTGAAACGCTTGCATTTCTAGCATTATATGCTAGAAATGCAATAAATTTGTGTCAGCGTAGGATTACTTTGCACTTACCGTAAACACCTCATATATAATATAGTTTTGTCAATATTTGACTTTCATGTCAGAAGATTTGTATCAAAGAAGATATTGACATATCTCGGCGATTATGCTAATTTTTATACAAAGCATATTTCTTGGAAAATCTATATTTCTTATTTCTAGATTGCGTGTGAGTTATCATTTCACGGCAGATATTCAAAGTTCTATGCTTGAGAATCCATTAACCTAGCAGGGGACAATTGAAGATGCCGTAGGGAAAGCGTGTAGAAGAATGCATTTATCTATTTCTCTATATTGTAGATGTAAGAGCGATATGATGAGATTAATGAGCTCATTTACAGTGGATATCACACACGGCAATCCAGCATATCTCCTGCAACAACATTACAGGAGGTGCTTTATGACAAAAGTCGTAAAAACAGAGAGAAGAAGTGAGAGGGAAGGAAATGTAGCAGTTGAGAATGGTAGTCAGGTGGGAAACAGCAGTATAGTGGAAAACAGCAGCAGGGCGAATAACACAGTAAGCCTGACCGCTAACCGCAAGTACAAGGACACAGTATTCAGGATGCTTTTTTCTGATAAGGAGAGACTGCTTGAACTCTACAATGCCGTGTCGGGCAGGCATTATGTAAATCCTGACAAACTGCAGATTGTGACACTTGAAAACGCGGTTTATATGGGAATGAAGAATGACCTTGCGTTCTTGCTTGACACAGGGATTTACCTGTATGAGCACCAGTCGACAATCAATCCAAATATGCCGTTAAGGGATTTATTTTATATTTCATTCGAGTATAATGGACTTGTAGACATGAAGTCGCTGTACACATCGACAGTGCAGAAGCTTCCTGCACCGAATTTTGTCGTATTTTATAACGGTGAGGAAGCGATGGCGGACAGATGCGAATACAGGCTTTCGGATGCGTTTGAGCCGAAGGTTGATAATCCGGCATTAGAGCTTATAGTCATGGTACTCAATGTGAACTATGGCAGGAACCCGGCACTCATGGAGCAGTGCCGCACACTTGCTGATTATGCACAGTATGTTGCACTGGTGAGAAAGTACAAGTCGGAGCTGGGCTCACTTGAGGCAGCTATCAGACGAGCCATCGATGAGTGCATAGCGAATGATGTGCTGGCGGATTTTCTGAGAAAGAATCGTGCGGAGGTAGAGATGACTAGCATATTTGAATATAACCAGGAAGAGGAAGAGAGAAAACTCAGGGCTGCGGAACGGCAGGCAGGGTATGACGTTGGATATGAGCGAGGAGCCGCTGAGGGAGAAGTCAGGAGTAATGTCAATGCTGTAATAAAACTTATGCAGAATATGAAGCTTACCATGGAGCAGGCACTTGATACACTGGAGATTACAGGGGATGAAAGAGAAGAGTTATTAGAAAGGCTTAACAAGAGGACGAATGCATAGCAGGAGTGGGACACAGGGGGCGGGTGCCTGTGTCCAAAAATTATGTATATTATTTCAAAATGCATAATTTCTTGCACAGCTGCTCCCTAAGACTGCCTATGGAAGGTATCTTATTGAGATTGCGAGTGGATTGTAAAATATTATGATCACTATATATACCATTTACCATATGAGGTGGGAGGATAGCATTTTTTTTACTTATGTATGTATCATATAAAATATGTGAAACAGCAAATATAAGATAAAATAATAAAAAGCTAGTGCATTATATGATAATTTGACAACTCTGGCAGGTTACAGGATATATAAAATATGTTAAAATGTCTATGTAGGTTTACATGTTTTGATTTTTGAAAAAACAATTACAAAGTTAATGGGGGTAAACAATATGGATAAAACACATAATCCGTATATCGCAATGACTATTGAGCGGCAGCTAAAAATTTATGCTGAATGTGAGAACCACACTGAACGTCATGAAGTATTATGGCATGAATGGAATCATAATAAGAGATGGCTAATGCAGGTACAGGAAATGATTTTGCCATCATTTCCATCATACAGTAAGCATGATGTATCACATTCGGAGTCAGTTTTACATAATATAGAAATGCTTTTAGGAGATGACAATATCAGGCAGTTGTCTCCAACAGATTGTTTCGCAATTCTTCATACAGTATTTATTCATGATATTGGCATGTGTATTACACATAGTGATAGAGAAAATATATTACAGAATGATAGATTTCATGAATTTTTAAAACAGGTTTCAAAGAATAATAGTAATCTCAAATATTATGCTAATGTTTTGCTGGAAGAATGTTTTGGAAAGAAAGATAACCTTGATAAAAAGAACAATTGTGAAAATGCAGATAAGGAGAAAAAAAATAAATTATTGTTAAAGAAGCTAGATGTGTATTATGCAATAATTTATATGATTGCAGAGTTTAGACGCATGGAGCACGGTGATGTGTCTCGTGAGAGATTGGAGGAATGGATAAATAAACCAGATAAGTTGGGAATTGGGTTTTCACCAATCGAGGTTCCGAGCAGAATATTTTATATGATTGCCAATTGTGCTAGTACCCATACAAAGTGGGATTTTCAGGCAGTTATGGATTTGCCTCATAGAGATACAGGATATGCACATGACTATATGCATCCCAGATTTATTGCTGTTATGTTGCAGCTTGGAGATGCACTTGATATGGACAATGATCGTTTTCATCCAATAACCTTAGAATATCTGGGTGGTCTTCCGGCTGTGTCTAAGATTCATTACAATAAACATAAGTCAGTGCGAGTTTTGAAAATTACAAATGAGGAAATTGAAATCAAGGCGGATTGTGAGGGGACAGAGGAACTTCGTTTGATTCGCTCAGAATGTGATTGTATTAGAGATATTTTATCAAAAGCATCGCGTGACTGGGTTGATATAAAGCCGCATGGCTCCAATATGTGCTTGCCTACATTCAATAATATTCAATTGCTTTTGAATGGTCTTCCTATTCCACAGGAATTGGTTGAAGCAAGATTTAATATTTCACAGGAAAAGGCATTTCAGTTGATTGAAGGTAATAATATATATAAAAATGAAGGTCAGGTATTTCTGCGAGAGCTACTTCAGAATGCACTTGATGCAAGTAAAATTCAGTATTTTAGGGATTTAAAAAATATACTTGGAAGAGATCACAAAAAAATGCCTAAAGAACCTGAAACGGCTAATGCTATATTACCATTGAAAAATTATCCTGTTAGAATAGAGTTATCAATAAGAAAATATAGGCAAAATCAGTTTGGAGAAGAAAAATGTTTGGAATTGTCAAAGGAAGATGTAGAAAATCCAAAACAGCTGGATGATTATGAGTGTGGGGTACTTGTAAGAGTTCGGGATTTTGCCACTGGTATTAGTGGTTCAGATATAAGGCAGATAACGGATGTAGGTTCAAGCTACAGTTCTAAAGCAACAGAGATTAATAGTATGCCAGAATGGTTAAAGCCGACAGGAGAATTTGGAGTGGGTTTACAATCGGCATTCCTTGCTGGAAGTAAGCTTAGAGCAATTACGCATACAAGGAAGGATGAGCATTACGAAATAGAGTTTTACCCAAGACATGAAGGTGGGAATGGACACATTAATGTAATGCCAATTGCTAATGCAGAAAAAGCTGAGCCTTATGGAACATGTTTTGAAATTTTTGTGCCGAATGACAAGAGAAGATTTCATAAAGAAAGTCCGCTTACGTGGGATGGAGAGGACCCTTTTGAAAAAGGATATGGTGATAGGAGAAAGCTAAGACATGCAATTGAACTGGCACAGCAGATGGTACATTATTTAAATAAAATATCTGGAGCAGTATTTTTACCAATTGGTGTGACTATTTATATACCACATCCAAGTATTTTATATAAAAATGGAGAAAAATTAAAATTAAGAAAACGATGGAATAATTGGGATGTGGAAATGCAACATTCTGATATTGATGTAAAAATTGTTTGCAATAACAGAATATTGTGGTCATGTAATAGGAATAATATATTACCTTGGGAGAACAATGCAGATGAAAATCTTGTTTTGTTTACAGCAAATAATGGGGATAGGGCTTGGTTTGATTTGCAACGAATGAGAATGTTTGTGTGGTGCAATGAAAACTCGACAATGGGCTGCTTTGGTGTTAGAGAGCTTTTAAAGTTTTGCAGAGGGTTCAGGAAGGATAAGAATCCTAACATTAAAATTCCAGCTCGCATATACTATAAAGGTATGTATGTTTCAGAAAGAAGGTTTACTGGTGATAGTAATCTCTTAGAGTATATAGATGTTAAGAAAAAGCTTGATAGGGACTATCTTAAACTGAACCGAGATGGTTTTTCACAAAGTGGAGTAGACTTTCTTGATACTACTTATCAGAAGCTTTTGAAAATAGCCAATGAAATGTTCGCATATATGAACAAGAAAAATAACGAAGAATACATTGATAAAATAATCAGCAATATTAAAGAATGTGCAGATATGGTAACAAATTCAGATAATAAGATGCATAAAGAAGCAAGTGAAGAGTTATATGAAAAGATATTCGGTATAACAGCTCTTTCGTATTTTGGTCTTATTGAAAAATCCGATGAAAGTTATGTTGATTCTCGTGTAAAGTTAAATACAAATTGGAATAAACTTATCAAATCAATTCAGGAGTGTTTTAATCCTAACATTAAGCGTTTATTTCAGAATAGCATACTGTTTAATTTTCCTTGTATAGATTACAAAAATAATATTTTGCTTGATAAGGATAAAAAAATATCTATATTAGATTTTGTAGACACTCAGAGGAGATACTTTGTCATTTCTGAAAGAAATTCAAAAAGGGATATGTGGAGATGTTACTTGGTAGAAGCAAAAGATACTTACAATAAAATAAAAAAACTTGTAAAAGAGTTGCGCTCTGAGCATGTGCTTAAGAATAGAAAAGTACTAATAAATGCTATTGAGGACATAGGTATAAGGATATTTCAGGATTTTTCAAATAGTAATAAAGAAGAGGAGTTTAGTGGTGAAATATTAAATTCATCATATCAAATGTTGATGAAATGGATACTAACTAATATCCCAACTTTGGCATTGTTATCTTCAGAGGATGAAAAGATTCGTATTAATATTCTGGATCACGAGGTTTGCGATTCGGTATATTGTGATGCTATTACCAAGAAGCTTACTTTAAAGAGAATGTTAGAGCAGTACAATGAGTTTGGCTATGAGCGTTTTAGTACAATTAGTTGGACGGGTTATGGTGCGCTCAAACTGGATAATAAATACCTGAGCGTGCAGTTTGTAAAAAGAGGGAAACTTGCACGACTTGGATATGGTGAAATGTTGATTCCGTTAGCTGGAAGAGAACTAAAAAAGATAATGGATTTAGAAAATCTTCGGTTTGATTTGGTTGATGAGAACCTGACGGAGATTAGCGAAAATGAAGAAAATCAAGAAAATCAAGAAAATGGTTTTAGCCCATATTCAAATCTTATGAAGAAATATTTGGTGTTTAAGGCAAAAATTATAGCTAAGAAACAGGATGGTAACAATATTGATATAGATAAAGAAAGTGGTGAAATGTCAAACTCGGAAAAGGTAAGCGAATTTGAGTATAAGGCGTTGATTCGTCGATTATTTGATGACCTTAGTAACGATAAGTCTGATGATTCAAAGAATATGTATAGTTTGCTAAAGATAAGTGATATAAATATTCAAGACATGGGAAAGTCGAATAATGATGAAAAACGAGCAGTTAATATGGAAAATCTATTGACCAATGATTTGGCATGTGTTATTATAAATGAGATTATATCTGAGAGGAAAAACCAATATTCATCAAGTATACAAAATCAAAATGACAGGGATAGCTATAAAAAACTTCTTGCAATGGCTCGGGAGGAATTATTACCTGTACAGGATAGTGCAAAAGAATGGTATATAAGATGGAAAGAAAATGCAAGACAAGAATTTGAGAGAAACTATAAGTCCTACGTAGTAGAAATGGAAAAAACCCAAGCATATAATAATATGGTGGAATATATCACTACTCGCTCGTCATATATAACAAAAGTTGAGCAGGTTAAGAGCTTATATAGAGGGCTTCTATATGAGATGATTTATTCGGTGTACATTATATACAAGAATGTTAATCGCCAAAGGGTTGTATCTGATTTTGAAGAGGTATTAGATGGTTTTGTCATGCTAATAAATGATAATGTACCCCCAGATGAGCATCTTGAGAAATAAGACAGTAATTTAGAGCAGTTTGCAGAAAGGGTATTGTCGAATGAATAATGGCGGGACTCAATCGGATTTTTTAAACGAAGTATTAGGAAACTTGCGTTTGTATATATGTAATGATGACAAATTGGGTGTGGAAAAAGGAAAGGATATGACACTCATTTTGTACAGAATTGCAAGGGAAATAAAAAATGGGATTCCTGGATACATGAACGAAGGCGGATATGTAGATATTGCAAGGGTACTTGAGCATTGCGGGCTTGAAGTGCAGGAATGTCACTTGAATTCTGAACAAGATTTTTTTGATAATGAAATCTCAGGATACTTAGATGCAAGCCAATATTCGCAAAATTCAAATAGTTGGAAGATTTATATAAATTCAAATATTAGTGGTTTAGAACGAAGGTATGTTATAGCACATGAAGTATCTCATTATATTCTGGATTTTGCCTATGGAAGAAAGGTTAGAAGATATTGTTGTACTCCGGTTTTCCCTAGAGATTCAAGTGAGCAGGCATGCGATATGCTTTCGTCTTTTTTATTGATGCCACTGGATAATACTATGGAAAGCTTTCAAAAGTTTAGAAAAGCCCAAATGCATGAGTATAAAAAGCCACGCAAAGTCGAGTTTATAAAATATTTAGCATACAATTTTGTGCTTACAGATTTACAGGCAGCAATGTGTTTTGAACATGTCCGTCACTTAGCAGGTATTTTATATGAAAAATCTATGAATTCTGTGGTATCAAACAGTACTATGAGTGATTTTGAACAGGAGTTTAAAATGATAAATAATTATAGAGAATGTTTTAGATAGAATAGCAAATTATAGAAAACATTTAAGAACATTAGTGTGATTTTTGCTTGGTGTCTGCATAGTTTAGAGATATTGTTTTACACATAGTCTTTTAAGCTGTTTAATTGAGTTAAAATTACGTGTTATTGTGGCTAGCATCTAGGTCATTTAATTATGTTCAGAGATTGGTTATGCCATTTTCCATATGAGTTGGGGGATGGCGTAATTTTTTGCATACATATGTATCATATAAAATATAATAAGTAGTCAATTTAAAATAAAAAGATAAAAAATTAGTACATTATATGATAATTTGACAACTCTGGCAGGTTACAGTAGATTGAAAATATGATATAATAATACTAAAAAGTTAGAATCAGCATGAAGGTAATTCTGTGTAAGAAATAATGAGTAGGAAGGCAGGTGTTGGATTTATGGGAAAATACACTAAAGATGAGAAGGATTATTTGAGATGGTATACAGGCGATACAAGGGAACGTACTGCTGAAGGATATTTAATTAGCTCTTATACACAGAAATCGGCATCACAATATAAGTTGGTAAATATGCTTTTATATGAAGGAATGGAAAATGAATGCGAAAGGCTTAAGGATAATAATGGGTATTTACCAATTATTAAGGATATAAATGATGTATTATCATTGTATGAAGTATTGATAAATATTGCAAAACATATAAAATGTGAAACAATGGTTTTGTATAGAATAGAAAGACAGAGAGCTATTGATTTTATGAAACAAAAAAATTTTAAATCTTCTTTCTTATCGTGTAGTAAGGACAAGCCATGTGCAAAATTTGAATACAAAAATGATGGCAGGATTATAAAATTTGAGTTGAAAGATGCGTATGTGATAGATGTTTATGAGGTACTAAAAAATGAATATGAAAAGAACGATGAGAAAGAAGTGTTCTTTGAAAAATCTTCCTTAAAAGAGCCAGTCCGTTGCTGCATATACATACTTCTTCCGACAAAAATGTTGCTGAGTTTGTAACGAAGCAGAGAAACAGGCGAAATACCTTTTTCTTTCATTCCATTACATCTGGCAAGAAGCTTACCAATATGATATTTGGAAAAAAATCTCTGAACACAATCACTTAAGTCGTTCTCATTGAAATGATTTTGTGGTATACTGGACATGGCATAAATCTCCTTTGTAAAGATGGTTTCTAGTCAATTCCATTATACCAAACGGATTAGGTTTATGCCTTTTTTATTGGCTGAAATATTGAATTTTCAAGGTTCAACACACCGTACCGGTGTGGGAAGTTTTAGTACATTAGTAATTTTGCAAAATATGATTTTATAAGTGAAATAAGTGTTTAAGAATATCATAGCTAATTATGATTGAACAGTGTTATAAAAATAATAATATTGAGGTAAAAGGTATGTTGCTAAATGAAGAAAATTTACTGAGAAAAAGTATAATAATGGCCAATGAACTGGATGTCGCAGGAGAGTTTATTTATTCCGCAATTATAAAATTTGATAAAATGCAACATTTTGAACAAGTCGCAGATGATTTCTATTTTTTATATCATTTAGCTGTCGGGATAGAACGTGTACAAAAAATTTTATTGTTTATTGTGAACGATGTACAGGAAACAGAGTTAAAAGAATTTCTTGTCAAATTAAAAAGTCATAATCACAAGTCACTACATGATAAAATAATGAAAAAGGTAAATATATCATTATCTAAAGAACAAATGGAATTGTTGATGCTTCTTTCTAATTTTTATAAAGATGAAAGATATAGAAGATTTGATTTCCTAAGTTATGAATTTGATGATAAAAAAATACTATTAGATTTTATATGTGATAATTGTAATAATCTTAAGTTTGATTATTCACAAGGTAAAAAGATTTTATTAAATACAATTGGGATAAAGGAGCACCTTGGGAGAGTAATAGGAAGACTTTGTCATAAATATTATGAAGCAATTAAGCTTGAGTCAGAAAAAAGAAATATTTATGCTTATGAGTTAAGATATGGTTCGCCAGCGGAAAAGTTATTTTGTGAAAAAGGAAGAAATAATTCATATCAAAATAAAGTTGAAAAGGAGAAAAGGGCAATAAAAGAATTATTATTGTATATAAGAAATTCTAATGAAGATAATGAACTTATAAATTATATGAATGAAATAGACCCATTGCCGCTGGATAATTCTTTAATTCAGGATTATATTGCTGATTTATGTTGCGGAAATGTTTCCATAAATTTATTAGGAGAGATAGATTTTTTATATAAAGAGTTTGTTAACAATAGTTATGAAAGGGAGCAGAAACTGTCGTTAATTGGAGATAAAGGAGTGATATTCACATATGAGAGTTGCCTATAATGCCATAGTTATTTTTATTAAAGGCTTAAATGAAGTTACTTTGTAGATGGCAATGATACTATAGATAATTACTATTGTATATATTAAGTTGCCAAAAGTACATAAATAAAATTTAAAATAATAATTATACAATAATGGAAAGAAGTGTGTGATTTTTAGAAATATACTTTAACGAGGAAATAAACAATGAACGGTGGTTTTATTTTAATAATAAGTATTATAAGTGCTTGTATTGGTGGAACAATTGGAGTAATTTTATTTCATAAACCAATAAAAATTGAATTTAAAATTTTCTTTATTGATAGTTTTTTGTGTGCATTTGGAATGTTTTTTGTTATGCCTATGGTAATGGTACTTGAATTCTCAATTAATTGCTGGAATACGTTATGTTTTAAACCTACTAATTGGTGGTTAATATTACTGAGCAGTGCAATTGATGGTGGGTTACTAATAGCAATAGCACTTCCGTTATTGTCGGTATTATTTAGTAAATGGATAATGAAGTTAAATTTAGACTTATGTATTGGATATAGTATAAATGCTGTTAAAATTTATTACTCTGCAGTAATAGTTGCAAATTGTATATGGTTTTTAATATGGGCAGGTTTTGATGTTGCAGATAATAGCCTTAAAATGCAAAGTATTGTTAACAGAATTATAATATGGATGTTAAATGTAGTAGGTACTTGGGCGGGCATAGGATTCCATTGCGAAGGAAGAATAAGTGAGGAACTGAAAAATATTAAAAAAAGTAAAGAAAAGAAAAATGCAAAGGAGATATTGTTGTATAGTATTCCATTTGTTATTGCATTTATTGTGAATTGTCTTTTGTTATTAGTGCAGTTGTTAGATGTAAAATGGATTTTAAAAATATTTCAATTAATTTATTGTGTTGTTTTAAGCGGTATGTTTACAATGCTTGTTTTGGTTTGGATAATAAAGTGTATAGAATATCCGTCTGAGAAACGGAGTAACCGAAAATTAGCAAAAGCAATTAGTAAAATAAATGAAAAAAAATAATAAATGAACGGTATCAAACAATACAATATGCATTAATAAACGAAAAATATAAGAAGTGTTTATTAATCTGTGAACGCGATGTAATATGGGTAGGACATGAGGAAGAGGTATGTAGTTACTTTGGAGAACGAAAAGAACCAGTAGAAACTTTTGATTATGAAGAATGTAAGAAGTACTTGATTGAACTTTTGGGAGAGAGAAGAGAATTTGTTAAAAAAGGTTATGTTTTATGCAAAGAAGATATGATAAAACAACTACTTAGACAGAATCAAGAATAAATAATCAAAATACTTAAAATATATTATTACATAATAGGATTAGGAATATAAATGTGTATTAAAAAAATTGCTAGCTGAAGTGATAGATCAAGAAACTTGACTGAAAGTAAGCTATTCGAAAAATGTAAATATTATGGTGTTTGATATTAGAGATGTTATGAAACACGATATATTAGCCATATATTATGTATATATGTTTATGTAAAACAAATGCAATATAACGTATAGGAAGGAAAATAATTATGTCCGAAACAAATGATAAAGCATTATATGTAGAATTTGAACAGGAAACAATGAAAAAAGTAGCTGAAAATATTAGCGAAAGGGCATTAAATGCAATTTTAGCTTTTATAAAAAGTAAATATGGGAAAGCGAGTGTGGCAACTGGTAGGGCATTTAGGGCATATCTTAGGAACTCTGAAATAAGGTATAATAAGGTAAAAACATTGGCAGATTTATCTGAACCTAGAACTTTGGAGGGAACAGATGGAATATATGTAGATGTATTTGTAGAATATAAAAATAAAAAAATTCCAATGACAATAGTTGATAATGTTATGAAAATCAGTAATAACATTGTAATTACAGGTAGTGGGGGAACAGGTAAATCCATGATAATGAGGCATTTATTTTTAAATACACATCATAGAGGTGAATATATACCTGTGTTAGTTGAATTAAGGAAGATTGGTGATATAAAGGAGGAAAATGCGCTATTCAATTTAATTCATTATTGTATAGAAAGCTTTGACGTAAAATTAAATCAGGAGCAGTTTGAATATAGTTTAAGATCTGGCAAATATTTATTTTTATTTGACGGATTAGATGAGGTAAAAGAAGAATACCGTGGAATGGCAATGCAGCTTATACAAAAAATCAGTAATAAATATCCAGATAATGGTTATATTGTTTCCTCAAGGGAAGAAGGTGTAAGTTTTCATGAATTAGAAACATACACGTTGTTGAAGGCATGTCCATTAGAGAAAAATCAGGCAATTGCGTTGGTTAAAAAAATTGGCAAAAATGAAGAAAAGATAATTGAATTTGCAAAACTATTGGAAGGTGAGTTATATGATAAACATATAGACTTTGCCTCTAATCCATTGTTGCTAACCATGATGTATATTACGTTTATAGATAATAATATGATTCCGGAACATTTAACAGATTTTTATGAAAGTGCCTATGATGCTTTATATAAAAGGCATGATGCTAACAAAGAGGGATTATTTAACCGCGAATATAAATGTAAGAAAATTGGAGAACGCGAATTCAAAGATTTATTTGCATATTTTTGTTTTCAATCATATTTTTCGCAACAGTATGAATTTAGTAAGGAGGAAATTTGTGTATACATCAAAAGGGGAATAGAAAGGCTAAATTTAAATTCCTCTTTAGATAAACCAGAGTTGTTTTTTGATGATATCAAAGATATAGTATGTTTAATAGTTGATGAGGGAAATAAATATAAATTCGCGCACCGTTCTTTTCAAACATATTTTGCAGCTTATTACACGGCAACACATGTTACGGATGAACAACAAAAAATTTTTCTAAAAAAGGAGATAGATAAAAGACATCTTTTTAGTGAAGATTTTTTTCACATATTATATAGATTAGAGGGAGAGCGTTTTAATATTAATGTATTGGAACCAGGGGTGCAGGATGTGATGGATAAACTTAAAGATGAAGGTTCGCCTCAATTTGTTTTATTAAAAATTGCTTACCAAAGTTTAACAATTCACGATAATATATTATATAAAGCTATTAATTCTGCAAAACATATGGATATTCCTTATGAAAGAAATATTATTATGCTTTTTAACGAGCTATACCTTGTGCAGCAGCGTCCTAGTAAGGCTTTGGGAGCAGAAATTATTTTATTGTTAAAAGAGCAACACGAAATTTTCAAAGAAAATATTGAAATTGAAGATTTACTGAAAATAAAACCTGAGAATAAGAAAAATGAAATATTAGAATTGCTATATGAATATTGCGAAATCGATAATATGTTGAACCAGATAACGAGCTGGATGTGCAACCAGAAACGAAAAAAGGATAGTATAACAGAAAATAGTGATAAAGATGAAATGTTGTCATTGTTATAAGGATTTTCGAATTTTTTAAAAGTTAGATTCTGCTTTAATGGTTTGGGGTCAGCATGAAGTCTATGAAGAAAAGTCCGTAAATAGATGATAATTGCCTGGTAAGTATATAAGTCCGTGCTTGCCAGCCTGTTTTTATTTGTGTGCCGTGGGTGCGTTCTAAATAGTGTAAGTTTTTAACATGCCAGGATAGTGGGAAGTGTATAGTTGAACGTAAGCGCCTCATAGGTTTACGTTTAAACCCGAAAATTTATGCATTAAAAATAAAAAAGAACATATAATATACTTGAAAATATTACTTATAGGTAATATAATCATGCTGATGAGGAGGAATCATGTGGAACTAGAGAAATTGGAAATAGAGGGGTTGAATGATGTTTATGCTCTTTCGGTTGTAAAAAAGGAATTCAAAAAAGCTGTTGACGAACCATGGCGAGATGAAAAGCCGTTGAAAAGGTACCAGAAAACACTTCTTCAAGATCTGGCGGTTTTGGATGCACAAAAGGAAAAAGCAATTGTTTTTGAACAATTTGAGCTTCTATCGGGAACGGAAAATTTGTATAGTATACGTCATCCAAAGACACAAAAAAACGTGCGTGTTTTGTATACTTTTACAGAGCGTTTAGAAGTGGTATTGTTGGTTGCTTTTTTGGAAAAGAGTACATCGGACTATCAAAATGCTATGAGAACTGCTTCTAGCAGGTTGAAGTGGCTTAAAAGCTGATAATACGGAGGTAGTTAAATGGGAATTAATGAGAAAATTGCAAACGCAAAAAAAACACAATGGGTTGCAGATGGAATGTCAAAATCTGATATCAAGACAACTGTAGAATTAGCAAAAATTTCTGCAAAAATAGAAATGTGTAGACTGGATATGGGAATGACACAAAAGGAGTTTGCTGCTTATATGGGAGTATCACAGGGAATGGTATCTAAGTGGGAGAGCAGAGAATATAATTTTACAGTAAAAACACTTAATGAAATTTGTGAAAAATTGAAATTATATATGACTGTAGAAATATCCACAGATTATGAAAAAAAATATATAGACGTTAAGTGGGATAAAGATAATATGGATAAAATAAAATTTGGAACAAAAAATAATAGTTGGATTAAAAAATATGATTATGAGGGGGCAATAGCCTGATGGAATTAAACTGTATTGTAGATGGAATACGTCTGGTCGGTACTGCAATAAAAAAATTGAATATAGAAAATAATATTGCTGATATTGGGTATAATGGAAAAAATAATTTTGGTTTTAATATAAACGAACCGGAATTTAAAACAGGATCTGATTACGTGATGGCTAATATGCTCATAGATTTTGAAATCGAGATAAGTTATAGTGAGCAGTCATGTAAGATACAGATGACAATGGAGGGAGCATTTGTATCGAATGGGACAATTGATTTGGGTTCATTTAAGAACATGGTAATAATAAATGGTGCTGCGGCACTTATTGGGATTGCGCGTGGTAAAATTGAAGCTATTTCTGGAAATATATTTAATAATGGTAAAATCACAATTCCGTTTGTTAATGTGATTGATTATTATAAAAGTATGTCGAATGAATAGTATGTGTTGAGACTTACCTTATACTTTTTATTGTATAATATTTTTGTCATACAGGCTCACTTTCCATTGTAATGTTTTCGCAAGTCCATTATACATCAGAAAGTCCTGTACGATATCTTTTTTATGAAAAAGTTGTAAAGTGGTGTATTGGTATTATGAGGCTAAATTAATGATATGTCACGGCGTGGGGATATTTTGCGCTTACTGTCGTAATTCTGTACTTGCCGAATTTGAGATAATATTTTGCTCGTTTGGTGAAAAAGTATGTTGATTCTGGTAATGTTTTAAAGCAGCATATAGGAGTATATAATGAGTAAAGAATCTTTCAATATACTACTAAAAAAAGCAATCTCAAGATTTCAAAGCGTATTACAAAAAAGTTAAAAAAATATATTCGCTATTGTCTTTTTTATTACAACGACATTTTTATCATTTATTTCTACCGGTCATATTGAACCGGAAATATCTGCTCTGATTTATCATAAAGGATGCGCTATTGCATCGGAATATCCATGTTTACAAATTTTTGTGCTTTCCAGTATATTATATTGATTAAATGTTGATTGAAGTAAATATAAACATGTGCTGTATTGAATCACATTATCAATAATGATATAGTTGCTTTATAAGATATTGGGGGATGTCTTATTTTTGCAGAAAATTAATGTTTCTGTATAAAGCAACTATAGGATATGGGGATGAGGGCTTGGGTATGTATGCCGAAGTTGTAAAAGTGCTACATGTACGTGGAATAAAATCTGTTGTGTGCTTTCATTTCCGGGTATATAATAAGGGAGAAGGAATGGAGATACGGACGCATTTAAGGAACACGCTTGAGGCGGTTGATTCGCTCAAGGCAAGGTACGACAAGAACGTGAAGGAGCTGTTGGCAGACATACAGGTGCTTGCACGGATTGTAAAACACACAGTTGTTGAAGTGGAGAATCTGAGCATAGAGCAGATAATGGCCTGCATTGACCATGACAGTATCTGTATTGGTATGGTTCCCGTGGAGCCGGGTCTGACCAATATGGGCAGGGTCGATAGTGTACAGACAGAGGACGCAGTACCGAATGAGGGTTATGTGACATACGATATCCGCTTTATGCTCATAGTCATGGAACTTGAATTAGAAATAATTATCAATGTTGAGGCACAGCGGAGCATGGCATATAGCACCCTTGGATATCATTTGGAGAATCGTATGGTATTCTATCTGTCAAGGCTTATATCCTCACAAAAGGGTATAAACTTCGTAAATAGTGAGTACGATAAGATTAAGAAGGTCTATAGTATATGGATATGTATGGATGCGGATGATGCTGCGGATTCAATTAGCCGGATTTCTCTTAAGCAGGACACATTATTTGGAATGCCTTACGGCTTTCCGGAGCTTGATAAGATGTGCGGTATGGTCATACGCATAAGGAACAGCCGTAATGTCACCGAGTCGAGAAACAGGCTTATTGCGATGCTTGAGGACGTATTATCGCGCGAAGACTTCGATGTGAAGAAGCGGAAGCTTGAAGAGAAGTATGCTATGAAGATGACGCTGGAGCTGGAAGGGAGGATAAACAGAATGTGTAATCTGAGTGACGTGGTTGTAGAACGCGGAATTGAATTAGGAATACAACAGGGAATACAGCAAGGAATGCAGAGGGGGATTAAAGTAAAATATACCCCATAGAATGGACACGATAAGAAGAAGGGTTCCTTAAAAATGGA
>OGJH01001114.1_pt1 | contig 25677 bp, 26 predicted proteins | sample 1572021 | NCBI WGS metagenome assembly OGJH01 (sample SAMEA2582098, study PRJEB24529) | metagenome | biome: Human gut stool | place: China | collected 2011
GCTATGAATTTTTCTATTGCGTTCCCCTGACTTCGGAATAGTGGCAGGGCTGGCTATCCATGTCTTGTGCTTCTCTACCGTACATGAGCATTTCATGCGGGTTCCTTACAGAGATCCGGGTAGTTTCATGCTCCGTTTGTCAGTTACCTTTGTTCACCCTGGGACACTTGTTAGTGTTGAAAAAAGAACGTTTTTCGGATACTATATAGGTGAGAGCGGCAAAAAAAGCGGTACTTTTATTCGTGCAATAGGGGCGCTGGTATGATAAAAGGAGTTGGCAGCAAGGAGTATCGCTAAAATGAGAGCGTTTCGGTAAACGATCTCGTTGGCATTGACTGCGGGCATATCTCGAATTACACCTATTGCCGAAGCCCGGAAGCGTCCTGCTTTCGCGGACTCGGTATGCTTTCCGCAAACCTGACTATTATAGCGCCCATAGCGGGCCTTGCCCGCGTATGCGCACAGCCATGCCGGCTGTGCGCATTTTTTTATTTCTGCCGAGCTCCTCCGTTTTTGAAAAATGGTTTTACCAAATCTTTCAGAAACGGAGGGTGAAAAATGTACTTTAATCAGGTCAAATTCGGGTGTCGGCTGAGGAATCTGCGGAAACAACGGAGGATGACGCAAGAGGCATTGGCGGGATCGCTCAATATCAGCATAGATCATCTCAGTAAAATCGAACATGGCAAACGCGGTGTGTCCATCGATCTGCTGCTGGATATCTCCGAAGCGTTGGATGTCTCTCTCGATTATCTGCTGAAAGGGACGATACACACCTCGCTTCAGATGAAGGATCTGATTGGACGGATGCAGGAACTCCACGACCAAATGGCGGCAATTTATGAAAACCCGTTCTGACAGTCCGGGTTTTTGCCCCAAAACCCGGACTACCCCGCCATACAAAAATCCTTTTGGCAGAGTTACAATTTACTCAAGCCAAAGACGACGGCTTTTCGTACCTTGAAAAACACTGCCCCCGGCAGTCATATCCGGCGACGAATAACGTCGGCTGACGGCCCCCTGACGAGGGGGAACAGCGATGCGGCGGGTGCGCGAAGACCACCTGCATCGGACAATCGTCCGATGTCAACGAACGGCCTTTAAGGTGCAGAGCGAAACTCATCCAGCCAAAAGCAGATGCGGCGATCTGTCTTGCGATGATCCCGTCAGCCCTGAACAAACAGCCTGTCCAGCCACAGATGCAAGCAATGGGGGCAGCTCGAGAGATCCTCGGGAGGTGAGAGTCCTGTTGGGCGCTGCCAAGCGCCGGTTCGTTCAGCCGCCCACGGTCCGGGGAGTAGTGTCGAATAGGACTGAACAAAGGATTATTTCAAAAGCAGCGGGAGCCGCCAGCATGAAGGGCAATGCAGCATGCTGCCAAAACCATGTGCGGCGGCTTCCGCTTTCATAAATATGAGGAAAGCATTATGAATACCAATATAGACTATCTGGGTCTGCTGGCCCTTCTGCGCCGCTTGCTGGCATTGGAGCTGATCAACGATTCAGAGGCAAAAAAAGATCGCCGTGCGGCTGCGCGTGGATATGGGCGCGGACATCGCGGTTTTTCTCTGATTTTTCTCTTTTGGGTATGGATATTTTTGGACTTCAATGATATTGTGTGTTGCTGAACGGGGGGTGACAGTGGAATGAGCGGCAAGGAAAAAGCGAAAGGCTCGCTGGCGCTGGCAGCGCCGAGAGTTATTACGATCCCGGCAAATGTTCCGGAAATTGGACGAAAGCTCCGCGTGGCGGCCTACGCCCGCGTCAGCTCTAATTCCGACGATCAGACGCATTCCTTCGCGGCGCAGAATGCCTACTTCTCCAAGCTCATCGCAGGAAATCCAAATTGGGAATTGGCAGATATCTACGCTGACAAGGGCGTCACCGGCACTTCCATCGACAAGCGGGAGGACTTCTTGCGGATGATGGAGGACTGCAGAAAGGGACGCATCGACCGCATCCTTGTAAAGTCCATCTCCCGCTTCGGTCGCAACACAAGAGAGCGCCTGAAAGCAGTGCGGGAACTGGCGGGGCTCGGCGTCATCGTCCTGTTCGAGGAACAGAAGATCGACACGGCGGAGACCACCGGTGAGATGCTCACCGCTAGTAGTATGCTTCCAACCAAGACAGGAGCGGCCTTCGTTTTTTTATCTCTGAGCTAAGAGGTGCGTTTTCAAAAGCACGTTCTCTAAGGCTCTATGGTCTTCATGTAACTGCCACCAACAGGGCTTCAGAAAGCAGAGAACATTCTCCGCCCATCGATAGTCCTCTGGCTTCAGCGTTTCCAATGCAGCGCTGCGCTGGAATGCCGTGTTGCGCTTCCGCAGGTTGGCATCCACGCTGGCCCGATCCAGATATAAGTTCAGAAAGCCGCAGACGATGGCAGCTTCTTCCGTTGTATAGAACATGCTTTCCCTCCCATTCCGCAAACAGGCATCATTGTAACACGGTGCTCTTGTTTTGAAAATGGGCTGTTTCCACAAGTTTTCTCTCAAAAGTTTGTTGCAAACAGTTGTTCGATTTACGACGGCGTGCTATACTGATAGACACTAAGGACGAGGAGGCGCGCTATGCAGCAGAGCGGACGGACATATATTGCCATTGACTTAAAATCGTATTATGCGTCCGTCGAGTGCATGGAGCGCGGTCTTGACCCGATGACGACCAATCTGGTCGTAGCAGATCTTAGCCGCACGGAGAAAACCATTTGTCTCGCGGTATCGCCTTCTCTGAAGGCATACGGTATTTCCGGCAGAGCACGGCTCTTTGAAGTGGTCGAGCGCGTCAAGGAGGTCAACGCCGAACGTCGGCGCAAAGCAGGCGGCAATCTTTTTGAAAAGAGCTGCGATGCCCATGAGCTGGCAGTTGACCCGTCACGCGCGGTTGGCTATCTTGTCGCGCCGCCGCAGATGGCGAAATACATTCAGATCAGCACGCAGATCTACAATGTCTATCTCAAATACATCGCGCCCGAGGACATCCACGTCTACTCCATCGACGAGGTGATGATGGATGTGACCAGCTACCTCGAGACGTATCATATGACCGCCCGCGAGCTGGCGAAGACCATGATCCTCGATGTGCTGCGCACCACGGGCATCACGGCCACGGCGGGCATCGGCAGCAATCTCTATCTCTGCAAGGTCGCTATGGACATTATGGCGAAGCATGTGCAGCCGGACAAAGATGGCGTCCGCATTGCGGAGCTTGACGAGATGAGCTACCGTGAGCAGCTTTGGGCGCACCGCCCGCTGACAGATTTCTGGCGTGTTGGGCGCGGTTATGCAAAGAAGCTGGAAGCCATCGGCATCTACACCATGGGCGATGTTGCAAGATGCTCCATCGGCAAGCCGAACGAATACTATAATGAAGAACTGCTCTATCGGATGTTCGGCATCAACGCTGAGCTCCTCATCGACCACGCATGGGGCTGGGAGCCGTGCCGTATGCAGGATATCAAGGCATACCGGCCGGAAACGAACAGCGTCTGCTCTGGACAGGTTCTCCAATGCCCGTATTCCTTTGAGAAAGCACGGTTGGTTGTACGGGAGATGGCGGAGGCCGTCGCGCTGGATCTGTTGGAAAAGAAACTGGTAACGGATCAGCTGACCCTGACAGTGGGATACGACATTGAAAACACCGCAGGCGGCAGCTACCACGGCGAGACCGTGACAGACCGCTATGGCAGGAAGATCCCCAAGCACACCCACGGAACAGCAAATCTGCCGAGAAAAACATCTTCGGCCCGGAGCATCACGGACGCCGTTCTTGGCGTTTATGATACAAAGGTCAATCCGAAGCTGTCTATTCGGAGACTTACTATCACCGCCAATCGGCTGGTGGGCGAAGATACGGTACAGCAGGAGTCGGAAGCCCCGGTACAGTTCAACCTGTTCGATAATATCGAGGTACAGGAGCAACGGCTGCAGGAGGAAACGGCTCAGTTGGAGCGGGAGCGTAAAATTCAGGAAGCCATGCTCGACATTAAAAAGAAGTTCGGCAAAAACGCCATTTTGAATGGCGGAAGCTATCTGGATGGTGCCACCGCCAAAGAACGGAATAAGCAGATTGGAGGGCATAAGGCTTGAGCGGAAAATATGAAGACATTATCCATTTGCCCCATCCGGATTCGCCAAAACATCCGCGAATGTCCCTCCATGACCGTGCGGCGCAGTTCTCTCCCTTTGCCGCTTTGACTGGTCACAGCGCCGCCATTGCGGAAACCGGGCGGCTGACGGATCAGCGTGTAGAAATGGACGAATATGAAATGGCGCGAGTGGACGCGGAATTGCAGCGCCTCCAGGAGCTGCTTCCCGGCGGGCCCACTGCGTCCATCACCTACTTTGTGCAGGATGAACGGAAGAACGGCGGCAGCTACCAAACTGTCACCAGATCGGTCAAGCGGATCGATGCAGTCAGCGGTATGATCCAGATGACAGACCGGCAGCTCATTCCCATTGCGGATGTTTTCAGCATTGAGATCATCCCATAAAAAAGAAATATCATAACGAAAACTCCCAAACCCGTTCATTATAGAGCAGGCTTGGGAGTTTTCATTATAACTGAAATCAAATTACAGAAGGAGGAGACAGAATGAATCCAAACGCAGATTATCTCGGCATCGTTACCATGCTTCGCAGCCTGCGGGAGCAGGGACTGGTCAGCGGCAGTGAAGCAAAAAAGATCGCCGCGCGACTGATGGTACAGCTTGGCGCGGACATCATTATTTCTCTTTGATTTTTCACTTTTAGGTATAGCTATTGCGGATGCTTCATGGTATTGTGTGTTGCTGACAGGAGGTGACAGCAAATGAGCGGCAAGGAGAAAACCAACGGTTCTCTGGCCATGGCCCCGCGGGTCATTACGATTCCTGCAGCAAGTCAAGAAAACACCAGAAAGCTCCGCGTGGCGGCATACGCCCGCGTCAGCTCCAACTCCGAGGATCAGAAGCACTCCTTTGCCGCACAGAACGCCTACTACTCCAAGCTCATCACAGGCAACCCCGATTGGGAACTGGCAGACATTTACGCAGATCAGGGCATCACCGGCACATCCATAGACAAGCGGGATGACTTTCTGCGGATGATGGAGGACTGCCGGAAAGGGCGTATTGACCGCATCCTTGTGAAGTCCTCCTCACGTTTTGCTCGCAATACCAAAGAGAGTCTGGAAGCGGTGCGAGAATTGGCTGCGCTGGGCGTCAGCGTCTACTTCGAGGAACAGAACATCGACACCGCGCAGGTATCCGGAGAAGTTCTTATCGCCATGTTCGCAGCATTGGCTCAACGGGAAAGTGAAGCTATCTCCGAGCGAATGCGGTGGAGTTACCGGACTCGAATCGACAAGGGCAGATTTTCCACCAATAAAGCACCGTTTGGTTACATGCTGGCAGATGGACGATTGGAAATCAACACGGAAGAAGCAGAAGTTGTCAAAGAAATTTTTGATATGTCCTTGCAAGGAGAGAGCATCTCGGATATAGCAAAGAGAGTCAGTAAAATGGATATCCCTACGAGAGATAAGACTTCGTATTGGCAGGAGAGTTCTATCCTGTATATTCTCCATAATGAAAAATACGCAGGGGACTGCTTACTGCAAAAAACATATACGGCGCAAGAACTGCCGAGATTTAGAAAACGAAATCTCGGTAAGTATCGGCAGGTCTTTGTAAAGCAATCTCATCCGGCTATTATAGAGCGCGAAAAGTTCGAAAGGGTTCAGGAACTGCTAAAAAGAAAAAGAATAGCATTTGCTGGTGATAGCGTGTCAACACCGTTCAGCAAAAAGATAAAGTGTGCGGAATGCGGTTCCACATTTCGGCTTAAAAAAGTACGAGGGAAGAACTACTGGACATGCATGGCACACGAGAAAGATGTACATAAGTGCAGTATGCTGCCGCTTCCGGAGGAACAGGTATTGCAGGCGTTCCTTCGACTGTACTACAAACTCAAATACTACGGTATAGGAGTACTTACACAACTCATCTCTGACTTCCACGCTGCCAAAACTGGCAGCCTTCTCTGGAGCGAAAACATCGTGGAGATTAACAAACAAATATCAGATATTGCCAGTCAGGAACGACTTTTGACCCAGCTCAAGCAGCAGGGCAGCGTCGATCCTGACATTTTTATATCCCGCGGCAATCTGCTTGCGGAGCGCCGCCGGGAACTAAAGCTCCAAAAGGAACGCATCCTGCGGTCTGAGGAGGATCATACCATCCAGCAAACACAAGACCTACTGGATGTTCTCGAAAGCGGACCGGACTGGCTGGATGACTTCGATGAGCAGCTATTCAGCGACCTGGTCGAGAAAATCGTGGTCGTGGACAATGAAAAACTGTGCTTCCGGCTTCTCAACGGGTTGGAGGTCACAGAAAAAATAGAAAGGACGCAAAGATAATGGGAAATCGAAAACAGCCATTTGGCTACAAGATGGAGTTTGGCGAGATCGTGCCGCAGCCGCAGGAGGCAGAAACGATACGGAGCATCTACCTGCAATACCTTGCCGGAGCTTCCTTCAAGCAGCTTACCGAGCAGCTTCAGGCGGAGGATGTTCCCTACGATGTGGACAAGCCTTGGAACAAAAATATGGTAGCACGGATTTTAGAGGATGACCGATACATTGGTGAGAAGTATTTTCCTGCGCTCATCCCGACGGAGCAATTCCACGCTGCCCAGGAACGCAGAAAAGAGATGCGCCCTGAGTATAAGCAGACACCTGCGCAAAAGGAGTTGCGCAAGCTGTGCGGCGGCATCGTACCCGACAGCGTAGCACGAAGAGTCCTCAAGATACTGAATCAGGTGGTCGATGATCCGCAGCTCATTAAGATAGAATCATCCGGTGTTCCCACCACGGAAGACATCAGGCAACGCCGGCTGGAACTGGACAAGTTGCTGCAGACACCTCCTGTGGATGAAGAAATCGCACGCCAAAAGGCAATGGAGTTGGCGGTACTGACCCTTGTGAGCGTGGAGATGGAGGAATACGAAGCCCGCCGGCTCCGCAGCATCTTCGGGAAGCAGGCAAAGATGCGGGAACTGGATGCGAACCTTCTGCGGCAGAATGTCCGGAAAATCACTTATGGCAGTAAGACGGTCAAAGTCCTGCTGAAAAATAATCAAGTCTTAGAGGAGTGTGATGATGCATGACGCAGACCCGCCCTGAACCGAAGGTCATTATCATCCCTGCAAAGGAGGAATCGCCGCAGGATCAGGAAAAGAAGAAAAATCTCCGGGTAGCTGCATACTGCCGTGTGTCCACCAAAAAAGATGAACAGCTTGGCAGCTATGAAAACCAGAAAGCATACTACACGGAAAAGATCATGGCAAATCCCAACTGGACGATGGCGGATATCTTCGCGGATGAGGGTATCACCGGTACCTCCGCCTGCAAGCGCAAGAATTTTCTTCGCATGATCCGGCAGTGCAGGAAGGGCAAGATCGACATGATTCTTGCCAAATCGGTATCCCGCTTCGCCCGCAACACCGTGGACACTCTGAGCTATACCCGCGAGCTGCGCAGCATGGGCATCCCGGTCATCTTCGAGGAGCAGAATATCAACTCCATCTACCCGGAGAGCGAATTCCTCATCACCATCCACGGCGCCTTCGCACAGTCCGAAAGCGAAGGGATATCCTCCCGCGTCAAGTGGGGCAAGCATCAGGCGATGCGGACGGGAAAGGCAAACATCCAGTATAAGACCCTGCTGGGGTACGAAAAAGGACCTGACGGAGAGATGGTGGTCAACGCAGAGCAGGCAGAGACTGTCCGAAAGATTTACGAGCTGTACCTATCCGGTCAGACGCTGCGCAATATCAAGGAAACCTTGGAAACAGGCGGATTCAAGAATTCGGCAGGAACGACGGAATGGACAACCTCCAATCTGCGGACGATCCTCTCTGATGAAAAATACTGCGGTGATGTCCTGCTCCAAAAGACCTTCATTCGAGACTGCATCAGCAAGCAGGTCATCCGTAATACTGGACAGCTTCCCATGTATCTGATTCAGAACCACCACGAGGCCATCATCTCTCGGGAACAGTTCGATGCGGTTCAGATTGAATTGGCGCGTCGCCGGGCCCAGACCGGCGGCACGAAAAAGAGCGCCCCCACAGGCATGAGCCGCTACAGCGGCAAGTACGCGCTCAGTGGTCTGCTGTTCTGCGGTGAGTGCGGCACGGCATACCGCAGAGTGGTGTGGACACAGCACGGTGAGAAACGTGCCGTATGGCGCTGCAGCAGCCGATTGGATTATGGCAAGAAATACTGCAAAGAATCTCCGACGCTGGACGAATCGCCGCTCCAGCAGGCGGTGCTGGCAGCCATCAATGCCTCCATGTCAGGGCGTAAGGTTCTGGCGGATCAACTGGTGGATGCGATGGAGCAGGAATTGGCTCCGGTCCCCGGTGAGAGCATGAGCCTTGGGGATATCGACCGGGCGGTCACGGAGTTGGGCAAGCAATTCGATACGCTTCTGGCAAAAGCGGCAAATGGCGACGCGGACGAATACGCCGAGCGCTTCCGAGCCATCTCCACCACAATGGAGGAACTGAAACGCCGAAAGGCCGCTATTCTCAGTATCCGGCAGGAGCAGGAGCAGATCAGCCGCCGTATCCATGCAGCAGCCTCGGCAATGACCGCGGCGACTGTGGGAATCACAGAGTGGGATGATGGCGTGGTCTATCAGATGCTGGAAAAGGTCACCGTCCTGACGGGTAACCGCATTAAGGTCACCTTCCGCAACGGCGTAGAAATCGAACAGACCGTAGACCAACCTAAGAGGAGGAAATTCGCATGATCTATGTGACCGGAGATACCCACGGAAACTTCCGGCGCTTCCAGCCGGAATACTTCCCGGAGCAAGCTGGGATGACGAAGAACGATGTGGTCATCATCGCAGGAGACTTCGGCGGCGTGTGGTTTGGCGACAGCCGCGACGATGAAACGCTGGACTGGCTGGAACGTCTGCCCTTCACGCTTGCCTTCGTCTGCGGCAACCATGAAAACTATGACGCGCTGGAACGATATCCGGTGGACGATTGGCACGGTGGCAAGGTACACCGTATTCGTCCTCATGTGCTGCACCTGACGCGCGGCCAGATCTTCGAGCTGGAGGGCTGCCGCTTCTTCACCATGGGCGGCGCAAAAAGCCACGACATCGAGGATGGGATTCTGGAGCCGGATACCTCGGATTTTGAGCGAAGGCTCACGATGCTCCAGCGCAAACCAAGAGCGAGATACCGCATCAACCACATCTCGTGGTGGGCGCAGGAGTTGCCCTCCGATGAGGAATATGCCGAGGCGCGGCGAAACCTCGACGCGGTCAGCTGGGCGGTGGACTACATCATCACCCACTGCGCGCCCACCAGCATCGCCCTCGCGGGGAGCCGCCACAACAAGGCGGACCGGCTTACGGACTTCCTGCAGGAGGTGCAGGAAAGAGCAAAATACCACTACTGGCTGTTCGGCCACTATCATGACAACAAAGCCGTTAACGAAAAGCACATCCTGCTGTGGGAGCAGATCGTGCGAGTCATCTGAAGCAGGTCAAAGCAGAGAAGAACACGGTGAAGCCGCCGTGCTTTTCTCTGATTTGAGCGTTGATCAGGCGCATCGCGTCGGAAAGGAGAAAGCCCATGAATATCCGCAAGCCAACAGACTACACCGCCATGTTTGCCGCACTGGACGCGCTCATGGCAGCGCAGCTCCCGCAGATGGAATTGTACTGCGAGATCGGCCGGCTGGTCAGCCGCAGGAGCGAAAAAGGCGCGGCTGTCGCAGCGTCGGAATACCTGCAAGCGGCCTATCCCACAGCCGAGGGCTTTTCTCCCCGCAATGTGCGCCGTATGCGCGTGTTTTACGCAGCCTACGAGGAATCCCCTGAAATCATACGGCTGGCGATGAGCCTCGGCTGGACGCGGAATGTGGCGATTTTGGAGGGATGCGGCAGCAACGAGGAACGGTCCTGGTACATCCGAGCCGTCCTATGTTTCGGATGGAAGAAAGGCAAACTACTGGAAGCCATAGAATCTCAGGCGTGGCTGCATTCTTCTCTCGACGCGCAGGCAATTTCCTGCTATACTGAGGAAAAAGAAATATCTCAGGAGAACGAGTGCGATGACGAAAATACTTTTTGTGTGCCTGGGCAATATCTGCCGCAGCCCCATGGCCGAGTTCGTGATGAAGGATTTGGTGAAGAAGGCAGGGCTTGCCTCACAATTCCATATCGAATCGGCGGCCACCAGCCGGGAGGAGATCGGCAACCCAGTCTATCCTCCGGCACGGCGCAAGCTGGCGGAGCACAGGATCTCCTGCGACTGCCACGCGGCGCGGCAGCTCACGAATCAGGACTACGACAAGTACGATCTGCTGATTGGCATGGACAGCGCCAACCTGCGGAATATGCATCGCATCTGCGGCGGCGACTTTGCTGGCAAGCTGCGCCTCCTGATGGGCTATACCGACCACCCCCGCGATGTTGCCGACCCGTGGTACACGGGCGATTTTGAGGCAACCTGGCAGGATGTGCTGTCGGGATGCCAGGGACTACTGAGAGAATTATTGCAGGAGCGAGGTGAACAGAATGGATAACGAGCTTCAAACGAACTATACAACAGAGCAGACCTATCATTCAATCCGCCATTCCATTGTGTCTGCACAGCGCAGTTTGTGCACAGCAGTAAACTCCGCAATGGTGACGGCCTATTGGGAAATCGGTGAGCAGATTTACAAAGCCTGCGGAGAAAATGACCGCGCAGGATATGGCAAAAAGCTGCTGCAGTACCTGTCCGCACATCTGACAGCGGAATTCGGGAAAGGATTTGACGAGTCAAATTTGCGAAAAATGCGCCAGTTCTACTGCGCATATCCAATTCGAGACACACTGTGTCCTGAATTGAGCTGGTCGCACTACCGACTACTGATGCGCGTTCCCAATGAGAAAGAGAGAGACTTCTATGCGGAAGAATGTGCGAAGTCCGCATGGAGCGTCCGGCAGCTTGAACGGCAGATTCACACGATGTACTATCAGCGCATCTTGGCAAGCCAGGATAAATCGCTTGTCGCTGCTGAGATACAAACGACGGAGCCGAAACCGGAATATGAAAAAATCATCAAAGACCCCTATGTAATGGAGTTCCTGCAAATCCAACCGGATACGCATGTTTATGAGGGAGAATTGGAGCAGGCATTGATTGACCACCTGCAACACTTTCTGCTGGAGCTGGGACGAGGCTTCTCCTTCGTAGCACGACAGAAGAAGTTTACGCTGGATGGTCAGAACTTTTTCATCGACCTTGTGTTTTACAATTACATCCTAAAATGTTTCGTGTTGATTGACCTGAAGATGGGACAGCTTACGCATCAGGATCTCGGTCAGATGCAGATGTACGTCAACTACTACACTCGTGAGTTGATGAACGAAGGGGACACACCGCCGATTGGCATTGTCCTCTGCGCCGATAAAAGTGATGCTGTTGTAAAGTACACTTTGCCGGAGGATAATCACCAGATTTTCGCATCCAAGTATTTTACCTATCTGCCGACAGAGGAAGAATTGAAGCGAGAACTGCGGCTGGATGAGTTCCAAAAGCTGGACGAGTAATATCTGCGTTGAATTCGACCGGGGGTTCGAATAGCGTCAGTAGTACCTCAAAAAAATTGCGAGTATTTTTTGCCGGAAATTTGCAAGCCGTTGCGGTACAAGGATTCCAAGGCAAAATATCCGAATTGAAGCCGCCTGACAAATTAGACAAAAGCTGTGTATAACTTATGTTATACACAGCTTTTGCTCTTTTAATAGGGCAAACACACAAATTTAGCCTGCAAACAGTGCAAAATAACGGCACGGGAGAAAATGAAATAATCTATATTCCTATGTTTTATCTCTTGAATGGGGTAACACATGGGAATTTTTGCTTTTAGGAGGAATAAAGCATGAGAATACCATATGGTTTTGAGTTGATCAACGACGGGACACTTGAAGTCAACAAGGATGAAGCGAATATCGTATCAATGATTTTTGATTTCTATATGGCAGGAGCAAGCTTGGGAAAAGTGGTGGATATGCTTCATTCAAAACAGATATCTTCTCCAACCGGAAAATTGAAATGGACCCGCGCTACGGTAGATCACCTTCTTTCTAATGGCAAATATGTGGCTGTTGTCGGGTTGGAGAAATTCTTGGATGTGCAATTTGAGAAGGCTGCTCGCTGTAATATTGACTACGACAAGGATGGGGCACCGAGGAAAGATACGCGTTATGTGTCTCCCGCTGTGGTTCAGATTTAATTTGTCTTTTACAACTCTGAAAGTTATGCTACAATGACCTTGCGAGGTGATTGTGTGGCAAAGAAACTGAATCTGGTAGATATGTACGGAATTGGAGTTATGCTGGAATACCTTGTAGCTGAAGACAACCTTACCTGCGAGGAACGGGATCGAGTCATATTGCGAATTGCGCGGGAAAACGATATTGCCGAATATATGCTTTCGAATCTTGCCGGTTATGGAAGAAGTAAGCAAGAGGTGTTGAAACGGGCAGAGCGGAGGAAAAGCTCGGAATTACAGGGCAGAAAGCAAGATGAGAGCTATATCTCTCTGACCGAGATTGCCCGAGCTCACAGCGAGGATGCTCCAGGATATGTGATACAGAGTTGGCTGAGAAATGGAAATACTTTAGCATTCTTAAATCTCTGGGAACAGGAGAACAATCCGAATTATAGTGAGGTCGGTTATGCAGAACTTTCGAAGAGAAAGAAGAATGCCTCATTTACGTTGACACCAAAGTTATGGATTGACCAGACAAAGGCAATCGGCATCGTTTCCAAGCAGGGAAAAAACGGAGGAACGTTTGCCCATCCGATGATCGCCTGCGAGTTTGCCTCGTGGATTGCCCCGGAATTCAAGATGCAATTACTAAGGTTGTCGCTGGATAAAACAAAATTGCGATGAGCGAATATCGGGTTGGGTTGCAGTTTCATATCGAATTTGCAGGAGAATGTTGAAAGAATTTATTGCAAAATGGATGGAAAAATAAACTGGTTGTTCATAGAACAGAAACCAAGGTTTAGCGGAGTCTCGAACGAGATAAATTCATCAGCCTGACTGATTCGCTAAAGCCAAGGATAACGATAAAACTTGATACATTATGGTTGATTTAGGCGGCACACTTATAAAATAAGTGGTCTATATATGATTGGTGGCAGATAGATGGGAGGACTATATTATGCCAACAACAATTGATAGCATGACAGGAGTAGAAATAAAATCTCCGTTTTTTGATACTGCTGTATCACTTGAGTTGTTTCCTGTCCATCCAAATGTGTTGAAAAATCCGAATGCACCGCAGAAAAATCGGGTGGCACTTATATATGGATCAAATGGAAGTGGTAAAAGCACAATAGCTCAAGGATTTAGGGAATACGCAGAATCTGTAGTACCAAAGACAGTAGAATTGAACCCTACAGCAGGAGCGGCGATTATTAAAATGTCCTCGGGAATGAAATCAGGAAAAATCTTTGTTTTTGATGAGAAGTATATTTCCCGCAATATTAAAGTACAGGAAAGTGGCTTGGGGACAATCGTCCTCTTGGGGGAACAAGTTGAGCTCGAAAAACGATTGGAAGAGCTGAAGGCGCAAATCGCTAAACTTCAAGCTAATATTGATTCTAAAGCCGAGAATGTTGAGAAGTTTAATTTGGTAAGTGATGTTATTTCCCCGGAATACTGGAAGGCTGCAATAACGAAAAAATTACAATCATCTGGTGGATGGGCTGAAACGAGTGGAATTCGAATAAAACGAAATCAAATAAAAACTCGAGTTACAGATGCAGAAGTTGACCGATTGGGACAATTGACCCCGCAAAAGGACGAAACATTAACAAGAGAAAAATTCACAGAATTATTTAGTGTTTTTGATAGTATTGAAACCTCTGTATCGCCTGTTGCTCCAGAAATTCGAGCCATTGACATTCCAGAGAAAGTAGTAGAGGATGCGAAAAGGCTATTAGCGAAAGTACCACAAAAGCCGATACTGACTGAGCGTGAACAGGAGTTACTTCACTTCTTCGGAATAGAAGTGCTTTCAAACGCAAAGGGCTTTTTATCAGTAAAGACACACGAGATTTGTCCAACCTGCTTACAGATGATTTCAGAAGAGCATCGAACAAAGTCTCTGCAGCAAATTGAGGATATTCTAAATCGTGAAGTAGAAGAGTGCCGAGAGAAATTAAAAAAACTAATTTTGCCCGAAATTGAGGCGGAGCATTACCAGTGCTATAGTGTATTGGATTCTGAACTCCTTGGGCAGATTATTTTGCAGATAGCCTCCGTCAACGCCTTGATTACAAACTACAATAAAGTTATCCAGAGCAAAATTGCAGATCCTCTTTCTCCGGTAGAATGTGTCAGCTCTGAAGATTTGATAACTGCGTATAAGCAGTTGAATAATCTTTTAGGTAGATTAGAAATCAAGAGAGAATCCTTTAACCGAGTTATTACCAACAGGAAAACTACGGAAAAAGAACTGCTGAAATTGAATGATGAGATTGCTCATTATGTAATTTATACGGAGTATCAATCATTGCTATCACAGAGATCTGCAAAGCAAACCGCAGAAGAGGAATTACACCAATTAATTCAAGCAAGGGAAGACCACGTCAAGGAGCAGCAGTTCTTGGACGCACAGCGGAAAAATCTTCAGATTGCAGTTGAGCAGATCAACAAATCGCTTTCTTATATCTTTTATAGCGATAGCCGGCTAAAATTACACCTCGAAAATGACCAGATGTATCATCTAACGGTAAACGGGAAAGATGTCTTTCCAGATAAGATATCATGCGGCGAGCGAAATGCTTTGGCGCTATGTTACTTCTTTTCAGAGATTGCAAAAGAAACCGAATTGCAAAAACTGTATCATGATGAGATGCTCGTGGTCATTGATGATCCTGTTTCAAGTTTTGATGTTGAAAATCGTGTTGGGATTTTGTCTTTCTTGAGGTATAAGTTAAACCAGATGCTTTCCGCTTGCGCGACTACAAAAGTTCTTATGATGTCGCATGATGTGAGCGTGATATTTGATTTACAGAAAGTCATGGATGAGGTTTCCGCAAATTGTGCTGAGGTTGGAAAACATGCGGAGTATTGCTCATTCCAGCTTGTGAATAAGAGAATAGTTCCGTTTAAAGCCAAGTCACATAACGAATATACGAGGTTAATGAAATGTGTCTATGAATATGGCCGCAATCCTGAACCTACGGCGGAGCTAACTATTGGCAATATGACAAGGCGAGTATTGGAAGCATTTTCGACATTCACATTTAAAGAAGGACCCGATAAAGTAAGTTTGAATCCACAGGTACTTGCCCTAATTCCAGACCAGAACAAAAGAGCTTATTTCCAAAACTCTATGTATAGATTGGTTTTAAACACGGAGAGCCATTTGCAGGAAGCCGTACAAGAAGCACCGGAGATGAGTTTCTTTAGTCATCTTACCGTTGAGGAAAAACAACGTACAGCCAGAGATGTCTTGTGTTTTATGTATTGTGTTAATCCAGCTCATGTGTTGGCTCACCTTCCCAATGCACGGAAAGAATTAGATAATTGGATGGCAAGTATAGGATGAGCAAATAACAAAAAGTTTCAATTAGATGCCAAAAGCCGTTGAATTCGGCGGAATTGGCAGCTTCTTATTACATTATGTCGAGGATAAACCCCATGAGAACACAGAAGAAGGTGAAGTTGAGGTGAAAACAAATGGCCCAGAGTGATAAAATCCAACTGTTCGAGGACAAGCGCATTCGCACTGCATGGGATGAGGAAAAGGAAGAATGGTACTTCTCCATTGTCGATGTGGTAGCTGTGCTGACTGACAGTCCAAATCCTCAAACCTACTGGCGCGTACTTAAAAAGCGTTTAAAGGACGAGGGAAATGAAACCGTTACAAGTTGTAACGCTTTGAAAATGACCGCTGCAGACGGCAAACGCCGTCTGACCGATGTGGCTGACACCGAGCAGCTCCTCCGCATCATCCAGTCCATTCCTTCGCCGAAGGCAGAGCCGTTCAAGCTATGGTTGGCACAGGTTGGCCGGGAGCGTATCGAAGAAACCATCGACCCTGAGTTAACCATTGACCGGGCTTTAGAAACCTACCTCAAGAAAGGTTACACCCGCGAGTGGATCAACCAACGGCTGCAGGCCATTCAAGTCCGCAAAGAGCTAACGGATGAGTGGGATGCCCGTGGTGTACAAAAAGGCGTGGAGTACGCTATCCTCACGGACGAGATTTCCCGCGCATGGTCGGGGATGTCTACCCGCCAGTACAAAAACCTGAAAGGATTGAAAAAGGAGAACCTTCGTGATAACATGACCACGCTGGAGCTGGTGCTGAATATGTTGGCAGAAGCCACCACCACACAGTTTTCAAAGGATCGAAAGCCCACGACCTTCCAAGAGAATCTGGAAGTTGCCAAAGCCGGTGGACAGGTCGCTGGGCGAACTAGAAAAGACATTGAGTCACAGTCAAATATGCCGGTCATCTCCCCAAAGAATGCAGTACAACTCAATCAAGTAATAACTGATTTGCTGGAGGATACGACTTCGGATATACCTAAAAAAATGGACGATAAGTAAACTTTGGCGTTCTTTGTAGTACATAGATATTTTCAAATGGCAAAAACAAAAATATCCGAATTGAAGCCGCCTGACAAAATGTGTTGATGAAAGATGCAGCGCCGAAAACGCCGCACGAAAGTGCGGCGTTTTCACATATAATGCGCCACTTTTAGAATGAAAAAGTTGCAAAAACTCGATTTTTCAAAATTTCAGTTTTGCCCAGAGAGAGGCGACATTTTGAAGATGCGCCCTGCCAGATTTGTGGTCTGGTGTGGTTCGAACACCGAGGCTTAAAAAAGAATAAAGAATAAGAAGGCAGGCCGCCGTTCGGCTCCCTATGTGGGAGCGGACGGCGGCCTTTTTCGTCTCATTGGTGCTTATGTTGCTTTCGCTTCGTTTGTCTGCCATTCCTTGGTGGTGTTGGTAATAGCTTTCTCGTAACCTTTCGAGTATGCTTGCGTTACAAAAAACGAAGGAGATACCCGAGAATGGCAACCACAAAAAAACTTATGCGCTCAAATCCCAATCGCTATCCACGAGCGGGTCGGCGGGTAGAAGGAACGGCTGGGCCAGACTACCCGCGAGTACATCGCCAACATCATCCAAGACTATCCCGCAATGGTCACGCGGCGCGGCAGCTCACCAATGCCGACTACGAAAAATACGATCTCCTGATAGGTATGGACAGAGCCAACCTCCTGGATATGTATCGTATCTGCGGCAACGATTTTGCTGGAAAGCTGTATCTCCTGATGGACCATTCCTACCATCATGGTACACCAACGATTTCAAAGTGATTTAGCGGGATGCTGGAGGCTGTTACATGAAATAGAAGAAAACTTTGATTACTTATACCGAGAAAATGTGTTCTCCATATAGTATACAGCAGAAACTGACTGCTGTAAAGGTTGATACACTGTAGCATGGGAAGTAGATAATTTAAAATATCCGAATTGAATCTACCTGACAAGAAAAGATAGCGAAGAAATTGAAAGATTCTCCGCTATCTTTCTATTTTGGATGATGCAATGGGCCTTAATTCAGCACGATCGCGCGGACGGCTTCCATCAGCTCGACCACTTCGCTGCGCAGTACATAGGCAACGCTTTTGCCATCTATGGCGGCGAGACAACTGGAGCCATTATAGCGGTACAGAGAGATCATAACTTCGGGATGACCCTCGTTGCCCAGATGCAGCGTCAAGCTGGCCTCCAGTTGACCGGTGGCCTTTTCGGAGGTAAACTCCTCGGCGGTCAATGCCTCCAACGCCTTCTGCAGATCATCGATTTCGATTTTTCATCCTGGTAGAGACACTGTAGAGCCTTGCCGTCCTTTTGCGAAGCAATCGTGTATGTCACATTTTCCAGCGTTGCCTCGATGCTGTTCACCTCGCCGAAATCGCCGGGGGGAAATTTCCTGATTCCGCAGGTCATCATAGTCTGCGGCTATCAGCGTTTCATAGCTGCTGCCGGAGAGCCGGTAGATAATTTTGAAATCGCCGATGCGGGTATAGTCTGTGATGTCTGCGGTATCCGCCTCCGAGCCGCTGTCGGCAGCTTCTTTCCGCTCCTCCGGAGCGCGGCTGATGTGCAGAACGAAGGTATCGGAAGTCCCGTCGTCGGTATAATCCACGCGGACGGTCAGCTCGGGGTCGTCCAGACCGTAGGAGGCCAGCTCCTCATCGGTGACCTTAAGCTGATGGTTCAGGAAGATGCCCTTGTAAAAGCCAATGCAGTATTGCAATAATATATGTGACCATTATCAAAACCGGGGCTGTAGCGAAATAAAAATCGCTACAGCCCTTTGCTTTTTTATGGACAATTTAGCTACAGTTTCTCGAAAGAATTCGCAAATTTGCCATTCTTCCAGACGTTTATCCAAACATTGCGCGGAAACGCGCCTGTGCGGCGCGGCCCGCGTCGGTCAGGCCATCACGGTCGCCGAGCAAATAGGCGACGATGCGGGAGAACATATCGAGGTCGTAGCTGTCGGTGAGCGAGGCGCGGTAGGCGCTCAGCCTTTCGAGCGCGCGATCCTGCTCGGTGTCGTCGTATTGACCCAACCAGTTGAGGAAGCTGATGCCGCTGCTGCTCATCACCTCGTTCAGTCTGCCGCCGTCCAGAGCGTCGGGGCGGAGGACATTGTTTTTCGCCAGCAGCGCGGTCAGATCGGCATAATAAGCGGGGCTGCCCGTGCTGCAATCGCCGCTCATGCTGCCCTCTAAAATGCGCCGTGCGCCGTCGTCCATAAGGCAGACGATATAGGGACCGTCCAAAACCGTGTCGCCGTCCAAAACAGCCCAGCCGTCCTCGTCCACCTCTGTGCCGCCCGCAAGCACGATTTTTTCCGGCTTTTGCGCGTGGTAATGCTGGCTGAAGCAATAGACCTCCGGCGTCAGACCCGCGTAGCGGGTCTCCACGTCGAGGAAGGAGACGCTCGTGTACCAGTCGTCGTACTGCGCGGCGCTGCCCGCAAGGGTGTCGTACCGCTGCTGGACAAGCTGCTTTGCCCGCGCAGCGACCTCAGCGGGAACACTTGGGTCGGCAAGCGTCGCGTCGGCGATGTGGTCGGTGTGGCTGCGGTCGGGCTTGTAGAGCAGCAGATTTTCACCGTCGAAATAGAGATAGCGCGTGAAGTTGACCCCATCGCCGGGAGCGTTGCCCGCAGACAAGCCGCAGAAGAGGACCGAACGGCTGTCGGGAGCGGCGGATGTGTAGTCCCACCAGTTCAGCTCCTGCCACGCGGCGGTGATGACGGACTTGAGGTCGACGCCGTAGAGCTGACCGCCGCGTTTGTAGTAGATCGCGGGGAAGTTGGGAGAGCTGTTGATGATCTCACACACGCCGTCGCCGTCCATGTCCACCTGTATGAGCCAGTCAAGGGAATCGGAGGGGATGCGGCGGTCGGCAATGCGCTGCGCCTTCCCTGCAAGGGGAATGGTCAGCCACGGCTCCCGCGCGGGAAGGATGTCCGTGAGCGGCGTCGGGTCGACGGTCTCAAGGTCTGGCAGCAGCGTAGGCGGGGAATGGAGGGTGTTGATACACGCCATCAGCGCGGGACTGTCAATCCAGAGCGTTTGACGGTCGCTGGGATAGCTTGAGGAGAGCCCCGGCTCAAAGGTGGGATGCAGGAGCCGCACGCAGTCGAAGCCGCAGAAAAAACTGTATTGTGTACCGTCCCGCATATTCACCGTGAGCGTGTAGTATGCGGAGTCTCCGTAGCCGCGCTGCGTGTAAAGCTCTGCTTCGGTGAGGGCGTTGAGGGCGGGCACGAGCTGCGCCGAAAGTGCGGTCAGCTCTGCATCGACGAGGAAGCGCGAGCTGCTGCCATCGCGGAATTGCAGGTTGAGAATGTCCTCTGCGCGCAGAGCTTGCGCCCAGTGCAGAAATTCGTCGACGACGCTGCGCTCGGCCTCTGTCAAATTGTCGGAGAGCGCGGGACGGAGCAGCCGGTGCAGGAATTGCGTCAGTTCCGCGTTATTCACGACGGCGACGGATGTTTTGTAGAGGCGTGTCTCACCTTCAACCTCTTTGGGGGCGATTAGCGTAATTTGCCCGCTCTCGTGCAGCCCAAAGCCGTAGTTTGCGCGTCCGTCGTTGAAGCCGAGCGTATAAAGCGTTTTCTCGTCGGAGTCCATGAACGGAGAAAGCTCCTCCATGCGGATGCTCCGCACCACACGGGCAAACTCTGCCTGCGGTTCAAGCGCGTTCAGGCTTGCTTCCCCATCAGCCATCCATGAAGCGCCGGTCGCATTGTCCCCGTCGAAGCCTGTCGCCCAGTCGAGGAACTCGAGACAGGCTTGTGCATCTTCGGTAGAAAAGCCCGCGTCGTACCACTCCTGCGTGACCTCAGGCGGCGTATCCGGCGCGCCGGTGAAGCTCACCGCGCACACGAGCGCCGCGAGCGCGACGGCGGCGAACACCGCCGCGGTCTTCGCCTGCCGGTTCTCCGCAATGCGGGTGACGCGCTCCTTGAGACTCTTTTTACCGCCGGTCATGGTCGTCGCGCCGAGGAGCGGGTTTTGCGGCTTGGTGCACACGGGCACGAGCGAGAGCAGGGCTTTTCCGTAGGCGGTGCGCTCGTCCGCGCCGAGCGCGCGGAGCGTCCCCTCGTCGCAGGCAAGCTCGCCGTCCTCGCGCGAGAGCACCGCCGCGAGCCACACGAGTGGGTCGAACCAGTAGACGGTCAGACACAGACCGCGCAGCAGCGACCACAGTGGGTCTAAGTGCCGCGCGTGGGTCTGCTCGTGCGCGAGCACGAAGCGTAGCAATTCGGGCGAGGCGGCCGCCGCGTTGTTGAGATAGATGGCGGGGCGTAGAACGCCGAAGAGGCACGGCGAGGGCAGCGCGGACACGAGGTAGACTGGATAGCGGCAGCCCTCGACGCTGTAAGGCGTGCGCGCCTTGCGTAGCGCGCGGGCAAAGCGCAGATTGGTGAAAAGGAACCACGCACCCACGATCAGCATACCGGCGTACCAAACATAGGTGAGCGCTTCGGAGAGCGCGACAGCACGGTGGGTCGGTGTCACGATAGAGTATTCGTCGGAAGGGGCGCTCTGCGCTGCGTCGGACGGCGGAGACTGCGGGTCACCCTGCGACTCCTCGCCGGACAAAAGCTGAGCGGGGTGGCGCTCCGTACCGTCCTGCATGCACAGGACGGGCGTTTCCAGCCGCTTTTCCACGGCGGTCTGCACCGGCTCAGCGGCAGAGAGCACATTGTGTGCCAGCGTGCCGACGTTCAGCGGCACAAGCAGCCGCACGAGCACCAGCGCCCAGAGAGTGTACTGCATGCGGCGCGAGATGGTGCGGCGGAACAGCCGCCGCAGTGCCAGCAGCGCAAGGATCAAAACAGAGGAAGTGAGCAGAATTTCTTTCATTTTGAGTTCCCTCCCGCTTGCTCCAAAATGGCGGACAGCTCGTCGATGTCCTCGCGCGTGAGCGCGCAGCCCTCGACCATGGCACTCATCATCAGCCCGAGGCTCCCGCCGTAGACCTTGCCGAGGAAGCTCTCGGTCTCGGCGCGGGCGGCGTCGCCCTGCTTGACGGTAGGATAAAACTTCTTGGCACGCGCGCCCTCCTCGTGACGCACCGCGCCCTTGGCCTCCAGCCGCGAGAGCATGGTGATGACGGTGTGCTTCTCCCATCTGGTTTCCTCTCGCAGGGCGGCGGTGAGCTGTGTGATGGTTTGCGGCGCACTATCCCAGAGACGGTGCATCAGCTTCCACTCCGCGTCGGTCAGATTGCAGGACACAGGACATTCCTCCTTTCGGTATACGGCTGTATACCTATCTGAGGCCAGCATAGCAGAAAGGTATACGGTTGTCAACCAAGTTTTGCGTGGAAATGGTTTGCTACTATTTCCGTGCTTTGGAAACTCAGCCTGATATGCCCTCCGGCAGGAATTTGTACTTGACAAATGAGGTCTGTCCACGGTAGACCTCATTTGAGGACAATTTACAAAAACGTAGACATTTTGTTAGCTGTCGGATATAATAAACCCAAAGAAGAAGTGCTTATGATTTATTCAATCTGCGAAATTCAGCAGCGAATCGCGCCGGTGGCGAAGCAGTACGGTGTGAAAGCGGTATTCCTCTTTGGCTCTTACGCAAGAGGCGAAGCTCGTGAAGACAGCGATATCGACCTGCTGGTCGATACCAGCGGAACGAACCTGCGCACTCTTCTCTCTTTGGGCGCACTGTATTGCGACCTTGAAGCGGCGCTGCAAAAGCCCATCGATCTGATCACTGTCAGCGCGCTGGAACAGCGTGCGCAGATGCCGAGCGAGGAAATGTTCAAGGAAACCGTGATGAAGGAGAGACTGAATGTATATGACGTAGCCTGACCGCCAACACGTCCAACATATCCGCGACTATTGCGAAGAGATCCGCGAAATCATTTGGGAAACCGCGGTCAACGATATTCCCGCCCTGAAGCAGTTCTGCGAGGAACAGCTTGCAGAAAACTGAGAATTAAACGATATTGAAGCCGCCTGACAAAAAGGATGATTTCTTATGAAATCATCCTTTTTTATTCGTGGGTGAGCGTTTTGCGAGTTGGGATCAAACGTTCTGCTCTGCCGGATGGCAGATGCGTTCTTCTTCCTCTCGTTCAAAGGAATAGAGTCCATCTGCTTCCAGCTCCTTTGCCATGCCCCACGCCAGTTTGAAGCCCGCCGTGAAGCTCATCAACGTGGCCTCCTCCAGTAACATATTCTGTGCGTCCAGCAGACGGAGCAGCTTCTTGCGCTTCTCATCATCCATTCCCTCACGTACCTTTTCACGGGCGGATTGGACAGCGCGGACGAGCCGCTCCGGCGGCTTCTTGTCAAACCGTTCCTGCAAGGCTTTCATGTAGTCGTACATGGTATCCCTCCCTTTGCAGCCACAACACATACCACAACTCGCCGCACAAAGCTACTGTTATTTCGATGCTGACTGTATTCATATCTCCAGCATCCCTTGCAAGCCCGCGCTTGCCGCCTTTTTGTTCTTATCGAAGGCGTGGGTATAGATGTCCAGCGTGGTGGAGGGCTGGCTGTGGCCGAGGATGCCCGCCACCGTGGCCACATCCGTACCGCCTGCGATCATCAGGCTGGCGGCGGTGTGCCGGAGGGAATGGACGTTCAGCTCCTGCGGCAAGCCGTTCTTCTTGAGAATCAGCTTGAAGCGGTAGGTGAAGGTGGTGGGCGTCATGGGGAGCCGCGCCCCTTGACGGCGGAACAGGAAGTCATCATCGGTCAATTCCCGCTGGTCATAGGTCTCGGTGATGTACCGACACTCTTTTAGGTACTCCCGCAGAAGACTTTCCATCTCGGCGGAGAAGTACACATAGCGGTCACCTGCGCGGGTCTTGGGTTCCTTAACGAAGATTTCCTCGTCTGTCACCTTGACTGTGTTGCGGCAGATGTGGATGGAACGCTGTTCCCAATCAATGTCGCACCACTTCAGACTGCAGCATTCGCCCCGCCGCATTCCCGTGGCGATGATGAGCTTGAAGTAGGTTTCGTACTTGATGCTCTCCCCCTCCAGCGCGGCGATGATCTTCTGCGCCGTTTCCTCGTCCGCGATCTTCTTTTCACATTTGCGGCAAAGTACCCGCAATGCTGCCGCCAGACCGACGATGATGAGCAAGGCGGGCTGACCTTTGAAATTGAGAAAGGGCGGTTGAGTTTTCGGCTGACCGCCCCATATAGCGAGGAACGCCGCAGGGCGGCAAGTGAGGCAGCAAAAAAGTGTGGCGTTCATAGATATGCTTTTTAAAGTTTTTGTTCGGACTCACATTTCCCCAATAAAGCTCTTTAATTTTCCGATTCTCTGATTGCGTCCACAAAAGCTGTGATTACATTGGAATACTGTCTTGCACTGGTAACACGCAGTATTCCATTATCATTTTTCAAAGCATCAACTAAAGCACATACGCTGTCATTCAACGTATTCAAAAATGAAACCTCGTCAGGAGTCAACGGTTCACCATTCTGATTTGCTTCAACCATTACGCGGATTCGCTCTTGGCAGTGCACTAAAATGGACTCGAAGTCCTCAAATCCCATAATTTCTGATTCTGCAATTCTCTTTGTCTCTAACGCCGTACTTTTAAATGAAGCGAACTGCTTCTTTGCCATATCCAGTTCAATTTCAACATCAATGCTCTTTTTATCTGTAACATCTCGGATAGAAGATGAGAGCAGAGTTGCTTCTTTAATGAGCGGTGTCAAGTAAATGTCAATCTGCTCTTTCTGATTGTGAATATGGGATAAGTAAATTGTAGCGACTAATATACTAATTGCGACTACAATACTGCCAATTAGAACGCTGCGTTTGATTTTCATATATTGTATCCTCGCTTCCTTAGAATTCAGAGTCCCCATGCGCTTTCCTCAAACAAATAATATCATAAGATCTGTGAGCAATTCCACTATAATTTTACTAAGATAGAAAAAGCATGAAATTCTCTGACATATCCACATAACCAGCACTTCGCATGAAGTTATGTAGGTTTGTCAAACATATTGGACAGTGACCTGGGCGGGAGACATCCAGCGGAGGGGCCTCATGGGTAAGTTGTTGGAACGACGGTTGTGGACGGCAAGCTGCTTTGCAAAGTCATCCAAGGAATAGAACGAGTGGCAAGAGTAGAAGCGTTTCTGATCCTCGCGGTGGCTGCGCTCGACCTTTCCGTTGTGGCGCGGTGTGTAAGGACGGATCAGTTTATGCCGGATATTCAGTTCGGCGGCCGTTTTTTCAAATAGCGTCGGCAAATTACGCTTGCTGCTTTACGCATAATACGGAACAAGCTCTCCGGACAGCGGGTGTAGCCCCGCTGCCGCAGCCGGTGTACATGGAGAGCAGATAAAACAGACGGTAGTGCCGCGGCTCCTTTGCCAGCGCATCCAGCAGCTTTTCCACCTCGCTTCGCGTGGGGATGCGCTGCACCGTGCGCTGCGGTGTGGGGAGGTCTAACATCCGCGCGGGATTCTTTTCGATGATCTCATTGCGCTTGGCGTCGCTGAGTACGGCGGAGACCACAGAGAGGTATCGCTGCGCGGTGGATTCGTTGATGCGCTTTCCGTGGTGCTTGCGCTTGCGCAGCGCGGAGAGCATATTTTCCAGTGCCATCGGTCGGAGCTTATTGAGGCGGATGCCGCCGATCATGGGATACACCACCTCCAGCATCCGCCGGTATGCAGCGATGGTGCTGGGGGCATATTTCGTCTGCCGGTTCAGCCAGCGGGAGGCGAATTCCTCAAAGGTCATCTCGCCATCCTCGGCGTAGCCGGTCTTGAAGCTGCGCTCCAGCTCCTCGGCGGCGTGGGCGACATACTGCCCGATGCCGCGCTTGGGGACACCAGACGGGACTTGGATGGTCTTTGCCTTGCTGATTTTTTTGCCGTTGGGCCGGTAGCCGTTGCTGACGGTGATCTTATATCGCCGCTCGTCCAATTGCTTGATGCTTGCCATTTTTAGAACCCTCCCATCTCCTCATCCTCCTCATATTCGATCCTACGTTGCTGCCGCACCGCGCTCTCAAAACTCACCTGACCGTTGGTGCGCTTCACCTCATCCACGGC
>OGJH01001150.1_pt1 | contig 24940 bp, 14 predicted proteins | sample 1572021 | NCBI WGS metagenome assembly OGJH01 (sample SAMEA2582098, study PRJEB24529) | metagenome | biome: Human gut stool | place: China | collected 2011
GCTCGAGTGGTTGAAGAGGCACGCCTGGAAAGCGTGTATACCCCTAAAGGGTATCACGAGTTCGAATCTCGTTCTCTCCGCATCATTTTTTTACATTTTAATATTAATGAACGGCTGTTTTGACTTATCAAGGCAGCCGTTTGTTTTATATTGTTTTCGGGAATTCGGTTATTCCAATTCTTCAATAATCTTCTTTACATCTACCGGTTGTAATCGACCATATACCTTCTCGCCGATCATCACTACCGGAGCCAGTCCGCAGGCGCCTACACAACGCAGACAGTCTAATGAGAACTTTCCGTCCGGGGTAGTGTCACCGACTTCGATACCTAATACACGTTTGAACTCTTCCAGCAGTTTTTCTGAACCACGTACATAACAAGCTGTACCCATGCAAACAGAGATGGAATGTTTTCCTTTGGGAGTCATGGTAAAGAAAGTATAGAAAGTGACGACACCATACACTTTCGATACGGGAATTCCAAGTTTGGAAGCGATAATCCGTTGCGTTTCCTCGGGTAGATACCCTTGCAAATGCTGTGCCTCATGCAAAATATTGATAAGTTCGCCCGGTTTGTTTCCATGCTTGTCGCAGATCGTTTTGATTTGCTCTGCCATGTCACAGGCTAGTTTGATATCTGACATAATACTCTTCATTTATAAAGTTAATCAATCGCTTTGTTGAAATAATGCGTATGCAGGAGAGTTTCCGATTTCTCACCCAGCGGTTTGCCGAGATAATCCTCGTATAATGTCTTGATATACGGATTCTCGTGCGATTTGCGCAAAGGTTTGTTGGCGTCTTCACGGTAAAGTGCGTTGGCGCGTGCATAGAGTATTTCCGAGTTGCCGTGATGCAAAGGCTGCCCGCCGCCACCGATACAGCCTCCGGGGCAAGCCATAATTTCGATTACATGATATTCGTTATGTCCGTTCCGTATATCTTCCAGTAGATGACGAGCGTTGCCTAGTCCGTGTGCGATGCCTACTTTTAATTCAAATCCGTTTAGGTTAATGGTAGCACGACGGACGCCATTTAGTCCGCGTACCTGTTCGAAATTTACATTTTTCAAAGGTTCTCCGGTATAGATTTCATAGACAGAACGGAGGGCGGCTTCCATTACACCACCTGTTGTTCCGAAAATGACACCGGCACCTGTCGATTCACCCATCGGGTTGTCGAATGGGCTGTCCAGTACGAGAGGGAACCCGATATTGGCACGTTTAATTAGTCGTGCCAGTTCACGGGTAGAGATAGAATAATCCACATCGGGGATACCGTTCACTTTGAATTCATCACGTGCACATTCGTACTTTTTAGCCAGACAAGGCATGATAGATACGACAACCAGTTTTTCTCTGGGTATGCCCATTTTCTCCGCCCAATAGGATTTGGCAATGGAACCGAACATCTGTTGTGGGGAGCGGGCGGTGGACGGAATGTCCAGCATGTCCGGGAAATGATGTTCGAAGAAGTTGACCCATGCCGGACAGCAGGAAGTCAGGATAGGTAATCGTACGGATTTATCTCCGTTGAGATAACGTGTCAGGCGGTTCAGAATTTCAGAACCCTCTTCCATAATGGTAAGGTCGGCTGCAAAATCAGTATCGAATACATAGTCGAATCCCAGTTCGCGAAGTGCATACACCATTTTCCCGGTTACCAGAGTGCCGGGAGGAAATCCGAATTCTTCACCTAGGGCCGCCCGTACGGCAGGTGCGGTCTGCACAATCACTACTTTGTCCGGATTAGCCAGATCGTCGAGCAGACGGTTGGTGTAGTCACGTTCTGTTAATGCGCCTACGGGACAGACAGCCACGCACTGACCGCAGTAAGTACATTCACTTTCCGTCATCATTCGGTCAAAGGCAGGAGCGATGGTTGTATTGAATCCGCGACGGATGGCACCCAATGCTCCGACCGTCTGTACATCATTGCAAACACTTTCACAACGGCGACAGAAAATGCATTTATCCATATTACGGACGATAGAAGCGGTAATTTCCCGTTTGCGGGGGGACAGCTCACCGCCATTGAAAGGCATTTCGCGAATGTTGAAACGCAGTGCTAACGTTTGGAGCTCGCAGTTGCCGCATTTAGGGCAAGTGAGGCAGTCATTGGGGTGATCCGAAAGGATCAGTTCAGCCACCACTTTGCGAGCGTTCATTACGCGCAGGGTACTGGTTTTTACTACCATGCCCTCCGTGCAACGGGTAGCGCAGGCAGGAGCCAGGTTGCGCCGTCCCATCACTTCAACCACACAAATACGGCAGGAAGCCGGATTATTTTTTATACAGGTTCCTTTCAGGTCGATATGACACAGCGTAGGTATATTGATACCGATTTTGATAGCGGCTTCAAGAATAGTGCTTCCCTCGGGCACAGTGATGAAATGACCGTCTATCTGGAGAGTAATTTGTTTTTCTTCCATAGTAAATAAGATTTTAGCAGACAAGAATAGCGTTGAATTTGCAGCGTGCCATACACATGCCGCATTTGATACATTTATCGGGAGCAATGACATGTGGCTTACGCACCAGTCCGCTGATAGCATCCGCCGGACAGTTTTTGGCGCATAGATGACAACCAATGCAACGTTCCGGACTGATGGTATATGTTAATAGTGATTTACATTGCTTGGCGCGACAAGTCTTATCCCGCACGTGCTCCATATATTCATCGTAGAAGTTATCCAATGTGGATAAAACGGGATTCGGAGAGGTTTGTCCCAGTCCGCAGAGGGCCGTATCTTTGATGACTTGTCCCAAAGTGGCAAGTGTGTCCAGGTCTTTTTCTGTGCCTTTTCCTTCTGTAATCTTGTTCAGTAGTTCCAACAGACGTTTGTTTCCAATGCGGCAAGGTGTGCATTTCCCGCAGGACTCTTCCACTGTAAAATCCAGATAAAAGCGGGCTACGGATACCATGCAGTCGTCCTCATCCATGACAATCATCCCTCCTGAACCCATCATGGAACCGGCCGAGAGAAGGTTGTCAAAGTCAATGGGAGTGTCCAGATGTTTTTCTGTCAGACAGCCGCCTGACGGTCCTCCTGTTTGTACAGCTTTGAACTTCTTTCCGCCTTTGATGCCTCCTCCGATTTCGTAGATTACTTCCCGAAGAGTAGTTCCCATCGGCACTTCGATCAGTCCGACATTATTAATCTTTCCGGCAAGAGCAAACACTTTGGTTCCTTTGGAACGTTCTGTGCCAATCGTTGCAAACCAGTCGGCTCCTTTGGTTAGAATAATGGGAATATTGGCAAGCGTTTCCACATTATTTACATTGGTTGGTTTTCCCAGATAACCGGATTCGGCAGGGAAGGGAGGTTTCAGAGTCGGCTCTCCCCGTTTTCCTTCCATCGAATGAATAAGGGCAGTTTCTTCTCCGCAGACAAAAGCTCCGGCTCCGTATCGTATTTCTATGTCGAAACTGAAATCTGTTCCTAAGATATGATCCCCCAGTAATCCGTATTCGCGTGCCTGATTGATAGCTGTTTTCAGTCGGTTGATAGCTAACGGATATTCGGCACGGATATATACTAATCCTTTGGTAGACCCGATGGAATAACCGCAGACACACATCGCTTCTACAATCGAATGTGGGTCGCCCTCCATAATGGAACGGTCCATGAATGCACCGGGATCTCCTTCGTCGGCGTTACAAACCACGTATTTGACATCCGACTGTTGTTTGTTGGCAAATTCCCATTTCAGTCCCGTCGGGAAACCGCCACCGCCACGTCCGCGAAGTCCCGAACGTTTGATAATATCAATAACGTCCGTCGGCTGTTTGTTAAGCAGGCAATCGGCCAATGCAAAGTATCCTTCACGGGCGATATACTCTTCAATATTTTCGGGATCGATAAAACCACAGTTACGCAATGCGATGCGGAGTTGTTTCCGGTAGAAATCCATGTGCTTGGAGTCGCTGACGGTATGTTCCGTTTTAGGATCTACATACAGCAACCGTTCGATTCTTCGTCCTCCGATGATATGCTCGTTGATGATTTCTTCCGCATCTTCGGGAGTGACTTGGGTGTAAAAGGTATTATCGGGGATAATTTTCACGATAGGACCTTTTTCACAGAAGCCGAAACAGCCTACGGTGATGACTTCTACTTTGTCGGTGATTTCGTTCTTTTTAATGGCTTTTAGAAGATTGTCTGTAATACCCTGGCTGGAAGATGCCTTACAGCCTGTACCACCGCAGATCAGAATCTGAAGATGTTGCGCACCGGATGCCAGTCCGTAACACTTTTCAGTCACCTTTTCATTACTTTCTTCGCGCAATGAAAGATTGTGCTCTGCTCTCTTCCTGATTGTTGCCAAATCATGGATAGATAAAATTTTCATAAGTATCAGAATTGTTAGTCGGTTTTTTGCAAATATAATTCTTTGTTTGAAATAACAGCGTAGTCTCGTACAAATAAAATTGTTCTTTGACGGAGGATTTAGGTAAATAAATCTCTATCTTCGTATTTAATAGGTATCAAACCTAAAAAATATAACTGAAGTATGAGACGAATTTTACTTGGACTATGTTTTCTATCTTTTCTGAACATTGCATCCGGACAAGAGATTCCTTTGCCGGAAAAGATGCCGCAGGCACATCCGCGGGTACTGACTACTCCGGCGGGAAAGCAGGAAACATGGAAGCTGATTAAAAAAGAAGAATGGGCGAAAGATGTTTTCAATAAATTGAAGGAACGGACGGAAGTATATACGAACCTGACGGATGCTCAACCGGCGTGGTTGCTGTCTCGTTTGGCAATGTACTGGAAGTCTCATGCCACGGAAGTATATGTGAAAGGTGAAACGTTCGACCATGCAGGTGGTGAAAGAGCTCCTTATCCCACTGTGCGCTACACGGGAACCCGTGGCACAGCTGCTACCCACGGTCGTCCCAAATTGGCGGATGTCGTTCCTTATGATGATGAGGACGGGAATGTCACTTTCTGCAATAATGCACTTCCTGACCGTCCTATGGAGAGTGTACACCCATCCAAAACAGGCCGGAATATTGAAAGCCTGAACTGCGAAATCCTGGGAATTGCCCGTGATGCCGCTTTCCTTTATTGGATGACGGATGAAGAGAAATTCGCTAAACTTGCCGCAGGGGTCTTTGATACATATATGACAGGCATTTATTATAGAAACGTGCCCATCGACCTGAATCACGGCCATCAGCAAACATTGGTAGGATTGACTTCTTTCGAAGTCATCCATGAAGACGCACTCCATATCGCTGTCCCTTTATATGATTTTCTATATAATTACCTAAAGGCCAATTACCCGGATAAAATGGAAATCTACGCCGGAGCTTTTAAGAAATGGGCGGATAATATCATTGCGAACGGTGTACCTCATAACAACTGGAATTTGCTACAGGCACGGTTTGTTATGAATGTCGGATTGGTATTGGAAGACAATAAAGAATATGCCGACGGAAAAGGACGTGAATATTATATCGACTATGTGATGAACCGTTCCAGCATCCGCCAGTGGAGTCTGACGCGATTGGCAGATTATGGTTTCGATATAAATACGGGAATTTGGGCAGAATGTCCGGGATATAGCAGTGTGGTAATCAATGATTATGCCAATTTTGTGAATCAGTTTGATACGAATCTGCAATATGATTTGGTGAAAGCAATGCCTATATTGTCGAAAGCGGTAGCAACCACTCCCGAATATCTGTTTCCCAACCGTATGATTTGTGGCTTTGGAGATACGCATCCGGGATATTTGAGTACGAATTTCTTTATCCGTATGATACAGAATGCACAGGCGAACGGGAAGAAAGAACAGGAAAACTATTTCACGGCTTTATTGAAATGCCTGAACCCGGATTTGGGAAATGATAAAACAGAAAAGAAGAATGTGCGTATATCTGTCAATTCTTTCTTTGAAGATAAACCGCTGACGCTAAATCCCAAAGTGCAGCCGGGAAAGATAGAAGATTATGTTTCTCCTTTGTTTTATGCTCCCAATGTGTCATGGCTGGTACAGCGCAACGGTATGCATCCGCGCAACAGTTTGATGATTTCGTTGAATGGCAGTGAAGGGAACCACATGCACGCTAACGGCATTTCGATGGAACTTTATGGAAAAGGATACGTACTGGGGCCGGATGCAGGTATCGGGCTTTTCCTGTATAGCGGACTTGATTATGCGGAATATTATTCTCAATTCCCCAGTCATAATACAGTTTGTGTGGATGGAATATCGAGCTATCCGGTGATGAAAAGTAACCATTCTTTTGATTTGCTTTCCTGTTTCCCGGCATCAGCGGAACCGGGCAAAGCATTTACGTCCGTTACTTACAGTAACCTTTATTTTCGTGAACCGGAAAGCAGGGCGGATCAGACCCGTATGATGAGTATTGTCACTACTGGGGCGGAGACGGGGTATTATGTCGATGTATTCCGCAGCCGGAAAGAGAAAGGAGGCGATAAGATGCACGATTACTTCTATCACAACCTTGGGCAGACTTTGACATTGACGGCAGCAGATGGCAGCGACCTGAATCTCCAGCCTACGGAAGAACTCGCCTTTGCAGGCGCACATCTTTACGCTTATTCCTATTTATATGATAAGAAAGTGGCTGCGACCAATAAGGATGTCAAGGCAACTTTCACCATAGATATGAAAGATAAGGACGGCGATGATATATACATGAATCTTTGGATGAAAGGCGAACCGGATCGTGAAGTCTTTACGGCTTTGGCGCCAATGACCGAAGGGCTAAGCCGTACACCGAATATGCCCTATAATATAAAGGAGCAGCCGACGCTGACATTTGTTGCCCGTCAGCATGGAGAAGCTTGGAATCGTCCTTTTGTCTCGATATATGAACCGAGTACGAAAAAGGAACCGTCTGCTATTCAGTCCGTCTCTTACTTTGATGCAGAAGGAGCAGGTTTGGAAGATTTTGCCGGAATCTGTGTGAAAAGCAAAAACGGACGTATAGATCATATCTTCTCTCTATCTGATGCTGCACAAACCGCTACTTATCAAGGAATGAAAGTGAAAGCGGATTATGCTGTTATCAGCAATGAATATGCAGGAAACCGGACGTTGTTTTTAGGGAATGGAACCCAATTGGTTGCACCCGGGGTAATGATTCAGACCGACAATGCCGCTAATGTATTGCTCGAAAAGAAAGAAGGGAAATGGTATATTATTTCTTCTGCTCCCTGTACGGTTGTTATCGGCGATAAGAAGATAAAATCCGATGCTGCGTCGGAGCCTATGTTGTTGCGTATCTGATGTTTCATTGGTAATAAAGAAAAATTGTATATCTTATCCGTAGTATGGTATATTATGGCCTAAGATGGAAATTGTTGCAATAAAAAACAAAAAAAGCGTGTTTAAACGTTTTTAATACTATATTTTTTCTAATTTTGTGGCTTTCTGTCCAAGTAGTATATAAAATGGACAGTAAGCCCTTTTTTGTGGGTAAATATTTAGTGGGAAATATTTAGTGGGAAATAAATGATGGTATATGTGATGAGAAATGGTCGCAGGGTAATAGCTGCGTTATCATTTCTGTTATTATGTTGTGGTGTACATGTGCACGCACAACGGGTGGCTGTAAAGACAAATGCATTGGGTTGGCTGACCGCCAGTCCGAATGTAGAAGCAGAATTTGTATTGGGTAGTCATGTCTCCTTGAACATGGGGATTGCTGCGAACCCAATCAGTACAGACAACTTTAAAACGACTTTCACGCATTTTCAGCCTGAAGTTCGTTACTGGCTAAATCGTCCGATGGTGAGTCATTTTCTTGGAATCACCGCTTTCGTGAATAATTTTGATATGATGGTAAAAGATGTGCATCACAAAGGCGATGCATACGCCGCTGGTTTGACCTATGGATACGCATGGGTGCTGGGCGATCATTGGAACATCGAAGCAACTGCCGGAGTGGGTGTGTTGCGCTACCGTCAGTTTAAGTATGATAAGGGTACTCCGAAACCGGGTGCGGTCAACGATAGTAAGACCACCATTGCACCTGTCAAACTGGGGGTATCCTTTGTTTATATTATTCGATAACGAACATTAGCTAGTCAGAAAAGAGAATGAAAATCAATTTGAAACGTGATAGATTAACAGGTATACTTCTCGTGGCGATGATGTTCGTCGGTATGAATGTATCCGCCCAACGGATCCGCGTGCAGGGGCATATCACAAACCCGCAGGGAAAAAGTGTTCCGAATGTAAATGTGTTGAATCCGGTCAATGACGAACGTATAGAAATGTCCGACGAGGATGGTCGTTACAGTGTCTTGGTTGAGAAAAACGGCTCGTTGAAGTTTGCATGTGTCGGTTATGAAGACAAAACAGTGAAGGTGGCAGGAAAGCAGATTCTGAATGTAGTATTGAAAGATGCCGTCATCGAACTGGACGAAGTTACAATTACTTCCAAAGTGAAGGACAAAGTGATTCCGGAACCTACGGACATCGAAATCAAAGGTAATTATTTCCATCTGAAAACCCGTGTCCCGGTGCCTAAGGAGATGTTTAACTCACATCGTCGCTTGGTATTGCAGCCTTCCATTTATGATGTGACACTGAAAAAGCGTCTGTTGATGCGTCCTGTTGTATTCGACGGGGATACTTATAATACAACGCAAAATCGAATGTACGATTATGATATGGATAAAGATCCTTTGCACGATTACATCCGTGTGAAAACTACTTCTTCACGCAAGGGGGATATTATTGCTTACCATGATTCTATCTATATAGAATATCTGCAACATGACTACCGTGCAGATGTGCATCTGGCGATGGAAAATTACCGGAATATCATTTATCGTGACTCTTTCTCCATTGCACGCGGAACGGTCAACCCGCTTCGCTTCTTGGAGTATAAATTCTCCGCTTTCAGCCTGACGGACGAGAAATACCTTCCGAAACCCGTGATGCAGTTGCGGGATACGAAAGGTGAGGTAAACTTAACCTTCCTGGTAGGTAAAGCCGACCTGGATGATAAGAATCCACAAAATCAGGTGGAACTGAACCGGTTGAATCAGGAATTGCGTGGTATTGAGACGAACCCGGATGCCTCTTTGAAGAGTTTTCATATTACGGGGGTGGCTTCGCCGGACGGTTCTTACGAGACGAATCTTCGTCTGGCAAAATTGCGTACGGATAAAGCCCTGGAACGTATACTGGCACAACTGGACCCGGAAACACGTAAACTGTTGGAGGTGAAATCGGATGCATCGGTTGCCTCCTGGAAGGAGGTAGCTGAATTGCTGAAAAAAAATTCCAAGCCGGAACTGGCTAAAGAAGTAGAGGACTTAATCAAACAATATGCAGCTACTCCTTACCGGTTGAATGGGGTCTTGAAATCGAAACCTTTCTACAAGGAACTTGCGGCTACTTATCTGCCTAAATTGAGAAAGGTGCAATATACCTATGGTTATTCAATCTTCCGTTCCTTGACAGACGACGAGATTAGGGAACTTTACAGAAAGAATCCGAAGGAACTGACCCGTTTCGAATATTACCGTATGATTACGACAGCAAAAACTCCCGACGAAAGGGAAAAGTATTGCAGGGAAGCTCTTGAACTTTATGATAACTTTACGTATGCAGCCAATGAACTGGCAGTGGCAACGATACAGAAAGATACTCCGGATTCACGTATTCTCGAACCGTTTGTCAGTAAATCAGCACCGGCGGAGTTATTGTCCAATCAGGCTATTGCCTTGCTGCACGAAGGGAAATATACAAAAGCAGATTCAGTCTTGACCTTGGTTCCCGAAGAAGCGGTTTCTGAAGATTTGCAGGCCATTGTTCAGGCATTGGCCGGTTATTATAATGATGCTTTCGAAAAGGTGGCGGCTACCAGCCCTTTCAATGAGGTGGTGATGCTGCTCGCAATGAAGAAGAATCAGGAAGCATGGGATAAGATTTCTACCATAGATGTAGAGACCGCCCGCGAATATTATATAAAAGCGATTGCTGCCAACCGCCTGGAGAAAATAGGTGATGCGATTATGAGCATTGAGAAGGCCCTAGAACTTGATCCTTCCTTATTGGAAGTAGCGAAGGTGGACGGTGATATTATTGACTTGCTGCCGGAAGAGCAGAAAATTAAATAATGATATATACAACAAGAGTAAACGATGAATATCTTCAGAATCAACAATAAATATGTAGCAGTGGCAATCTTCCTGATGCTTGCTGTTACCTTACAGGCACAGGATTATGGTGCATTGCAATATATGTTACAGAAACGGCCTGCAAATGAAAAGTTCGAGAGCAATAAATTCAATGAACATCTCTTTTTCTCTGCCGGAATAGGGCCATACAGCTTGTTAACAAGTGGAGATAGTCAGGATGGAATGGGAATGACCGCCCATCTCTTTATGGGAAAGTGGATTACTCCGGTTCATGGACTTCGGATAGGGGTGAATTTAGGTTATCTGCCGTCGAGTATCTACGATTCTAAAATAAAAATGGGTGGCGGCAGCCTGGACTATCTGTTGAATATGTCCTCCCTGGCATACGGATACAATGCAAACCGTTGTTTTGAGTTAGTAGGGATTGCAGGTATAGAAGCCGGTTATTCTAAGGTGGGCGACAATAGCGATCGTTCCGAAAAGTATCCGGATTTGAAAGGCGGCGGTCAGCTTTATTACGGCGCTCATCTCGGTTTACAGGGAAATGTACGTCTTTCTTCTACATTGGATTTGTTTGTAGAACCGCGGATCGGATGGTATAATGACGGTTTTGCGTATACGGAAAGTTGGAGAAACTATAAAATGGCTGGTTCGGTTCTGGTAGGTCTGACCTATATGCCTGCTGCTCCGATGGGAACTAAGATTCATTTCGATGATTTCGATAAAAGTTCCTTCCTGAATCATATGTTTATCTCTTTATCTGGTGGTATCAGTACACTGAAAGTTCCGGGAATCAAGAATACGATTAAAGGATTAGGTCCCCAGTTCTCTGCCGGAATCGGTAAATGGTTCAGTCCTTCTTCCGGTCTGCGTTTGTCCGGGACGGTTGGACTTTCGGACACCCCTTCGGGCAGTGCAAGCGGCTACTTTAAACATGTCGATCTGCATGCGGACTATCTGTTGAATATCAATAATGTTCTTTGGGGATATGATGAAGACAGAATATTTAGTCTGATCGGTATTGCCGGAGTTAACCTGGCAGGTACGAAAGGAGTGGATAAAACCGCCAAGTATGCTCCGGGAATAGGAGTCGGTGTGCAAGGAAGTTTCCGTATCAACCGTTCTGTGGATTTATTTATAGAACCTCGCTTCAATGTGTATAATAAGAAATATGCAGGAGGTTGCGGAGTAGGTGGCAATACGGATCAGCTCGGAGAGTTGAATTTTGGTTTGACTTATCATACGATTGACCGTGCGGCACGTCCGAAGAACGGATTCTCAAGCAATCACATCGCAGACAATCTGTTTATGACTTCGGGAATCGGTGTGCAAATGTTCCTGAATAAGACGAATCTTGAAAACCTTGGTTCTTTAGGTCCGCAGGCTTCTGTCTCTATCGGTAAGTGGTTGAGCCCTTATTCCGGTTTGCGCCTGGTGGGTACGGGTGGATTCTTTACGAACTATGTAGTTCCGGGAAGTGTTAAAGCGGGCAAACTTAGACATGTCAGTGTCAGTGGCGGTCTTGATTACTTGTGGAACATAACGTCTACCATGAGTGGATATAATCCCGATCGTATCTTTGATTTAATAGGTTCGGTAGGTGTCAACCTTGCTTATACTTCCAAATCAGACCATAAGTTCCAACCGGGTATTAATGCAGGCATACAGGGATTATGGCATGTGAATGATTTTCTCGGTTTGTACATTGAACCGCAGATTCGCTTGTATGGAGATAAATTCATTGAAGGTAATCTGGGGTTTATGCAGAAAGACGTAATGGTAGGAGTCAATGCAGGTTTCCACTATCGCTTTGTTCCTTATTCAAAAGCAGCCAATCGTAGCGTGTTTGGTCAGGATGACAAGCGTTACTTCATCTCCGGTGCACTTGGATTAGGTAGCTTGCTCGTAGCCAACAAAGATTTGGTGAAGAATGCAGGTGTAGAAGCAAAAGGAAGCATAGGTAAATGGTACACTCCGTTATCTGCATGGCGGGTAAATGGAACAATTATGTACAAGGCCAAAACGTCGTCGAAGATGAATCTTCATTATGCCGGTTTGGGTATGGATTATATGATGAGTCTGGCCACATTGGCAAAAGGATACAGCCCCGATCATGTGATAGATGTTGTTCCTTTTGTGGGAGTTACTGCCGGACTGGTACGCCGTTACGGTAAGTTCCGAGCAGTGCCGGGACTGGATGCCGGTGTGCAGGTAAAGTTGAAAGTGGCTTCTTCTTTGTATCTGTATGCCGAACCTAAAGTCGGTATCCGTACCGATACATACGATGGCTCCGAACAGGGAAGACCTGACCGCGTAGCTTCCATGGTAGGTGGATTATTGTACAGATTCAAGATGCCTACTTTCCAGTAAGAAGAAAAATAAGAAATCGAATAAAAAGGGTTGCGCAATACCGGATCAGTGATTGTGCAACCCTTTTTGTATTCCATTTCCAAGAAATTACGGTTACATAAACGTTACATTAATATTACTTCCATTTCTACCTGATAATGAATAAAATGAATCTTTAGAATTCATTTTCTCCCTTGCTATTCTCCTCTACTTTTGCTCCAGAAATTAAAACGAAAACGTATGAAAACGATTACTGAAGCAATATCGAAACTAAGTTCAAACAGAAGATTAGCCGATTTCCTCTTTATTCTATGGGCAGGTGGAGCAGCCCTTCTTTCTTACTCACTGGTTTATACATTGCGCAAACCTTTCACAGCTGCTACTTTTGACGGGATAGAAGCATTCGGCTTTGATTATAAAGTACTGGTTACTATCATTCAGATAGCAGGTTATCTGATAGCCAAGTTTATAGGTATCAAGTTGATTTCCGAATTGAAGAGAGAGAATCGCCTGAAGTTTATACTCGTTTCCATTGCCGTAGCGGAATTGTCATTGGTTGCGTTCGGAGCACTTCCCACTCCTTATAATATGTTTGCCATGTTCTTCAATGGATTGTCATTGGGCTGTATGTGGGGAGTTATTTTCAGTTTTATCGAAGGTCGCCGTACTACGGATATTTTGGCCAGTCTTTTAGGAATCAGTATTGTTATCAGTTCGGGAACGGCAAAATCCATCGGATTGTTCGTTATGAATACATTGAACGTCAGCGAATTTTGGATGCCGGCACTTATCGGTGCTTTTGCACTTCCTTTATTGGCTCTTTTGGGATATAGCTTAACCCGTTTGCCACAACCTACGGCACAAGATATAGAACAAAAGAGTAGTCGTGTAACTCTGAATGGCAAGCAACGGAAAGAACTGTTCATCGACTTTATGCCATTTCTTGTATTATTGTTTGTAGCTAACCTAATGTTGGTAGTGCTTAGAGATATTAAGGAAGATTTCCTGGTGAAGATTATTGATATGAACGGACAGTCCTCATGGATGTTTGCGCAGGTAGATACAGTCGTTACATTAATAATCCTGGCGTTATTCGGAGCGATGGTCTTTGTGAAAAGTAACATAAAAGTTTTGGTTGCCCTGCTGGGATTGGTCGTACTTGGGACAGCCACCATGAGTTTTATATCTTTCAATTATGATTCTCTGCAATTGGATGCAATCACCTGGCTGTTTGTCCAAAGTCTCTGTCTGTATATTGCCTACCTCTGTTTTCAAAGCATCTTTTTCGACCGCTTCATCGCCTGTTTCAAGATAAAGGGAAATGTCGGTTTCTTTATTGTGACCATTGATTTTATCGGATATACAGGAACTGTACTTGTCTTGATGTTCAAGGAATTTGCCCATGCAGACATAAATTGGTTGGAATTTTATAATATATTATCCGGTTACGTAGGACTGATCTGTACGGTTGCTTTCACCTGCTCCATGATTTACCTGATACAGCGCTATAAAAAAGAGAAAAACTGAAGAAAGCGAAAGAAGCAGAAATGAACAACGGGATAAAATTAACGAGAGAAGGTATGGAGCCAACTGCTTTTTCACAAATTTGATAAAAGGTGGACGATGAAAATAATAGGACTATATTTGAAATTCTCCTTCCTTCTATCTCTAATACTAACGACTTCCCGGATAACGGCACAGAATCTTCCCGATGGTATACAATATAAAATCACCGGGCGTCTATTAATGGATGGAGGAGTGTATCTGAAGAATCCGAATAACTTTGGCAACGGCACGGAATTTAATGACCTTCGCATCGGTGTAAAAGCTACCTATCAGAACTGGGGAATGAAACTGGAAATGGGATATGCCGGAAACAAAGCAGCCATCAAAGATGCTTTTGCCACCTATTCTTATAAGAATAGTTCCATTCAGATAGGACAATTCTACGAGCCATTCAGTCTCGATATGCTTTGCAGTACATTTGATCTTCGCTTCAACCAATCTCCGGGAGCAGTGCTGGCATTGACAAATAGTCGACGTATGGGAGTAGCCTATTCCTATCGTACCAAACATTACTATCTGTGTGGCGGATTCTTTACCGATAATGATTTGAGCAACCTGAAAAACGCATCGCAAGGATATGCCATTGACGGACGTTTGGTATACCGTCCACTTTATGAGAAAGCGAAACTGATACATATAGGATTGGCAGCTATCCATCGTACACCGGACGGCACGCTTCCCGAAGATGAGAACAGGAATACGTTTACTTATAAATCTCCGGGCGTGAGCACGATTGATAATCGTACATTAATGCAAGCAGATGTAGATCATGCAGCATCCCAATTTAAAATAGGAACCGAACTGCTGATTTACTATCATAAATTCTTTCTTCAGAGTGAATACATCCGCGCCCATGTAAAACGGGAAAAGGGTTTTGAGAACTATACGGCACAAGGAGCTTATCTGCAATGTTCCTGGCTATTGTTGGGACAGAATTATCTGTATGACGAAGAAGTAGCCTGTCCCGGAAGACCGGAAGGAAAGGCACTCGAACTATGTGCCCGTTTCAATTATCTCTCTCTGAATGATGCCGGAATAAAAGGCGGAACACAGAAAGACCTCTCCTTCGGATTGAATTACTATATCAATAAACACATTGCTGTCAAATTGAATTATAGCTACTTCATCCCCGGCTCGCATATCAAAGAGATCGAAAGCACAAACTTTAGTGTAGTACAGGGACGTTTTCAATTCATATTCTAGTACTTGGCAGTTCCGTTCGAATAAAGCTATAATAAAGAATAGGAAGGTGTATTGTATACTAGTTTTACTAAATGTTTTAAAGACATATCGAGAGCACTGCCGACTCAATATGCAGAACCGTATGTAAAAAGTAAAAAATAAGAAGACAGAAAAAACTGGAATGTTCTAGGTAAATCTCCTTTATTGTTCGTAATAGACAATAAAGGAGATTTTTTGCATTGGTTATTTTTTCTATAGTTTCTGTTACCAGTTTGCCAACCTGGGTGGAATAGAAAGTATAGTTTTAGAAAGAACTTCAATAAACAGAATAATTAAAATATAACATAGTTTAGTGATATGAATATAGTAGGAGTTTTATCAGGTAAAAGAAAATGTTTGTTAGCAATAGCTATTGCATTTTCGACATTCGGGAATGCCCAATTAGTAACCTATCCGGAAGGATTGAACACTGGTATGCCACATAATGATGATTATACAGTCAAAGTACGTGAAGCAGGTGGTGAATGGAAAGATGTATTCGAATATGAAGTCCAAGTAGATATGGATCGGGTACAATCTGCTTCAATGGTACAGTTTGATATAGGCAGTCCCGTAGAAGTGATGGTGAAAAAGAACAATGGCACAATTCAGGATGTGAAAATCCGTCCGTTAGCAATAGGTATACAACATACGGTAAACCACAATGCTATCTTTTTTACACTCACTAGACCTCAATACCTGTCGATTGAGTTTAACGGTGATCGTTTGCATAATCTTCATTTGTTTGCTAATCCTTTGGAAACAGAAACTTATACTGAAAGCAGTGACAAAGTAATGTATTTCGGACCGGGTGTCCATCGTCCGAAAGATTTGCCGAATACACAGATACAGATTCCTTCCAATACTACTGTTTATTTAGCTCCCGGAGCTGTTGTAAAAGCTAAATTATTGATTGACAAAGCTGAAAATGTACGCATTGTCGGGCGTGGTATTCTCGACCATCCGATCCGTGGAATAGAAGTTACCCATTCTAAAAATATATGGATTGACGGTATTACAGTTATAAATCCAGATCACTATACAGTATTTGGTGGTGAGTCTACAGGGTTGACCATCAATAATTTAAAGTCTTTTAGTTGTAAAGGATGGAGTGATGGCATAGATCTGATGTGTTGCAGTGACGTATTAATAGACAATGTTTTTATGCGGAACAGTGATGATTGTATTGCCATCTATGCCCATCGCTGGAACTATTACGGAGGAAGTCGTAACGTGACTTTACAGAATTCAATCCTTTGGGCGGATATTGCTCATCCGATCAATATTGGAGGACACGGTAACCCGGACGATAAGGTTGGAGAGATTCTTGAGAATATAACTGTCCGTAATGTCGATATTCTGGAACATGATGAAGATGATCTTCTTTATCAGGGCTGTATGGCAGTGGATTGCGGTGATAAAAACTTGGTACGCAAAGTATTATTTGAGGATATCCGTGTAGAGAATATTCAGGAGGGAAGATTGTTTCATATTAATGTTCGTTTCAATTCAAAGTATGATAAGCAACCCGGCCGGGGAATTGAAGATATTATTTTTCGGAATATCATTTATAATGGAGTAGGGGAGAATCCATCTCTATTGAAAGGGTTTGATAAAGAACGTTCCGTCAAGAATATCATCTTCGATAATGTGATTATCAACGGCATGAAGATGAAAAATATAGATGATTTTATCACGAATGAATACATAAAGAATATCACAGTCAAATAGCATAATCTGGTATATGAAGTATGAATGGAAAAATCTCTTTGTATTAGGTGCAAACTTCTTTTCTTCTAATATCAAACTTTCTTTAGGTTAAACATAAACTATAAATGCAAGTTTCATTTATATAATTAGAACTTGCAATTATATAAATGAAACTTTCGTTTTTATAATCAAAGCTTGCAATTATAGATTTCTATTAGATAAGAGTAACTTTAGTATTAGAAGGAAAGAACTTTGCAATAGGAAGATAATAACTTATCTATTAATAGATGAGAGCAAAGCTGCACTGGAATCAGAATTAAGGAGTCTGGAAGAGAACCATGAGTATAAATACAAGAGTTTTATTCCCGGGTTTATGCTAATCAAAGTAAATGTTTCATTCACTTTGAACTCCTTTCTATTACTAAATACTATCTTTGCTTATCACTTGTATAAAAAACGAATCGCACTATGATTAACAAAATTATATGGATTATTGGGATTGTATGGATTGGGAATATTCAAAATGGAGTGCAAGCGCAACGACGTAACTTTATCCATCCCGGAATCACCTATACCCAAGGTGATTTAGACCGGATGAAAGCTATGGTCAAGGCGAAACACGAGCCTTATTATTCTACTTTCCTGAAATTAAAGGAATCTCCCTATTCTTCACTCAATACGCAAGTCATCAATCGGGGAAAACAAATCAGAGAAGGACGTTTTAATGCTACTATCGGAGTAGATGGCAGGCGGGCACATGACTTAGCTTTGCTTTGGCATCTGACGGGAGATGAGGCTTATGCCCGTAAAGCGGTCGAATATCTGAATGCTAATTCTTATTATACCAATACAAGTAGTCGTGGAACAGGACCATTAGATAACGGAAAAATTTACCTTTTGATTGATGCCGCCGAATTAATGCGTGATTATCCCGGTTGGAAGGCAGAAGACCAGAAACGTTTTAAAAATATGTTGGTCTATCCCGGATATAGCAATACGGAAGATTTCTCTTCCAAATATGCAAATTATTGGGATGATTCAAAGAACGGAGTAACATTCTATTGGAATATCTTTAATTTCGATGCCGCAAGGTTTGGTAATCAAGGACTTTTCGCTGCTCGTGGAATGATGGCAATGGGTATTTACTTGGATAACGAAGTAATGTATGACCGTGCTTACCGTTACTTATTGGGAATGCAGCATCGACCGGATGATTTATCTTATCCTTCAGGACCACTGGTTATTAGCAAAGAACCGATTAAGAAATCACCAACCATGCTTGATTATAAATTGGAAGGAAGAGAAAACAAGATTTCAGATTATGGATACGATGAACAGCTACAGTATTATATCTATCCGAACGGTCAATGTCAGGAGTCCAGTCGCGACCAGGGACATGTATTGGCAGGTATCCACAATTATGTAGCTATCGCAGAAATGGCATGGAATCAGGGAGATTCTTTATATAATTGTCTCAATAACCGTTTGCTTCTTGGTTTGGAATGGAACTATCGTTATAACCTCTCTAAAGTCCAGACCTATGAAGAGCAAAAAGAGCCTTGGGAACCGACAAGTTATAGTAAGAATTCAAATGAAGTTACCTTTGAGAACGGAAAATTTCTCCAGATAAAAAGCCGTAGTGGACGTTGGGAATCCGTAGCCGTATCTCCTCACGGACGTGGAGACGTAGCAGGTAGTGGCGGAACTCGTGAAATGGCATTGGCGCATTATGCAGTACGTGCCGGATTGCCGGAGAACAACTATACCTGGTTGAAACGTTACCGTGATTATATGATAGAACATCACGGTTGCGAAAACTGGGGGATAGCACCCAACTGGTTTTATGAATGGACTGGCTGGGGAACATTGACCAAGCGATTGACTCCATGGATGGCAGGCGATCCCGTTTCTTTTTCTACGGGAAAGCGTGTATCAGGAATTCATTCATTACCTTGTGAGATATTGGCTGCCGATTACGATTATTATTGTCTTGCGGAAGATCCCGAAGGGCATACCTATCACAATGTAGGAAAGAAACGTGGCAACGAATACAGACCTGACGGAGCAGTAGAGCTACGAAAAGAAGAAGATAATTACGTCGTTACCCAAATAGAAGATGGAGAATGGATGAATTATACTGTAAGTATTCCTACCGATGGAGATTATACCATTTATCTTGTTTATCAATCAAAAGGAAATTCTTTATTGTCCGTAGCTTCTGATTCGGAAGTAAAGACAGAATCCATGCAATTACCCGGCTCCGTACAATGGACGGAAAGAGAAATAGGAAAACTCACTCTTCCCGCAGGAGCTTGTGTACTTCGTTTACAGATAGGGCAAGCCGGAGATAAACTCGAAATTCAGAAAATAATAGTAAAGCAGGATAAGGGGATTTGATTTTTCGTTCGTACTTAATAATAGTACTACAAAAAAGATGGCCATGAAAATTCGAATATGTTTGTTAATCATACTAATGGGATTATTGTATCCGGGTTATATTAGCTCGCAAGAATTTCCTTATGCATTCCGCCAGATTGGAGTTGTCGAAGGATTACCGGATAACTATGTAAAAAGCGTTTTCCCCATTCCCGACGGACGTATTGGTGTGCGAAGTACTGTGCTATTAACCATATTATTCCCGAACAATATATTGATGCCGACAAACGTTTGTGGATGAAAGAACGCAAGAGCCTGCGTGTCTTCGATTTGACTACCGAACAGTACATCTATAACGTAGATTCTTTATTTCAACAATTCGGCTTGAAGGATAAAGTGGCGGACTTGATTATTGATTCAGAGAAACATTGTTGGTTTCTGACGCCGGGTTCCTCTGTCTATATGTACGATGCAGAGACAAAGTCAATCGAACAGGTTTGCAGGAATGATGAGTTTATGGAATATTATGGAGGATTGCTCGGAGTGGAAAGTCATGGAAAATGTAGTTGGATGGTTCATCAGAAAGGGGCTATCCGTTGCTGCGATTTGGAAAAGAAACGTTTTGTGCAGCAACTTGATTTCCTGAAAGACCAACTGAAACCGGATGACCGTGTGGTTTTGAAAATACTCGATAATGGTGACTTTGGGTTGATGTGGGATCGTGGAGTAGGCTATTATGATGTCTATAATAAAAAATGGAACCAAATTTCAGGTATCCAACTCGGACACTATTCATGGTTTACTTCTATGGACGTGGATAAAGGCGGAAATGCATGGGTAGGAACCGTTATTGATGGATTCTATGTCATTGATATGCACAATTTCTCTGTAACCCGGACACTGGATATTCCTTTATTATCAGGTAATACAGTACGAAACGGTATTCAAAGCATCTATTGCGACCGGGAAAATAATTCCGTTTGGATAGGACTTTATAATCAGGGAATGTGTTATTATCATCCCAGCATGAATAAAATAGTGCTGTACAATAAGAAGATGATAAATGGCGACTGGAAAGGAGAGGAAATCCGCTGTATGCTCGAAACATCTAAAGGAGAAATTCTGATGGGTACTACGCAGGGTGTCTATCGCTATGAACCGGAGACTAAAAGCATGAACAGATTCTATCATGAATTCAGTCAGAAGAATTGCCGTGTACTTTATGAGGACAGCAAGAAGCGTGTTTGGGTCGGAACATACCACGATGGGCTCTACTGCATAGATCATGGAAAGGTACAATCTTACGATTATCCCGATACGGATTATCAGAATGAATTGGATTTCAGTAATATCCGTGTCATGGTCGAAGATTCTTCCGGTCGATTGTGGGTAAGTATATATGGTGGTGTAGGATTATTCAATCCTGAAAACGGGCAAATAAACTTATTGTCCGAACAGTTTCCCGAACTCAAAAAATATAAAGTAGCGAATGCATTGGCCATAGATAATCAATCCCGGTTGGTCGTAGGCAGTGATAATGGACTCTACATTTACGATCCTGCAACGAATAAAATATGGATACCGGAGGAAGACGGCCAGGCTAATTCAATCTTCAATCAGGGAAGTATCAAGTATAATCAGATACTCAAAGACCATGAGGGAACTTTATGGTTTGCTACACAATATGGCTTGAGCGTTTTGACTTACAATGGGCAAAGCTACACATTAGGGAAAGAAGAAGGTCTGTCTAAAGCTATCCTGAACGTAGTGGAAGATAAGAACCATGATATATGGATTTCGACAGTCACTTCTATTTATAAGATAAAAGTAGACAGAAGAGCAGATAAATACAGCTTTCATGTAATCAGCTGTCTGTCGGAAGATGAAATCCGTCAGGATGATTTATATAGTTTCCCTTCGTTAATGACCAGGGACAATCAGCTTTTCCTGGGGCTGATGAACGGCTTTATTGCTTTCTCACCAGAAAACATGATAGATAATCAGTGCCTCAATCGTCCTCTGTTTACCTCATTCCGCTTGTTTAATGTTCCGGTTGTTTCGGGCGAAATATATAACGGACGTGTCTTATTTGACAAAGCATTAAGTTATTCGGACGAAGTACAATTAAAATATGATGAGAACTATATCACATTTGAGTTCTCCGGTCTGAACTTCCCTAATCCTTCTCAAACCTCTTTCCGTTACCAACTGGAAGGATTTGACAAGGAATGGACGGAAACCCTTTTTGAGAATGGACAAGGACGTGTTGTCTATAATAATCTCCCTTCGGGCGAATACATCTTCCGCGTGTCTGCTGCCGGAAACGACCGGATATGGGGACCGGAGTCTGCATTCAAAATTGTAATTCATCCCCCGTTTTGGGATACACTGGCCGCTCGTGTTTTCTATGCAATTTTAGGTATTCTCTTAATCTTCGGGCTGATTTACGTAATAAACCGCCGCAACCGGCAGAAGATGATTCGTATGCAAGAAGAGGAAGCGTTGAAGCAGAAAGAAGAACTGGATCAGATGAAATTCCGTTTCTTCACAAATATAAGCCATGAACTCCGTACTCCGCTGACGCTGATTATCACACCATTGGATATGATGATACGTCGATTGACAGACGATGCGATGAAAAAACAACTGAATACCATCTATAAGAATGCTCAAAACCTATTGTCATTGGTGAATCAGCTACTCGATTTCCGCAAACTGGAAATGAAAGGAGAGAGGTTGCATCTGATGAACGGCGATATGGAGGAATTTATTGTTTCGGCCTATAACAACTTCATGCCAATGGCAGTAGAGAAGCACCTTAACTTTGTGAACCAATCTGAACATAGAGCGCTTTATATGTTCTTCGACCGGGATAAGGTACATAAGATTGTGAATAATCTCTTGTCCAACGCCTTCAAATATACACCGCAGGGAGGCACAGTGAACTTACAGCTCGCGACAGAAGAGATAGAAGAAAGAAACTACGTGAGAATATCCGTATCTGATACTGGAATCGGAATATCCGAATCAGACCTTCCTTATATCTTTGACCGTTTCTATCAGGTAGGAAATGAAGGGGACGAAAAAATAGGCAGTGGCATCGGACTTCATTTGGTAAGGGAATATGTAAATATACATGGTGGGCGTATTAAAGTGGACAGTCAGATAGATCGTGGATCAGTATTCACCGTTTGGTTGCCGATGGACCTGAAACCGGAACCGGACGAACTGCCGGAAGAAATCATCGGAACGGAAGCATCAGATGTTAAAGAGAAAGAAACCACTACATCTACAGTTGATGATAACCTGAAGAAACTGTTGTTAGTGGAGGACAATCAGGAATTCCGTACTTTCCTGAAAGAACAGTTAGAAGATTTTTATCAAATCATTGAAGCGGCAGACGGCGAGGAAGGAGAGCGAAAAGCGATAGAGGAAAATCCGAACCTGATTATCAGCGATATTATGATGCCGAAAGTAGACGGTATCGAACTTTGCCGTCGGATCAAGACGAACGTACAGACTTCCCATATACCTGTGATATTGTTGACGGCCCGTACTGCCGATGATATCAAGATTAACAGCTATGAAGTAGGAGCAGACTCTTATATGTCAAAACCTTTCAACTTTGATATGCTGATGGTACGCATTGAAAAGCTGATAGAGCAGCAGGAAAAGAGAAAACAAGAATTCCGTAAGAACATAGAAGTAAATCCGAGTGCTATCACCATTACTTCAGTAGACGAACAGCTCATACAGAAGTGTCTGGAATACATAGAAAAGAACATGGACAATCCGGAATATGGCGTAGAAGAATTGAGTGGCGATTTGGGTATGGTGCGTATGAGCCTTTACCGTAAGCTACAATCCATCACCGGACATACACCGACAGACTTTATTCGCAGCATCCGTTTGAAACGGGCGGCACAATTATTACAAGGAAGTCAGTTGCCGATTGTTGAAATAGCGAACCGGGTAGGATTCAGTTCACCCAGCTATTTCTCGAAGTGTTTTAGAGAAATGTTCGGGATGCTACCCAAGCAATATGCCGAGGAATCGGGAAGAAAAGAATGACATTGTGCTTGTATTTGTAGTTTAATTATTACATTTGCGCTGAATAAGTGAGATGATTGTAAGATCTTGTTCACATTGGGGCAGAAGAAGTTTTATTTTATAATATATGTTGATATGAAAGTGAAAGTATTAGTTTTAATTTCGTTGGTAGGAGGTTTGATGTTATCCTCTTGCGGAGGTAGCAGTTCAAAAAATAATGCGAATGATAAAGAAGTGAATCCGACAGATACCATCTATTTGGGAGACTTGCGTGAAAAGTTTGCAGGTGACAGCATTTTCTTTAAAGTAGTGGCACCGGATTTGATGTTGATGGATTATCAGTATCTTTGGGCAGTAACAGAATCGGAAGCAGTAGAGAAAGGACTGACAAAAGAATACTATAAACGTGTGAAGAAAGAAATCACCGATACGAATGAAGCGATCAAAAGAGGTGTGATGAAAGGTGCGAATGTAAAACGTATACCGGATTTCCAGGCATCACAGGAAAATAAATAATGAATCCTTCCGGATGAAAGCTTTCATCCATGCAAATATAAGAACAGGGGAGTCGTCAAATGTAACGACCTCCCCTTTTTTATTGGTGTGACGGTTAGATTTATCCCGATGAAATGGGAAGTTTCTGCAAAAATACACGCTTGTTACGATAGTTTTGTTATCTGTTACTTTTGTGATATTTGAATTTGAAACTTGTTCCTACTTTTGTATCATCGTTAAACGGATAATTTAATGCCATGAATAAACAGCAAGCTACATTTGACGACTTCTTTTCTGAATGCTACCTATATCCGGTGCTACAAGGCATCTACTATACCCGTCACAACGTTCCGTAATATTTCATGTACCGGAAAATATATCAACCCTTCTTTGATGGAAGGTTATGATAAGAATAGGAAGGTTGAGAATATTTTATTTGAGAACATAATGTTGAACGGCAAACGGATCGCCTCTTTGGAAGAACTGAATATAGATAAAAAAGATTTTGTAGGGAAGATACAGATAAAGTAGCTAACAAATAAAAGATTGTGTTGATTTTACCCTCACACTATCGACGCTTGCCAAATGATATAAGTATGCATTGGCATTGAAAGGTTTAGCTATTGAGAGGACAGTCCGTTGTATTTATTGCATCGGAATTATATGATTATAACTAAAAGCCTAGAGACAGAATGGTCGTTTCTTGTCTTTGAGACAGAATTTTCCTGCTTTAGAAACTATAGTTTTCCGCCTTTGGAACTAGAGTTTCGAGCCTTTGGAACTAAAGTTTCAAGGCGGGAAACCATCAGTTTCAACGCTTGAAACAAAATGTTTCCCGCCTTGAAACAAATAACGAGGTTATTGCTCTGACGAAGCTCTGACTATATCAGTACTGTAATGATTATAATATTATCTGTCGTCTTTTCTCATCATCTACTACAGCCATCATTCCCTCTACCTGTGCAAGAGCCAGCATACGTCCGTGGAAGGAATATCCCGGATTATAACCTTTATCTTCATCTCCCAGCATCATTCGT
>OGJH01001156.1_pt1 | contig 24780 bp, 29 predicted proteins | sample 1572021 | NCBI WGS metagenome assembly OGJH01 (sample SAMEA2582098, study PRJEB24529) | metagenome | biome: Human gut stool | place: China | collected 2011
CGGCTCAACGAGCCGGCGCACTTTTTGTGCGGTGATGCCGAACGATCGACGGGAGGGACAACTTCGCGTTTACTTTCGAACTACCCCATGCTATAGTAAACAAACTATGACCAATTTTGCATATTTATGACGAGTGTAAACGCTGCAAAGGAGACAAGCGCATGAAGCAAGCAGAACATCCGCCCGTGACCGCAGGGGCGAACAGTGCGGCAGAATACAGCCTTGCAATCATCGACCAGCTTGCGCGCATCGACCGCACGTGCAGCAAAGAGGAGATGGACGAATTGGTTTATCGCCTGCTGGGTCTGATCGGCGAGGCCATGCAGTCTGACCGCGTGTTTCTCTTCGAGCGGCTGGAGGGGACGGCGGAGGCCTATTGCAGCACCTTTGAGTGGTGCGCGAACGGCGTCGCGCCGCAGATCGATAACCTGACGGAGATCATTCCCGCGGATATGCCGTACTGGCTCAAGGTCTTCGGCCGCGGCGAGACGATCGTCATTCCGAATATTGAAGATGTGAAAACGCTGATGCCGAGCGAGTACGAGCTCCTGAAGGCGCAGAGCATCCGCTCTGAGATCGCGGTGCCGGTCTTTTACCGCGGCAGCCTGAGCGGCTTTTTCGGCCTCGACAACCCGCAGCGGGCGATGACGGACAATAAGCTCCGCCTGCTTGCCTTTGTCGGCGGACACCTCGGCAGCGCGCGGGAGAACCTGCGTATGCTGACGCTGCTGGAAGAAAAGCAGAAGTCACTCGAGCAGAACTTGCAGGCCGTGAAGCTTGAGCAGCAGATGCTCAAGGTGCTCTGCAAGGACAGCACGTCCGTTTATCGTGTGGACCTGATGAATGACCGGGCCGAGATCGTCAAGATCGAGGAGCACTCCAACTCCGCGGGCGACCTGCTCCCGCACGGGCAAGAGCTGTTTTCCTACCCTGTGAGGGACGGCAACTGGCATCTTGCGCGCTTCATCGTGCAGACGCGTGGGGAAAATGGCGAAGCGGAGCAGGTGCTCTTTGCGATGCGCCTTTACAGCGAAGAAAAGCGCCGCGAAAAGGACCTGATGAGCGCGGCAGATGCGGTACGCCGCGCGAACGAGGCAAAGTCCGAGTTCCTCTCGTGCATGTCGCACGACATCCGCACGCCGATGAACGTCATCATGGGCTTCACGAATATCGCCTTACAGCACGCGGACGATCCGGCTAAAATGAAAGAGTGCCTGGAAAAGATCCAAATCAGCGGCGGCAACTTGCAGGAGCTCATCGACGATGTGCTGGATATCTCGCGCATCGAGAGCGGGGAATTCAAGATCGTCTCGCAGCCGGTGAAGCTGCCGGAGCTGTTTGACTTCTACTGCCAGGCCATCGCGGGCATGGCGGAGGCGAAAAACATCCGCTTTTTGGGGAAGCTGCACGACATTTCCCACAATGTGCTGCTCTCCGACCAGATCCGCCTATATGGACCTGCTCTCAAACGCCGTCAAGTATACGCCGGAAAAGCCGCTCACCGTGCTCGTGGCCGAGGACAACGACCTAAATTACGAGATCACCGCCGAGCAGCTGCGCGGCTACAGGGTGCACTGTGTGCGCGCTGTGAACGGGCAGGACTGCTTACAGCGGATCGAGCAGGCCGCGCCAGACGAGTTCGATGCGATCCTGATGGACATGCAGATGCCGGTGATGAACGGCCTGGAGGCGACCGCCGCCATCCGAAAGCACGACAGCGAGACGGCGAAGCACATCCCCATCATCGCCCTCACAGCCAACGCCTACCATGAGGACATTCAAAAATGCCTCGCCGCGGGCATGAACGCCCACCTCTCCAAGCCCATCAACATCGACCGCGCGGTGCGCACGATCATCGAATGCGCCCGCACGGCGAAAGAGAACGGATAAAAGAAAAAGGCTCACGAAAGCATTGCTTTCGTGAGCCTTTTTGCGATATTTACTGCTTGTCGCCGCCAAATATCGAAATTTGACTCTCATCGCTCTGGCTGTGCATCTCGGCGATGACGGCAAGACTTTCTTCGCTCGCGCCGCCGGGTTCGACCTGCGGCATCGCGAGGAAGAAGCCCTGCAGAAGGTCGACGCCGAGCGACAGCACGGTGCGTACCTCGTCCGCGGTCTCAAGGCCCTCGGCTACGACCTTCATGCCGCGCTGGTGCGCGTAGGACACGGTGTTCGACACGATCTGGCGCTTATTGGCGTCGGTGTCGATGTCGCGGATGATGGACAGGTCGATCTTGATGTAGTTGGGCGAGAGCTCGAGAAGGCTGCGCTCGTTGCTGTAGCCGCTGCCGTAGTCGTCGAGCGCGAACGCGCCAGAGCTGCCGGGGATCGTCTGCTTGATGCGCAGCGCCTTGGGGTCGAGCCCCTCTTCCTCCGTGATCTCAATGACGATGCGCGGCAGGATCGAGGCGTAGCGCGCGGAGTATTCCGAAAGCTCATCGGGCGTTAGATACTGGCTTGCAATCGAGTTGACGAACAGCAGCGCGCTGGGCACGACCTTACCGGCGTTTTCAAGCGCCTGATATGCACTTGACGCACAGAAGAACGTGATGCGCTCGACCTCGTGCAGGAAGTTTTCCTCGCGCGCGAGGCGCAGCACGTCAGCAGGGGAGTGCAGCGTGGGAAGATCCACGCGCATGAGCGCTTCATAGGCAAAAACGCTGCCGTCCTTCGCGTCGATAATCGGCTGGAAGTGATAGGAGATGAGCTCTTCGTTGATAAGACGGCGGAACTCCTCATGGCAGCGTCTTTCCTGCAGGTTGGTGCGGTAGACCTCAGGGTCGAATTCCAGCAGCTCGCCCTTGCGCGAGTGCTTGACCTGATACATGGCAAAGTCCGCGTATTTGCGCAGTGTGATGAGATTTGTGCTGCTCTCGGGATACCACGCGATACCGCCGGAGACGCTCACGCGCAGCTCACGGCCGCTGGGAAGCTGGACGACAGACTGCTCAAGGGCGGCTTTCAGCGCGCAGATGTCTGCGCGCAGCGTATCCTGATCGTTGTAGCCGTAGAAGAGTGCATTGAACTCATCGCCGCTGATGCGCGCGCAGACGGTACGCGCGGGAGCATTCTTGGCAAAGCATTCGCCTGTGAGGCGGATGTACTCGTCGCCCCAGTCGTGGCCGAATGTGTCGTTTATCTGCTTGAGGTTGTCGAGGTCGAACATCAAAAGCGCCGCGTGGCCGAGCTTTTCGGGTGAGCAGAAGAACTCGGCGCAGATGCGGCGGAAGGCACGGCGGTTGTAGAGGTCTGTGAGCGTGTCATAGTCGCGCTCGTGCTCAATGCGCAGCTTTTCAAGCGTGTTGGCGGTTACATCCTCGGCAAGGCCAACCTGTGCGCCGTCCTCGTGCGTCGTCTCGATGCGAAGGTAGCGCTCTTTGCCGCTTGGCAGACGGATGTGGTAGAGCATCGCGCCGTCGGGCGCGGGGGAGTGGGGGCACGAGCGCTCAAAGCGCTGCAAAAGCTCGCGGAAACTCTGCGCTGTTAAGTCGTCTGCGTCAACGCCGGGCATGCCGAGAAGGTCGAAGAAATTGTCGGTGACATAGATGCTGTCGGGAGCGGAGCGCAGCTCATAGCCGCCGAGCTCCACGCTCGCCATGTCCATGATGCGCAGAAACTTGGTCGAAGTATCGAGTACCTCGCGTCCGAGCTGCGTGAACGCGGAGGAGAACCGGTCGAGCTCGATGATGCCGGTGGCGGAGAGCATGGGGATGGAGCTGCGGCTCTCGCGTGCGTGCGCGACCTCGTCGGAAAGGCGCGAGATCGGGCGCGAGAGCTTGCGCGCCAGCACAAGGCTGCTGAAAAGTCCTGCGGTGAGCACGACGAGGACAGCGATGATCAAAAGCCGCACCACATCGCCTGAAAAGGCGTAAAGCGCCGATACCGGCACCGAGCCGATGAGCAGCATTTGCTCATTGGAAAACGGCGCATTGCGATTGTAGAGCGTCAGCGGCGCCACGGCGGCGTGACAAAGGCCGAGGGGGGAGTCGCTCTGGTAGCCACCGCGCTTTGACGGCTTGAGCAGCAGCGTCTGGTCATAGGATTGCTGCGGCGCATTTGCAGCGGGAGAGGCGGAGATGACGCTGACGGTAAGGTCGTCTTTTCCGATGGCGGAATTCGATGCGACGCCGAGAAGATAGGTGCCCGAGCTGTCGTTCTGCAGCTCGGTGCCCGGCAGCAGGGCTTGCAGGTAGCTTTCAAGAATTTCGACGCCGAGCACGCCGTAGACCGTGCCGTCATCTAAAATAAGCGGGATGGTGTAGGCGATGGCGGAGTGATCGTCGCCGGAGAGCGTGTAGGGCGAGGACGTCCAGTGGCCGTAGTCCGCGGCGTCCAGTTCGCCGTTTCCGTGGTAGGCTGCCTGAAAGACAGGATAGAGAAAGCCGCTGCTGCCGTTGGCTCCGTAGTTGATCGAGGGTGTCCAGCTCGTGTCGGTCGCAATGTAGAGTGACTGTACGACCTGTGCGGGTGCGCGCACGAGCATAAGATCAGAATTGCGCTGCGAGGGGGAGGAATTCGGGTCAAGGTCGCGCAGATAAAGGCAGGGCAGCGGCTCACCCTTTTCGCGTGTGTCGAGATCGTGCGTGTTGAGCACGACAAAAATGCCGGTGACGGGGCGATGGCGCATCGAGGAGATCAGGCTGTCGCCGATCGAGAGCAGCAGGGGGGATGCGGCGTCGCTGCCGCTGTCGAGCGTGTCGAGGCTGATCTCGCCGTCGTCGAGCATGGCCTGCGTCACGGCGTTGATCTTGCCCGCAAGCGACGAGAGGTCCTGCGCGTCGAGCATCTGGCCTTGCAGATAGTTTTGGCGGTTTTCCGTCTGTATCTGCAAGATGTCGACAGCATTCTGCTCAAGGCTCGTGTTGATGCGGCAGAGATAGAGAATGCCGACAAGCAGCGCGATCTCGATGAACAGGATCCAGAGCATGGAGCGCAGGATCGTATGGAAGATGGTGACATGCGGCACATGATCCGATGGTTTGCGAAAGAACATAAAACGGCCCCTTTTTTGTCATTGAACAGTCACTCAGCCCTGAAAGGCCTCAAGCGATGCAAGCGTATCCTGATACCAGGCTTCAAAGCATTCGTCGGAGAGAAACTGCGCCGAGGCCTCTTCAAAGTTCTGTCCCTGCGCCATTGCCTCTTTGACCGCAGCGCGGTCAGCGCTTGCCTTATCGCTCATGGAATATTCAAGAATGGCGCGGGCGTTCGTGCCGCCGGAGAAGGCGCGGGGCGTGTAGAGATGGTTTTCGTTGACCGTGTCGACTGCGGCGGAGAGGACTTCGTCCATTTCGTCGCTGAGGGCAAGACCGCTTGCGCGGATCGCGTCGATGGAGTTGCCCTCGTGCGTGACGGGGAGGTAGCCTGAGTCGACAGAGAACGTGATGTTGTGCTCGGGCGAGGTGAACCACTTGAGGAAGACAAGGCTCGCCTGAATCTCAGCCTCGCTCGCCTTCGTCACGACCATGCCCGCGCCCTGCTGCACGGCGTAGTCCTCGCCGTTCGCAAACTTCGGGCTTTCAAGCGCCTTGCGCATGATGTCGTGGCTGTCCATGTCGTCGGCGATGACCTGCGTAGGGAAGAACGTCGCGCTCGAAGACGAGCCGACGTAGGCGATGATATTGCCGGTCTTCACATCATCGCTGCGGAAGCGGCCGCTTGCGGAAAAGTAGCCCTTGATGAAGGGTACATAGTAGTTATCCCAGAGGGTGCGCACGGCGTCGTGGTCAAAGTTCAGCGTCATGCTGCCGTCCTGTGCGTCGAAGATCGTGCAGCCAAGCTGCTTGGCGCCGATGAGCATGTAGTTCGCCATCGCGTCGCGGCCGAAGAACGCGCGTCCATCGTTCGGGATGTCGGGCGTCTGCGCGTCGGTCCACTCGTAGTAGCGTTCGGCGACGGAGACGAGGCCTTCGATCGTGGCCAAGTCGTCATAGGTTGCACCTGTGGCGGCGGCGAACGGCTCCCAGTCCGTTTCATTGAGAAACAGCAGCTCCGCCGACTTGGCGACGGGGAAGATCTTGATACTGCCCGAGCCGGAGAAGTCGCCTTCGCTCAGATAGTCCTCAATAAAGGTGGCGCGGTCCTCTTCGCTTAGATAATCGCTCAGATCGGCAATTTGACCCATCTCATCGAGCGCGTAGGCAGTGTCGGCGTAGGCGGAGAAGATGTTGGGCATCGCCTCGGCACCGACCTTGCCCTCGGCAGAAGCGAGCACGTTGTTCTCAAGATCGGTCACGCTGCCGTGGCTGGAGCTCTCAACCGTGATGCCCTGTTCCTTGCCGACGGTCGAGTTGAACTCGTCGACGAGCGCGTTGAACGCTTCGAGCTGTTCACCGTTGTAGTACGTCCAGATCGTGATATTGACAGGGTTCGACGGAGAAAATCCGGGGTCTGCCTTGCTGCTGCAGCCTGCGAGCAGCATCATCGCCGCCGCTGCGGCGAGCACGCTGGGGAGAAATTTGTTGTGAGCCATGATGCTTCCTTTCTGTTTTGTGCGCCGTCCCGAGATGTGCAGACGAGCTGGCGCAGCAGAATATCCGTGATGGCGCGCACATGCAGAATGTGCGTGCCGGATTCGAAATTGCGCGACTCGACGACGTGGCTCAGAATGTTGATGATGGCGCTGTTCGTCTTCTCGCGCTCGTAGACCTGCTCTTCGGCCAGGTGGACGAGGTGCTTCTGGCGCGCGTAGAGCGTGAGTGCGTTGCTCACGCGCCGCTGCGTGACCGTCAGGTTGAACGGGCGGCGGATGTAATCCGTTACGCCGAGCTCGTAGGCCTTCTGGATGAACGACTCGTCGTCCTCGGACGAGGTGATGATGACGGGGATCTCCTGCAGCCAGTTGCGCTGCTTCATCACCTCGAGCACGCCGAAGCCGTCGAGGCGGGGCATGTTGATGTCGAGCAGCAGCAGGTCGTGTCGAACTCTGAGTGCAGATGCTCAAGCGCCTGCAAGCCGTCGTCGGCATAGAGGTATTCGTAGCGGTCGCCGAGGATTTCGGAAAGGATCTGCTGGTTCATTTTCGAATCGTCTGCGATCAGGATTTTGGCTTCGACCATAGTGTAGACCTCATACGCATTTTAGGGCGCGCTCTTTTGTAGAAATGCCGCCGCGGGGCGGGCGGACAAGAAAATAGGCACCGGAAAAGCCAGTGCCAAACAAAAACTGTTTATGCGTGTTTTTAAGAAACATTTGATACTTAATGTAAACTTAGCACAGAACCACGGAACATTCAAGGGAAATTTTCCCGGTTTTTCCTGCTGTTTTGCCAGAAATGATTGAAAAAAGAGCGGAAAGGGCGAAGCGTTTCCGCAAAAAAACGGGAGAGCTGTCAGCGGACGGTAAAAAATGCACGATAAATTTGAGGAAAAAAGAAATATGGATTGTAAAATATGTGCGAAATGGGGAGAAATACTGAACATTATTGACAATTTTTAGAAAAAAGTTTATAGCAATAGCGCATTTTTCCTGATATACAACTTCTTAACATACATCGGCAGATAGCGGACGGAGGCGGATGAATATGGCGTACATGCGTTTGGGCGATCTTCTGGTCTCGTCGAGCGTCATCACGGAGCAGCAGCTTGAAAAGGCGCTCACTATGCAGAAGGAGACGAAAGAGCGTCTGGGCGACCCAACGATCTGCATGGAGCTGACGAAAAAGGACGAGGGCTGCACACTCAAACACGGCGTTCCGCGCGGTGCACACGCTCAAGGGCGTGGCGCTGAACCTTGGCCTCGGCTCGCTCGCCCACGCCAGCTCTCAGATGACGGAAGCGCTGCGCGGTCAGGACAAGCTGCCTGAAAGCGTACAGCCGCTCTATGAGGCGGTGCAGAAGGAGTACGTTGCCGTGTGCGGCGCGCTCGAGCAGCTCGAAAAGTAATTGAGAATAAGAAAAAGTCGAAACCTTTCGGTTTCGACTCAGTCTGTCGAAAAAGTCCGGCTGGAGCTGAGCTTTTTCTGATAGATATGGTAGAATGGGCAAGGGTGATGCAAGATGCTGGAACGCGGGAAAATGGATCGAGATCTGGTAGAGTTCGTAGTCATAGACCAACTGGTGCCGAAGGAGCATTTGCTGCGAAAGATAGATGCAGCGGTGGACTTCACACAGTTGTATGAAATGGTGGAGCCGCTCTATTGTGAGGATAATGGACGCCCCAGCATCGACCCTGTGGTGCTGTTCAAAATGGTGCTGATCCAGCATCTGTACGGTCTTCCCTCGCTGCGGCGGACAGCGGAAGAAGTCAGCGCAAACAATTGCTATCGCTGGTTTCTCGGTTATCCCTTGCAGGAGGAAACGCCGCATTTTTCCACGGTGAGCTATAACTTCCGGCATCGGTTCACCGAAGAGACCGTGGATCGGGTATTTGCGTGGATTTTGGATGAGGTAGCCAAGGCAGGCTATCTGTCTCCCAAGGCTGTCTTCATCGACGGTACTCACATCAAGGCCAACGCCAACACGAAGAAGCAGGTCAAGGAACAGATCCCAGCAGCTGCCAGGCACTATGCAAAAGAATTGATGGAAGAGGTCAACGCGGATAGAGAAGCGCATGGTAAAAAGCCCTTTGATGATGACAACGATCCTCCGGTCTCTCCTAAGAAGCATAAAGACAACACCTCTAAGAAGAAGCTGGCCCGCAGGAAGAAGCAAGGCTTTCGTACTGTAACCAAAAGCACGACAGATCCAGACTGCGGCTTATTCGTAAAGGGCGGGCACAAGCGGCAGTTCGCCTATGAAGCCCATACTGCCTGTGACAAGAACGGTTTCGTGCTGGAAACAGTCGTGACACCCGGCAATGTCCATGACAGCGTGGCCTTTGATGAAGTTTACGACAAAGTAACGGAAAATTTCCCACAGGTAGAGGCCGTTGTGGCCGATGCCGCATACAAAACGCCTCATATCTGCAAGAAAGTGTTCGGCGATGGCAGAGTCCTTTCCACAGCCTACAAGCGCCCGCAAACCATGAAGAATGGACACGAGTGGTGGAAGTATGTCTATGATGAATTCTACGACTGCGTGATCTGTCCCGAATACCAGCCCTTGAAATACAGCACCACGAACCGGGATGGATATAGGGAATACAAGAGCGATCCGAATATCTGCGCCGTCTGTCCGACCAGAGAACGATGTACGCATTCCAGGGACTGTATCAAAACGGTGCAGCGGCATATCTGGAAGGACTATGAGGAATTGGCGGACGATGCCAGATATACGCCTGCGTACGCACAGCTCTATAAGCGCCGAAAGGAAACCATTGAACGGGTCTTCGCGGACGCCAAGGAAAAACACGCGATGCGTTATACGCAATACAGAGGCTTGGCTCAGGTGACGAACTGGGTGAAGCTTAAGTTTGCTGCCATGAACTTGAAAAAAATGGCCACATGGAAATGGAGGGATCTGTTGTCCCCGTTTCGCTTTGCTGTTTTTTCGCTCATATATGTTCGAGACCCAGTCTGCTCCTGAGTACAGACCGGGTTCCTCGACAGACTGAGTCGAAACCTTTCGGTTTCGACTTTTTTACTTCTTACAGCAGCGGGGCGATGATGCGCATGCCGGGGCCGATGAGCTTTCGCATAAACGGGTCGTTTTTGAGAAGCTCTGCGTCTGCGCGGACACACTTGGCGAGCGTCTGCTGGAAGTCTTGCTCAATTTTTGGGACTTCGGGGGACGCATAAAGGTACGTGCCGCATTCAAAGTGGTGGTACAGGCTGCGGTAGTCCAGATTGATCGTGCCGACGGTCGCCTTGCAGTCATCGCTGACGAAGACCTTCGCGTGAACGAAGCCCGGCTCGTACTCATAAATTTGTACACCGTTTTCAAGCAGCCTGCGGTAATACGTGTGCGCAAGCGAGAAGGCGATCTCCTTGTCGGGCACGTGCGGCAGAATGAGCTGCACCTCCACGCCGCGGCGCGCGGCGTAGGTCAGCGCCGTGATCATCTCGTTGTCGATGATGAGATACGGCGTCATGATGTGTACGTAACGGTTGGCACGGTTGATGATGTCCATATAGACCATCTCGCCGACGAGGTCGCGGTCGAGTGGGCTGTCGCCGTAGGGGATGACATAGCCCGCTTCCTTTTCGCGCACCGGCTGCGGCACGTCGAGATACTTGCTGTAGACTTCGGGCGTAAAGTGCACGGAGCTGACGTCCCACATCTGCAAAAACATCAGCGTCAGGCTGCGCACGGCGTCGCCGCGCAGGGCAATGGCTGTGTCCTTCCAGTGGCCGAGGCGCGAGGTGCGGTTGATGTACTCGTCGGAGAGGTTGATGCCGCCTGTGAAGCCGATCTTGCCGTCGATGACCATGATCTTGCGGTGGTCGCGGTAGTTGTAGTGCGTGGAGACGAACGGGCGCAGCGGCGCGAACATCTTGCAGGCAATGCCGAGCTTTTCGAGCTTCTGCGGGTAGGAATAGGGCAGCAGCGCGACCGCGCAGGTGCCGTCGTACAGCACGCGCACCTCGACGCCAGCGTTGACCTTTTCCTTGAGAATCTCAAGGATGCGGCCCCACATGTAGCCCTCCCTGACGATGAAATACTCAAGGAAGATGAAGTGCTCGGCCTTTTGGAGCTCGTCGCACATGACCTCGAACGCATCGTCGCCGAGGGGGAAGTATTGCTCCTGTGTGTTTTGATAGCAGGGGAAGCCGCAGGAATTCAGGTAGGAGGCAAGGCTTTGGAGCTCCTCCGGTAATTCCTCCTTGGAACACGCGCTTTCCGAGGGGGCGAAGTGCCCCGTCTGCGACAAGATGTCGTTGTAGCGGCGGATCATCAGCCGGTGGCCGAGGTCGGTCTTGATGTAAACATACAGAATCAAGCCGAACACCGGCAGCACCGCGAGGATGAAAAACCACGTGAGCTTGATGGTCGGGTTGTCGTCGTTGCCGAACAGAAACAGCACGACTGCCGCCGACAGCAGCGTGTTGCCGCCCCAGAAGTAGGGCAGAAAGCCCTCGAGCTTGTAAAAGGCGGCAAAGAGGAACAAGATCTGCACGATCAGCGAAACGATGATGATGCCCGTGCGGCCGAAGATGATCTGCAAGAGGCCTCGCTTGCCCTTTTCTAAAAGAAGAATGTGATTATCGTCGTCTTTCATAGCGGTCCTTTCTCAAAGATGGCCGCGCTCGCATGAGGCGGGCGCTTACATTTTATTATATATCAATTCTATCATAGCATGATTTTTGCAAAAAGCCAACCCATTTCCACTGCAAAGCGGGCGCAGGCGCGTGAAACGGGACTTGGCGATTTGATGTTCCTGTGTTAAAATGGCGAAAAAGGCAGAAAGAGGACGAGAAAATGGAGCTTAAGACGCAGGTCCATAATATTCCGCCGCTGTATGACGAAAAGTCGCGCGTGCTGATCCTGGGCTCGTTCCCGTCGGTCAAGTCAAGGGAGGCGGCGTTCTTCTACGCCCACCCGCAGAACCGCTTCTGGCCGACGCTTGCCGCCGTTTTGAAAGAGAAAACGCCGAAGAGCGTCGAAGAGAAGAAAGCGATGGTTCTGCGCCACGGCATCGCCATGTGGGATACCATCGGCTCGTGCGAGATCGTGGGATCGTCGGACGCGAGCATCACGAACGTCGTGCCGAACGACCTGTCCGTCATTTTGGACGCGGCGGACATTCGGGCTATCTTCTGCAACGGCGGCACGTCCTACGCCTGCTATAAAAAATACTGCCGCGCGAAGCTCGGGCGCGAGGCCATCCAGCTTCCCTCCACCTCGCCGGCTAACGCCAGATGGACGAAGGAAAAGCTCGTCGAAGTCTGGGGCACGGCACTGAAACCGTATCTTCTTTGACGCGGCGTTGACAAACAACGGCAAATGGCTTATGATACAGGCTCAAACGATACAAGGAGAGTGAAACCATGGGCAATCTGGCAGCGCCGGTGCGCGCTGACAAGGAAATGATGTTTACGAACCGCCAGCTCGTCGCGCTGATGTGGCCGCTGCTGCTCGAGCAGTTTTTGGCCATCACGGTGGGACTTGCTGACTCGCTGATGGTCGCGACCGTCGGCGACGCGGCGATCAGCGCGGTGTCGCTGGTCGATTCGATCAGCAATCTGATGATCTACATTTTCTCGGCGATGGCGACCGGCGGCGCAGCCGTCGCGGGCCAGTATATCGGACAGAGGCAGAAGGAGGATGCCTGCAACGCGGGCCAGCAGCTCATCGCGCTGCTCGGCGCGGTGTCGGTCTTCTTCGTGGCGCTGCTGTACCTGTTCCGCACGCAGATATTGACCGTGATGTTCGGCCATATCGAGCCAGACGTCATGGCGGCGACGAACACCTATTATTTATATGTGATGGCGTCCATCCCCGGCATCGCGCTCTACAACGGCGGCGCGGCGCTGTTCCGCACGATGGGCCACAGCGACGTGTCGCTCAAAGTTTCGCTCCTGATGAACAGTATCAACGTGATCGGCAACGCCGTTTTGATCTTTGGCTTCGGTATGGACGTCGCGGGCGTCGCGATCCCGACGCTCGTGTCCCGCACGGTCGCGGCAGTCGTCATCCTCTCGCTGCTCTTCAACCGCGATCTGATGCTGCACCTTTCTGATATCCGCGGCTTTCGTGTCGATATGCGCCTGATGAAGAACATCTTCTACATCGGCGTGCCAAGCGGCGTCGAAAACGGCATGTTCCAGCTGGGGCGTCTCGTGCTTTTCAGCCTGATCTCGACGTTCGGTACGGCATCGATGGTGGCGAACGCCATTGGCAACACCCTTGGAAACTTCAACTGCTTTGCGGGCCAGGCGCTCAACCTGGGCCTTGCCGCAGTCGTGAGCCAGTGCGTCGGCGCGGGTGAATTCGATCAGGCGCGCGCATACCTCAAAAAGATCGCCAAGTGGACGTACGGCATCATGGCGGCCGTCAACCTGACGATCATCGCGCTGCTGCCACTCATCATGCGCGTCTACAACGTTTCTCCCGAGGCGGAAAAGCTGGCCGTCACGGTCGCGATGATCCACGGCATTTCGGCCATCTTCATCTGGGTGCCGGCGTTCATGGTGCCGGGCTTTCTGCGCGCGGCAGGCGATGCCAGATTTACGATGCTCGCCAGCATGCTGACGATGTGGATCGTGCGCGTGATGCTTGCGTATGTGCTGGGCAAGTACATGGGCTACGGCGTTATCGGCGTGTGGTTCGCGCACGCGATCGTGGACTGGTCGGTGCGCAGTGTCATCTTCTTCCTGCGCTACCGCAGCGGCAAGTGGGAGACGATGGGAATCAAGACGTGATTATTTTTTAAGGATGCCTATGGCATCCTTAAAAAATAGGGGTTGCGCTCCGCTTCGTGCCTCGCTGCCCGCAGGGCGGCTCGACACGCGCTCCGCGTAAAGTATTTTTCCGACGCGCCGGTCGTCGGAAAAATGATTTGAGATCATTTCGCGGCTGTGGCCGCGAAAAAGAATACGGACTCCACTTTTTTAAGTGGAGGTCCGTATTGTCTTCTTTTACATTTCAACGGTGATGTTGTCGGTGCCGTGCTGCTCGAATTCGCCTAAGTAGGTGTCCATGCGCTCGCGCAGCTCGTCAACGTTTTCGGGCGTGGGCGCGTCGCTGTCCATATCGCGCAGGGCAAGCTCCTGAGCGAGAATTTCGAAAAACATCGTGTCCTCGTAGGCCATGATGGCCTCGTGGATGCCGCCCTCGGCAAACGCGCGCGAGGGGATCAGTTCGCCCTGATAGGCCTCGACCAGCGGCACCATGCCGTGGGAGAGACAGTTGGCGAATACGGTGCTCTCTACATCGTCGTATTCGCGGATACGGTCGTCGCCGCGGGTGGAGTTCATCACCCAGTTGCCGACGTAGACCAGATCAAGAAGACGGCGGAATTGCTTTTCCGTCAGATCAATTTTCATAGTGACGCCTCCTTTGACGGAACAGAGAATCTGCTTACCGGAGATTATAGCACGCACTTTTGCGTTTTACCATAGCAAAAACAGGGAAACGCACAAAAAATGCAAATGCGCCTTGTGTCCCACTCTCCGCCGTAGTATGATGACAGAAACAAATGAGAAAGAGGACTGTATGAAAAGAAACGTTTGGCTCACCGTGCACGGCGAGCAGCAATACGAAGGCATGAGCGCCGACAGCTCAGATCTCCGCGTGCGCGGCACGATGGAGGAAACGTGCGACGGCTATCTCCTGCGCTATGAGGAAACGGACGGGGACGGCAAGGTGACCACCGCGACGCGCCTTGCCCTCGCGCCGGACTGCATCATTCTGACGCGCACGGGCGAGGTGACGAGCGAGATGGCCTTTGCGGAGGGGGAGGAGCACACCTCATTCTATGCCGTGCCCTACGGAACCTTGCCGGTCGCAGTGAAGGCGGAGTCGGTCAAGTGGAAGCTCGACGAGAACGGCGGGATGCTGGCCCTGCACTATGCAATTACTATCGGCGGGCAGAGAGGAAAATGCGCCCTGCGCATCCGCGTGAGAACAGAAGAATAAAGGAAAAGGAGTTGCCTGCGGCGGCTCCTTTTTACGCGCCCATGAGTAGCCGCACAAAAAACGCGGATGCGAGGAACATCACCACGTCGGCGCAGAGCGCGGCGGGGATAGTATAGCGCGTTTTCGTAATGCCCGCCGCACCGTAATAGACGGCGACGGTGTAGAACGTCGTTTCACTCGAGCCAAGCATGACCGCCGCAACGCGGCCGACATAGGAATCGACGCCGTAGGAGTCCATGATCTCCGATCCGACAGCCAGCGCGCCGCTGCCGGAGATGGGGCGGATGAAGAGAAGCGGCGCAGTCTCGGCAGGAATGCCGATCTTGTCGAGTGCGGGGGCTAAAAGCGCGCCGAGCGCCTCCATCGCGCCGGACGCACGGAACATGTAGACGGCGGAGAGCAGTGCGATGAGTGACGGCAGAATGTGCAGCAGCACCGTGAGTCCCTCCTCCGCGCCTTTGGTGAGGGCGGAGTAGACGTCGACACGCTTGCCGAGGGCAAAGCAGGCCGTGAAGGTGAGCAGTACGGGCACGATGAGCGTAGAGAGCGCCATAGGTTCAATTCCTCCAGAAGTGGGCGAAGAGCTTTGCGGCAAGGAGCCCTGCGAGGACGGACAGAAGCGACGTCAGCCACACGGCGGGCAGAATGTCAAACGGGTCGGCGGCGCCGAGCGAAGCGCGCACGCCTGCGAGCGTGGTGGGCAACAGTTGAATGGACGCCGTATTCAAAACGACGAGCAGGCACAGCTCATCCGATGCGGTACCCTTGCAGCCGCGGCTCATACGGCAGGCGGCGCGGATGCCGAGCGGTGTGGCCGCGTTGCCAAGGCCCAAAAGATCAGCAGAGAGGTTAGCGGAGATCGCGGCCAGCGTCTCACTGTCGCGGCTCGCGTTCGGCAGGAGCCTCTTGAGCAGCGGACGGAAGAGGGAAGCGAGGCGGTCGGTGAGATGACACTGGTTCATCACTTCCATCACGCCCGTCCAGAGGCACATCACGCCGCACATCGTCAGGCACAGCTCGACCGCGCTCTGCGCGCCCTCGAGCGCGGCAGCGCTGAGCGCATTCAAGTTTCCCGTCAGCGCGCCGAAAATGAGCGAGACTGCCACCATTCCCGTCCAAAGCCAGGCCATTGCCATGTCCATCAACTCCTTTGCCCCTAAATATATCGGCAGGGAGGGGGCAATATGCCGCGTTTTTGCGCCAAATCCGCCACAGTTGCCGCGAAAAGAGACTGCTAAAAAATTTCTCAAGAAAAAAGTGAAATTTGTCTTGACATGTGCAACGGAATTTGGTACTATATGCAAGTCCGCGATTGGGCGCATCCTGCCCTATTTGCGCGATATTGCGATGAACCGGGAGATTGCTCAGGTTTCTGAGGTAACTTTCGGGGAGTATGTCCGAACATCGGGCGGCTGAGAGAATATCTGTACGTTGCGTAGATCGCTGCGCCATGTGTGGACCGGCCGTTTATTCGTGCCGGTTTTTCTATGAGCCGGAATGATACGCACGGATAAGCGTACAAGAAAACCTCTCACCGTACGGCTTCGACAAAGCAAGAAAACCGTACAAAATGAAGGAGAAACCGAAAATGGCAAAAGAAATGATCCGCATTCGTCTCAAGGCCTATGACCACCAGGTCATCGACCAGAGCGCAGAGAAGATCGTCGAGACCGCCAAGCGCACCGGCGCTACCGTCTCCGGCCCCATCCCTCTGCCCACCAAGAAGGAAGTCGTCACCATCCTGCGCGCTGTGCATAAGTACAAGGACAGCCGTGAGCAGTTTGAGCGCCGCACCCACAAGCGCCTGATCGACATCACCAACTCCAGCCCCAAGACGGTCGAGGCTCTGATGGGTCTCGAGCTTCCCGCCGGCGTTGAGATCGAGATCAAGCTCTAATCCCTCGCTTCATTACATTTCGCGTCCGCAGACGCGAAACCAATGAAATCGTTTTTGGCCGCGACATGCGCGTGGACAAAAACACCTCTCAGTTTGTTTGTGTGCGAGCACAGCGAGTGCGCAAAACAAACTGTAAACCCAACTCAAAAAACGGCTCGCCGTTTTTTGAAATTACCTTTGTTGCTCTACCCAAAAGCCCATCGACTTGCGTGAGATGGGCGGGGTCAAGTCGGCAGAGCAATGGCGGGAGTTGCCGCTAACTAAGCCGACCAATAACCTTTACAGGAGGATCATACATGAAAGCAATCATCGGCAGAAAAGTTGGCATGTCTCAGATCTTCGACGAAAAGGGCCATGTGATCCCGGTCACCGTTATCGAGGCCGGTCCCTGCGTGGTCACTCAGAAGAAGACCAGCGAGAAAGACGGTTATGAGGCTGTCCAGCTTGGCTACGAGGACATTCGCGAAGCGAAGCTCTCCAAGCCCGAACTCGGCCACCTGAACAAGGCTGGCGTTTCCCCCAAGAAGTACCTGCGTGAGTTTGACCTTGACAACGCTTCCGAGCTTGAGCTCGGCGCCATCATCAAGGCGGACACCTTCAAGTCCGGCGACTTCGTTGACGTCACCGGTACGAGCAAGGGTCACGGCTACACCGGCGTTATCAAGCGCTGGAACGCCAGCCGCGGTCGTATGACCCACGGCGGCGGCCCTGTCCACCGTCACGCCGGTTCCATGGGCTCCACCACCGACCCCAGCCGTATCTTCAAGGGCAAGATCGGCCCCGGCCAGTACGGTGTGGAGACTGTCACCATCCAGAACCTTGAGGTCGTCAAGGTCGACCCCGAGCTCAACATGCTCGTCGTCCGCGGCGCGGTTCCCGGTCCCAAGGGCAGCCTCGTCACCGTGAAGACCACCGTCAAGGTCCACAAGATCAAGCAGGCTGGTGCCGACATCAGCAAGAACCCGCAGAAGGCTTCCGGCCGCAACCCGCAGAAGGCTTCCGCCAGAAATATGTAAGGAAAGGAGTGCTTGATAAATGTCTACGATTAAAGTTGTCAGCATGACCGGCGCTGAAGTCGGTTCCGTCGAGCTGAACGACGCGATCTTCGGTATCGAGCCGAACATGAGCGTTGTCCACGAGGTCGTCAAAAATCATCTCGCCAACTGCCGTCAGGGCACGCAGAGCGCTCTGACCCGCGCTGAGGTTTCCGGCGGCGGCAGAAAGCCGTGGCGTCAGAAGGGCACCGGCCGCGCCCGTCAGGGCAGCACCCGCTCCCCTCAGTGGACGCACGGCGGTATCGTGTTCGCCCCCAAGCCCCGCAGCTACAGCTATGTGCTGAATAAGAAGGTCAAGCGTCTGGCTCTCAAGAGCGTGCTGTCCGCCAAGGCAGCCCAGGGCGAGATCGTCGTTGTCGACAAGATCGCGCTCGACGCTATCAAGACCAAGGACTTCCGCAGTTTCCTCTCCGCCGTCAAGGCTGACGGTAAGGCCGCTGTCATCACTCCCGAGGTCAACGAGGTCGTCGTCAAGAGCGCCCGCAACCTGCCCGGTGTCACCACCGCGCCCGCGAAGCTCATCAACGTCTACGATCTGCTCAACGCCAAGACCCTCGTGATCGACAAGGAAGCCCTCGCAGTCATCGAGGAGGTGTTCGCGTAATGGCAAACGTTTACGACATCATTATTCGTCCCATCATCACCGAACGTTCCATGGTCGACGTTGCGAACAAGAAGTACGTGTTCGAAGTCGCCAAGGACGCCGGCAAGGTGGAGATCAAGAACGCTGTTGAGACCGCTTTCGGCGTTAAGGTCGCCAAGGTCAACACGCTCAACGTCAGCGGCAAGGCCAAGCGCCTCGGCGCCGGCCGCCTGGGCAAGACCCGCAGCTGGAAGAAGGCCTATGTGCAGCTCGCTGAAGATTCCAAGACCATCGAGCTGTTCGAGGGCATGGTGTAAGGAGGATATGAGAAATGGCTATTAAGACGTTTAAGCCCACTACCCCCTCCCGCCGTCACATGACTGTGTCCGCCTTCGAGGGGATCGACAAGAAGGCCAAGCCCGAACGCAGCTTGGTCGAGTCTCAGAAGAAGCATGCCGGCCGCAACAGCTACGGCCGCATCACCGTCCGTCATCACGGCGGCGGCAACAAGCAGAAGTACCGCATCATCGACTTCAAGCGCGACAAGATGGACGTCCCCGCGACTGTCCTGCGCCTGGAGTACGACCCCAACCGCAGCGCGTTCATCGCTCTCGTCCAGTACGAGGACGGCGAGAAGCGCTACATCATCGCTCCTGTCGGCCTGAAGGCTGGCGACAAGATCATCTCTTCCGCCTCCGCCGATATCAAGCCCGGCAACTGCCTGCCCATCGCCAACATCCCTGTCGGTACCGTCATCCACAACATTGAGATGCACCCCGGCAAGGGCGCTCAGCTCGTCCGCTCCGCCGGCACTGCTGCTCAGCTGATGGCGAAGGAGAACGGCGACGCTCAGATCCGTATGCCCTCCGGCGAAGTGCGCATCGTCCGCACGAACTGCATGGCCGTCATCGGCCAGGTCGGCAACATCGATCACGAGAACGTTCACATCGGTAAGGCCGGCCGCAAGCGCCACATGGGCGTCCGTCCGACCGTCCGCGGTTCCGTCATGAACCCGAACGACCACCCCCACGGCGGTGGTGAAGGTAAGAGCCCTGTCGGTCACCCCGGCCCCATGACCCCGTGGGGCAAGCCGGCTATGGGTTACAAGACCCGTTCGAAGAAGAACCCGACGAACAAGTTCATCGTCAAGCGTCGTAACGATAAGTAAAAGGAGGCAATGTAAAAATGAGCAGAAGCATTAAAAAAGGCCCGTTTGTTGCCCCTGAGCTGATCAAGCGAGTCGAAGAGATGAACAAGACCGGTGAGAAGAAGGTCCTGAAGACCTGGAGCCGCAGCTCCACCATCTTCCCCTCCTTCGTCGGTCACACGATCGCCGTCCACGACGGTCGCAAGCACGTTCCCGTTTATATTCAGGAAGATATGGTCGGCCACAAGCTGGGCGAGTTCGCTCCCACCCGTACGTTCCGCGGCCATACCAAGACGAAATAAGGAAGGAGAATGCAGAACATGGAAGCTAAAGCATATCTGAGATATGTCCGCATCTCTCCCCGCAAGGTCCAGATCGTCTGCGACCTGATCCGCGGTAAGGACATCAATACTGCCATGGCGCTCCTGATGCAGACCCCCAAGGCTGCGTCCGAGCCCCTGGTCAAGCTCTTAAAGAGCGCTGTCGCCAACGCCGAGAACAACTTCAGCATGGATACCTCCAAGCTGTACGTGTCCGAGGTCTACGCGACTTCCGGCCCGATCCTCAAGCGCATGATCCCCGCCAGCAAGGGCCGCGGCTACCGCATCAACAAGAGAACCTCTCACGTGACGCTCGCCGTCGCTGAGAGAGACTAAAGGGAGGAGACAGTTTCATGGGACAGAAAGTTAATCCCCACGGCATGCGCGTCGGCGTCATCAAAGACTGGGACTCCCGCTGGTATGCCAGAGACGAGAAGGTCGGCGACCTGATCGTTGAAGATAACAAGATCCGCAAGTTCGTCAAGAAGAGCCTGTACGGTGCAGGCGTGCCCAAGATCGAGATCGAGCGCAGCAACGATGTTGTGACGCTGTTCGTTCATTGCGCCCGCCCCGGCATGGTCATCGGCAAGGACGGCGCGGAGGTCGAGAAGCTGCGTCTCGCGGTCGAGGCTCTGATCGGCAAGAAGGTCAAGCTCAACATCGTCGAGGTCCGCAATCCCGACATGAACGCTCAGCTCGTCGCTGAGAACATCGCCCAGCAGCTCGAAAAGCGTATCTCTCACCGCCGCGCGATGAAGAACGCCATGGGCCGCGCTATGCGCGCCGGTGCCAAGGGCATCAAATGCTGCTGCTCCGGTCGTCTCGGCGGCCGCGAGATCGCTGGCGTTGAGCACTATCACGAGGGCACCATCCCCCTGCAGACCATCCGTGCTGACATCGAGTACGGCTTCGCCGAGGCTGCGACCACGTTCGGCCGCATCGGCGTGAAGGTTTGGATCTACAAGGGCGAGGTCCTGACCCAGACCCTGCGTACCACCCCGCGTACGCTCGATACCACCAAGCCGTATGAGGAGCGCCGTGAGCGTCGTCCTCGCCGCGACGGTGACCGTCGTCCCCGCCGTGATGGCCAGGGCGGCTATCAGCGCCGTGAGGGCGGCTTCAACCGCAACGGCAACCGTCCCCAGGGCGATCGTCCGCAGGGCGGCTATCGCAAGCCGGCTGAGAATAAGGAAGGAGGCGCTCAGTAATGCTTCTGCCGAAGAGAGTGAAATACCGTCGCGTTCAGCGCGGTCGTATGACCGGCAAGGCGACCCGCGGCAACACCATTACTTATGGTGAGTTCGGCCTCCAGGCCACTGAGCCCGCGTGGATCACCAGCAACCAGATCGAGGCGGCCCGTGTCGCCATGACCCGTTACACCAAGCGTGGCGGTCAGGTCTGGATCAAGATTTTCCCCGATAAGCCCGTTACCAAGCAGCCTGCCGAGACCCGTATGGGTTCCGGTAAGGGCTCTCCGGAGTATTGGGTAGCAGTTGTCAAGCCCGGCCGTATCATGTTTGAGATCGCCGGTGTTTCCGAAGAAGTCGCGCGTGAGGCGCTCCGTCTGGCCAGCCACAAGCTGCCCATCAAGACGAAGATCGTCAAGCGCGAGGCCGAGACCCAGGAAGTAGGTGAATGAGATGAAGGCAAGTGAAGTTCGTGCCATGAGCGTTGCTGAGCTGAACACCAAGCTCGACGCCCTGAAGAAAGATCTGTTTATGCTGCGCATGCAGCACGCGACGAATCAGCTGGATAACCCCCAGAAGCTCGTCCAGACCAAGCGTGATATTGCCCGAGTCAAAACCATGATCCGTGAGAAGGAGGAGAAGTAAGATGGAAGAGAAGAGAATTTCCTCCCGTAAGGTCCGCGTTGGTAAGGTCGTTTCCGACAAGATGGACAAGACCGTCGTCGTTGCGATCGCTGACCGCGTGGCGCATCCCCTGTACAAGAAGATCGTCGGCCGCACCTACAAGCTGAAGGCTCACGATGAAAACAATACGTGCGGTATCGGTGATACCGTCAAGGTGATGGAGACCCGCCCCCTGTCCAAGGACAAGCGCTGGCGCGTGGTCGAGATCGTCGAAAAAGCTAAGTAAGGAGGTACCGGAACAATGATTCAGCAGGAAAGTTTTCTGAAGGTCGCCGATAACACCGGTGCCAAGGAAATCAAGTGCATCCGCGTTCTCGGTGGCTCCGGCCGCAAGTACGGCAACATCGGCGATATCATCGTCGCGTCCGTGCGTAAGGCTGCCCCCGGCGGTCAGGTCAAGAAGGGCGAGGTCGTCAAGGCCGTTATCGTCCGCTCTGCCAAGGGCGTCCGCCGCGAAGACGGCACCTATGTCCGCTTCGACGAGAATGCTGCGGTCCTGATCAAGGACGACAAGAACCCCAGCGGCACCCGTATCTTTGGGCCCGTCGCTCGCGAGCTGCGTGAGAAGGACTTCCTCAAGATCCTCTCCCTGGCTCCGGAAGTTGTCTAAGGAGGGCTTGAAGAATGGCTATGAATGTGAAGAAGGGCGATACCGTTATCGTCCTGTCCGGCAAGGACAAGGGCAAGCAGGGCAAGGTGCTCGGCACCGTCCCCAGCGAAGCCAAGGTCGTCGTGGAGGGCATCAACATGGTGACCTGCCACGTCAAGCCCCGCAAGCAGGGCGAGACCGGCGGCATTGTGCAGCGTGAGGCTGCCATGTACGCTTCCAAGGTGCAGGTCGTGTGCCCCAAGTGCAACAAGGGCACCCGCATCGCGCACAAGATCGAAAATGGCAAGAAGACCCGCGTGTGCAAGCACTGCGGCGCCGAGCTTTAAGAAAGGAGAGTAGTTCACAATGGCAAGACTGAAAGAACAGTATAAGGCAGAAGTGGCACCCGCTCTCTACAAGAAGTTCGGTTATAAGTCCACCATGCAGATCCCCAAGATCGACAAGGTCGTCGTGAACGTCGGCTGCGGCGAGGCCAAGGAGAATGCCAAGGTCCTCGAAGCGGTCGTGCGCGACCTGACCACCATCACCGGCCAGAAGGCCGTCGTCACCAAGGCGAAGAAGTCCATCGCAAACTTCAAACTTCGTGAAGGAATGCCGATCGGATGTAAGGTTACTCTGAGAAAAGAAAAAATGTATGATTTCATGGATAAGCTGATGAACGGCTATGTCGTAGCAGCGATGCTGATTCTCTACGGCGTTTTGTTTATCGTACTGGAAAATCGAAACGTGCACCGTCATTTTCCGATTGAGCGCGTGACGCAGATTTCGTTCCAGACAGCGGCGCTGATCGGCTGTTTCCAGGTGCTGGCGATGATTCCGGGTACTTCCCGTTCGGGCGCGACGATTCTGGGCGCGATGCTGATCGGCTGTTCACGTCCGGCGGCGGCAGAATTTTCATTCTTCCTTGGGATTCCGGTTATGTTCGGTGCGAGTTTTTTAAAGATTGTGAAATTTTTCATTCAGGGCGGCGGATTTTCTTTCGCGGAGTTCATTTATCTGGTTCTTGGTATGGTGGTCGCATTTGGCGTGTCCGTGTACTCGATCAAGTTCCTGATGGGATATGTCCGCAAGCATGATTTCAAGTTTTTCGGATATTATCGGATTGTGCTTGGTATCGTGGTGCTGTCCTACTTTGGTATTTCGGCGCTAGTAGGTTAAAATGTACGCTCGGAGTCTTTCCTGCACTTGCTTTTGCGGCTGGCGGAAAGATTCTGAGAGTACATTAAATAGAAAAAGAGGATTCAGACCTGACAGAAATGCGGAGGTCTGGATCCTTTTTTGCGTTCATATAATACATGGAAGCGGAAACGCAAATATAAAGGGGATGCCCTGTCACAGTTCAGGGCTGACACGTCTAAAATGGTAAATCGGATCATTCAAAATAAGGGTTCCATGAGGAAAAAACTGCTCTGCCTGTGCGCGGCAGTGCTGCTGGATCTGTGTTTTTTGGGAATCGTGTGCAGGCTGGCAGTGGGGATGCAGTGGGAAGATTTGGCAAAAGTGGAGCAGGCGGACCAAACGGTTTTCTCCCCAGAATCTCTTTTCGGCGGGGAGTTGGCGCTGACCTTCGACGACGGGCCGCACAGGGTGTACACGAAAAAGCTGCTGGACGGCTTGCGCGAGAGGGGCGTGAAAGCCTCTTTTTTTCTGGTCGGGGAAAATATTCCGGGTAATGAAGAACTGGTGCGCCAGATGGCTAAAGATGGTCATCTCATCGGGGTTCACTGCATGGCGCATGTGGATCTGGCACGCCAGCCGATTGAAAAGAGCGTGGAGGAGATTCGGGAGACGGCCGATCGGATCGAGGCGGTCACGGGAAAACGTCCGGAATACATACGTCCGCCGTATGGTTCATGGAGTACGGAGCTTCAGGAGAAGGTGTCGATGACGCCGGTGTTCTGGGACGTCGATACGCTGGACTGGAAAAACCGGAATACGGCGCGGATTGTGAAGCATATCTGCAAAAATGCGGCGGTGCACACGGTGGTGCTGATGCATGATGCATATCAGACTTCGGTCGATGCAGCGCTTGAAACGATTGACACATTGACGGCGGAAGGATATACTTTTGTTACAATAGAAGAATGTCTGATTGATTGAGAGGATACGATGGATTTATTTGATTATATGCGGAAAAATACGATCGAGCAGGAGGCACCGCTGGCATCCAGGCTGCGCCCGTCCACGCTTGACGAGGTGGTGGGACAGAAGCATATCATAGGAAAGGATAAGCTTTTGTACCGGGCGATCAAGGCGGATAAGCTCGGATCGCTGATTTTTTACGGACCGCCCGGAACGGGCAAAACGACGCTGGCGCGCGTGATTGCCAACACGACGAGCGCGCGTTTTGAGCAGCTCAACGCGACGGTGGCGGGGAAAAAAGATATGGAACAGGTCGTGCAGGATGCCAAGGATGCGTTGGGGATGTACGGAAAGCGCACGATCCTGTTTATCGACGAGATTCACCGCTTTAATAAGGGGCAGCAGGACTATCTTCTGCCGTTTGTTGAGGATGGTACGATTTTGCTCATTGGTGCGACGACGGATAATCCGTATTTTGAGGTCAACGGGGCGCTGATTTCCCGATCCCGTATTTTTGAGCTGAAACCGTTGGAAAATGCGGATATCCGCGAGCTTTTAGAGCGGGCGCTCCATGACAAGGAAAAGGGTATGGGAAGCTATCGCGCGGAGGCGACGGACGAGGCGCTCGATTTTCTGGCCGATATGGCAGGCGGAGACGCGCGCGCGGCGCTCAATGCGATCGAGCTTGGTATTCTCACAACGGAACGGAGTGGAGATGGGCTGATTCACATTACACTCGATGTGGCGCAGGAGTGC
>OGJH01001157.1_pt1 | contig 24777 bp, 20 predicted proteins | sample 1572021 | NCBI WGS metagenome assembly OGJH01 (sample SAMEA2582098, study PRJEB24529) | metagenome | biome: Human gut stool | place: China | collected 2011
AACCTCCGCTTCCGGCTACCTTAACCCACCGTCTAAAGCCAGTGGGATTGCGGTAGCCCTATTTCAAAACTAACAATAATCCCCACAAGAGTCCTCCGATAGCCAGAAAGCTTCCCACGATCAAAGGCAGGTTATAAACATAAATCTTTGCCCCAGCCAGCACAACAATGCCAGCTACCATTCCAAGCGCTGCGATAAATGCAACAATACCGCATGTAAAAATAAATTCATAATCCAACTTTCTCATCCTTTTTTACCTCCCATGGAAAACAGCTTTTGTCATCAATATAAACATCCGCATAAATCTTTCTTCCGTCTGATCCGTACCTTTCGATAATCTCCGGCAGATTCTCATTCACTGCATCAAATTCCAGTTCCCACTTCCTGCACCATTCCACTGCTTCCTCTAACTGATTTCCACAGCGGCACGTCCACAAAATAATCTGGCGTCCCTGCCTTCTCAATCCTTTCAGCAGTTCGATCAGTGCTGTATTCGGCTGTCCGATCTTTGGGAAGCAGTCCGTACAAAGTGTTCCGTCAAAGTCTACCGCAATAATCTGATATTCCGTTTTCATCTGCCATGCTCCTCACTTTCCGTCATTTTGCCCTCTTGCTGCTTCCCATTATCCATATTTTCTGTCCATTAATTCGGACAGTAAAAGACCACCTCACGAAAAATTTCATGAAGTGGTCTTTTTACCTTTCTTATATTTTGTTTTTTACGCAAATAATTTTTTCACCATTTCCGCATCAAACACAACCTGTTTTACATGGTCTACTTCAATCTGATACAGTGCATTGGCTGCTAGGTGCTCTGCCGCCTGCTCCAGATCACGGATTCCCGATGTATTCTTATACTGCTCGATCAGTTCGTCCAGTCCCTCCCCGGTCAGAACGATCTCGCCCTGCAGCAATCCGATTCTCTTTAATACTTTTGGCAGTGCAAATTTGGAGAAAATGATTTTTTTCTCTTCCTGCGTATAATCCGGGATATCGATCACTGCAAAACGTGACATCAGCGGGGCGCTGATATCTTCTTTTACATTGGCAGTTGCAATCGGATAGACACCGCCGGTCGGAATCATACATTCCATATAGTTGTCTGTAAATCCAAGATTATCTAATAAGGTAAGAAGTACGTCCGCCGGATTGCCGTTTCCTTTTCCGGATGCAGCCTTATCAAGCTCGTTGATGATGAATACAAGGTTCGACTCGCCAGCCATGGAAAATGCATCCATAATAATACCAGGCTTCGCATTTCCGTAGATACGGGAGCTTCCGGTCAACTGCTCCGGGTCATTGATGGAACTCATATCGAGTGTCGTCCACGGCAGTTTTAAAATTCTTGCCACCGCATAGGCAATCTGCGATTTTCCGGTTCCTGCCGGTCCGACAAGCAGAAGTCCATACGCTGGAAGTGTGTGTGTGCGGTTGATCTGGATGATAGTCTCCATGATACGCTGTTTTACTTTTTCCATTCCGTATAGTTCTTCATCTAAAATCCTGCGCGCCTCCACCGGATCGATTGCTTCAAAATAATTATTTTTCCACTGGATATTCGTCATAATGGAAAGTGCACGCTGCGCGTGGCGGCGTTCCTCGGCAGACACTTCGCTGGAACGTGCAACTGCTAAATTTCTTCTCGCCCACAGTCTGATATTGTCCGGCATGGTTCTTCCTGCGCAGTTTAAGAAATCCGAAATACTCTGGATGCTGGTAAGCTTCATGCTGTCGCCGCTCTCGTCTAACTCTTCGTCCTCATCCTCCTGCTCCGGTGCACTGCTCGATAAAAGGCGTTCCATCACATACTGTAAAAATCCATCCGCCGCAGAGAGTTTCGTTCCACCGTGAAAAGCATTTTCCCTGATCTTGTACACGGCATAGCCGTCCGCCCTGTTTTCCCCGGACAAAAGAACGTTGATACGGTTCTCCCCAAGCCATTTGATCAGATTCACAAAACGTGCATCGATCCGCAGGATATTGGAACGGAATGTCTCGTCCTCCTCCTTAAACTCAAATGCTGTCCACTGGCTCTGGTTGCAAAATACTCCGGTGGAATGATGGCTCCACTGTTTTTGCTGATTGTCTAACACCAGGATCGGATCATCCGGTGTTTTTTCGGAACTGTCTGATGTAAATGCGGTATATGTACATACAAACGCTTCTTTTTCCTCTGAAGCGCTGCTGAAATCAAAAACTGGCATACTTTTTCTCTCCTTTATTCTCCGATACTCTTTTTCTGTACTTATCAAACCATAAAACAAAAAAATTTACAAGGAAGTTTTTCGATATACTTCCTATAAATATGAAACTTCTGCCATTCCTGCTAAAACTAATCATGGTCATATGAATACTGTAACGAATATTGACGTTACTGTTCACTCAGCACCTGAACACCATGCTGTTCAGGTGCGTATGAACGTGATGCGGGTGTGAGCAGCCCCCTTTTGCGAAGCAAAACTTTATATGGGGCTGCGAAGTTACAGTTCGCAGGGTAACCTGTGAACTGTAACATATTGACAATAGGGGCAACTGATTTTATAATTCAATAATAGGAATTATTACTAATTTAGGAGGTTATGAAATCGCAAGGCATCGCTTTGTATGCAGTACGATTTCATTAAAATAAATCATGGAGATAGATATTATCGGTTTGATCAGTGCCTGTTCCTATGCTCTCGACTGCATCGAGGCAGAACTGGTAAACATTAAAAATAAACACGGAAAACGAGTGGCCTATATCAGTGTGCGCATGGGGCAGTATTTTGATCTGCCGGAGGATGCCCTGCAGGATCTCGCAATCTGCGCTCTGTTGCACGACAACGCCCTCACACAATATATTTCCGAGGAATTGCAGGAGCATTCCGCGGCAGACCTGACCGCTGACCTTGTGGCAAACACTACGAACCTGCATTGCATCTACGGCGAACAGAATCTTGCAAAAATCCCTTTTAAAACTGACGTTACCAATGCAATCCTATACCATCATGAGCACGCGGACGGCACCGGGCCATTTCACAAAAAATGGGATGAAGTTCCTCTGTCTGCGCGCATTATCCACCTTGCCGATGTGGTGGATATCATCGGGCACAGCGGTGCATTTGAAACACAGAGATGGGATATGGTAAAACAGTACCTGATCCAGCATACGGATAAACTTTTTGACGCCGCATGTGTGGATGCTTTTTTCCATATATTTTCAGATAACGAATTTGCAGATTTCAAAGATGACTCCTTTGAAACGAAACTCTGGGAGATCGTTCCGAGAGAAAAACAGACCTTTGACTGGGAAACCTGCAAAAATATCGCCGACTTTTTTGCGCAGATCGTCGACTATAAATCTTCTTTTACAAGCAGACACTCCATCGGTGTCGCTGAGAAAGCAGCCGCATTTGCAGAGTACATCGGCTACGATTCCACACAGGTTCAGAAAATGTACCTGGCCGGCGCACTTCATGATATCGGCAAGATGGCAATCGACAATGATATTCTGGAAAAACCGGATAAGCTGACCGATGAAGAATTTTCAAAAATGAAAAACCATGCAGGATATACTTATCTGATTCTGTCCAATATCAACGATTTTGAAGACATCCGTGACTGGGCAGCATTCCACCACGAAAAACTGAACGGAAAAGGCTATCCTTTCGGCAAAACTGCCGCTGAATTAAACGAGCCGGAACGCATCATGGCGTGTATAGACATTTATCAGGCACTCACCGAAAGCCGCCCTTATAAACAGGGTTTTTCGCATGAAAAAACCTGCGATATTCTCGATGATATGGCAGACAAAGGCTTTATTGATGCCGGCATTGTACAAAAGATCAGAGTCTGCTTTCAGAATACAACGATCTGATTTTTTGCGTTTTATCTTTACGAAAACATATTTTTTCGTTACAATATGGTGTGTATATGAAAAATCACGATATCATATTCAATGAAAGGAATCAATTATTATGTCAAATCCAATTGTTACAATCGAGATGGAAAACGGCGATATCATGAAAGCAGAGCTTTATCCTGAAATCGCACCAAATACTGTAAACAACTTTATCAGTTTAGTAAAAAAAGGGTTTTATGACGGCGTTATCTTCCACCGTGTCATCAACGGTTTTATGATCCAGGGCGGCGATCCGGACGGAACCGGAATGGGTGGCCCGGGCTATGAAATCAAAGGAGAATTTTCCCAGAACGGTTTCAAAAATGACTTAAAACATTCTGAAGGTGTTTTATCCATGGCAAGAACTATGATCCCGGATTCTGCCGGTTCCCAGTTTTTCATCATGCACAAGAACTCTCCACACTTAGACGGCGCTTATGCTGCATTCGGTAAAGTGATCGATGGTATGGATGTTGTCAATAAAATTGCAGAAACAGCAACTGATTACTCTGACCGTCCATTACAGCCACAGGTAATGAAAACCGTGACAGTTGAAACTTTCGGGGTTGATTATCCGGAACCTGAGAAGTGTTAATTTAACAGAATTTCAGACATCATAAAAAAAGAACTGGTTTTTGAGGGGACACCTCAAAAACCAGTTTTTTTATTGATCCATACTATTCTCTATTTTACACACTCCATAATGATTTCCTCACACCTTTCATATCCAAGCTGCGAGCTGTTCAAAGATAATGTATAGTTTTTCGCCATTCCCCATTTCTGGTCTGTGTAGAAATTATAGTTTGTTCTGCGCCTTTTATCTGTTTCGGTTATCATTTTTGCAGCATCAGCTTCTGCGACATTGTATAGTTTACAGATACGCTGCACTTTTTCTGGCATATCCCCGTGTATAAAAACATTCAGCACATCCTCCCGGTCTTTTAAGATAAAATCCGCATTTCTTCCTATGATCACACAGCTTTCTTTTTCCGCAATTTTCAGGATCACGTTTCTCTGTGCTTCATACACCATATCTTCCACGGATTTTCCTGTGATATCACGTCCGGAAAATGCATAGGCAAATAAGCCTTTCTTCGGAGACAATTCCGCATTTTCACGGATATATTCCGGTGAAAATCCTGACTGCTCCGCAATCTGTCCGATGATATCCTTGTCATAATAGGAAATCCCAAGTTTCTTTGCCACTTCTTCACCGATAAAGCGGCCGCCGCTTCCAAACTCTCTGCTGATCGTTATGATTCTCTTTTCCATAACTGACTCCTCCTTAACTTAAACTTTCTACCTTGTTTTTTCTGATCCTCTTCAACAATACATATCCCACCAGACATGCGGTAAGCTCGGTGATTGGAAATGCCCACCAGATCAACGAAACTCCCATCTGACCGTTTCTGACAAAAACAGAGAAAATGCCAGCCAGCGGTAATATAATTATAAGCTGTCTGAGCAGCGAGATCACAAGTGATTCCATACCACCGTCCAGTGCCTGATAAATTCCCTGATATGCCACATTGATTCCCGCAAAAATAAAGCTGATGGAGATGATTCTCATCGCTCCGATGAAATACTCTCTGGATTGTCCCGCATTAAATAACGTCGCAAAAGCACCCGGGAAAATTTCCGTGATCGCCACACCAACGACCATAAGTACGATCGTATAAATCAGTCCATACCTGATTCCGTCCTGAATCCTCTTTTTGCTGTGCATTCCGTAGGCAAACGCAATGATCGGCGTGATTGCATCCCTGAGTCCAAATGCGAGGAACAATACAAACTGCTGCACTTTATAGAACAATCCATATGCGGTCTGTGCAGAAGGACTGAATTTTAAGATCAGATTCATCACATAAACCATGATAGACATCAATGCCTGTGCAATGATCGCCGGAAGTCCGATCGCATAGATTTCTTTTATAATTCCGGTATCAGGCTTCATGTATCCCACACCATGTTCAAACTCTTTATTTAATTTCATATGAAAAATAAATAATAATGCTGCCGATGCGACCTGACCAATTACAGTAGCATAGGCTGCACCTTCTACGCCCATTTCAGGAACTGGTCCGATACCGTAAATCATGATCGGATCCAGAATTATATTTACGACCGCACCTACCACCTGACCGATCGTAGAATAAAGGGAACGTCCGGTCGCCTGTAATAATTTTTCAAATAATGAGAAGAAAATGATTCCAAATGAAACCACACAGCATATTCTTAAATAACTCATTCCCATTGGAATCACTTGCGGATCAATGGTCTGTGATGAAATGTATGCCCTTACTCCAAAAATTCCAAATAAGAAACATACCACATAAATAATTACTCCGAGAAATAAACTATTGCCCGCCACTTTTGCAGCTTTTTTGGCATTTCCCTGTCCGAGTGTCCTTGCGAGAAGCGCATTGGTTCCGACACCCGTTCCAATTCCTACTGCCACCATAAGCATCTGTACCGGGAACACCAGTGTCAGTGCGTTAAGCGCCGCTTCACTTCCCACCTTCATGTTTCCAACAAAGGCACTGTCCACAATGTTGTAGACCGCCTGCAATGCCATCGATAAGATCATCGGTATTCCCATCTGCACCATGAGCTTATTGACCGGCATCTCCTTCATTTTGTTACTTTCTGACATACAATCCTCCTTGTTTTGCGACACAAAAAAAGTGTGTTCCTATCACAATAAGCTGGACTTACGCTGATAGGCTACACACTTTTTTCATGTCTTTCTATTAACTTTAAAATAAAAAAACGAGTAACATAACTGGATTTACGCTAGTCTGCTACTCGTTCAGGAATTATTATATTTTTCTTTTTGGGAAAAGTCAAACGAATTTTTCTTGCTTTTTTTTCGCTTATATATATTATAATAGGCACGAAATATAGTAATGAAGCCTACTTTTAAAGCATAAAATCTTGAAGACCAGCTTATCCTCGCAGATTTCACGCTTATTTTCCCGGCAAAACCTGCCACCGTCAGCTTCTTGGAATGCATGGCAACTAAAACAGCAGTTCATATGAACATAAAAACAAATTGTCAGATATACCAATCCAACCTTTACTATCTTATGCCATTTTTGAATGCACTCTCTGCAATAGATAACTGTTGAATATTGGGCAGCAAAAACTGAATGCCTTTTGATTTATGTCTGCTTCCCATCATTTACTATGTATGCAGAAACCTCTCTAAGGCAAAATAGATATACAAAGATTTCTTTATATTAACAATTTATCCTATGTCTTACTTTAATCATATTAATAACTCTTTCCGGATCATCAAGATATAATTTCATGTCTTCAGAGTCATTGTTTATGGTTTCTTCTTTCTTAAAAAATTCTTTGTAATATGCATTTTCCATCTCTGTTATATTTGATTGAGAATACCGTTTCTCTGCTTCAATCAATAACTCTATCGTATTAACATCTGATAAAATATAATCATTGTTAATATGCTCTGTTTCAAATTCATCATATAATAGCTGTCGATATGTTTCTAACAAATCCCTTTTTTATATTTGTTATCTTTAACAATACTTTCAATTTTATCTTTAGAATTTACTTTGTCTAAAAATTTTGCCAATTCATAATAATTCAATTCTTCATGCCGTAATACAAAATCTTTCATCTGTGGATTTAATTGTATTATCTCTCTTTTCTTAGAAAAAGAATACATTAATTCATTTGTATCTCCATATAAAGCACCCACTACATATTTCTTACATTTTTTATCCCTTGATATACAAGTTTATCTTTTTCTTCTGTAGTTAATGAATAATCTGCGCCCAAATGAGCCGCCTGTCCGGTGCAAGTGAGCCACGATTCCGTTTTGCTGTGAGCCATCATTCCGGTCACAATTATAGTTGCCTCTGCTGTAAACATATTAAGACTAATTCTTAGAAGCCACTTCACGTAACATTTCTAAAATACTGTCATATTCCGTTGCATCCAAATCTCTAACCCCCATAATATACTGAACCAATTCTTCTGTTTCTTTCTCTGACAGAATCGTTTCATCTACTAAAAACATCATTAATAACTTCAGATCTTTTTTCTTTACTCTGCCATTTATGTTCCCTCGTTCTTCTAACCATAAAAGATTTTTCCAAGGAGATTTACTTATTTCCATAGGAATTTTACCTATTCTAGTAATCGCTTCTTCTATTGTTATCTGCATTCTCTTTTTACATTCAAAAATAGCAAGGACAAATTGTGATAACGCAATCGGTCTAAATAAAAGATTTCCTCCCTCTACACTTCTGTATTTGTGATCTAAATTTTGGATATCTATAGAAATATACTCCTTTATCGAGGGAATATTCGTCATAAAGGTATCCCAAAATTTATTGACTTCTAAAATAAATTCTTCTACCACGTCATCTGACGGTCTATACAAAAGCGCTTTTTCTTGTTTTGCCTTAGAAATCCCTTTTTCTAAACACTTTTCAGTATATATTATCTTAGTAATCTCATACAAGGTAAGTATGGATGTGAACGCAATATTATTTGTTGATGGAATGTTCTTTGTCGCACAGTCGACTAATCGCTCACCCGAAAACAATTTATGATTTTCTGCTATTTCTCGTGTCGTTATTGCAACTAAATCATCTTCATCTAATGCTATTATTTCATTCTCATTAACTCTTTTGGCTCTTCTATTCAAGGTTGAAAACAAACGTCTTGTCCTTCTTTTTCCTTCTAATGTATTTTGATGACCAATTAGTATAATTGGCACCTTTTCATTAGCCAGAGACGAATCTTTTTTCAATGCATCTTTTATGCCTGCAACTCTATGTTGACCATCAACTGGAAATATTATCTCATCCCCGGTAAGTTCCAACACTCCAACTGAAAAAGTACGATAATCTTCTACCTCAACATCTAATTCTGACCACTCTGGATTTCCATCATATACCGCCAATACTAACGCATTAAACATTCTCTCTGGTTGTAGCAAAAGATAATCTGTTATTGAAGACACATTATTTGTTATTGCTCTTTGAAGCAAATTTGAATAGCTATCACTATTACTTATTTCTTTCGTTATAGGGCTTACATACTTTGCTATTTCTCCAAATGACAAAGCGGATACATAATATCTCCATATTCCCATCTGACCTTTTATTGCAGCAAATTTCATAATTTTCCTCCAGACTTATGAATAATTAAATGCACTTAATTTTTTTCGTATCTTTGGTGACGGATACTCTTTGTTACATGGAGGCGTCAACGCAATTATTAATTCATCCTCTACAAGATCAATCTCATCATTTCCATCTATTGGCAAGTACAACAAATATATATATGGTTTCCATTTATCAAAGAGTCGTTCTAAGCGTTCATTTTCTTCGTGTCTTACATACTGCTTAAAATGCGATTTTGCCCTATTTCTCAAGTTTTCATTCTGCGTACATCTTGCTCTTCCAACATACATTATGTAACTTCCAGAATTAGGAATGACACAATTTTCAATTACATATAAATAAATACCACCTTTATCATTTGGTAATTGTTTTACTTCTTCTGACAACTCTGTACCTGTATCGCTAAAATACTTAATCTTTTTTAATTCTACTAGATTGACCGAGCTTTTTCTTTCACTATATTTTTCCCATAGTTCTGTACTAAGACAAAATGTCCATGTCATCAACTGCATTTCCTGAACCACATCAATTCTTTTTATTTCACTAATGTACCTTTTCTTTGCATCTTTCGTTCCTAACACTTTCACTTTAACCTCCTTCCTATTTTTATATAGTTTAACTATATATTATCCTACAATACTTATTAATGCCTTTACAAGAGTTTTGGCATCATTTTCATCATTATATCTCCCAAATGAAACCCTTATGGTTCCTTCTGCGTAATCCATTGGCAATCCAATAGCCTTAATAACATGCGATACTTGCGTATTAACACTATCGCATGCTGAACCTGTAGAAATACATATTCCCATTAAATCCATTCTATGAAGAATCACTTCCCCTTCACAGTCCCTAAAAGAAAGACTAATATTCCCAGGAATTTTCTCTTTATTTCCATTTAGCAAATAATCTATTTTTCTATCAGATAACTTTTCAACAACAATTTTTTCCAATCTTCTCAAGTGATCCTTTGTTGTTTGCATATCAGCTATATTATTCTTTAATGCTATCGCCATGCCAACTATAGCAGCCACATTTTCTGTACCAGCTCGTAAACCACTTTCTTGTGAGCCACCATCCATATATGGTTGAATACTTATTCCACGTTTTACATACATAAAACCAATTCCCTTAGGACCATTGAATTTATGTGCCGATGCCGAAAGCAAATCTATATTCATTTCCTTTACATCAATTGGTATATGTCCAACAGCTTGAACTGCATCTGTATGAAAAAGTGCATTATTGTTATGTGCAATAATTGCTAGCTCTTTAATCGGTTGAATACTACCAATCTCATTATTCGCCATCATTACAGATACAAGTCCAGTATTTTCATCAATCATTCTTTCTGCTTCAATTGTTTTTACAACACCTGTCACATCTACTGGTAAATATTTAACCGTTACACCATCTCCACTTACCGATTTGCATGCATTCAAAATAGCATGGTGTTCAATTTGCGAAGTTACAACATCTCCCCCATATATTTGACTTCCTTTTTTTATTGCCCAATTATCGCTTTCTGTTCCCCCAGAAGTAAAAAAGATCTCTTCCGGTGAAGCATTAATACACTCTGCTATTATCTTTCTTGCATCTCGCAATGCTTTTTTTTCTATTGAAGCAAAGGAGTATGGTTGCGATGCATTCCCATACTCCTTTGTCATAAAAGGAATCATTGCGTCAAATGCGTCTTTATCCAGCTGTGTAGTTGCTGCATTATCTGCATATATCATTTCAACTTTCCTTTCCGATAAACAATCGAATTTTATTATTTAACCAGATAAGAAGATTATTTCTATGTTCGGTTATATATTTTGCCCATTCAGTCTTTACTTCTATTTTTTTTTCTTTAGAAGATATTGTAAATATAGCATACATATTTCTTTCTTCACTTCTCGAAAACTCTTCTATCATATGATTCTTTTGTGTATCTGTTTTCCCTTTTAATTCCTCTACCCATATGTATGCAAGTAATCGATATGGTACATAGTTACATAAATCCTTTATTTCTTTTCTTAATGACTTGTTTTCTGTTTTGTATGCTGCATCAAAAACTTCCGCAACTTTCGCTGACTGATATATATTTTCTTTTTCAATTAACTGTACAGCAATATCATACAGTTTATCTAATGGCCTAATTCTACCATTGATCAAACATACATCCTCAAAAGAATATGCACACATCCAGGAAGCCAACTCATAGAATGAAAACTCCGTTTTTTCTTTCGAAACATTAATAACTAATGTTTTAAGAAAATAAAGTTTATAGCTGTTCATTAAATTCTTCGAACATACCATTTCCTCCAATTCTTTCTGATAATCAACCATTAAATGACCTCACTTTGATATCTGGCATTTTAGGGCTATATTCCATATCCTGAATTGATAATTGAGCTCTAACTATTTTTCTCTTCTCATATGCTGGTTTAAAACAAAATGTTTCAAATTCATCTCTATCCACATCCATTACTGAATTTACATTTGGGAATAGAAGTTTTAAATAAGCTGTCGCTAATCGAATAATTGCAGTAGTATCTCTTGTATCAGCTTCTTTAGGAATTTCTAACATATCTGTAACAATAGATGCATATTTTGACATTCCCCTCTGCATAGAAAGAATTTCTGAAAAATATTCTACATTAAGCGAATATCCCTCTAATTTCAAATCTTCAGTAATTCTTGGAAGATACCAACCTTCAATCATACCATGAAATCTATCCAACAAAGCAGTATCATGAAATACTTCTGGCAATTCTTGGAAATACTTTTTATTTATAGGGCGTCTATTGCTGTCTAAATCAATATTTCCAAGTAAAATCAGTCCCGCAGTTGATGTTTGCTTGGCCTGTCCCATTGTAAATGATCCATTTTCAAGATATCCTTTAAGTGCACCTTGCAGCTCTTCCTGATTTCCAAAGACTATTGTCTTTATCTCATCCATCGCAACAAATTCATAATTTGGAATTATTCCAGGCTTATTAGACGCCATATCATAAAATAACTTTGCTCGAGTCACTTTACCACCACTGATCATCCAGCCATACTTACTTAAATTGTTAAAAATATATGATTTTCCTGTTCCTTTAGGTGCAAGTTCAATAATATTTAAATTCGGTTCACAAAAGATCAGCAATCTAGATATAAACAATAATTTTTGTGTATAAGACTCAAATTGCGTAGAATCCGGATTGTATTCCATACATCTAATGACAAAATCTATCCATTCTTTGGTTGAAAATCTCGACCTTGCAGCGCAGTAATAGTCAAAATCCGGTGTATATGGCTTAAATGGCTTAAACTTTACAAGTTCAGCATAACCCTTTTCTCGCCCTTCTGGCTGTACATAATCCAAAGTAACGATTCCCCAATTTTCGCCTTCTTTTATATTACCGGTACGCATTACATACTCACTAATACGCCCTTCATTGTTTTTTATCCCAATATCAGGAATTGAGAACTTAAATATACCTGTCTTCAAATCAGATTCTACAATTACTCTCACAAGAATCTGAATTGATTCACCTTTAATCAATCTACTTTTTATATCACTGTCTTTTCCCGGGATATGTTTTTCCAAAAAAGCAAAGAGAGCTTCTTTATCAACCTCTTCATTTTCATTAGAATATCGCTTAATTAGCCAGTCCTTAATAAAAGAAGGGACATTTACACCTGCAAACATGTTATATCTTGTTGATGTTTTATAAATAGATTCTTCAGGGAAAACATCTCTTATTTTTTCATCTAATTCAGTCATCAAATAAATCATCTCCCATTTTTGTAGTTGGTACAGTTCTAAAAATAAATTCTTGACTTCCAACTGTAACCTTAATATCTTGTTCTATTCCTCGTTCAAGCTCTTCATACCATACCTTTTGTAATGTATCATATTTCATCAAAATATCAGTTCCATCCTTAGCCTGTAGTCTGACTTTATCTGGTTTTGGATTGATTTTAAATATTACTTTTTTATCTAATCCACTTACCTTAACATCAACTATCTTGACTTTATATGTACGACTTTGTGTATTTGACTTATGTGCAATAATTACTGGAATAACAACCTCTTCTGGCGTTGCGCCACCATGAACGATGTATTTTGAATTATTGTTTAAAGATTGTTCATTCAACGAAATAAGCCACTCTCTATTTTTTTCGTCAATATATGACAAATAGTCAACTGTACTCTGTTGATGTTCATTTTCAGAAAGTTTGTAGCATCTGCCATCATGATCAGCATGGACGAAACTATATTTTTTTTCTCTTTTAAATATCTTGTGTCCTACTGTAGAACCATGATCAGCCGTAATTGCAAATGAATTATCTCCTTCTTCAATAAGAATTTTATCGATCATTTTCTCTATAGTTTTTAATGAATCTTCCATGCAAATAACTGGATAATAAATCTGTCCGTGTACCACATTTTTATCATAATCTCGTATCCATGTATTTTTCATATTGTAAAATTCCTTAGCAACCGATGTAATTGATGGTAAGTGTGATTTTGAATATGCACAATAATCCACATCTATATTTCTTTTTCTAAGTGCATTTACAATGTATTCCAAAAATTCGCCGCCGACTCCATCTAATACATACGTATTTCCTTCAAATGCTTGTTTTTTTAGAATAACTTCTGGGTACTCTAAATTCACATCTGTATACCACGAATAAAATGTATTTTCATCTTCATTCCATTGAAGTAATTCATTATCATAGGCCGTAGCCATTTCTCTCAGTATCTTGGATTTTCTGTATATTTCAAAATATTGTATTAATTTATCGGTGTATACAGTTTCTTCCATATCCAGATCATCCACTTCAAAATAATCCACAAAACCTCGATAGATTTCCTTTATTTTATCCTTCGAAACCAGTCCTGCACGATACAACCAAATCATCAAACGTCTTTCAAACCCGCTAACATCTGTTAGTATTGGAGCGACCTCTTTTTCTATCACGCAAGAAATTTTTTCACTATCACAATTTTCTAACTCGGCTTCTTTTTCAAAACAAATTTGTGTAAAATCATATGTTGTTTTACTTTTAACAATATCGCTTATGTACTTTTGGTAATACATTGTCATTCTATCGCTAAACGCAATTGATTCAACCTTTCCAATTCCTTCAATAACTTTTTTTCTCTCATTAACTAAAGAATCATCTTTATTGTTAAAAATGGCTGTATATGCGCACTCAACAAAACCTTCTGCTGACAGATTATCTATAGAATTCATCATATAGCATAAGTATCTTTGAGTGTGTTCGTAACGCAGAATATAATTTTGTATTAACCATCTTCCGAATTCATTTGTATTTTTCCATAATGAATAAATGTTATCATCCGAAATTTTCAAAGTGTTTAGTTGTTTAAGAATTATACTTTGTAATGTACTATTAGGATTATCTTTTAATATCTTTAACAATTGTCTATAGTACTCATCAGTACTTGACTTTGAGGGCAATATCCCCTCTATTCCATATAAATACTGTAACAATTCTTCATATGTCATTATTTTTTTTATATTATAAACATTATCAGGACATGCTTTTCCATAAAAATATAGAAGTATCTTTGATGTACATATGATTGGTTTTTCTACATCAATTTCTGGATTTCTCCACATACCAAACCATTCACTAGAATTATTTATTTCATTCTCATATCCTGAATTATCTAATGCTTCATTAATAAAATAAATAATCGGTAAATCCTCAACATTAACATCATTTAAAAATGGGTTATAAGCGTCCATTCTTCTATGATTTTCCTTTACAGTCTTTTGAATTTGACTAAATAGAGCAAAACACGGAATATATATTCGTCTCTTATAATTTATTTCTGAATTCTCAGTTTCAAGTAACCCAATAACCATTGTAATAAATTCTGCATTAGACAAAAATCTAGTATATTCAGAAAAACCTACCATCACATAACTCTTGTTATCTTCTAAACTCTTAATCTGTTTTCTAAAATTGTCAACAGTCACCCAACCATCTTCATGTGGTAAAAAGTCTTTTATATCAACTATTTCAACGGCACAGGAGCTAATTTTTTCAATATCTGTTCTCAATTTCATAATACTATTAGCTGTGTCTTCAGCATACTTCATACTAAAAAATCTTACAGGATATCTATCATATGATCCGTTACGTTCCAAATCTAACTCTATGTTTTCTATAATCCCTGTAATGTCCATTTAGCCACCTCCATTCTATAATAATTCGTTAATATCCTTTGCCAGATATTCATATTTATCAATTAACTTTGTTAAAATCTCATACAATTTATCACAATTATTCTTATTATTCTCTATACCTTTTTTTGCAATTGATAATACTTCAGCATCTGTTGTATCACTTGTAACACCTGATTTCTCATATGTTTCTCCTGTATTTTCTGTGCTTCCAGATGATGAGTTATCTCCACTTGAAGTTGTCGATTCAATTTCTGTTGTTCCTCCGTTAGAAGACGATGCAGGTACTTGTTTACCCATTTTCCACATCCATATCTGCTTCTGAACATCATCTTCTTCCCAGAAAACAACTTCTCCTGACATTCTTGTTTTCAAATATTCTTTAACCTCATCAATTGAGCTTGAATTTTCTCCAATATTAGTCAACTCACGCAATATATATGTATCAAGACATGCACTATTTTCAACACTAGCCACCGCATTTGAAAGTTCTACATCATATGTCTTAATTCCATTTAATAATTCAATTATAAAGTTTTGAACAATATTCTCATCTGTGCTCTTAGAAAACTTAAAGAGCTTATCAATGAATTCACAATACTTATCTGTATTGTCACCAACATATTTCAACACCCATAATGGTGCTTTACTCTTTTTTTGAAATTTTTCTCTTATCGCCCACTTTGTCTCTAAAAGTCCATCTTTTCCCTCGATTCCAAATACAGTTGCTAATTTTTCTGTCAATTCTTGTTCTTCTTCTGTACTCATTCGCACAACAAATTTATCATTGTATTTTCCGTTTTCCCAATAGGTAAAAATAGCCACAATGACCTCTTTCATAACTGTTTTGTCAATTCGCTGTCCGTTTCCAGATGTATATAGGCGATCAATAAACGGACGTAGTGCAAATGCTAATGCACCCATAAATAATCGATTTTGATAATATCCATACTCTGGTTTTGTCAAAAACTCTAGCTCTTCTGCAAGATTAATAGAAACTTCACTTTTCTTTGCATTAATAGCTTGTTGTACAGTTTTACATACTTTTACTACTGGAATCTTTTCATCATCAACCACAAGCTCCATCTTTTCGTTAAACAACAACTGATTTTCATCCGAAAGCAATGCTTTTACTACTCCATCTTGTCCCTTGGCTTCCTGCTCAAAAGTTGACTTATTTGATGCATATAATACAAGTTCAACTGCTTTCTTGCTTGTTTGATGGTTCCAAGCGGTTGCTGCTACAGGTAATTTATCTAATCCATATCTAAATATAGTTCCTGTATAATTCTCTGTAAGATATTTGTTGATTGAAATAAATGGAACATGTATTGGATCACCTCTAAAAATTATTTCAACCATACCTGATTTTACAATTTCATCAACCCATTGCGAAATCCATTTTTCAGCATTTTGCTGACCATCTTTTCGTTCTTCATCCATTTGCAAAGAACGTGCGACCGCCTCTTGTGCAAGACTGTCCAAATATGCCTCAAATCTCTTATTACCTAATACCGTGTCTACTTGAACAAAAATAATATTTTTAAAAGCGTCTTCTTTTGACATTTTAGTTAACATTGTTTTTGCATCTTGAGGAGTTGTTTCCGCACGACCTAATATTTCATCCAATTCGCGTGTTACACCTCTTGACACAAAAAGTGCAACATTTAAGCTATATTCATTTTTAAATTTTGCTTCTACTCTATTATGTAATAAATGCTCTTTATCTCCAGCCCAAAAGACCTGAACATCAACTTCTCTCGCAACACTTCTACTTATGTTATTCTTTAATTTCCCAATACACTTTATAGCATATTCTTCAAGAATTTTACTTACATCTTCTTTTGATGAATACAGTTTTTTCTTCTCTTCCATAATCTTTTTTTGTGGAAGTGATGATGATGCTACTTCAAAAATGCCATCTGGATTTCTGTGAAGTATCTGAGATTCATCTATTGCATCCAAAATCGCATTAACTTCATCAACTTCTAGTACACCACTAAACGCACCTACTATATTTTCTGTACTAGGATTGACCATACTTTTTTCAGACACGTCTGCATCAGTTGTTGTAACTCTATATAAAATATTTAGAAGTAAAATCGTCTTAAAAACTGCCACATAATTTTCACCCTTGTTCTCTATTCCATCAGCAGATAACTTATATTTGTTTGTTATCGAGTCAAAATGCCCTGCCGCATTAGATTCAAATGTTTTATAGAAGAAATCCCATACATAATCAGCTGTTAAGAATTTGCTTTCCTCTACATCATGTTCTATATATTTTTTAAATCCATTATCTTCATCATTTAAGAAACCAAAAATACTTCGTTCAGCTTCTCCTACCACTCTTGACACAAATGTTGCCAAATACGATGTGTATGGGTGGAATGGATATAAACTGATAATCTTATCTTTTACTTCTTTTGCATTTGGTGCATCACTATCAATAACCTTATCAACAATCCCCATAACACTCGCTACATCAAGAAAATTCTTTTGTCTCAAATCATCTAATATATCTGGTTGACGTTTTTCAAGCGCACCTGACAAAATATGATATGTTGTAGTAGGTTGCATTCCGTAATCTAATTCAACAAATCTCGCTTTTGCCATATTTCGTTCATCTTCTTTAAGGTCCTTATACGACTCTGTTTGTTCTAATCGCTTATGTGTTACAAGCATTATATATACACCTAATGTATCTTTTCCATCACTAATCTCAGAGTAACTCATTTCTGCAATATCCTGAATTACATTCAAAATACTTCTCCTAGCAGGAATATCAAGTAATGACGTAAATTCATCCCAAAATAGCATCAGATAATCTGCAATTTTTCTATTTTCTAATTCTTTTTTAACTTCTGTTAACCACTCAATTATATTATGAGTTCTGAAACCACCGAGTCCAGCATCTTTTAACTCATCAGCAATAATTCTAAGCACTTTTGTTTCATTATTTTCTAATGCCAAAATCAATTGTTCTTTATTTGCTGCATATCCCTGTAATTCAATATTTTTATTAATTAAATTTTCGAAAAAGCTGTCCAAATCACCTCTTTTTAAGATTTGAATAACTGATTGAAAATCAGTCTTTGTAGCAATATCAATATTTTTATCACGTAAAGCTGCCGCTACTTGCTGTTGAATAATATATGTCAAATCTGCAACGTCCGTAATTGCATAAATACCTTTCAATACAACAGGAAATACTTTTTTTTCTTTTCTAAAATTTGCTATTTCATTTCTTATCTGTGCCTTGTTTATTCTAGGAAGATAATCTTCAATATTCTCGTATTCATCACATAACAAGTGCTCAATTACAGCCAAGGAATGACTTTTTCCCGTTCCATAGGTTCCTTGAACCCATATTGATTTTCTATTGTTAAAAACTGGTGATGTGAACGATTTAATAATCTGTCCCATATTGTTTTCAAATTTATCATTTGAAATAAAAGTTTTCCACGAATCTCCAAAATCTGATGTAATATCAAAAGCTGACTTAAAATGCTCTTCAACGCCTACTATCTCTGAATATTTCATATGTCCTCCTAATTAAAAAAGTGTGCAGCCTTCTTCTTTAAATTGAACTATTTTATCTCTTAGTATTTCGACATCTGTATTCAAATATGAGCTTAAACATTCAATACATAAAAACTGCTTTGTATTTTTTCCTAATAATTTTTTGTTAAGACCAATTTCATCCTTAACCAATTCCTTATTACATTCCAAACACGTCTTCATAATTATATTTTTCTAATGAGTCTCTTCAATACATCAAATGAACTAAATTCGCTTGCAAGATGAATATTTTCCAATCCCCCTAACAAGTCTGCAGATAACACTTCGTTTGTAGTTAATCCTCTTAACGCATTCATAAAGCTTTCACTGTCCATATTAAATATATTGCTCACACCCATATATCCTTTCTCATATATATCGGTAACAGTTAATTCATACATATTATTTATTTCTGCATTTTTGTACAATGAATATGCAACCACAATCTGTGATACTTTAGAAGTTCCATAACGTTGTACTGATATGACCGAAGCTCCTTTTTTTTCTAGTAAGCCCATTTTCAGATTATCATCAGCATATGCATCAGTTGTTCCTAAAGGGGAATTTACAAATGTATTAACCAATGCATCCACAGGATTCTTCAATGTTGCACCCTTTAAATTCGGATAATCTTCTTTTAGCAATTCAACAAGTTCATTTTTTGTATATTTGATATCATTTTTCGTTGCCGTAACATACCAATTTACGATTGATGAATTAAATGATAGATTTGTCCAAATAATCTGCCAAACTAATAATGGATTAGAAGCATATACTGGCTTTAAAATTTTTGCTAATTCTGTCACTTTTTTTTCTTTTAAATCCACTAATTCTGCTTCTCTTAACCAATTTAACATTGCTGGAATCTGTTTCGGTCCCAACAAACGACTATTTTCACTAAACCAGTCATCCAACAAATCAAAAAATGAAGTTAACCATTCCTCTCTTAAACCAAATGTAGAATATCTATCTACTCCTGAAGTTTTCGTTGCAGTACCCATTGTCTTTCCTCCTTCATACATCATCTTTCTTGTAGCAATAATGCAGCCTTTTGTGTTTATTCCAAAACAGTTGTTGCAATGTACACATCTTCCTTTATCAATTTCAACAGTATCTCTAACAGTAAGTGCTCCTGTTGGGCACTCAACCTCACACACTCCACAAAGTTCACAATAAGCTGTTTTCGTAAATGCTTTTGTCAAAAGACTATTTAATATTATTTTATTCGTTGTTCCAAACGCTTTGAAACGTATTGTGTTCTCACTATAACGTACTTCAAACTTTACAACGCTTCCTTTAAATTTAAGTTCACCTTTGAAAAAATCGTCCTCTATTTTTTCTAAAAAATATTCACCTAATGTTGAAAACCACTTTTCCCAATTTACTTTTGGATTCTGAACAATACATTCAAAATTAGGTTCCTTGGTTATTATATCCATTCGTGAGTCGTCAGGAATCAATCCCTTTCCACCAGCATTCTTTTTCCAATTACCTGACGAAATATACTCATCTATCTTATGTTGCGAAGTGATTCCAATATTTTTAGCCATATCTTCAATAACACTTATATATGATTTTGCAACCTCAGGATATCTTTTCCTAATTACATACTCTGACCAATCAGATGCAAATGGACAAACTCCACAACCCACTCTCGTTAATCCCATTGTATATGCTGGATTTATCTTCACATTATTCTTATACATATATAGGTAGATTTCTGATACATTCCATTTCAGAATTGCTCTACAACTAATAAGATTAACATGTTTTACACCTTCACCTACTCGTCCATATGAACTTCGTCTGGCGCTTTCATCATTTCTTACACCTTCAAAAACTACTAATTTAGGTTGAGCTTCAGTTTTTAATAATTCTTTCATTTTACGCCCAAATAAGGCTGTTTTCAAGACAGAGCAACACCATCTGTTCATTCTACTTGGCGGACCGTAACTTTTCCATAATTCAATAGCTTTCTTATCGCTTTTTGCATGTTCTAAAGTAAACTCTGGATACTTTTCTTTATAAAAAGTTCTTGTTTCTTCTACTGTATCTATTGTACAAGGTAGTTCCATTCCTGTGTTTGTAAATACTACTCTATAATTACCTGCTGGAATTACTCTACTTACCAAATCAAGTATTACCTGTGAGTCTTTCCCCCCACTAAATGCAACTACATAGCCCGATATATTTTTATCTTTATATGATTCATACATATCTTTAATAAAGTCCATTGCCTCATTTTCAGCAACCTTAATCATATCATTATTGTTTTCAACCAGTTTTTCTAAGTTAATCGGTTCTAATTTATTGAAATGCGTGTCAGATACTACAACAATAGGATCTTCATAGATATTTCCTTTTCTTGTTTCCGCAATCACTTCTCCATAATAATAATACTTATGATCAATCTCCCAACAAACCGCCACATTTTCTTTAGGCAATTCAAAAGACTTATCCAATCCTAGCATCTTTAATTCTTCAACATATACAGGTCTTGGAGAATTTAACGAATCCTTTTCCTCTATGTAGTCTGACAGAATAATTCCATTATTCTCGATATCCCATTTAATTTTAAACATTGTTAGTCGTTCTCCTAATCTGTCTTATTTTGTCCATTACTTCTCACCCAATCATCGATTTCATTGACTTTAAAACGCCACAATTTATCTATTTTATGAGCCGGCATATTTTTATTATTGATCCATTTCAATGCTGTATCTCTACTTATTCCTAAATACTCACAGATTTCATTCATTGATAACCATCTATTGTTTCCCATCTTTTTCTCCATTATCAATTGTATAAAGTAACACTAAAATTTTATCATATTTCAAGTTTTTTTACAAGGTATCAACGCTATGTATCGATACACGCGCATTTGCACAGATATATGCCGATTTGTGCTGATATCTACACTTTAGCAAGGCTTTACGCAAAATATTATGTACTAATTTTCCATAAAAAAAGAGCCTGGGCGTACTTTTTGGATTATGAACTGCCGCTTCGGGTGGTGTTACGGATTTTTTGAAGTTATGTTAATTGCATGCCTAAAGTATTTATAAACACAAAAAATAGAACTGTTTGTTTTCCGTCCAAAATCCTGAAAACAAATCAGTTCTATTTTTTTATCCAAGGCTGTGTGGCATGCAATATCCCAGTTATGAAAATCCGTCTTCCAGTCTTGTTCCAGCCTACGGATGTTACATATTATATAGTTTTATCCAGAAGTATCTTATAAATTGTCTCTACATTATAATCAGGTGCACACTGTCCGATCACATCATAGATTTGTTTGATTAACGTTTGGGGTTCTTCCAGCATATCTGCTGTTTCTTTTACAGAGCAGCCTTTTTTATATTTTTTAATTACTATTTCTATGACTTTTGAAGCTTCGCCTTCGCGTTTTCCAACATTCCTGCCCTCCATAATTCCTTCTTCCCTCGATTCGCGCAGATCATCCGCAAATAATTCACGTAATGCTTCACACATTTTTCGTTCCTCCTTTAATTCCTGCCAGTTTGCGCGCATGATCGTATCTGCCAGCGCCTGGTATAACTTTGAGTTTTTATTTTCACCATATTTCTCTATAAAATTTCTGATCTCGCCGCCTGACTTTAAATCATTACGAAGATTATTCAGCCAGTAGTTATTCGTTTTAGATAATCTTGGAACAATGATAAGCTGCATCGGAATTGCATCTCCCATAAGGTAATAAATACCGCTTTCCATATTTTCGACTGTTATCTGCCGATCTCTTTGCAATTTCTGAAGCATGGTTCTTGGATAATGGTAACATACAAAAGTAATTGTCAGCTCTGCTGCCGGTATGAAGTCTACTGTCTCCGTGTCGGCTTTATAAATACAGGCGTATGCGTACACCTTGTAAAAATCGTCAATGTTAAGGTCATCTTCCGGCGATTTGTACTCTACAACATTGTACTGTCGGAAAATTCTCCCAATATTCTTCTGGATTTTTACATGTCTTTCATTTTTGACTAACACATCGATCTGCATTGGTTTCTTCGACAGCAGATGTTCAGAATCAAATTCTAAATACTTTGTTTCTTCTCCAAGTTCAATCTGCAATGCCGCATCAAATGCAGGATGCCATTGGATTTTCTCATCGTTTGTGTTCAATCATTTCCCCCCTTTATGATAATAGAATGTGTGGTATTTTTCAATGCACGTAAAAGATTTTTTCATAAAAATGCAACGGTGCTAACTGTAATAATTAAGATTAAAATTTTCATGCATTGAATTGTTCATCAAAATGGAATCTCCTGCCGAACCGGCAATGAATTTTGAGATCATATCCTCGACCTTATATCAGGTTTTGAATCTGCAGACAGAAACGTTGTTAAGAATGATCACGCTTATGAATGCTTCATAATCGTAACTGTTATTTATCTGCGACTTTGATGCAGGTTTAGTATAAAGCAATCCTGGAATTGTGTCAATGAAAATCCGTCAATCTATGTTACGTGCGGCAGAACCCAATATAGGCACTTATTCCATAACCGTGAGTTCCACAACATAAATTGCAGATTTTGTGGTGCTTTCTTAGGGTGTGAAGGGCAGATATAAGCGTCCTCTCACAAGTCAGAATTTTATATGTTAATGAAAAAGAAAAACGGTATAAACGAAATATTATGTTTCTGTTCGCTGGACATTCCGATAAGCCTCTAAAGAGTCTTATCTCCATAGCTCACAAAGAAAATAATATTTGTCTGTACGATTTTTCTTTTCATTTACACTGTGAATGACTTGTGAAATGCCGCTTAGACATGCCCTGCCAACACTATGAATTACATCACAAAATCTGCAATTTACGTTATGAAACTCTTATTTTATAATAAACTTCTACAAACTAAAAATGGACAAGTTCCTTATAGCTTCACATTTTCAAACCGTCATATCAATTTTTCCTGTTCGATTTAATCATAATAAATGCTATGCCAGCAACTATTATGTATCCTATTAACGAAATAACAGACGATTCAATTCCAAACTCACCACCTGTAATTGCAAAAACTTTTGAATCAAGAACATATGTCATCACAGAATATGGATCCATTTTTTCCCCAATGGCTAATCCGCCACCAATGATCACAATGTTCCAGATAGCATGCACTATTCCACTATTCCAAACCGAACCACTCTCTATTGCAATCATTGAAAACATAACGCCTACCATAGTTCCAGCGATAATGACTAATAAACAACTGCCTATCGAAAAATCCTGTCCCAGAACATGTACAATACCAAATAACATTGATGGAACAATTACAGCCACCTTCATATTCCATCTTTTCTTCAATGCATTGAGTATAACTCCTCTAAACACCATTTCTTCAACAAATCCAGCCGCTATCCCGGTGAACGCAACCCCTGCACTTAAAGTATTGAATATCTCATTTCCATTCATATTTGAGGAGACATACTCACCATTGAATATTAAAACATAAATTCCTTTTATAATGCATGGCAATAATATAGCTATTAAAATCCATCTTATTTTAATTTCAAATTTAGGCATTCCGAAATCCGAAACAGGTAACTTAACAATCTTGCTAATAAACATTTTCAAAATAAGATATGTTAAGCCAACATATATAATTCCAGCGATAATATTACAAATTCCATATGGAATCTTTATAATAACAAACACACTTGCAATGACTTGTGCAATAATCTGCGCAATTATTAAAATAAATATGGCAACAAAAGATATGCCAATTGCTTTTTTTGTACTCATTTTATTTCTCCTGCTATTATTTAAAAATTAACACCTTTCGAATTACCCTATTGATCAATACCATGATTTTTACCATAACCGTGAGTTCCATAACGCAACTTGCAGATTTTGTGGTGTGCTTCGTAGCATTGATTGGGCATGTATAAGCGTCCTCTCACAAGTCATCCATGTAGAGTAGGCGGATGAAAATTTCATCCGCCCCTCATCAAACCGTGCATGAGG
>OGJH01001163.1_pt1 | contig 24650 bp, 15 predicted proteins | sample 1572021 | NCBI WGS metagenome assembly OGJH01 (sample SAMEA2582098, study PRJEB24529) | metagenome | biome: Human gut stool | place: China | collected 2011
TTTTGGACGGTCACACCGCCCGTTTTCTTTCTCGGGAAAGAAAATGGGGGGTGTGATCTTGCGGCGCGCACGCCGCATAACCCCGCGCCCAGGGGCGCGCAAGAAACTCCCCCTTACGGGGAAAGTGAGGAACATTTCCATGATTTTCAAAAAATCCGGCCCGCCGGAATGGCTGCTCGTCTGTTTGGGCAACTACGGCAAGCAGTATGAAAACACCCGCCACAACATTGGCTTCATGGCCGCGGAGCGTCTGATCGACAAGCGCGATCTGCGCTGCAACCGCCTGCGCTTCCGCGCGCTGACGGAGGTCATCGAATTTGGCGGGGCGAATGTGCTTTTGATGATGCCGCAGACCTACATGAACCTCTCCGGCGAGGCTGTGGGCGAGGCGGCGCGGTTCTATAAAATTCCCGCCGACCACGTCATCGTCATCTCCGACGATATTTCGCTCCCGCTCGGCAAGCTCCGCGTGCGCGGCAGCGGCAGCGCGGGCGGACACAACGGCCTCAAGAACATCATCGCGCACCTCGGCACCGACTCTTTCCCGCGCGTCAAGGTCGGCGTCGGCGCGCCGGAGCACGACATTGTCGACTGGGTCATCGGCCCGTTCACAGCCAATGAGCGCAAGGTCATCGACGGTGTGCTCGACCGCGCGCTCGGCGCGGCGGAGTGCATCATCACCGACGGCGTGAGCGCCGCGCAGAACCGCTACAACGGCTGAACGCTTTTTGCTGCCAAAATTTAAAAAATCGACATAGACTTTTTGCCAAAAGCCTATATAATAAAATGACTGACAACCACGGGCATGACCCGCCGCGGCTGCGGCGGATCTGCCCTTTTGCGCGTTGCGGAAGGAGGGATACGGCATGGCGCAGGGAATGAACAAACTCAATGAAGCGCTCGCATCTCTTCCCGAGGTGCGCGAGCTGCTGCTCTCGCTTGATGCGGGCACATCGCCCATCGCCGTATCGGGCCTTTCCGGTGTGCACCGCGCGCAGCTCACCGCTGCCGTGCGGCACAAGACGCAGCGCCCGCTTTTGATCGTCTGCGCGGATGAAAACGAGGCAAACCGCATGGCAGGCGACCTGCACGAGCTGCTCGGCGAGGACGTGAGCCTGCTGTTCGCGCGCGAATGGCAGCTGCGCGACCGCGTGTTCGCCTCCCACGGCTGGGAGCAGCAGCGCATCGGCTCGCTGTGCAGCCTTGCCGCCGGAAAAGCGCCGATCCTGGTCGCGACGGTCGACGGCCTGATGCAGCGAACGCTCCCGCCCGACGCGCTGCGCGGCGCGGTGACGGACATTTCGCTCGGCGACCGCTTTGATCTGAATGCGCTTTCGAAAAAGCTTGTCGAAAGCGGCTACACGCGCGCGGAAACGGTCGAGGGCGTCGGCCAGTTCGCGCTGCGCGGCGGCATTCTCGACGTCTGGTCGCCGCTGAGCGCGCCTGTTCGCGTCGAATTCTTCGATGACGAGGTCGACGCGATGGGCGAATTCGACGTGACGACCCAGCGCCGCACGCAGAACGTCAAATCCCTGACCGTCCTGCCCGCGGCAGAGGTACTGCCCGCCCTCTCGGACGGCGGACGCGAAGAAATGCTCGAGCGCCTCTCCCGCGCCGCGCAGAAGATCGAGAAAAAAGTGGCGGATAGTCCCATCGTAAAAACTCTGCGCGGCGACATCGAGCGCCTTTCCAACGACCTGCCGCTCGGCGGCATGGACCGGTATCTCGCCGCGTGCTACCCCGACGAAGTCTGCGCGCTCGACTATCTTTCACCCGACACGCTGATCGCCGTCAGCGACGGCATGCGCGTTTTGGAGCGCAGCAAGAACTACCACTGGGAGCTCTCCGAGGACGTAAAGCCCCTGATCGAAGAGGGCGTTTTGTGCGGCGAATTCGCCGCGCTCGCGCTGAGTCAGGAGGCATTGAGCCACCGCATGGGCGCGTTCCCCGTGCTGCTGCTCGATTCGCTCCCCACGTCGCGCAATCTGCTGCCGCCGAGGGCCATCCTCAGCATAAACGCGCGCTCGCTGCCGTCGTACGGCGGCAGTCTGGAGACCGCCGCGGGCGATATGGAGCGGTATCTTGGCGCAGGCTGCGGCGTACTCGTTCTCTGCGGCAACGAAACGCGCGCGAAAAACTTCCGGCGCCTTTTGGAAGAGCGCGGCATCTGCGCGCAGCTTGATTTGAAAAACGACCGCCTCCCCGCCCCGCACGAGACCGTCATCGGCCTCGGCGCGCTGAGCGCGGGCAGCGAATATCCACAATTAAAGCTCATCATCCTGACCGAGGGCCAGCTGACCGCTCCCCTCTCCGGCAAGCGCGCGAAGGCGCGGCCAAAGAAGGAGACGTCGGCCCGCGCCGCGCTGCGGTCCTATGAAGACCTCTCCCCCGGCGATCTCGTCGTGCATGTCCACCACGGCATCGGCCGCTTTGCGGGCATCGAGCGCATGCGCGTCGACGGCGTGGACAAGGACTATATTAAGATCTGCTATGCGGGCAACGACAGCTTATACGTCCCCGCGACGCAGCTCGACATGGTGTCGAAATACATCGGCGGCCATGGCGAGGACGAGGACGGCCAAATACGTACGAAGCTCTCAAAGCTCGGCGGCACGGACTGGTCGCGCGCGAAAACGAAGGCGCGCGCCGCGGCGAAGGACCTTGCCAAGGGTCTCATCGCGCTCTACGCTGAGCGCCAACGCCGCCCGGGCTTCGCCTTCTCGCCCGACTCCCCGTGGCAGAAGGAGTTTGAAGAGGCCTTCGACTACGAAGAAACCGACGATCAGCTCCGCGCCATCGCCGAGATCAAGGCCGACATGGAGCGCAGTACGCCGATGGACCGCCTGCTCTGCGGCGACGTCGGCTACGGTAAGACTGAGGTCGCGCTGCGCGCCGTGATGAAGTGCGTGCTCGACGGCAAGCAGGCCGCCATCTTAGTGCCGACCACCGTGCTCGCCCAGCAGCACTACGCGACGGCGCTGAACCGCTTCCGCTCGTTCCCCGTGCGCATCGAAGTGCTCTCGCGCTTCAAAACGCCGGCGCAGAAGAAGCAGATCATGCAGGACGCGGCCGCGGGCAAGATCGATTTACTCATTGGCACGCACTCGCTGCTGCAAAAGAGTTTGCACTTCAAGGACCTTGGCCTTCTCATCATCGACGAGGAGCAGCGCTTCGGCGTAACGCACAAGGAAAAGCTCAAGGAGCTCTCGCGTCAGGTCGACACGCTGACGCTCTCGGCAACGCCCATCCCCCGCACGCTCAACATGGCGCTCTCGGGCATCCGCGACATGTCGACCATCGAGGTCCCGCCCGTTGACCGCCAGCCGGTGCAGACATATGTGCTCGAGCATAACTGGAGCGTCATCGCCGACGCCATCCGGCGCGAGCTCGCGCGCGGCGGGCAGGTCTACTACATGCACAACCGCGTCGAGACTATCGACCGCTGCGCCGCCCAGCTCAAAAAGCTCCTCGGCGACGACGTCGCTATCGGCGTCGCGCACGGCAAGATGGACGAAAAGGGCCTGTCGTCCGTGATGCAGCAGCTCTCGGACGGAGAAATTCAGGTGCTCGTCTGCACGACGATCATCGAGACGGGCATCGACATTCCGAACGTCAACACCCTCATCATCGAGGACGCCGACCGCCTCGGCCTCGCCCAGCTGCACCAGATCCGCGGGCGCATCGGCCGCAGCGCGCGCCGGGCGTATGCCTATATGACCTACCGCGCGGGCAAGATCCTCACCGAGGTCGCGGCCAAGCGCCTGACGGCCATCCGCGAATACGCGGAGTTTGGCTCGGGCTTCCGTATCGCGATGCGCGACCTTGAAATTCGCGGCGCGGGCAATTTGCTCGGCCCCGAGCAGTCGGGCTACATGATGAGCGTCGGCTACGATATGTACTTGCAGCTCTTGGAAGAGGCTGTGCTCGAGCAGCGCGGTGAAAAAGCGCCGCAGCGCACCGAATGCTCGGCAGACCTCACAGTCTCGGCCAACCTGCCGGAGAGCTACATTCCCTCGGGCGAGCAGCGCATGGATATCTACCGCCGCATCGCGGCGCTGCGCACCGCCGAGCAGTCGCAGGAGCTGCTCGACGAGCTCATCGACCGCTACGGCGAGCCGCCCCAGCCGGTCCTCAAGCTCATGGACGTCGCGCTTTTGCGCGCGGAGGCCGTGCAGATCGGCGTGAGCGATATCTCGCAGCGCGGCAGCGAGATCACCTTCACCTTTGCCGCGTCCGAGGCAGTCCCCGTGGAGGCCGTGATGGCCCTCTGCTCACTGCCGAAGAACCGCCGCCGGCTCACGCTCTCCGCCACGGGGACGGAGCCGAAGCTCCTGCTGCGTCTTACGCCAAACGAGGACGCATTGGATACAGCCTTGACGCTGGTCGGAGACCTGCGTGTGAATAAGGAAGAAAACGAAAAAGAGGTAACATTATGATCAAGAAGAGATTGCTTTCGTTCCTTGGCGCGGCGGCCATCACCGCGGCGCTCACCTTTACCGTCGTGTCGCTCTCGCCCTCGAACGGCTTCACCTCCGGCACGATGCAGGAGGGTCTCTGCTACGAAGCGACCGGCGTCGCGCCCGACGCGATCGTCGCAAGCCTGAACGGCAACGGCGCGAGCGCCGACCTTGTCGCATACTGGATCGGCTACGACGTGTCGTATCTCGACAGCTACATGCAGTATTACACCGGCTCGTCCATCAACTGGGACGACACCCTCTCCGACGGCATGAGTGTCGCCGACTATGTGAAAGCAAGCGTGCTCTCGTCCGTCAAGCAGCACTTGGTGCTTGAAAATCTCGCCAGCAAGTACGGCGTGACGCTTACCGCCGAGCAGGAGGCCGCCATGGCCGAGAGCGACCAGAGCTACATTGACCAGTACGGCAGCGAGGAAGCTTTTGAGGCCGAGATCGCCAAGCTCGGCATGCGCCGCGAGACCTATGACCGCGTCGCGCGCTCGAACTACCTGTATCAGAATCTCTATGAGCTCTACAATACCGAGGGCAGCGCGCTCTACGCCTCCGACGAGGACCTCGCCGTCTACGCCACCGAGCAGAACTATATCACAGCAGACCACATTCTGCTCTCGACCAAGGACCTGACCACCGGCGAAGCCCTCACCGACGAGCAGAAGGCCGAAAAGAAAGCGCTCGCTGAGGAGCTCGTCGAAAAGCTCAATTCCTACACCGGCGACGACATCGCCTCCTACTTTGCCGAGCTCGCCGACGAGTACAGCGAGGACCCCGGCCGCGAGACCTATCCCACCGGCTACACCTTCACGACCGGCTCGATGGTGCAGGAGTTTGAAGACGCCGCCTACGCGCTTTCCGAGGGCGAGGTGAGTGAAGTCGTCGAATCCAGCTTCGGCTATCACATCCTGCTCCGCCTGCCGCTCGACAAGTCCGCCGCAGCCGACGAGGTGCGCGAGGAGTACTTCACGAACTTCATCGCCGAGCAGGTCGACGCCGCCGCGATGGCCACAAGCGCGGACTACGATAAGCTTGACCCGCAGACGATCTACGAGGCGATCGTCGCCGCGCAGGCGGAGGGTTAAATCGCAGCGCGGCGCACTGTACGGCGCTTGTGCCCGCGAGGGCGCGTGAGGGGCAGCCCGAAAGGGCTGCTTCCTTTTTGCGTCTCGGCAGGGGCACTGCTTTTTTCCCTGCACCGTGCAGAGGACAAAATAAAAAGGAGACCTCTTTCGAGGTCTCCTTTTATTTTTAGGGCTCAGAGGTGCTTTAGCACTTCTCAAAGATGGTGGCAACGCCCTGGCCGCCGCCGATGCAGAGGGTGGCAAGACCCTTCTTGGCGTCGTCGCGCTTGAGCATTTCGTGCAGCAGGGTGACGATGATACGAGCGCCGGAAGCGCCGACGGGGTGGCCGATGGAGATCGCGCCGCCGTTGACGTTGACCTTGCTCATGTCGAAGCCGAGCTCACGGGCAACAGCGATGGACTGGGCCGCGAAGGCTTCGTTGGCCTCGACGAGGTCGATATCGTCGATGGTCAGGCCGGCCTTCTGCATAGCCTGACGGGAAGCAGGCACGGGGCCGACGCCCATGATCTTCGGGTCGACGCCGCCCTGGCCCCAGCTGACGAGCTTGGCCATGGGCTTGAGGTTGTACTTCTTCACGGCCTCGCCGGAAGCGAGGACGATGGCGGCAGCGCCGTCGTTGATGCCGGAGGCGTTACCGGCGGTGACGCGCTGGACGTGCTTCTTGGTATCGGCTTCGTGGATGCCGGTGGGCTCGAAGGTGTGGACGATCTCGTCCTCAACGCCCTCGGGGCCGACGGGGAACGCGCCGCGCAGCTTGGCAAGACCCTCGACGGTGGAACCGGCACGGGGGAACTCGTCCTTCTTGAACTCGACGATCTCCTTCTTGACCTTCACGGGGACGGGAACGATCTCATCGTCAAAACGGCCGGCAGCCTGAGCAGCCTCGGTCTTCTGCTGGGAGGCAGCGCCGAAGGCGTCGAGCTCTTCGCGGGTGATGCCCCAAACATCGCAGATGTTCTCGGCGGTGGTGCCCATGTGGTAGTTGTTGAACGCATCCCACAGGCCGTCCTTGATCATGGTGTCGACAAGCTTCTTGTCGCCCATGCGGGCGCCCCAGCGGGCGTCGGGAGCGGCATAAGGAGCGGCGCTCATGTTCTCGGTGCCGCCGCAGACGACGATATCGGCGTCGCCGGCGAGGATGGCGCGGCCAGCCTCAATGACGGACTTCATACCGGAGCCGCAGACCATACCGACGGTATAGGCGGGGACGGAATAGGGGAGACCGGCGCCCACGCCGACCTGACGGGCGACGTTCTGACCGAGACCGGCGGTCAGGATGCAGCCGAACATCAGCTCATCGACATTCTCGGGAGCGACATTCGCGCGCTTGAGGGCTTCCTTCACGACGATGGAGCCGAGCTGAGCGGCAGGGGTGTTCTTCAGGGAACCGCCGAAGGAACCGACAGCGGTACGGCAGCAGTTGACGACGTACAATTCTTTCATTTGACTTCTCCTTTAAAATTTGTAAATCCGGAATGAGATCCGATTTTCTTCAGTTTTGATTATACACACAGGAAAATGAAAAATCAACTGCAAAGTTGCGAAAAATGCAGGCAATTTTGATTTTTTTCTTTCATTTCGTTAACTATTTAACAAGAATGAAGAATATCTTGCACCAAGGGACCCTTTTGCACCCAAAGGCGCAGGGAAAGCAGCGCCGCTGGCGCTGCTTGGGATAAGGGGGCCATTCTCTCGCGTGAGACAATTGCCCCCTTTCCCGCGTCTCCACACGCTGTGGGAATAAAAAGCAGCAGCTCTGCCTGGCTGTCCCCCCCGCCCAAGGGCGCAAAAAAGGGACGCCTCTTCCGAGGCGTCCCTTTTCATAAGTAGTTTCTACGAAACAGAAATAACTTAGAACTTGGGCTTCTGGGCCTTGACCTTGGGCTCCTGGCCGTTGCAGACGGCGACGATGTCGTTGGCGACGGAGGTGCAGCAGTTCAGAACGCTCTGCTCGGTGGTGGCGGCCATGTGCGGGGTCATGATGACGTTGTCGAGGTCGAACAGCTCGCGGCTGGACTCCTGAATGGGCTCATGCTCGAACACGTCGAGACCGGCCTGGAACAGCGTGCCGTCCTTCAGGCACTCAACAAGCTCGTTCTCCTTGATCAGAGCACCGCGCGCGCAGTTGATGAAGGAAGCGGTGGGCTTCATCCAGCTGAACTGCTCACGGCCGATGGAGTGCTCGGTGGAGGGAACGACGGGCAGATGCACGGACACGAAGTCGGCCTGCTCCCAGACCTCCTTGGCGGTGGCCTTCAGCTCGCACAGATCGCCGATCTTGTCCTGGGTGAGGTACGGATCGTAGCCGATGACGTTCATGCCGAAGCCGTACTTGCACTTCTGCATGGCGAGCTGGGAGATACGGCCGCAGCCGATCATACCGAGGGTCTTGCCGCCGAGCTCATAGGTGTGCTCCATGCCCATACGGACGAGGAAGTTGCCGCCGCGGAACTGACGGTCAACATAGGTGAAGCGCTTGGCGCACATGAGCATCAGCATGACGGCGTGCTCGGCGACGGCGTTGGCGTTGCCGGCAGGCGCGTAGACAACGGTGATGTCCTTGGCGTGGGCGTGGTCCATGTCGATGTTGTCGAGGCCGGCGCCCTGCTTGCCGATGACCTTGAGGTTCTTGCAGGTGTCCATCATCTTGGCGGTGATGGGCTCGGTGCGGCACATGATGGCGTCGGGCTGGAACTCGGCGAGCTCCTTGACGTAGGTCTCCTCGTCGTTATGGCTGCACAGCTTCACTTCAAAGTCGTTGGACTCGAAGATGTGCGTGGCCACCTCGTTGAGCTCGATGGTGTAGTAAACTTTGAACTTTGCCATGATACAGATCTCCTTCTTCTTATTTGTTTATTTATTGAATCGCTAAATGATTTCATACGGTTTCTTCATTATACCTTGCGCTTTGCACAAAAGCAAGCGATTTTCAGAAAGATTTGCAAGAACTCATTCAAATAATTGAACAGCATCTTTCATTTTGACGATTTGCCGTCATGTCTTTCCCCTGTTTTCTGCAATTTTCGCTGCAAAACAAAAAAGGACATAAAAAGCGCTTGACAAACTACTACATATGTAGTATATAGTTATCAACGACAAATGTAGTAAGTCATACAAGGAGGTCATCCCATGGACGATAAAAAGAGACTGCCCGACGCGGAGCTTGCCGTGATGCAGGCCATCTGGGAGGTCGGCGGCGAGGTCAGCCGCGGCGATCTCGACGGCGCGCTCGCGAGCCACGGCTGGAGCGCCAACACCGTCAACACCTACCTTACTCGCCTGTGCGAAAAAGGATTCCTCTCGAGCCGCCGCGAGGGGCGGAACAATTTGTACACGCCGCTCGTCTCAAAGGACAGATACCTCGAATGTGAGAGCCGCAGTGTTTTAAAGCGGCTCTACGGCGGGTCGCTCGGCAGCTTCGTCGCGGCGCTGAACGCCGAGCAGCCGCTCGAGCAGAGCGAGATCGACGAGCTGCGGCAGTTTTTGGACGATATGAGCCGTTAAACGGAAATATAAGGAGGACGCACCATGGAAACATTTCTGCTGAATCTGTTGAAAACTTCCCTGTTAGGTTCCCTCGCCATTCTGGCGATGCTGGTACTCAAACCTCTCTGGCGCGAGCGCTACCGCGCGAAGACGCGCTGCTGGCTGTGGCTGGCGCTGGCGGCATTTTTGCTGCTGCCCATCGATTTTTCGGTGAAAAATGCGCCGGTGCAGGCCGCGCCGCCGAAAGACTACACCCTCTTTGTCGGCACGGATAAGACAGCCATCCAATCGACCGACAACCTGTTTGGCGACATGGCCGAAAAAAGCGGCCAGTCCCCCGCACAGGTGCGCGACACGATCATCCAGCGCCCCGTGACGAATCCCGAGCAGAAGACAACGCGCTACATCCCCGTGACGACGATCTTGTTTTACGGCTATCTCGCGGGCGCGGCGGCGTTCCTGCTGTATCAGGGTGTCTCCTACGCCCTCTTCCGCCGCACGGTGCGCCGCTGGAAGAGAGACGTCACCCGCGCGGACTACGCCGCGATGCTCTCTGACACGGCGCGCGACTTAGGCGTCAACGCACCGGAGATGATCGTCTGCGAGGCCATCTCCACCCCCGCGGTGACGGGCCTTCTGCGCCCGCGGCTGCTCCTGCCCCACGAGCGCTACGACGTGCAGGAGCTGCGCTACATCCTGCGCCATGAGCTGTGCCATTTGAAGCGGCGCGACATGCTCTTAAAGCTCGTGCTGCTCGCAGCCAATGCGATGCACTGGTTCAACCCCGTGGTGTATCTGATGCTGCGTCAGGCGGACGAGGACATCGAGCTCGCCTGCGACAGCGCGGCGACCGACGGGCTCGAACTCCCCGAGCGCGCGGCTTACAGCCGGACACTGCTCGCCGCCGTGCAGTCCAGCGTGCGGGCGCTGCCCGCGACGACCTGCTTCGGCGGGACGGTCGAGCGCTTAAAGCGGCGCATCACAAACGTCCTTGGCGCGCAGAAAAAGCGTGGGCTCGGCATCGTGGCCCTCGTGCTGGCGCTGACGCTGACGGCGGGCTGCGCCGTCAGCTGGGGCAGCAGGGACGCATCGACCGCGCCGTTCGACGGCTCGCGCTATCATCCTGTATTTGTACTGGAAAATCCAGAGCTCACGATTGGAGAAAGCTTTCTCCCCCTTTCCAATATCACCAGCACCTCTGTTCAGCTTTCACAAGCGGACGGCATCAAAATGGTCGCGCTGACATACACCGGCACGGCAATGGTCTACACGCCGATGGAATCCGTCACGCTGACGCAGGAAAACTTTGACGGTACGCTGCTGCCCGACCTGGACGCACTGCGCAGCGACAACAAGACTGCGTGGCGCGTGCAGCTGCCGGATAATTTCGACGATCATGACCCCGAGGCCTCGCCAAATCTTGTCTTTCTGCTTGAGCAGGAGGATGGCACGCTGTATCTGTGCATCGGCTATCACTTCAACGGCGGCGACGCCTTTCCCGAGGATAGCGACCGTATTCGCTGGGTCTACCGGCTGGAAAAGGAGGACAACACGATCTACCCCTCGATGGACGACTATGCCGCCGCGTGCGTGGAATACCTCAAAAAAGGCACGATGACCTACTCCGTGTCGGAAAACAACGACTATGCGTCCCGTTCGATTGAAGACACGGTCGCCGATGTGCGCGTGACGCGGCTGGAGCAGGGCGATTCGCTCGGCAACCTCTCCCCCGACGGCACGGTGCTGGAGCTGTGGTACTTCCAGTACGAGATGAAGCCCACGAACGAGGCGGGCGTGCAGATCGACGTCATCGGCGGGCAGGAGTTGACGGACGACGGATATCTCAATGAACACTGGACGCACTATCTCACCGTCCTGCACTACACCAGCGGCGAGAAGACCGGCTATCAGATCATCGGCACCTCGATGAGCAACGACGGCCTGTGGTACAACGGCTGCGGCTACGGCGTGGACCTCAAGTATTACCTGCACGACTTCTATGTCGACTACGCGGGGCTTGATCTGCCGAAGATGTACATTCCCGATCTCGTCGACGGTCTGGTCGAGGACGGCTACGGCCACGGCAACACCGTCGAGGGCCGCCTGGTCTCCGGCAGCACCTACAACTTCTGCTACTACTATGTTCCCATCACCGGCTGGGCGTGCAGCCCCGGCACGGACTACTGGTACTCGCGCTATGACACCGGCTCGTATTTCAGTGTCAAGAAGCTCGAGCGCGGCATCAACGACGCAAAGGCGGAATGGGAGAGCACCGGCGTGACCGGGGAAAAGGTCGACACCGGCTGCTGGCGCTACGTGACGCATGAGGGCATGAGCAACACGATCGTCACGCTCTTTGCCGGTCCCAACAACACCACCTACGAAGTCGAAATTCACTGGCTCTTCGACGGCAGCACGGAAGAGAATCAGTGGGGCTGGAACCGCGACCGCGCCGTTGAGGAGGAGGCCGTGATCTTGCAGGCGATGGTCAAGCACTTTACGATCAACGGAGGAATCTACTTCACGGACGGCTCTTCCGACTCCGAGTCTCCCGCTGATACCGCGTTCCTGACCGACCTCCAGCTCGCGGCAAATGGCGGTATTGAATCGCTGACTCTGTTTCCGGCTGCTACAAGTTCGATTATCAGTCCGCGCGAGCCGGTCAGCACTGAGGGAAGCGAGCTGCACGTGGACCTGAGCAACTATGGCTATTCTTCTACATCCGAACCTGAGAATATCTCCCTGCTGAATCACATCCGGATTGATTTGAAAGGCGATAGCCAATCTTGGTTTGAATCTTATCAAGGTGGAAATGTGATCGGCTATTGCGCCGAGAATCGGCCGACAGAGTATTATCTGGCATTTGGTGACTTCGGCAAGTATGCGACGCTCTATGACGTAATACTCGAATGGTACCACAGCGCCCAGTCTGGCACTGAGCCATCCGACGCATCTTCGACCACCACGACAAATGCCGTCAGCCGCGATTCGCTTATCAAGGCCGCCGACAGCTACGTCGATCTGGGCGGTTACCTCTGGTACACTGCTGGCGGCAAATTCTGCCGCTGGCACGAGGGCGGCAGCGTGGAGACGGTTTGTGATCTGCCGCTGGACTATGATACGCCCGTCAGCGCGAGCCTTTCGACGCAGGACAATCGCGTCCTGATGAACTATCACATCGGCGGTGCGATAATGGGTTCGTTCATCACCGACCTCTACGACACGGATGGCAAGAAGCTCAGTTCGATCAACGGCTACAACGCCATCGCCATCAGCGGCGACATTATTGTGATGACGGATCATTTCATGCCCACGCCGAACAACATGTCCATTTCCTATGACTGCGGCAAAACGTTCACGGAATTCGGTGACAAGGACTGGTTCTACGGCAGCGCTCTCACAGAGGACGGCACCTATGTCACCTCCGTCAACTCCTCGCTTGAGATCCGCGACGGCTATGTCTACACCACCGCCGTTTACGACATCAACCACGAGAAGTCAGACGACCCGCTCGTGACGCACGCCGTGCGCATCAGCATCAAGACCGGTGCGCAGGAAATTCTGGACTGAAGCGGTCAAATTTCAAATAGGCGGCCTTCGGGCCGCCTTTTTCCCCGCATTTTTGCGTAAAATGATGGGAATATTGCAAAAAGGTACTGGAACATCTCAAAGATATGTGGTATGATGGGAATATTCCAAAACGTATTTCTCGGGAGGTTCCCACCATGGAACACAATCCGGTCCTCAAAAATCCGCTGTCGCTCGACAGCGAAATTCCGCTCTACTCCCAGCTCATGGGCATCATCAAGCGCAGCATCACCTCCGGCGCGCTCAAGGTCGGCGACCTGCTGCCGAGCGAGGCCGAGCTCTGCCGCGTTTACGACATCAGCCGCAACACGGTCCGCCAGGCCATCGGCGCGCTGGAAGAAGAGGGCTTCGTCGTGCGAAAGCGCGGCAAGGGCACGTTCGTCACCGACCCGAACACGCGCCGCAAGGGCGTGCAGTATTCGTTCACGACAGAAATTTCCCAGCTGGGCAAAACGCCGTCGTCCACGCTGGTCGACTTCGCGGTCATCACGCCTTCTCCCAAGATCGTGACGCTCATGGGCCTTGAGCAGGGCGTGAAGGTCTATCGCTTCACGCGCGTGCGAAACGTCGACGGCGAGCCGCTCATCTTGGAGACGTCGTACTACCCAGAGTACATCTACCCGAACCTGACGCGCGAGCTTTTGGAAACGCACAGCTTCTACAGTCTCCTCTACCACGTCGGCGTCATCCCGTTTTCCGCGTCGGACACGTATGAGGCCGTCGTGCTCGCGCCGCACGAGGCGCAGCTTCTGCACTGCGCGCCCGGCTCGGCGGCGTTTTTCCACCAGCGCCGCACCACGACCGAGAACGGGCATACCTATGAATACACCACGAGCTATATGCGCGCGGACCGCGTGAAGCTGGATGTCAGATTTCAGAAGGGATCGACGTCCTTCATGCGCACGGTGGACTGAAAAAATCGGCAGCCGAAAGGCTGCCTTTTTTTGCGCCCTCCCCGCGCAGCGGGGTTTTTATCGCAGCGCGACAGCGCTGCATCGTTGTTCCCCACACCGTGTGGGAGCGAGTCAAAGGGGCCATTCTCTTTCGCAAAAGAGAATGGCCCCTTTGGAACCCCAAGAGAAAGGCTTAGATTGGCAGTCTCGAGCTCGAATGACTTTTGTGCCTCCGGAGTGGAAGTGCCTGTGTGGCGGCATTGCTTCGCTCGCCGCCAATGGTTCTGCAAGACGATTTGCCTCTGCTCCTATCATCCGCTGCCGCTCTGCCTATCTTGTAGGAGTGCAGCCTAATTTCCGTTTACCGCCAGTCTCCACAATGCGGCGAGCGCAGCAATGCCGCTATTTCGCAAGCAGTCTGCCGCCATGCTACCGTCACTCACGCCTCACGATAGTAAGGCGCGGTTGATAGTTGTAACGATTCGCGGGGATTCATGGCGAAGCCATGTACACCGCACCCGCACTGCGCAGCGTGTGCAGTCCTTCAAGCTGCAAACTGCCAATGTGCGGGGTCAAGGGGCAAGACCCCTTGCGTTCTCTTGGGGGTTTAAGGGGGATATTCTCTCACGTGAGAGAATATCCCCCTTATCCCGTGCAGCGCCTACGGCGCCGCCTTCCCCGCGGCACCAGTGCCGCAAATCCATCGCACCCGTGCGAACAAGGGGGGATGTTCAGAAAAAGAAAATCTCCCTCTTGACAATATCGATATTCGATAATATACTCTCCTCAAGAATATCGAATATCGATAAAAGGAGGCTGACGATGGCGCGGGAGAAATTCAGCACGCTGACCGAGCAGATGTTTTACATCCTGCTGTGTCTGCGCGAGGAGTGCTGCGGCATGGACGTGATGGCGCGCGTGAACGAGTTGACGGGCGGGCGCGTGGCCGTCGGCCCGGGGACGCTCTACAACCTGCTCGAGCAGTTTTTGGCGGCGGGGTACATCGTCGAGACGCGCGCGGAGGGGCGGCGGCGCAGCTATCAGCTCACAGCGGAGGGAAAAACGCTGCTGCAAAACGAGGTGGAGCGTCTGCAAGCACAGGTGCGGGACTACGAGAAGCTATTTGAGAGATAACGCCCTATCGTGGGCGGAGAGAAATGAGAGAAAGCGAGGGATAGCGATGCTAAAAACAAAATATGAGTACAATTTCTATTCGTTTTACGACCATACGGGCATGGAGCAGCACTTCGAGAAAATGGCGGCGCAGGGCTGGCTCATTGAAAAGCTCGGCTATTTCTGGCGCTACCGGCGCATTGAGCCGCAGGCGCTGCTTTTTGCTGTTGTTTACTACTCCGAGGCCTCGGAATTCGACCCGACGAAGCCAAGTGAGGGCGAGCTGACGTTCTATGATTTCTGTGCGCAGGCGGGGTGGAACAAGGCTGCAAGCCGCGCACAGATGAACGTTTTCTACAACGAAGACGCAAACGCTGTGCCCATCGAGACGGACGCGGCGCTTCAGGTGGAAACGCTGCACCGGTCGATGAAAAAGGAACAGCTCATCGCCTGGTTTTTGATGCTGGCGCTCGCGCTGTGGATATTTTTTGACATGCGTAAGAGCTTTATCAGGGATTTCGCGGCGGCGCTTTCCCGCTTAAGCGCGCTCTCGGCCATTTTGGATTCTGTGCTCCTGTTCCTGCTGTGTGCGTTGGAGCTTGGTGGCTACTACCTCTGGCGGCGCAGGGCGAAGCGCGAAGCCGAGCTTGGAAGATTCCTGCCGACGCGCTCACATCCTGTGTTACAGATGCTGGCGCTCTTGGCGCTGGTGATGGGCTGTGCCGTTGTTTTGTACAGTGACAAGGAAGGACGGGGGACTTACCTTGCCATCCTTACGGGTATTGTATTGCTGGACGCATTGATTTGGGGAATCAAGGGGCTGCTCAAGCGTCGCGGTGGCAGCGCAGAGCTAAACAGGGGTATCACGCTGGTATCGGTGCTGATCCTCTCGTTCATTTTTTCGTTTACCTACTTGCGCAGCGTCAGAAACGGACAATTCGACCAGACACCCGAAAACGCCACGCGCTACGAGGTCACGTGGTCCAATGGCGAGACATCGTTTTACTACGCCTACGATGATCCGCTGCCGCTCTATGTGCAGGACCTGACCAAAACAGACTATGACCGCTATTCCTGCGAGCTGGCGGAGGAATCCTCGCCGCTGGCATCTCAGGTCCGCGGTGCGCAGAGGATGCGCACGGGCGATGAGGACGACGCGCCGGAGCTGAACTACGAGGTCACCGACGTGAAATTTGCGCCGCTGTTCGACGCCTGTCTGGACGGCGAGCTGAAATACTACCAGAACTACACGGTGACCTTTTACCGCACGCATCGCCCCTTCCGGAACTGGGAATACCGCGAGGTGGACGCCGCACCGTGGGGCGCGGACCGCGCGTGGCAGGCCTTCGATACCGAAAGCGACGGCTGGGGCGTCTCGTGGGTCTTAACGCGCGGCAAGCGCATCGTGCGCATAGGTGGCAGCGCATTGACCGGCACACTGAGTCAGGCGCAGATGGATACGATCAGCGAAAAGCTGCTAGATGCAGACATAAAATAACGCAAAAAAGGAGCACCCGAAAGGGTGCTCCTTTTTCATACCGTAGAAGCAGCAATTACTGCTTGTCGTACAGGTCGATGAGCTTGGTGAGGTGCTCGTAACGCTCCTTGGCCGCGTCCTCGTTGCGGGTGAAGAGACCCTCCGCACGCTCGGGGAACTCGCGGGTCAGGCGGCTGTAACGCGCCTCGTTCATCAGGAATTCACGGTAACCGCCGGCAGGAGCCTTGGAGTCGAGCGTGAACTTCTTGTCAGCCGCGGGATTGAAGCGGAACAGGTTCCAGTAGCCGCACTCGACGGCCTTCTTCATTTCCTTCTGGCAGTTGATCATGCCGCCCTTGATGGAGTGCATCTCGCAGGGACTATAGCCGATGATCAGGGACGGGCCGTTGTAAGCCTCAGCCTCGGTGATGGCCTTGATGGTCTGGGCCGGGTTGGCGCCCATGGCGATCTGCGCGACGTAGATGTAGCCGTAGCTCATCGCGATCTCAGCAAGGCTCTTCTTCTTGGTCTCCTTACCGGCAGCCGCGAACTGAGCGACCTGACCGATGTTGGAAGCCTTGGAGGCCTGACCGCCGGTGTTGGAGTAGACCTCGGTATCGAAGACGAAGACGTTGACGTTCTTGTTCTGAGCAAGGACGTGGTCCACGCCGCCGAAGCCGATATCGTAAGCCCAACCGTCGCCGCCGAAGATCCAAACGGACTTCTTGGAGAGGTAATCCTTCTTGTCAAGGATCTCAGCAACCAGCTTGCAGGCGTCGCAGTCGCAGAACTTTTCGCCCTTGGCCTTGAGCTCGGCGGCGTGCTCAGCGAACTGAGGAACAGCGGCCAGCTCGTCGACGGTGGCGATGTTCGCCTGCAGGGCCGCGACGTATTCCTTCGCAGCCTCGGCATTGGCGTTGCCGTCGTCCTTGGTGTCGAGCCACTTCTGAGCGGCTTCCTTCAGTGCGGGCTGTGCCCACTCGATGGCAAGGAGCTGCTCGGTCTTGGCCATCAGATCCTCGCGGATCTTCTCCTGGCCGACATACATACCGAAGCCGTGCTCGGCGTTGTCCTCGAACAGAGAGTTGCACCATGCCGGGCCGTGGCCGTTCTTATCCGTGCAGTACGGAGAGGTAGCGCCGGGGCCGCCCCAAATGGACGAGCAGCCGGTGGCGTTGGAGATGTACATGCGGTCGCCGAAGAGCTGAGTGACGAGACGGGCATAGCTGGTCTCGGCGCAGCCTGCGCAGGAGCCGGAGAACTCGAGCATGGGCTGCTTGAACTGGCTGCCCTTGACGGTGAGATCCTGCATATCCTTCTTGTCGGAGACCTTGGAGACGCAGTAGTTGAACACATCCTGCTCAGGAAGCTCGCTCTCCTGGCCGACCATGGTCAGAGCACCGACCGGGCACTGGCCGACGCAAACGCCGCAGCCCATACAGTCGAGCGGGGAGATGGCCATCGTGTACTTGTAAACACCCTTGCCCTTGCCGGCCTTGATGTCGACGATCTTGGCATTGGCAGGAGCATTCTTGGCCTCTTCCTCGGTGAGAGCGAAGGGACGGATGGTGGCGTGCGGGCAGACGTAAGCGCAGTTGTTGCACTGAATGCACTTCGTCTCGTCCCAGGTGGGAACGGAAACGGCAACGCCGCGCTTTTCGTAAGCGGCAGCGCCGAGCTCCCACTGGCCGTCCACGTGAGGCATGAAGGCGGAAACGGGAAGGCTGTCACCGTCCATCTTGTCCACGGGATCGAGAATGTTCTTGACCTGCTCGACGAGCTCGGCCTTGCCCTCGTAGGAGACGGCCTCGTCAGCGTCGACAGCGTTGGCCCAATCGGCGGGAACGTCGATCTTGGTGTAGGCGGTAGCACCGAGGTCGATGGCCTTGTGGTTCATATCGACGACGTCCTGGCCCTTCTTCAGGTAGGAGTGCGTCGCGGCGTCCTTCATGTACTGGATGGCCTGCTCCTCGGGCATGACCTTCGCGAGGGAGAAGAACGCGGACTGGAGGATGGTGTTGTTGCGCTTGCCCATGCCGATCTTGATGGCAAGGTCGATGGCGTTGATGGTGTAGAGCTGGATGTTGTTCTTGGCGATGTAGCGCTTGGCATCCGCCTTGAGGTGGTGGTTCAGCTCATCGAAATCCCACTGGCAGTTGATCATGAACACGCCGCCGGGCTTGACATCGTTGACCATCTTGAAGCCCTTGGTGATGTAGCTGGGGTTGTGGCAGGCGACGAAGTCGGCCTTGTTGATGTAGTAGGGGCTGCGGATGGGCTTGTCGCCGAAGCGCAGGTGGGAGATCGTCACGCCGCCGGTCTTCTTGGAGTCGTACTGGAAGTAGGCCTGGACGTACTTGTCGGTGTGGTCGCCGATGATCTTGATGGAGTTCTTGTTCGCGCCGACGGTACCGTCGCCGCCGAGACCCCAGAACTTGCACTCGATGGTGCCCTCGGCTGCGGTGTTCGGGCAGTTCTTGTCTTCGGGCAGGGAGAGGTTCGTCACGTCATCGACGATGCCGATGGTGAACTGACGCTTGGGCTCCGCCTTGGCAAGCTCGGTGTAAACAGCGAACACGGAAGCGGGCGGGGTGTCCTTGGAGCCGAGACCGTAACGGCCGCCGATGACGGTCTTGTCGGTGATGCCGGCGTTGGCCAGCGCGGTGACGACGTCGAGATAGAGGGGCTCGCCCTGTGCGCCGGGCTCCTTGGTGCGGTCGAGGACCGCGATCTTCTTGGCGGTGGCGGGGATGGCCTCGATCAGGCGCTCAGCCTTGAACGGGCGGTACAGGCGGACCTTGATGAGACCGACCTTCTCGCCGTGGGCGTTGAGGTAGTCGATGACTTCCTCGGCCACGTCGCAGATGGAACCCATCGCGATGATGACGCGGTCAGCGTCGGGCGCGCCGTAGTAGTTGAAGAGCTTGTAGTCGGTGCCGAGCTTCTCGTTGATCTTGCCCATGTACTTTTCCACGACTTCGGGGAGAGCGTCGTAGTACTGGTTGCAGGCCTCGCGGTGCTGGAAGAACGTATCGCCGTTCTCGTGGGAGCCGCGCATGGCGGGATGCTCGGGGTTGAGGGCGTGCTCGCGGAACGCTTTGACAGCGTCCATGTCGCACATGTCGGCGAGATCCTTGTAATCCCACACGGCGATCTTCTGGATCTCGTGGGAGGTGCGGAAACCGTCGAAGAAGTTGATGAACGGGACCTTGCCGGAAAGTGCGGCCAGGTGTGCCACGGGGGAGAGATCCATCACTTCCTGCACGTTGCCCTCGCACAGCATGGCAAAACCGGTCTGGCGGCAGGCCATGACGTCGGAGTGATCGCCGAAGATGTTCAGCGCGTGGGTCGAAACAGTACGGGCGGAGACGTGGAACACGCAGGGGAGCTGCTCAGCCGCGATCTTGTACATGTTCGGGATCATCAGCAGCAGGCCCTGAGAGGCCGTGTAGGTGGTGGTCAGAGCACCGGCGCCGAGGGAGCCGTGCACTGCGCCGGCAGCACCGGCTTCGGACTGCATCTCGACGACCTTGACCTGGCTGCCGAAGATGTTTTTCAGGCCATTTGCAGACCACTGGTCGACCAGGTCGGCCATCGGGGAGGACGGCGTAATGGGATAAATTGCCGCAACTTCACTGAAAGCATAGCTTACGTGAGCCGCAGCATTATTGCCGTCCATGGATTTCATTTTTCTTGCCATAAATGAACCTCCTATTTATTTCACCGTCAAAAAACGGTTCTTCTGCGTGTGAACGCAAAATTCAACGATGACACTATAGCACACTTTTTTCGCTATGTAAACGCCTTGTTCCCGCAAAAACATTCACTATTTTGCAACAATAGGTTCAATTCCTTTTATTTTTCGAGAACTTTTGCGAGGATTTATTGATTTTGTGCAAAATGTGCAAAAATGCGCGGAGGGGGATTTGCCTGATGCAAAAAATGTGCTATACTAATTGCAAACTGTACGATTCGATGCGAAAGAGGGAGGAAAACAGTATGGTCACAGCGGTGCGCTCGCTCGGCCTTCAGGGCATCTCGGGCTACGAGGTCACGGTGGAATGCTTTTTATCCGGGGGCCTGCCCGCATTTGATATCGTCGGCCTTGGCGACACGGCCGTCAAGGAATCGCGCGAGCGCGTGCGCGCGGCGGTGAAAAACTGCGGCGTCAAGTTCCCCGTCTCCCGCATCACGGTGAACCTTGCCCCCGCGGGACGGAAAAAGGAGGGCACGCTCTATGACCTGCCCATCCTGCTCGGCATCCTTGCCAGTGCAGAGGAGATCAAGCCTCCCGCGAAGGACGCGGCCTTTGTCGGCGAGCTGTCGCTGACCGGCACGCTGCGCGCGGTGAACGGCGTTTTGCCGATGGCGATGGCCGCGGCGCGTGCGGGGATCAAGACGCTCTACGTCCCCGCGGCGAACGCAGCGGAGGCGACGCTTGCCGACGGCGTGACCGTTTACGGCGTGCCGGACGTCGTGTCGCTCGTGCAGCATTTGAAGGGTGAAAAGAAGCTCTCGCCCCAGCCGAAGTGGCAGGCGGAGCAGACGAGCGAGACCGGCCCCGACTTTTCCGATGTCATGGGGCAGGAAAATGTCAAGCGCGCGCTGGAGATCGCCGCTGCGGGCGGACACAATATCCTGCTCATCGGCTCGCCCGGCGCGGGCAAATCCATGCTGGCGCGGCGGCTTCCGTCGATCCTGCCCGACATGACGCGAAAGGAAGCACTTGAAGCGACCGAGATCTGGTCAGTCGCGGGATTGACCGACAGCTCGCACCCGATGCTGCTGCACCGCCCGTTCCGCGCGCCGCACCACACGCTCTCAGCCTCCGCGATGACCGGTGGCGGGCAGACGCCCAAGCCCGGTGAAATTTCGCTCGCGCACCACGGCGTGCTTTTTTTAGATGAGCTCCCCGAATTCCACCGCGACGTGCTCGAAGTGCTGCGCGCGCCCATCGAGGACGGCGAGGTCACCATCACCCGCGCCGCGGGCAGCATCACGCTGCCGAGCCGCTTCATGCTCGTCGGCGCGATGAACCCCTGCCGCTGCGGCTGGTACGGCCACCCCTCGGGGCGCTGCCACTGCACCAAGCAGCAGGTGGAAAAATACGTCGAAAAGATCTCCGGCCCGATGCTCGACCGCATGGACCTGCACGTGAACGTCCCGAGCGTCGAGTTCGAGGCCATGCGCCGGCGCGAAAAGGCGGAGTCCTCCGCCGACGTCAAAGCGCGCGTGAACGCCGCGCGCGACATCCAGAAGCAGCGCTTTTCCGGCACGAACATCACCTGCAACGCGCAAATGACACCCGCGATGGTGGGCGAGTTCTGCACGCTGGACGCCGCGGGTGAAAAGCTCTTAAAAGGCGCGTTCGAGCGCCTCGGCCTCACGGCGCGAAGCCACGATAGATTACTGCGCGTGGCGCGCACGATCGCCGACCTCGACGGCAGCGAGAAGATCAAGGCGCATCATCTGGCCGAGGCCATCCAGTACCGCAACACGGATATTTTACAGGGGTGAATGAGATGAAAAGGTATGACTACATCCAGTTTGGCGCGCTTTCCATTTTGAGCCATATCGCCCAAGGGGCGGCTTTTATCCTGCTGTTTGCGGCGTTCGGCGGCACGGGGTCGACCTCGTCCTTTACGTTTGCCACGCCCGTCGGGCTCGCGCTCGGCGTCGCCTATGTGGCGGCGCTTTCATTCCTGTTCGGCTGGGGCCTGCGGCCGGAGCGGGGCATCGACAAAAACCGCTGCTGGAATGCGGCGATCGTGCTCTATGTGCTGAATCTTGCCTCGCTTCTTGTGATGCCTGTCCCGTTCGGCTCGGGGAGCATCCTTGCGATGATCTGGGAGCTGCCGATGGCGCCCGCCATGGTCGGGATCAACGGGGTGAGCGGAGAGGGCACGATGTTCAGCTATGCGCTCTTTGCCCTGCTGGCCGCCGTTGAGCCGCTGTGCTTTACACTGGGGCTCACCCGCAAAGGGAAAAAGCCTGCCAAATCCGAAACCAACGAAAATTCAGCCGTATCTTCCGCCGATGCGGAAGCGGCCATAACAAATGAGGAGAACAATACCAATGCATGAAATGATCCTGTGCAAGCTCGGCGAGGTCGTGCTCAAGGGCCTGAACCGCCGCAGCTTCGAAGATAAGCTGATGTCGAACGTCAACCGCCGCGTGTCGAAATGCGGCAATTTCCGCGTCTACTCCAAGCAGAGCACCATCTATGTCGAGCCCAAGGACGACGAGTGCGACATCGAGGCCGCGTTTGAGAGCTGCAAGAAGGTCTTCGGCATCATCGCCGTTTCGAAGGCGCTGCCGTGCGAAAAGGACGTCCAGAAGATCATCTCCGCGGCGAAAAATTACCTTGCGTGCGAGATGCGCACGGCCAGGAGCTTCAAGGTCGAGAGCAAGCGCGCTGACAAGACATTCCCCTTGACGTCCATCCAGATTTCCCAGCAGGTCGGCGGCGCGCTGCATCAGGCGTTCCCAATGTGCGAGGTCAATGTCCACGACCCCGAGCTCGTCGTGCATATCGAAATTCGCGACGATGCGGCCTATGTCCACGGCCCCGCTGAAGAGGGCGCGGGCGGCCTGCCCATCGGCATGGGCGGTACGGCGGTCAGCCTGCTCTCCGGCGGCATCGACTCGCCAGTCTCGTCCTACATGATCGCCAAGCGCGGCGTCAAGCTCGAAATGGTGCACTTCTTCTCCCCACCGTACACGTCCGATGAGGCGAAGGAGAAGGTGCTTTCCCTTGCCAAGCTCTTAGTCCCCTGGTGCGGGCGCCTGACGGTGCAGATCGTGCCGTTTACCGAGATCCAGGAGGAGATCAGAAGAAACTGCCCCGAGGAATTCTTCACGCTCATCATGCGTCGCTTTATGATGCGCATCTCCCAGCGCGTGGCCGATCAGGTCAAGGCCAAGGCGCTCGTCACGGGCGAGAACCTCGGTCAGGTCGCGTCTCAGACGATGGAGGCCCTGCGCGTGACCGAGGATGTCGTCGATCTTCCCGTCTTGCGCCCGCTCATCGGCATGGATAAGGAAGAGATCGTGCGTTTGTCCCGTAAGATCGGCACGTTCGATACGTCGATCTTACCCTATGAGGATTGCTGTACGGTCTTCACCCCGCGCCATCCGCGCACGAAGCCGAACCTCGACGAGGTCCGTGAGGCCGAGGCTGTCCTTGATATCGAGGGCCTTATCGACCGCGCGATGACAAACCGTGAATTTGTGCGCATCAAGTTCTGAAAGGAAGTCTTATTATGGCGGAAAAAACAGTCGAACAGCGCTGCTATGAAGCGCTCAAGGCGCGCGGCGTGACCTTCGCCGCGGCGGAGAGCTGCACCGGCGGCCTCATCGCCAAGCGCATTACGGATGTGCCGGGTGCGTCGGGCGTCTTCATGGGCGGCGTCGTGAGCTATACGAATATTGTCAAGCACCGCATACTCGGCGTTCCGGCGGACATGCTGGAAGAGTACGGCGCGGTGTCCGCGCCCGTCGCCCGCGCAATGGCCGAGGGCGCACGCAAGGCGACGACGGCGGACTGCGCCGTCAGCGTCACGGGCGTCGCTGGACCCGACCGCGACGAGCGGGGAAATCCCGTCGGCACGGTGTTTATCGGATTTTCCTCTGCCGAGGAGACGATCGCCGTGCGCTTTGACTTCGGCGTAAAGTCCCGCGCAGAGATTCGCGAGGAAGCCGCGGATGAAGCCTTCAAGCTGCTGGAAGAAAAGCTGAAGGAAGCATAAGGGCCGAGAGCCGTGAGAAAGGAGAAAACATGAAAAGAAACACCGGACTGTTGCTTGTTGCACTGTTGGCGGCGCTGACGCTTTTGGTGTCAGGCTGCGGAGAAAAGCAGCAAACGCCGGACGGCGCACCGGACGAACCCCTGATGCAGGAGAAAGCCCTGACGATCGAGCCGCAGCCGGACGCGAACTTTACGCTGGAGCTGCCGGATGGTTTCCTGAGCCTTGGGGCGGACTACGAGCCGAACGGGAAAACGGAGAATACGACCTACGACAGCGACGGGATGCTGCCCTATGACTTTGCGCGCCATTACGATGCGGACGCGCAGCTCGTCGTCGGAACGGACTACTATCCCGAAACGGGGCGCGAGGTTATCAGTTATCTGCGCACCGACGCTATGGGCGCGGGAACGCCGCGCGGCGTCAAGGTCGGCGACAGCGAGAAAGTGCTGCTGACGGAATACCCGGAAGCGCTTTACTGCATCGCGGCAGACGAGTCCGAGCTCTATGACGGCTACAGCGACGAAAGCGGCTACAGTGAGCCTGCGTATGACTTCGACCGCGCCTACGTCTGGCAGCCGCAGACGCCGCAGGACGACGGAAACTATGACGTCCGCGACATTGCGTTTTACCTGAAAGACGGCACGGTGAGCGCAATCACGATGACAAAGCCGTATGCGTTCCGCTTTGCCTACGGCGTGGACCGCGACGCGGCGCTGCGCCTTGCGGACGAGAACCGCGCGCAGCTGTGCGGAAAGTGAAAAAAGGAACAAAAAGCGAGGGACGCGTGAGC
>OGJH01001184.1_pt1 | contig 24264 bp, 25 predicted proteins | sample 1572021 | NCBI WGS metagenome assembly OGJH01 (sample SAMEA2582098, study PRJEB24529) | metagenome | biome: Human gut stool | place: China | collected 2011
TAGGAGTCAAAGAGCATCTCATAGCCCCGGGTCTCAAAGGCCCGGCGCAGCTCCATGGCCAGCCGGTCGGCATGGCGGGCCAGTTCAAAGTAAAGTCCGTCCTCCAGAATGGCACAGAACTGCACCCCCAGCAGCCGACCATTGGCCAGCAGGCCGCCGTGCTGCTTCAGCGCGCCGCCTGCGATCTGCGAGATGCGCGCGATGCGCATCGCGCGGTCGAGCTTTTCCCGCCGGTCCGGGCGCAGATAGGGCTTGAGCGCCGCAAGCAGCGCCTCCTGCGGCCCGTCCTTCTGATTCGCCTGTCGGACGAGCTGCAGGATGCCGCGCACGAAGGCGTCGTCGCCGGGCGGCGGGCCGGGTGACGGCCCGGGCGGCGGACCGGGGGGCGGGGGCGCATCGGGCGGCCCCATGCCGAGCGACTGCGCGAATGACATCAGCTGCGCCATGGAATTCGGGTCGTTCAGGACCTGACTGAGCTTTTCCTCCAGATTTTCCGTGCCGATCACCTGCCCTGCTTCAGCTTTTCCAGCAGAGCGGCCGCCTGCGGGTCGTCCAGCAGCGGCTTCAGCATGGCCTGCGCCCCCGCCATGTCGCCGCGCTGCGCCGCTGCCGCCGCCTGCTGCAGCGTCTGCCCGCCGCCGCGGGAGAGCAGCGCAAGGAGCTGCTGTGCCTCCGGGGCGTGAAGGATCCGCTGCGCCTCTTTTTTTGCATCTTCCTGCTTCATAAATGATTGCCTCCCGCTCTGTGGCCTGCTATAATATATGCACCAAACGCGAAGGAGGTGACGCCATGAAGCTTCTGATCCTTTCGGATTCTCATGGCGAGCAGGAATTTATGCAGCTTGCCGTGCGGCGGGAGCGGCCGGACGCCGTGATCCATCTCGGCGACCACTGCGCCGATGCCGACCGCCTTGCGGAGGAATTCTGCGGCCTGCCGGTCCTGAGCGTCCGCGGCAACTGCGACCTGTGGGGCCCACCGCGCGCGGAGACGCTGCTGCGGACCTTTGAGGGCGTGCGCATTTTTGGCGCGCACGGGCACCGCTACGGCGTCAAGCAGGGGCTGCTCCGCTTTTCTCTTGCGGCGCAGGAGCAGCAGGCGCAGGTCGCGCTGTTCGGCCATACCCACATTCCCTATTGCAGGCAGGAGGGCGGCCTCTGGCTGCTGAATCCCGGAGCCTGCGGCGGCCGCGCTCCGAGCTGCGGCATCGTGACGGTGGACGGCGGCAAAGCAGTCTGCTGTGTGAAAGATCTGTTACTGGAGGAAACCTTATGATCCTTGCAATTGATATCGGCAATACCAACGTCGTCCTCGGCGGCATCGAGGGGAACGACATCCTGTTTGAGGCGCGCATGGCAACGGACTCCATCAAGACGTCCGATCAGTACTGTGCGGAGCTCAAGAACATTCTGGCGCTGTTCGATGTCGTTCCGTCCATGATCGACGGCACGATCGTCGCGTCCGTCGTGCCGCCGGTGCTCAATTCGTTCCGCACCGCCATCCGCAAGCTGACGGGGAAGAGCTGCCTTGTTGTCGGCCCCGGCATCCGCACGGGCCTGAACATCCGCATGGACAATCCTGCGGAGATCGGCAGCGACCTCATCGTCGCTTCCGTTGCGGCCATCCATGACTATGGCGCGCCGCTGCTCATCGTAGATATGGGTACGGCGACGACCATCACGGCCATCGACAAGGACGGCGTCTATAGCGGCGGCTGCATCTGCCCCGGCCTGAAGATCTCGCTTGAGGCGCTGACCGGCCGCACGGCCCAGCTCCCCGGCATCAGCCTGGACGAGCCGCAGCGCGCCATCGGCAAAAATACGCGCGACGCCATGCGCAGCGGCATCATGTTCGGTGCGGCAGCCATGCTCGACGGCCTGCTCGACCGCATGGAGCAGGAGCTTGGGACCCCGGCAACGGTCGTGGCGACGGGCGGCATCTCCAAATTCGTTGTGCCGCTGTGCCGCAGAAAGCTCATCTACGACCGCACCCTGATGCTCAAGGGCCTGAACCTGCTTTATCAGCGCAATGTCCGCGCCTGAGCGGCGCGATCCGCAGGACGCCGTCTTTGCGCCGGAGGAGCTGCTCCGCGCGCTTCCGACGCCCTGCTATGTCTATGATGAGGCGCAGCTCCGCACCCGCGCGGCCCGGCTGCGCAGCGCCTTTTCGTGGAGCGCCGGGTTCCGGGCCTGGTTCCCGGTGCGGGCGCTGCCGAACCCGACCGTCCTGCGCATCCTGCGCGAGGAGGGGCAGGGGGCGCTGTGCGTCACGGCGGGGGAGTACCGGCTGGCGCTGGCCAGCGGCTTTTCCCCGGAGTCCATCCGCTTTGCGCCCGAGTTTCCCACGGACGCCGAGCTGGCCGTTCCGGCTGCGGACCTCGTGCTGGACGACGGCGGGCTGCTGCTCCGGCTGGAGCGGGAGCGTCCGCTGCCTGCGCGGCTCGGCCTGCGGCTTCGGCCGGAGCCGGACCGCAGCTTCCACAAGGCGGAGGCCACGCGCTTCGGAATGCGGACGGGCGAGCTGCTGGATACGGCGCAGGAGCTGCGGCTCAAGGGTGTGCGCGAGGTCGGCCTGAGCGCCATGCTCGGCCTTGGCCTGCGCGATCCCGAGGCCTTTTCCGCGCTGGCCCGCGCCCTGTTCACCTGCGCGGCAGCGCTGCATGGCAGCTTCGGTCTGCAGGTGTCCTATTGCTGCCTCGGCGGCGGTCTCCCGGTGGCCCATCGCCGCACGGAGCGCGACGCCGACATCGCGGCCGTCTCCCGTGGGGTACAGGCGGAATTTTCCCGGATCATGGAGCCTTCCGGCCTTGGCGGCGTGCCCGTGGAGACGGGTCTTGGCCGCTGGCTCACGGCCCATGCGGGCATTCTGCTTACAACGGTGACAGGCGTCAAGCGCGGCGCGCAGGATTGGCTCGGTGTGGATGTCAGCCGCGCCGATCTGCTCCGGCCGGAGCTCTACGGGACGTATCATCATATCTCCGTCCTCGGCGACGACCGTGTGGAAGGGCGGCGGCGCTATGCCGTCGGCGACCGCATCCCGGAGCCGCGCGAACCGTTCGGCCAGCGCCTTCTGCCGGAATGCCGCAGAGGCGCGCGTCTTGTCATCCATGACGTCGGGGCCTATGGCGCGTCCATGGGCTATTCCTATGGTCTGACGCCGCACTGCGCGGAATATCTCTATCAGGCGGACGGCACGCTTCGCTGCATCCGCCGCGCGCAGCGGGAGGACGAGCTGTTCTCCACACTCGACGAAAACCCGGACTTTACAGCGCCAGCAGAAACGCCGTCAGGGCAAGCAGAAAGCCAACGCCCATCAGAAGGGTGACGGCAGTCTCCACTGCGGCGGCAACGCTGCCGAATTTCCGCTTGCGGCGGCGGGGCGCGGACTGCTCGGGCAGATAGGCGGTCAGATCGATCACGGAATTCATGAACATGCACTTCTTTCCTGTTATTTTTTGCCGGGCAGCTCTGTTTCTGCGGCCCGAACGCTTAGCATGCTCCTATCATACAGGACGAGGTGTCCAATAAATCGGACTTTGGAGGATTTCTATGCTGGAATTTGAATTTTCTTCGCACGGAGCCGGAATGATCCACGCCTATCGCTGGGAGCCGGAGGGCCAGCCGCGCGGCGTGGTGCAGATCATCCACGGCATCGCGGAGTATGTGCCGCGCTATGCCGGGTTTGCGGCCTTCCTCAATGCCCACGGCTTGCTCGTCACGGGCGAGGACCACATGGGCCACGGAAAATCCCACGGTACGGAGCCCTGCCATTTTTCCGGCGGCTGGTGCGCCGCCGTGGACGACAGCATGGAGCTGCTGCGCCGCACGCAGCGGGACTATCCCGGCGTGCCGTATTTCGTGCTGGGCCACTCCATGGGCTCATTTTTGACGCGCACGCTGCTGTTTCGCTATCCGGACGCCGGGCTGCGCGCCGCCGTCATCTGCGGCACGGGCTGGCAGCCTGCCCCGGTGCTTGCGGCGGGCCTTGCCCTGTGCGGGCTGGAAAAGCTGCGCCTTGGCGAGACCGGCCGCAGCAAGCTGCTGGCAAATCTGATGTTCGGCGCGTATAACCGGAAATTCCCGGACGCCCGCACGCCGAACGACTGGATCTGCAGTGATCCCGAGGTTGTTGCAAAATACACGGCCGACCCGCTGTGCGGGCAGGACGCGACCATCGGCCTGACGCGCGAGATGCTGCGCGGCATCCGCATGATCCAGAGGCCCGCCAATCTGCAGCGCATGGACAAGGCCCTCCCGGTATTTTTCATCGCCGGAAGAAGCGACCCCGTGGGCAATATGGGCCGCGGGGTGGAAAAGGCGGCGACTGCCTTCCGTGCGGCCGGGATGCAGGATGTGACCTGCAAGCTCTATGACGGGCGGCACGAGATCCTCAACGAGAAGAACCGCCAGCTCGTCTATGATGACGTTCTTGCGTTTTATGAGCGGCATCTGGACTGATCTGACGAAAATTGTTACCTTTTTGTAATGTTTTTCGGCCGCAGAACTTGTTAAAAGACCTCTGAATCTTGACGAACGGGAACGGTTTTGTTAAAATGGGGTAGAATCCCGAAAGAAGGAGTTACCCTATGAAGCGAATTCTGTGCGGCGCGCTCTCTGCGCTGCTGATCTTTTCCGGCATACAGCTGCCCGTGCGGGCAGAGACGGCCGGGACCGAGGAAACGGCTGCCGTGCAGCCGGAGGAGACCGCTGCGACGGAGCCGGTGGAGTCCGTTCCGGAGGAAACGCAGGCTCCCGAGACGATCGGGCCGGATGCGAACGAGCGCGCCCCGCAGGCCATGACGGTCAGCGACAGCGGCATCGCTATGCTCGAGGAGCTGGAAGGCCGCGGCGTCTCCAGCTTCCGCACGGCCCTGACGCAGGTGGAGAACAGCGTGAACAGCTTCCTCTCTGCAAACGGCCTGACCCTGACGCAGCAGCAGTTCGACGCGCTGGCCTCCCTGCAGTTCAACTGCTCCGCCGTGCTCTCGGGCTGCCGCGTGACCCGACTGCTTACGGGCGGGGACTATACCGAGGTCAGCATGGCCAATGCGTGGTGCTCGTGGGTCAGCGTGGGCGGCAGCTATTCTTCCAAAATGCTCGAGCGGCGTATCCGCGAGCTGCAGGTCTATTTCTATGGCGACTATACCGGAAACGAGAGTGACCCCGGCTTCCGCTACCTTGTCCATATGCCGAACGGCGGCTCGCTGGAGGACAACCGTGTCCTGTGCTATCCGCGCGGCGAGACCTATGCCGCACTGCAGACGGCCACGCGCTCCGGCATGTATTTTGCCGGGTGGTATACGGCAGCCTCCGGCGGCGCGCACATTACCAATTCCACACCTGCGGCGGAGAATCTCATCGTCTACGCCCACTGGTCCTCGACCCCGGTCGAAAACCCGAATGAGGACAACGGCGGCAGCGGCGAGGACCCTGTCACGCTGAAGACGAGCGAGGCCTGTATCCAGTTTATCAAGGATCACGAGGGCTTCAGCAAGTTCGCCTACTGGGATTACGGCCAGTGGACGATCGGCTATGGCACGCGCTGCGAGGAGAATGAATTCCCCGACGGCATCACGGAGGAGGAGGCCGACCAGCGCCTGCGCCTGATGCTCGTGGACTTTGAAAAAATGGTGGACGACGTGCTCGACGCCTCGCCGCTGGTCCACACGCAGTCGCAGTATGACGCGATGATCAGCTTCACGTTCAACCTCGGCCCGCAGTGGATCAACCCCAAATACAATATTTATCAGTATTTCGTCTACGGCGGCTATACGGAGATGGAATTCGTCAACACCATGGGCCGCTGGCTCAGCTCGAGCAGCGAGGTCGTCGACGGCTTGGCCAGACGACGCATCGACGAGGCGGATATGTATCTGAACGGTGTCTACCGTCTGGGCAGCACGGCCTATGTCCGCGTCGTGTTCAACGCCATGGGAGGCGAGGCCGAGGACGACTATGTCTATTACAAGACCGGAACGTCTCTCGGTACCCTGCCGAACGCTTACCGCACCGGTCACTATTTTACGGGCTGGTATGACCGTGCTCTCTCGGGCGGCACGCGCTACACGCCGGAGACGGCGGCTCCTGCCCGCGGCAACGTTACGCTCTACGCCCGCTGGGAGACCACAGGCCTGCCGTATCAGGATATTTCCCGCGATGCGTGGTATTTTGAGGCCGTGTCCGAGGCAACGGACCGCGGCCTGTTCCAAGGCACGAGCGAGACGACCTTCGAGCCGGAGAGCACGATGAACCGCGCTATGCTGGCAACGGTAATCTACCGCATGGCGGGTTCGCCCACAGGTGCGGCAAAGGCGCCCTTCACGGACGTCGCGGCGGCGGACTGGTTTGCCGATGCCGTTGCATGGGCCTATGAAAACGGCGTGGTCAAGGGCATGTCGGCGACGTCTTTTGCGCCGCTGCAGGAGATCACGCGCGAGCAGCTTGCCGTGATGCTTCTGCGCTATGCCGGCCTGTGCGGTTATGACACATCGGCCCGCACCTCGCTGAAGGACTTTGCCGATGCGGCGAAGGTCTCGGATTATGCGGCCGATGCCATGCAGTGGGCCGTGGCCAACGGCATCCTGAACGGCACGGACGGCAAGCGCCTCGACCCTGCCGGCAGCGCCACGCGCGCGCAGTGCGCCGCAATGCTCGTTCGTTTCCTGGATAAGTTCGAGGCCCCGGCGGCGTAATTTTTCCGAAACAGCGAAAATTTGTCTTTCCGAGTCCGATTTATTGGACAGCAAACCTGCTATACTCTCTCTCAGAAACAACAGGAGGGATCGATATGCAGGTTCAGATACGAAATGTTCGGGGACACTATGAGGTCTATGCTGCGGACGGGAGCTTCCTCTTCTCCGCGGACACACACCGCGAGGTGATGGAGGAGCTTTGCAGAATTACCGACTGACGCTTGCCTATGACGGCACGCGCTATCGCGGCTGGCAGCGTCTGCCGCCGCCCGCCAAAACCGTGCAGGCCAGCGTGGAAACGGCTCTCGGCGAGATCTTCGGCCAGCCGCTTGAGATCAGCGGCAGCGGCCGCACGGATGCCGGGGTGCATGCGGCCTGTCAGGTTGCGTCGTTCCATGCGCCGAAGCGGCCAACGGACGAGGTGCTGGCGCAGCTGCGCCGCCTTCTGCCGGAGGATATCGGTGCGCTGACGCTCGACTATGCGCCGGAGCGCTTCCACGCCCGCCTTTCGGCCGTCGAGAAGACCTATGTCTACCGCCTCTGGAACAGCGACCGGCCGGATGTGTTCGCCCGGCGCTACCGCGCCTGGGAACCGCGCCAGCTGGACTGCGGCGCCATGCGCGCCGGGGCGGCCGGGCTGGTGGGAACGCATGACTTTTTTACGTTCTGCGCCAACCGGCAGATGAAAAAGTCCACGGTGCGCACGCTGCGCCGCCTTGACATCACGCAGGAGGACGCCGAGCTGCGCTTCACGCTGACTGCGGACGGCTTTTTGTATCACATGGCGCGCATCCTCGTCGGTACGCTGCTGGAGGTTGGCCTCGGCAAGCGCACGGCAGAGAGCCTGCCCGCACTGTTCGACGCCCGCTGCCGTGCGCTGGCAGGGGAGACGGCCCCGGCAAAGGGCCTGTGGCTCATGGAGGTGCGATATTGAACATTCAGATCTTCGGCCGCTCGAAGTGCTTTGACACGAAGAAGGCTGAGCGATATTTCAAGGAGCGCCGCATCCGCGTGCAGCAGATCGACCTGCTGCGCTACGGCATGTCCGGCGGAGAATTTGACAGCGTGCTGCGCGCCGTTGGCGGTGTGGATAAGCTCATCGACTGGTCGCGCCGCGACCCGGACATCGATCTGCTGCGTTATATGGACGACGTGCGCGCCAAGGAGGACAAGCTGTTTGAACGGCCGGAGCTCATGCGCACGCCGGTCGTCCGCAACGGCAGGAAGGCGACCGTGGGCTATTGCCCGGACGTCTGGAAGCAATGGGAGGAGAGCGAAAAATGAAGCTGCAGCTTGCAAGACTCATCAAGAATATCTGCTATGCCGCGGGCTGTGCATCGGCAGTGCTCAGCCTCGCGCTGAAGAGCGCCCCGCAGACGGCGCAGCGCTGGCTGCTGTTCGGCGGCATCGCCCTGCTGGTGCTGGGCTTCCTTGTCAGCGTGACGTTCTACCGCTGCCCGCACTGCCACCGGGTGCTGCCTGCCAACCGCGGGAAAATGGACGACTGCCCGTATTGCAAGCTCCCTCTGCGGGATACGAAATGACGGCCCGCATCACGATCCCGCCGCAGGTTCAGGCACTGCTCCGGCAGCTGAACGCGGCGGGTTTTTCTGCCTATGCGGTCGGCGGCTGCGTGCGCGACAGCCTGCTCGGCTGCGCGCCGCAGGACTGGGATATCTGCACGAGCGCCGCGCCGGAGCAGACGGAGGCCTGCTTTGCCGCGGACCGCACTGTTCTGACGGGTGCGCGCTACGGCACGGTCACAGTCGTGCGCGAGAGCGTGCCTTATGAGATCACAACGTTCCGCGCAGAGTCCGGCTATGCCGACAGCCGCCATCCGGACCGGGTCGACTTTCTGCGCGAGCTGGCACCCGATCTGGCGCGCCGCGATTTTACGGTCAACGCCATGGCGGCCGACGCAGCGGGCGCCGTGACGGACCTCTTCGGCGGGCAGGACGACCTGCGCCGCGGCGTGATCCGCTGCGTCGGGGACCCTGCGGCACGGTTTTCAGAGGATGCCCTGCGGATGCTGCGCGCGCTGCGCTTTGCGGCGCGGCTGTCCTTCCGCATCGACGGAGAGACGGCTGCCGCCATCCATGCGGCCCGGACCCGGCTGCGCGCCGTTGCGCCGGAGCGCCTGCACAAGGAGCTTAGCGGTATTCTGTGCGGCAGGCAGGCTGCTGCGCTGCTGGAGGAATTCTCCGATGTGCTGTTCGAGCTCATCCCGGAGCTTGCCCCCTGTCAGGGCTTCCGGCAGTATAATCCGCATCATACGCGCGATGTCTGGACACACACGCTGGCCGTTGTGGACGGCGTTCCGCCCGAGGAGCCGCTCCGGCTGGCGGCACTGCTGCACGATGCCGGAAAGCCGGCGACATTTTTCTTCGATAAAAATCTCGTCGGCCATTTCTACGGCCACCCGGCCGCCGGGGCCGCCGTCACGGAGGAGGTCCTGCGCCGCCTGCGCTATGACCGGGCGACGGCGGAATTCGTCACGCAGCTCGTCGCGGTACACGATCGGCCCATCCCGGACGATCTGCGCGGCATGCGGCGCATGCTGGCCCGCCTCGGCGCGCCGGTCTGCCGCGCACTGATCCTGCTGCGCTGCGCCGATGCCATCGGCACCGGCACGGCGGATGCCGCGGAGCAGACCGCCCGGCGCGAGGCCGCGTTGGCCCTGCTCGGGCAGGCGGAGAAGGGCTGCAGCAGCGTTTCCGCTCTTGCGGTCTCCGGCCGCGACCTGCTGGCCCTCGGCATGACACAGGGCCCGGCCGTCGGGGCCGTGCTGAAGCGCCTGCTGGACGCCGTTCTGGACGGCTCCGCGCCGAACGACCGTGCATCCCTGCTGAAGCTTGCTTCCGAGATTGGGAATAATGCCTAAAAATGAGGAGAAATATTTGGCTGCAATTGACAATGTGATAAAATAGTGCTATTATAATATAACATTTTGAACGAGAGGGGCGATCGCATGGGATCTTTTGTGCTGCACGGCAACATTATCGACAGTGAATCTCCGGAGCGGCTCCGCGTTGCGGCAGATTCCTATCTGGTTTGCGAGGAGGGACGCTGCACCGGTGTCTTTTCGGCGCTGCCGGAGCGATTTTCCGGCCTGCCGCTGACGGATTTCGGCGACCGCCTCATCCTGCCGGGCATGACGGACCTCCATCTGCATGCGCCGCAGTTTGCCTTCCGTGGGTTGGGTATGGATCTGGAGCTGCTGGACTGGCTAAACGCCCACACGTTCCCGGAGGAGGCCAAATACGCGGATCTCAGCTATGCCGCGCTGGCCTATGGCCAGTTCGTGGACTGCCTGCGCCGCAGCGCCACGACGCGCGCCGTCGTGTTCGGCACGGTGCACCCCGCCGCCACGACCCTTCTGATGGAGCTGCTGGAGGCCAGCGGCCTTGTCAGCTATGTCGGCAAGGTGAACATGGACCGCGACTGTCCCGAGGCCCTGCGCGAGGCGGATGCGGCGGCCTCGCTGGCCGCAACGGAGCAATGGCTGGCCAGCGCGCGCTTCGCCCATACAAAGCCGATCCTGACGCCGCGCTTCGTCCCGTCGTGCAGCGATGCTCTGCTGCAGGGGCTTGGCGAGCTGGCGGCCCGGCGCGGCCTGCCGGTGCAGAGCCATCTTTCCGAAAATCTCGGTGAGATCGCCCTTGTGCAGTCCCTGTGCCCGCAGACGGACTTCTATGCCGAGGCCTATGACCGCTGCGGCCTGCTTTCGCAGCCGTGCATCATGGCCCACTGCGTGCACTGCCCGCCGGAGGAGCAGGACCTGCTGCAGGCGCGCGGCGTGTTCATCGCGCATTCGCCGCTCTCCAATTCCAACCTCAGCTCCGGCATTGCACCGGTCTCCGCTTATCTGGCGCGCGGCCTGCGCGTTGGCCTCGGCTCGGACCTTGCCGCCGGAGAGACGGAGAATCTGTTCCGCGTCATGGCGGAGGCCATCCGCGTCGCGAAGCTCCGCTGGCGTCTGCTCGACGACACCACTGCGCCCCTGACGGTCGCGCAGGCGTTCTATCTGGCCACGCGCGGCGGCGGTGCGTTCTTCGGAGAGGTCGGCTGCTTTGAGCCGGGCTTTGCGCTGGATGCCGTCGTGCTGGACGACAGCGCCCTGGTCCATCCGCAGGAGCTGACCCCGATCGAGCGCCTCGAGCGCTGCATCTATCTGGCAGACGAGCGCCATATCGCGGCAAAATATGTCGCGGGGACGCGGCTGTTCTGATAGAAATAACCGGCGCTCCCGGTGCATCCGTGCCGGCAGACTATTTTGACCGAAAGAGGAATCAAGACCCATGGTTTTCAACAGCGCCATATTTCTGATCTGTTTTCTGCCGCTCTTTTTCCTGTGTTATTATCTGCTACCCGCGCGGTTCCGCAATGCGTTCCTCCTCGTGGGGAGCCTTGGGTTCTATGCATGGGGCGATCCGGGCAATATCCTGCTTCTGCTGGCTGCCTCGGCGGCGACCTACGGCTTCGGGCGCGCCATGGCTCCGTCAGCCCCGAAGGTCCGCCGCCTCGGCTGATCTTGCCGCAGCCATGCAGGAAAACGGCCTGCTGGACGGTGTGGTGCTGCCCGCGGCGGAGGACTTTGCCTGGCAGGACCTTGACTGTCCCTATCGCGGTGATCTGAACCGGCGCTTCTCCTATCTGTTTTCCATGCAGGAGGAGATCCCGTATTATTCCATCCGCGAGACGTCCGAGCTGCAGTATTATGATGCCAAAGACGTCGAAGTTCCTCGTGAGTCTATTTGGGCCAGAGGGCTGCAGAGCGGAGAGGAGATGCAGTATAACCTGCTCTCGACGGAAAACCTCGGGTTTTACCGCATCTGTAATCCCAATGCGCGCTCTGCGCGGCGTGTTCTGATTCTGAAGGATTCCATGGAGGACCCGATGACGGACTATTGGGCGGAGCTGTTTTCGGAGATCATCGTGATCGACCCGCGCAGCTACCTGCGCGAGGAATCCCTGCCGGAGCTGGTGGCGGAGTATGACATCGATATGGCGCTGTTCCTGTATCACCAGAACAATCTCAGCGAGGAACTCATCGATTTTCTGAATCGCGGCGAATAAGTGTATAAAATCAGTCTGTCGAAAAACCTGCTCAGCCGGAGGTTTCGGAGGGAAGAAAAGTGTGAAAGGAAACCGTCAGGGTTTCCTTTCGCGTTCAATAACCCGCCGCAGCGGCAGAATTGCAAAATAATACTACAAAATTTCATTTTGCAATTCTGAAAGCAGCTTGGCGAAAAATCCCGAAGGGACTTTTTTGACAAGCTGGTATAAAATGACCCTCCCGGCGCACGATAGCGTCGGGAGGGATTTTTTATGTGGTTACAGACCGGAAAACCGTTCGGCCAGCAGATCGAAAACGACCCGGAGGCGTATTTTCTGCTCGGCACGCTCTCGCCGGAGGAGCGCAGGCTGCTTGACCCACATGATCTGCGCAACGCGGCGGCGCTGCGGGCGTTCGTAACGCGCCTGCGCAGACGCGAGAATTAAGGCCGAAGCTGCAGGGATGCAGTGCTGCCTTATGCTCGGCCGCTGCCGAAGAAGAACAGGCCCAGCATGCCGGGACCGACATGCGCGCCCGTGAACGGCTCGTGCGGGCAGACGATCAGCTCCTTCGGCTCGGCGATGGCACGGATGCGCTCGGCCAGCGCCTGTGCGTCCTCGGGGCAGTCACCGTGCGTGATGGCAACGCGCTGCAGCTCCGGGTGGACGGCACGCGTCTCATAGCGCGCGGCCAGATTCGCAATGGCGCGGGCGCGGCCGCGCACCTTTTCGCAGGTGACGATGTGGCCCTCCTCATCGCCGCGGAGGATGGGCTTGAGGTTCAGCACCGTGCCGACCAGTGCGGCGGCTGCCTGCACACGGCCCGTGCGGTGCAGGAACATCAGGTCGCTGACCGTGAAAAATTCGCAGAGGTTCTGGACTTCCTGCTCCAGCACGGCAGTGGCCTCTGCGGCACTGCGGCCCTCGTCCCGCAGCTCAGCTGCGCGGCAGGCCAGCAGGCCGGTGCCGAAGCCCGCACCCATGGAGTCCACGGGGCAGACGGTCCGCTCCGGGAATTCGTCGCGCAGCTCCGCGGCCGCGATGCACGCGGCTTGATAAGTGCCGCTGATCCCGGCAGACAGGCCGACATACACAACATCCAGCCCCTGCTCCAGCGCGGGGCGGAAATGATCGAGGAAGACCTGCGTGTTGAGCAGGGAGGTTGTGACGCGCTTGCCCTGCCGCAGTAGTTCATAGTAGGTGTGGGCATCAAAGGCCTCGATGTCGCCGCCATAGATGATCTGCTTTCCGTCCACCGTATAGCTGCAGGGGAGCACCCGGATCCCAAAGTGCTGCAGCAGGCTGCCCGGCAGATTGGAGCAGCTGTCCGTAAATACCGCAAAAGACATAAAAGTCCCTCCGTTTCGGCTCTGCTGACGGCAGGGCCTTTTCTGTTATACAGTATAACAGATTTTACAAAGAAAAGCAATCACCGCGGCGGGAAATTTACAAACCGTTTCCGAAATTCCGGGCTTGACAAACAGACCTATCTATGCTATACTCCAAACAGATACAAAAGTATCGATATAAACATATCAAATAAAGCGGAAGGAAGTGGTCTTTTATGAAGGGTTACGCAATGCTTGGGATCGGAAAAACGGGTTGGATTGAAAAGGAACGCCCGCTGTGCGGACCGCTGGACGCCATTGTGCGCCCCATCGCCGTCTCGCCCTGCACTTCTGACGTCCATACCGTGTGGGAGGGCGCCATCGGCGACCGCCACAACATGATCCTCGGTCACGAGGCCGTGGGTGAGGTCGTTGAGGTCGGCGCGCTCGTGCGCGACTTCAAGTGCGGCGACCGCGTCATCATCCCTGCCATCACGCCCGACTGGGGTGCGCTCGAATCGCAGGCGGGCTATTCCATGCACTCCGGCGGCATGCTGGCGGGCTGGAAATTCTCGAACTTCAAGGACGGCGTCTTTGCCGAATTCTTCCACGTCAACGAGGCCGATGCCAACATGGCTCACCTGCCTGCGGATGTCGATCCGGTCGCGGCCGTCATGCTGGCGGACATGGTCCCGACGGGCTTCCACGGCGTGGAGCTGGCCGATGTGCAGTTCGGCGATGATGTCTGCGTCGTCGGCATCGGCCCGGTCGGCCTGATGTCCGTTGCGGGCGCGGCCCTGCACGGTGCGGCACAGCTGTTTGCAGTCGGCTCGCGTCCGGTCTGCGCGGAGGCGGCGCGGCGCTACGGCGCAACGGAGATCCTGAACTACCGCGAGGGCGACATCGTTGCGCAGGTCATGGAAAAGACGAACGGCCGCGGCGTGGACCGCGTGATCATCGCGGGCGGCGATGCCGAGTGCACGTTCGGCGAGGCCGTGAAGATGCTCAAGCCGGGTGGCCGCATCGGCAATGTCAACTATCTTGGCAGCGGCGAGAATGTCCTCATCCCGCGCGCGGAATGGGGCTGCGGCATGGGCCACAAGACCATCGCGGGCGGCCTGATGCCCGGCGGCCGCCTGCGCATGGAGAAGCTGGCCGCGCTGCTGCAGACCGGCCGCCTCGATACCCTGCCGCTCATCACGCATCGCTTCCACGGCTTTGAGCACATGGAGGAAGCCCTGCTGCTGATGAAGAACAAACCCCGCGACCTCATCAAGCCGGTCGTGATCCTCGATTGAGCGATTTGAAGGGCCTGAAAAAATGAATAGAAGCAGCACGAGGACCGCAAAGGGGAGTGACCGTTTCCGGCTCTCTTGCCAATGCCACAAGTGCTGCTTCCAAAGCCATGATAACATGCGTGGATGATCATGTTAACCCCCATATCGTCACGCATTTCGGGCCGGGCGCATCATACGCCCGGCCCACTTGCGTACCCGCTGCTCACGCAAACTATCGTTAAAATGCTGATGGCTTCCGATTTGTCATTGCGAGGGCGCTTTGCGCCCGTGGCAATCTCGGGAAGGCAGTGCCGTTTCGTACCGGCTGCCATTTTAACGCCAGTCTGTACGGGTCGCCCGTGCAGCGCCGGGCGAGGCATGCCTCGCCCCTACAAATATCATCCCGTATTACTCTGTTCGGCGTGGGAGAGCACATAGTCCGCAAAGCGGCGCTCGGCGGCCGTGAGGGGGCAGCCGGCCGGCCAAGCCAGATAGATGCGGCGGAACACGCCGCTGCGGTCCAGATCGAATGACAGGAGCTTCCCTGCGGCCAGCTCCTCCTGCACGGCGAGCGCCGAAATGACCGCAACGCCCAGCCCGCGCTGCACGGCGGCCTTCACGTCCTCCGGCGTGTCGATCTCTGCCACGGGGTGCAGGCGGTCGGCAGGGATGCCGCTGCGGCGCAGGTAGTCCTCCAGCGACTGCCGCGTGCCGGAGGCCGGTTCGCGCCGGATGAGCGGCTGCTCCGTCAGAAGCGTCAGGCCGGAAACACCCTGCCGCTGGAGCGTGGGATAGGGCTCGCGGTTCGGCGCGATGAGCACGAGGCGGTCGTTTGCGATCGGGTGATAGACAAAGCGCCGCGGGTCCATGGCCGCGCCGACAAAGCCGAGGTGGACGCGCGAATCGAGCATCAGGCTGTGGATGCGCGCGCTGTCGCCGCGCAGCAGGACATAGCGGCTGTCCGGGCAGCGCTGCAGGAAGCCTGTCAGCAGCTCCGGCAGCAGACCCTGCCCCGGCGCGGTGGAGGCCCCGAGCCGCAGCGGCGGCTGCTCGGCCGGTCCGAGGGCCTGCAGGCGCTCGCAGCGGTTCAGAATCTCACGCGCCTGTGCATAGACGTTCTGCCCCTCCGGCGTCAGCGTGACGGGCCTGCGCGCGCCGCGCACGAGCAGCGGCACGCCGAGCGTCTGCTCCAGCGCGCTGACATGGGCGCTGACGGTCGACTGCGTCAGATACAGTGCAGCGGCCGCCGCCGTGAAGCCGGAATGCTCCACGGTGGCCACAAAGGATTCCAGCTGCTTCAGGTTGATCTCGAGCATGATCCTGCCTCCCAAACGCGCGTGACAAACCGCGCCCGATATGGTATACTGAGTTTGAACAGAAAAATGGAAGCTCTGCTTCAATCAGCAGGAGCGGATGACGAAAAAGCTCCGGCATCCGCCGCAGAGGCCTGCTTCAGAGCTTCCGAAGAAAAGAGGGATCCTGTCTTGCAGAGCATCTATCTCGACAACGCCGCGACGTCGTTCCCGAAGCCCGCCGGGGTCAGCGACAGCATGAAGCGCTACCTCGACTGTGTGGGCGCGACGATCAATCGCTCCGTCTACGGCCGCGCGCAGGAGGCCGGGCTGGAGACGCTGGCCCTGCGCGAGTCGCTTGCGCGGCTGTTCCGGTTCCCGGAGCCTGCGACCCATGTCGTTCTGACACCGGGCGCGACGTTCGGCCTGAATCTGGTCATCAAGGGCCTGCTGCGGCCCGGCGACCACTGCATCGTCAGCGGGATGGAGCACAACGCCGTCATGCGGCCGCTGCAGCAGCTCGAAGGCGTAGAGTTTGACCGCATTCCCTGCGACAGCGAGGGCTTTCTGCAGCATGGCGCGCTCGAGGGCCTGTTCCGGCCCAACACGCGCCTTGTTGTGCTGGCGCATGCGTCCAACGTCTGCGGCAGTGTGCAGGATGCGGCCGCCGTCGGGGCGGCCTGCGCGCGGCACGGATGCTTTTTCCTGCTGGACGGCGCGCAGACGGCAGGACACTATCCCATCGACTTTGCGGCGCTCCGCCTTTCGGCGCTGGCCGTGCCGGGGCACAAGGGTCTGCTCGGCCCGAGCGGCATCGGCGCGCTGCTGCTGACGGACGAGCTTGCCGCCAATCTCACACCGCTTGTGGCGGGCGGGACCGGCAGCGCCTCGGACAGTGAGCTGCTGCCGCCGTATCTGCCGGACCGGCTGGAATCCGGCACGCCGAATCTGCCGGGCATCTACGGCCTGCGCGCCGCGCTGGCCTTTGTGGAGCAGCAGGGCGTCGAGCGCCTTCGCCGCCATGAGCTGGCGCTGTGCGAGCGCTTTCTGGACGGCATCGCGCCGCTTTCCGGCGTCCGCCTGTGCGGCACGCGGGAGCCCGGCCGCCGCGTGGGCGTCATCTCCGTGGACCTGCCGGGCCGGGACAATGCCGAGGCGGCGTTCCGGCTGGAGCAGGAGTTCGGCATCCTGACGCGCTGCGGCCTGCACTGTGCTCCTGCGGCACACCGTTCCCTCGGGACGTTCCCGCAGGGGACCATCCGCTTCTCGCTCGGCTTTGCGAACACCGAGCAGGACGTCGACGCCGCCGTTGCGGCCCTGCGGGCAATCAGCGCAGACTGATCCTCGGGCCGCCCTGATATGCTTCGACCACGCCGATGCGCTGCGCGCTCGGCACGGCCCCGCGCAGCTCGCGCAGCAGGGCCTCAGCGTCCTCCGGCGCAGCGGCGATGAGCAGGCCGCCGGATGTCTGCGGATCATAGAGCATGTCCTGCACGGCAAGCTCCGTGCTGCCGGGATCGACGGCCGCCTCGGCATAGTGCCGGTTGCGGTACATTCCGGCGGGCAGGATGCCGTCGCGCGCAAGCTCTAGCGCCTCGGGGATCAGGTCGATCTCGCCGGGGAAGAGCGTCAGATGTGTGTCGCTGCCCTGCGCCATCTCAAAGGCGTGGCCCAGCAGACCGAAGCCCGTCACATCCGTGCAGGCGTGCACGGCATAGCGCACCATGCAGTCGCGCGCGGCCTTGTTCAGCGTCGTCATCAGGCGGTGCGCCAGCGCCATGGCCTCCGGCGAGGCCAGCTCGGCCTTTGCGGCCGTTGTGAGCACGCCGATGCCGAGGGGCTTCGTCAGCAGCAGCACGTCGCCGGGGCGGGCAGCGGAGTTGGTCAGCAGCTTTTTCGGGTGCACAAAGCCCGTGACGGCCAGGCCGTATTTCGGTTCCGGATCGAGGATACTGTGGCCGCCCGTGATGATGACGCCTGCCTCATAGGCCTTGTCATAGCCGCCGCGCAGCAGCTGGTGCACGGCTTCCTTCGGCATGGATTCCGGGATGCACAGCAGGTTCAGCGCCAGCTTCGGCTCGCCGCCCATGGCGTAGACGTCCGAAAGTGCGTTCGTCGCGGCGATCTGTCCGAAGAGATACGGATCGTCCGCGATCGGCGGGAAGAAGTCCACGGTCTGCACGAGCGCCAGCTCGTCCGTGACCTGATAGACGGAGGCGTCGTCGCTCTTGTCAAAGTCGACAAGCAGCCGGGGATCGCTGTGGACCTTCAGGCCGCCCAGAAGCTGCGCCAGTACGCCCGCACCGACCTTTGCGCCGCAGCCCGCGCACGAGGCGAGCTTCGTAAGCTGAATAGTCTGTTCTGCCATGGTCAAAACCCTCACATTCGAAATATTTTTTTCAGAATAACGATAGCCGCAGCGCACCGTTTGTCAGCGCCGCGCTCTGGAAAGGAGTTCTTATGAAAGAAAACAAAAAACTCATCAGCGAGATCCTTGCGGATGTCCGCCACGATATGACGGACGAGGAGATCCTGAACCTGCTGGCCTCGAGCCGCGTTTCTGTGAACCCGGAGAAGGAGTCCGGCAAGCTGACCTCGCTCGGTCAGCGCGCGGCGGACAGCATCGCAAAATTTGCCGGAAGCTGGGCATTCATTTTTTCGTTCACGGGCGTACTGCTGGCGTGGATGATCCTCAATGTCCTGCTGGCTGCAAAGGCATTCGACCCCTATCCGTTCATTCTGCTGAATCTGGTGCTGTCCTGCGTGGCTGCCATTCAGGCTCCGCTTATTATGATGAGCCAGAACCGGCAGGAGGAAAAGGACCGCGCGCGTGCGGAGAATGACTATAAGGTCAATCTGAAGACGGAGATTATGATCGAAGCACTGCACGATAAGCTCAACCGCATCCTTGCCCGCGAGGAGCTCCTGCTGCAGGTGCAGAAGGAGGAGCATGCACCGCATTACGAGAAGCCGGAGCCTAAAGAAAATTAACGGGTCAGCTCCCGCAGGACGTCCAGCACCAGCGTGGCCGAAACGGCTGAGGCGCGGGCGCAGTTTTCCTCAAACGTCCCGATGCCGCTGTGGTCCGCCGTGTCCGTCACGGAGCGGATGGCTGCAAAGGGAACGCGGTTTACATAACACACATGCGCCATGGCGGCCGTCTCCATGTCGACCGTCAGCGGGGCAAAGCGCGCATTGATCTCTGCGCGGCCCTCGTCCGTGATGAAGGCCTCGCCCGTCACCGTCCTGCCGAAGTGGACGCGGCCGGGGGCCCTTTCCGCGGCACGCCTGCAGGCTGCGAGCAGATCGGGATCGGAGGCAAACCACACGGACGGCAGACGGGGGTGCGACTCCGTCAGGATCGCCTCTGCCACGTCGTGATAGGCGCATTCCGTCGTTACGGCCGTTTCGAACAGGCCGAGCGCGGGGGACATGCCGCCCGCCGTCCCGGCGTTGAGGACGAAATCCGGCGAGATGGTGTCGAGCACGGTCTGCACGGCCAGCGCCGCGTTGACCTTGCACATGCCGGTCGCAGTAAGCACCATCCGCATGCCGCCGATCCGACCGATGTGCAGCGTGAGCATGGCGCGTGAAAGGCGCTGCTCCTCCGCCAGATGGGGCAGGAAGGGTGCAAGCTCCTCCTCCGCCGCGCAGAGGATCGCACCGCAGCGCGGGTCGTGTTGCATGTTCTGCATCTCCCTTTTTCCGTTTTCTCCATTCTATCGCATTTTTCGATGAAAAACAAGTCATAAAATCGGGAGCCGTCTGAGATGGAACGGCTCCCGATTTGGTTATCTGCTGTAGGGGAGCGGACAGCCGGGCCCGGCACTGCCGATATGAACAGGTTTTCGCTGAATGGTATGCGCCAATTGCGTCTGCCAATGGCGCTCATCGAGCGCCCTGTACAGGGGCATTCAAACGAAGAGGGCACTGGTGCACCACAGCAGGGGAGCACGGCGGTGAGAACGGTATGCTTCTGCTTCCATTATGACGGATCGCGCAAAAATGTCAACAAAATTTTCAAAAATTCCTCTGCAGAGGGGTGGAAAAAATTCGTCAGAAAACCCGCCGCCAACTTCATCGGACGAAACAAATCGCCGGAATTTTACGTCACATTCCGTATTGTAACAAGATATTCCGACGTGAATAAAATCACGCAGCCAGAAATGAGATAATCAGGAATGTGGTCTATCATGAGTCAGAATAAAGTGAGTTAACTTGAAATTATGCTAAAAGAACTGCCTGTTGACAAATGAGAATGTCTCGTGTATGATCAAATCAGGATTCGGCATCGCCGAACAGAGACATGATACAGGAGGAAAAACCATTGAAAGCGGGAAAGAAAGTGTTAGCGCTGCTGCTGACGGTCTGCATGCTGCTGTGCATGCTGCCGACGGTGGCGTTCGCTTCCGGCAGCGATTATCTGAAGATCGCCATGCTGGACAGCGGCCGAAAATATTTTTCGGCAGATTGGCTCAAGGCCTTCCTCTATGAGGCCAAGGCGGACGGCTATACGCATGTCATGCTCGCGGTGGGCAATGACGGTATGCGCTTCCTGCTGGACGACATGTCGCTCAACGTGGGCGGCAAAACGTATTCCAGCGACGCGGTCGCCTCTGCCATCCGCGCGGGCAACAACGCCTACACGACGGCATCTTCGGGCGAGTGGACGGAAAGTGAGATGGACGAGTTCTTTGCCACGGCCAAGAAAGCCGGCATCGAGATCATTCCGCTGCTGAACAGCCCCGGCCACATGGACTCGGTGCTGTATGCCGCGTCCTCCCTGACGGGGACGAACTGCAGCTACAACGGCTCGAGCCGCACCATCGACGTGACGAACGACACGGCCGTCCGGTTCTCGCAGGCCTTCCTGCAGAAGTATGTCGATTACTTTGCGGGCAAGGGCTGCCGCTATTTCAACTTCGGCGCGGATGAATACGCCAACGACCGCTACACGAGCGGCTCCATGGGCTTCGGCAGCCTGCAGAGCAGCGGCAAGTATGGCTACTTCATCAAATATGTCAACGAGCTTGCCGCCATGGTCAAGCAGGCGGGCATGACGCCCATCGCCTTTAATGACGGCATCGAGTTTGCCAACAAGATGAGCGCCTCGGTCGGTTCGACGACCTACACGTTCGACCGCGACATCGTCGTGTGCTACTGGTCCGGCGGCTGGAGCGGCTACACGCCCCGCACGGCGGCCAACCTTGCCTCGGATGGCTTCCGTATCATCAACACGACAGGCGACTTCTACTATGTCCTCGGCAAGAACGACAGCTTCGACAATGGTTATACCTATGCCGCCAACTGGAGCAATTATAAGGTGTGCGGCACGAGCCTGAGTGCTTCCTCCGTGATCGGCGGCATGTTCTGCATGTGGAGCGACTATCCCGGCGCAGAGACGCAGACGCAGGAAGCCAAGAAGATCCGCCTGCCGCTGCGCGCCATGGGCCTTGCCATGGAAGGCGCCTACACAAGCGGCATGGACACGTCCGTTGTGCCCGGCGGCTTCAACGCCGACGGCTCCATCAACACCGATCCTCCCGCGCAGAGCCACGACTACCGTCAGACTGCCTCGACGGCCGCGACCTGCACGGAGGCGGGCAGCGTGACCTATACCTGCGCCGACTGCGGCGACAGCTACACCGAGACCGTTCCCGCCCTCGGCCACAACTATGCCGCGGCGGACGACGCGGGCGACACGATCTACACCTGCACGCGCTGCGGCGAGCAGCATTCCGAGCTTCTGCCGCGCGAATACGTCTCCGTCAAGACCGGCAAGACGACCGAGGCCTACACGCTCGAGGGCGAGCAGACCTTCACCCACACGGGCGACGACGCCATCGCGCGCGGCGAGCTGACCGTGGTGCAGGGCACGGGCACGAAGGTGTCCTACTCCGCCAGCGCCTCGGCCTCCGTCCCTGGCTATACGGACGGCGGCTACAACTGCGTCGCCTCCAAACTTATCGACGGCGACACCTCCACCTACTACTGGTCCACCAGCAGCCAGACGTCCGGCATGTATGCCCGTGTCGACCTCGGCGCGGAGGTCCGCTTTGACGCCGTGCAGATCAGTGCTCCGGCGCACGGCGACTACTGCACGAACGCCAATGTCCAGCTTTCGGCCGACGGCCGTACCTGGACGACGATCGGCACGTTCACGAGCAGCCGCAGCACGGCTGTGACGAAGACCTACGCCGTCCCGTCCTCCGTCGAGAGCTTCCGCTACATCCAGGTCGCCCTCACGACGGCGCGCAACTACTGGTGGCAGCTGTCCGAGATCGCCTGGGGCAGCTATGACGGCGCGACGTTTACCCGCGCCGCCGCTTCCGGCACGGTCCAGACCGGCACGGCTCCCATGACGGAGGTCCGCTTCACCGGCGTGGCTGCCGGTACGACGTACTACGTCATCGGCGGCACCCGCTATGTCATCGAGGTCGAGGCCGACCATGTCCACAGCTATCAGGAGGTCAGCCGGACCGCCCCGACCTGCACCGAGGACGGCGTGACGACCTACCGCTGCGAGACCTGCGGCGACACCTATACCGAAACGACTCCGGCCACCGGCCACAGCTACACGGCCGCCGTAACGGCCCCGACGTGCACGGAGAAGGGCTATACGACCTACACCTGCACCGTCTGCGGCGACCATTACACGGCGAACGAAGTGGCTGCGCTCGGCCATGATTATGCGGAGACCACCGTTCCTGCGACCTGTACGGAAAACGGCTCCGTGACGCACACCTGCACGCGCTGCGGCAACAGCTACACCGAGACCCTCCCGGCCACGGGCCATACCTACACCGTCTCCGGCAGCGAGGCAACCTGCACCGAGGGCGGCAAGACCGTCCATACCTGCACCGTCTGCGGCGACACCTATACCGAAACGACGCCTGCGCTCGGCCACGACTACAAGGCTGTCGTGACGTCCCCAACCTGCACGGAGAAGGGCTACACGACCTATACCTGCAAGCGCTGCGGCGATACCTACACGGCAGACGAGGTGGCCGCGCTCGGCCATGATTACAAGGCCGTTGTGACGGCTCCGACCTGCACGGAGAAGGGCTACACGACCTACACCTGCGCGAACTGCGGCGACCATTACACGGCGGACGAGGTTGCTGCGCTCGGCCATGACTACGAAGCCGTCGTAACGGCTCCGACCTGTACCGAAGACGGCTACACGACCTATACCTGCAGGAACTGCGGCGACCGCCGCACGGGCCATGTCGTCGGTGCGCTGGGCCACTCCTATGAGTGCACCGAGGACGGCAATGACCGCATCTACACCTGCACGCGCTGCGGCGATACCTACACCGAGGCCATCCTGCCGACGGTCGAGGTCAAGCTCCAGCCGGGCGAGACCTACACCTTCCACACCGAGGACGCCGCTGTGACGGAGTCCGCCGATCCTGCCGTCGCTGCGACGACGATCGAGGCGCTCTCCGGCGGCTACCGGCAGGTGACGGAGCTTGCCGAGGGGACGTTCCTCCTCGTGAGCGGTGACCGGATGCTGACGGCGACGGCCTCAACGTACTACAGCTCCTGGGATGGTGCGGGCACTGTGAGCGGCCTGACCTGCGCGGCCTACAGCACGGCGGGCGACCTGTCGAACGCCCTGTGGACCGTCACGGCGGTCTCCGGCGGCTACACCGTGCAGAGCGCGGACGGCCGTTACCTGAACCTCACGGAGAGCACCCGCTCTGCAAGCGTGACGCTGACCACTGCGCCGCAGGTCCTCACGATCACGGATCTCGGCAGCGCCTTCTCCATCCGCTTCAGCGATACCTATCTCGACCGCTACAGCACAACGTTTGCGGGCGCCTATCCCGGCAATGCGAACGCGAACGAGCGGTGGCAGCTCTATCGCGCGGTCCCTGCGGGCTATGACGTGACGATCACCGGCGTGGCTGAGGGCGCGACCCGCACCGTCATCGGCGGCGTGCGCTATGCCGTCACGGTCCACGCCCATGCCTACACGGCCACCGTCACCACGGCGGCGACGTGCACGACGCCCGGCGTCCGCACTCATGCCTGCGCCTGCGGCGAAAGCTACACCGAGGAGATCCCGGCAATGGGCCACAGCTATGTCCGCACGGAGGAAAACGGCAATTACGTCTACACCTGCTCCGCCTGCGGCGACAGCTACACCGAGCCGGTGAAGACCGCGACCTATGACTCCGTGAGCAGGCTCACGTCCGGCGGCCGCTACGTTCTCACGGTCTACGCCAACGGCGGCTACTATGCCATGACGCACGACGGCACGACGATCGGTGCGCAGGCCGTCACCATCGAAAACGGCCGGATCACCTCCGACGTGACCGAGAGCATGCTCTGGGATTACTCCAACGGCTGTTTCAGCTTCCAGAGCGGCACGACGACGTATTACCTCTATAAGTCCGGCAATTCCTCTCTGCGCATCAGCACGTCCGGCACGAGCGTCTCGTACTGGTATAACCGTCTCGGCTTCGGCAATGCCTACCTGCGCTACTCTAACGGCTCGTTCTATCTGACCCGCTGGAACTATTCCTACTGCTACCTGTTCCAGGAAATGAACTGAATCTGACGGGAAAAATGCGACCGGGGCCGGCTCGAAAGAGCCAGATCGGAAGAGCGTCGTGTAG
>OGJH01001207.1_pt1 | contig 23826 bp, 20 predicted proteins | sample 1572021 | NCBI WGS metagenome assembly OGJH01 (sample SAMEA2582098, study PRJEB24529) | metagenome | biome: Human gut stool | place: China | collected 2011
TAATAACAATTTAACTAACTGAATCAGCTAGTGATTTCAACTACTGATTCGCATATTTAATTGATTATAAAAAAGCCATTCCGGAAAGATAAGCAATCATTACTTACTTCCCGGAATGGTGTCTAATACCTCGAAAACAAAGACTTATATTCTAACCTAATGTACTCACTTTAATCTACTTCTTTTGATTTTGCATTCCACACCAGCAAAGCAAACAGCACCGAAAGCAAAGCAGCACCAATCCAAAACCAATTGATATAAGTAAAGTCATAAACATCTACTCCATTCTGAACTGTTTTTTGCCCTTCTATCAGAATACCGCTCATCACGTCCTGCAATCCGGCTCCGATGTAGCTGGCAATACCAACTACTCCCAATGCAGCACCCGAAGCATTACGGGGAGCAATATCCACTGCCATCAAACCACCCAGAAAACAGATTAGTACTCCGATACCTAAACCGAAAAGTACCATTGCCAACACGTCTATCCAAAAATGAGCTCCCGGAACTAAGAGAAACAAACAAAGTGCTATTACATTCATCAACCCAAATACTAAAGCTGGAATATTACGACTGCCGGAAAACATTTTATCGGAAATGATACCGGAAAATACCGTGCCAATGATTCCACAGATAGAACTGATTGATATTATAAAACTGGCATCCAACGTAGAATATCCCTTTTGAGCTTCCAGATAGAAAACACCCCAACTATTTACCGCATAGCGGCTAATATACATAAATGCACTGGACAGAGCCAAAATCCAAATTGCAGGATTCTTCAAGACAGCCTTTTGTGCTTTGTTGAAATCTTCCGTTTGTTTACCAGACAAAGAATGGGAATCCACAGATGAAGAATTTTTGTTCAACAAGAATCCCTGACTCTGCGGCGTATCACGCATAAAGACAAGTATCATAAAGAAGCCTAATATCCCAATAATGCCAGCTCCAATCATCCCGTACCTCCATCCCATCCAACTGACTAATAAGGCTATGGAAATAAAGGTTAATGCTTCACCCAAATTATGACTAGCAGACCAAAAGCCGTAAAAAGTTCCCCGTTCTTTACTACTGTACCACCGAGTGAGCGAAACCACTCCGGATGCCGCTCCCATTGACTGAAACCAACCATTCAATCCCCAAAGTAAGACAAAAGCATAAAAGGAGCTAGTGAAACCTAAACATAAATTTATCAAAGCGGAACACAATAACCCGGTAGACATAAAACGCCGTACATTGCTACGGTCGGCAAGAAAACCATTCGTCAACTTACCCACTGCATACACAAAAAACAGACAAGAACCGATGATTCCTAATTGAGTCTCGGAAAAGACTCCTTCCTCTACAATCGGCTTGCGCACTACGTTCATACTAAGACGACAAACATAGTAAATGCCATATCCGGTGGTAGCCGACAAAAATGTAGCCAAACGGATGCGCTTAAAGCGGGAAGAACGTTCGGAATCAACCTCTCCACTAGCTAGCGGAGAAGAAATTTTGTAGAAATTCAGCAGCTTCTTTATCATAAATACTATTCTATTATTGTTTACAAGTCGTGCACAAAGGGTTCTTAGCCGGCATTGTTGCATTAACTTCAATACGCCAATGATGCAGTTTATTTAAAAGTTCGTCAGTTAACTCTTTATTATGCTCTACAAGGTTATTGTGTTCGGATATGTCTTTAGACAAATCATACAACTCAACTGTACCAGTATCATAAAATTCAATCAATTTATAATTATTCCAACGAATGGCCCCCGAAGGTCTGCCACCCTGATTGGAATAATGAGGAAAATGCCAATAGACAGCATCCCTATCCAAATGTTCTTTTTTACCCTGCAAAAAAGCTAGGAAAGATATACCATCCAAATGTTGTTGTGGCTGCATTTTGCTATTTGTCATTTCTAAAATTGTAGGATAATAATCGGTAGAAGTTATTACTTCATCGCAAATAGTAGCAGGAATCGTAACTCCCGGCATACGTATTATCAGAGGTTCACGAATACCACCTTCATAAGTAAATCCTTTTCCACCCCGCAATGGACGGTTGGAAGTTGGCGAGCCTTCAGAAGTAGCAAGACCTCCATTGTCCGAAGTAAAAATCAAAATAGTATTATCATAGAGTTTCAGGCGCTTCAACTCATTTATTATTCGCCCAATATTCTCGTCCATACTGGCGAGCATAGCAGCATATACGGCATTGCTATGTACAAGCCTTTCATGATGAGAAGCATCTTGATAAGGTTGCATAGACTTCCATTCCGGATCCTCATCAAAAGTACAGCAAGTGTCCAAATTCATCCGTAAAGCCTTTTCTTCAAAATATTTCACTTTATCCGGTTTCGCCAACAATGGAGTGTGCACCTGATAAAAAGGCAGATTGATAAAGAAAGGAGCATCTTTGAATTGACGTATGATACGGATACATTCATCACCCAACCGGTCTGTGAGATACTCTCCCTCCGGCCCGTCTTTCAAATAAGGGTTGTGATAGGGTGAAAAATATCCTCCTTTACCCGGACCACCTTTATTGCAACCGGCTATATTTATATCATATCCCTGATATTGGGGATAGGTCAATGAGTCTACCGAACAGTTCCATTTACCAATATGGGCTGTCTGATAGCCTTCTTGCTTCAATGCTTCACCAATAGTCAATTCTTCCAAAGGCATATTTTGCACAAAATCGACTGGGAGTACCGGACAATATTCTTCAATCTGTTTTTTCTTGAAGGAATGGAATAGCCGCCGGGAATATAATCAGTCAAATGCAGACGTGCCGGATATTTTCCCGTTTGAAAAGATGCACGTGTAGGCGAGCTTACCGGACAAGCAGCGTAAGCGTTCGTAAAACGGACACCTTCTTTAGCCAGTTGGTCTAAATTGGGGGTCTCATAAAAACGACTGCCATAACATGACAAATCCGTCCATCCCAAGTCGTCCGCTAAGATGAAAATAACATTCGGACGAACTTTCTCCTTGTGCTGTGATTGGCAGGATACCAGCACTGTTGAAATCAAAACTACTCCTGACAATATCAAATTTTCTTTCATGTATCGTTATTTTTTAAGTATAAAACAGGCTTTTCCGAACTATAAAGTCCGGAATAAGCCTATATAAAAAATAAAATGCAAACTTACTATTAGTCGTGTAGTTTCCTGCTTCTCAAATAGTCAAGCAGATATTGAGGGCGGTCGGTTTGTATGATTCTTGCCCCAAGTGCATCGATAAGATATCCATAGCCGTCATCTGGATTCTTTAAGGACATATCATCATCATGCCCGCCAGCCATTGTATCCCAAAGTGTGTTGTACCAAATTAATGCCCGGCCGTCAAGAGACGATTTCAATTTGACTGGAAGCGGATTTGAATCATTAACAAAAAGCAATTCAAAAGCGACCGGTTGCATATCTTTAATAAAAGTTTCAATCTGCTGTTCTGCACCATGAGTATCCAAATTGACAATAGGCATATAGATAACATCATTCAGATAATCACCAAACTGCTTTTTTACTTCTTCGGCGGATTTGTTTCCTTTCATAATGATTTGTTTAGTTGTTCCCGTCTTTCTCATCAATGCATATACTTGTTCAAAGTAACGGTCGGCTTTATCTAAATTCAACATGATTTTACCCTTAGCATGCAGTAGAGCTTCTTCAAGTGTCGGTACATTATGAATGGTACGAATAGCACAACCGTTCTTCAGTTTCAGTTTGTGTATAGAATCCAATGTAACTTCTGCTATTTTCCCTTTTCCCGTAGATGTACGGTCTAATGTGGGGTCATGCATTAGTATCAACTGTCCGTCTTTAGTACGCTGCACATCCAATTCGACAATATCTACTCCCATTTTTATAGCATTATCTATCGCCTCCAATGAATTCTCGGGATAATTACGCCAGTCTCCACGATGAGAGGCAACTATAACTGTGCTCTGGTCACGATTCAGTAGCTTCTCGCGTATCAAACTTACTCTATCCTGCGAATAGAGTTGAACTGCTGCCAATACAGCAACTACGATTAATATAAGTTTTTTCATCTCGTTTATGTGTTAGTTTATCTTCTTCCTATTTTCTTCAGGTATGCATCCAACAGGAACGGATGGTCACTGAATATTATATTGGCTCCTTTTTTCAGTAACCAGCCATAACTGTTCTCCGGATCGTCCATCGCCATTTCATCATCATGTCCACCATTAAAGTCCGCCCACAATGAATTGTACCAAATGCGAAATCCTCTATCTTTTATTTCTTTAGCCCGGTCTATCACAGGAAAATCATCTCTTGTGAAAGAAAGACTAATAACAGATGTTTCAATATTATCCATAAAATCATCCAGTTTCTCATCATCACCTTCTCCCTTGCAAACTAATACTGGAATATAATTTACTCCGTCCAACAGTTTACCATAAGTTTGGGCTACATGCTTGCTATCTGTCGTTCCACGCAAAATTATTTGTTCCAGGCATCCCTGTTTTTTCGCAACCTCTATCACTTTTTCTTTGATGGGCTGCCATTTGTCTACTTGAATTAAAATTTTACCTTTAGCTAATTCCAACACTTCTTCAAAAGTAGGTATTCTTTGGCGGGTAATCACCCCGATAGGACTTTTTAGTTTTAAATCTTTCAATTCCGTCCAAGTATAATCAGACACTTTACCTGTTCCCGTTGTTGTACGGTCTATCGTCTGGTCGTGCATCATGACTATGACACTGTCTTTTGTCATTTGCACATCAATCTCAATGCCATCAAATCCGGCATCAATACAGCTCTTATACGCTTGAAGTGAATTCTCCGGAGCATTCCGCCAATCACCACGATGAGCAAAAATCATCACATAGTCAGATTTACCGCCATCTTTCAAAGTATTCAAAAGAAAATCCAACCGATTTTGAGCATGAGTGGAGAAAACTCCACTCACAAAAAGCATAAATGCTATAATTGTAAAATATTTAGTATTCATAATGTTTATTTCTTATTTTATATCCCACCAAACACGTGTAGTTATCTTATCTTCACCACCAAGTAATTTCAATCCATTCTGATATTCTGATTTATTTTTAGTGATTTCATCCTCCGGATATAAATAACGAGCCGGAAGTTGATTCACTCCTACTGTTTCATCATCTGTATGTATGCGGTCGTAAAGATGCGGACGACCGGTACGGCGTATATCAGCATACATCTCTAACGAATTGTAAGGGAACAGAGCCAACCATTTTTGTAACGCAATCTGTTCCAACTGTTCGGACTCGTCGGCAGATAATTTAACGGGGAACTGATTCATTGCCGGAGTATTAAAATAGCCCCCCGGAGCCATCGGCAATTTATCGGAAGTTATGTAAGCCGTAATAGCCGCATCAGAGATTCCCCATGTTTTCATGGCACATTCAATGCCTTTCTTATATAATGCTTCAACAGTTCCACCCATATTCCATCCTTTAATCACTCCTTCCGCTCTCAAGAAATAACTTTCAGCCGCATTCATAACCATTAGCGGCTCCGTATTTTTAGAATCGGAATCAGAAAAACGCGAACCCAACAAGGATGATGTATTTTTTGCATGTTCTGCAAGTCCCATTTCAATAGAATTCATACCATTGCGTGCACCTCTATAATTACTATTATATGACTCATCAACCGGCTTATTGAAAAATATGGGTAAACGAGGGTCTTCGTAACCTACCAACACACTTTGCATCGCCTCACTCATATAAGTTTCTCCCCAAGCAGAAAGCCAACCATAAGGAGTGGTTGATGAGGAAGTAGCAATAAGGAAAGCATCATCACCGGCAGTTTCCATAACTCCGGCTGCGACCGCCTCTTCTGCATATTTTGTAGCATCAGCAAAGTTTACATCCGAAATTCTCATAGCTAAACGCAATTTCAAAGAGTTAGCGAATCGATACCATTTTTCTACACTTCCACTATATATTTGGTCGTCTGTACCAAATGCATTCGCAGTTCTGTTTTGAGCCAATACCGTAATAGCCGTATTCAAATCCACAAACATCTGTTTATAAACTTCCTCCTGTGAATCATATTTCACGCTTACCTGGGCATTATTTGCATCAGAATAAGGCATTGGCCCATATAAATCGGCTACGCGATGAGATATTTGCACTTTCCAAACTAAAGCAACCGCATGTGCCACAGGTAATGTGTTTTCGGTCATTTCAAGTACGGTTTCCAATTGCGGAAGCGCTTTCAGATAGTATGTAGCCCATGCTCTTCTTGAAAATTTATCGGGAGCGGCAAATCTATCCGACTGGAAAGACGGGGTTACATTCGTGAAATATTGAACATACAAGTTGGACATGACCGAACTTACCAGCTCAAACTCATAACGGTCGGCATACATTCCCCAATATTGTGAGTATGCAAAAGCTGCACCAACGTGCGACATTCCAAGCTCCGGAAGTTTTGTATCATCTTTATTCAAATCTTCGAAATCGGAGCATCCCCATAAAGTTGTTACCACAGTCAGTAACAATAGATATAGATAGTTTATTTTCTTCATAATTCTAAAGTTTATTCATTAAAAGGATACGTTCAGATTAATACCAAATGAGCGGGTGGAAGGCAAGGCAAAAGCTTCCAACGCTTGATTATTTCCTGTACCTACCGTCATTTCGGGGTCAAATATTCCGGCTTTATTTTGTAGGTAACAAAGATTCTTACCATAAATTCCTAAAGATAATCCTGTGAAAGGCAATTTGCCTAATACAGATTTCGGGAAAGAATAGGAAAGTGAAATTTCTTTCAGGCGAATGAAGGACGCATCGTACACAAACACTTCGCCCACCGGATTGTTACGACCTCCTAAAGTGGTCCACAAAGTTTCCGCATTAATTTCTTTCGTATTCTTCTCTCCACTATCCAACACTCCGGGGAATACAATACCGCCCTCACGCCCGGCCAAAGTACGGGCAGTAGAACCATACCCACTCAACACTGCGTCTGTGAAAGATACAATTTCACCTCCCTGTTTGGTATCAATCAAAACATTCAATGATAAGTTCTTATATCTGAATGTATTTGACCAGCCACCTGTCCAGTCAGGATTTGCATTGCCTACTTTCACTGTTTTCTTAGAGGTCAATTTTGGCAATCCGTTTGTTCCCACCAGTATCTCACCGGCATCATTACGCTGAAATCCACGTACGTAAATATCACCAAAGGATCCTCCTTCTTCAGCAACAACATTCGCTATGAAATCTTCAGATCCCAAAGTAATTGTTTTCACATCTTCGGTCAGTTCTTTTATCGTATTAGTATTCTTGCTAAAGTTGAATTGAGTAGTCCAGGAAAAAGCTTTTGTTTCTATCGGAGTACCGTATAGTTTAATTTCAATGCCTTTATTCTGTACCTTACCTGCATTTATAAAGCGGTTCTGATAACCGGAAGCCAAAGGCATAGGTATAGAAATCAGCTGGTTAGTAGTGTTTGAGTTATAATAAGAAAAGTCCAGTCCCAAACGGTCACCAAAGAAACGTACGTCAACACCCATTTCAAACGAACCGGTCTTTTCCGGTTTCAAGTCTACTGCCGGCAATTTACTTGACTTGTACACATATCCATTATTTCCTCCTGCAATATACGAATAGGTCTGATTGATAATAAAAGGGTCTGTATCATTACCCACTTGTGCATAAGAAGCTCTCACCTTAGCAAAGTTGAACCATTCGGGCATCTTGATTATATCACTCAATACAGCCGACAATCCTACCGATGGATAGAAATAAGAGAAACTCGACTTTGGCAGAGTGGATGACCAGTCATTACGACCTGTCACATCCAAGGTAAGGAATCCTTTATAAGTTACTTGTGCAAAACCATAAAATGAGTTTAGTTTACGACGGAATAAAGAATTGTCTCCCACCAAATTCTTTGCGTTGGATTGTGAGAATAAGTTTTCCGCCAGTAACTCTGTGTTTGAATAGCTGCTTCCTTTTCGATTTTGATAGAAGGTGCTTCCACCAAAGTTTACGTCAAAAGTCCAATCCTCACTCAAGGTTTTGGCATAAGTCAACAAGAAGTCATTGTTCCATTCAAAAGAGTCATAGGAATCTAATATATAATCGCCGTTCGGTGCTCTCTGATAGGTATCATTATATAATTTGAATTCACCAGAATCGTGATAATAATCTACACTGGAACGTATCATTAAGCTCAATCCTTCGAGTATAGTCCACTTTACAGAACCCATTGCCAATATTTTATTACGCTCGTCTGACCGTACATTGCGGTTAACAACCCAATATGGATTCTGGGAAAGGTCTGCGCCACCCGGCAACCAATGATGTTGCAATGTCTTTATCGTGCCTCCTGTGCTTACATATTCGTATGTTTTAGCATCATCCAACACGATATTTCTCGGCATGGTATAAATCTGGCGTACAGGGTTAAAAATATTCTCTCCTGTCCAAGGTTTACCTTTTACCTTTTGGTTCATATAGTTTATTTTTGCATCGACTTCTATATTCTTACTTAGTTTCGAATTCAAACGTAAAGAAGCGGAAGCACGATTCAAACGGTTTTGAGGTACAATTCCCGTTGCATAATCATGGTTCAGGGAGAAACGGGCTTGTGTCTTTTCCGTCCCGGTGGACACCCCAACTGAATTAGACCAGTTGATACCTGTATTAAAGAAATCTCTTACATTGTTGGGTTGAGGAGTTAAGGCGTATTCTTTATCTCCGGCATAATTAGGATTGTTAGACCAATGTTCTACCATCTGACCTTCCATCTTAGGACCAAAATTATATAAAGTGTTTTTATTATATTGTCCTCCCGAACCTTGTGCATATTCATCTTGCAGGTCTAACATTATATTAGGAGAATCTATTGAGAAAGAAGATGAATAGGTGACACCTAATCCTTGTCCCGCAGTTCCTTTCTTGGTAGTTATAATAATTACACCATTACTAGCGCGTGAACCATACAAAGCTGCCGCTGATGCTCCTTTCAAAACATTAATAGATTCAATATCAGCAGGATTGATAGAAGATATACCGTCTCCTGAATCAAATCCTCCCGTTAGTGCCTTACCATCCGAACCCTGCGAACGAGTAGTGGAAGATGTATTATCAATAGGTACACCATCGACAACAATCAATGCCTGATTGTTACCACTTATAGAACGGTTTCCACGCAATGAAATCTTAGAAGAACCTCCTAAACCGGAAGACACTTTACTAATATCCAAACCTGCTACTTTACCGGAAAGAGAATTGACAACGTTCAAGTCACGTACCTGTTCCAGTTCTTTTCCGGCAACAGCCTGTGTGGCATAAGATAAGTTTTTCTCCTTACGGGAAATACCAAGTGCCGTAACAACTACTTCATCCAACACTTTACTGTCCTCTTTCAGGGTAATTTGAGCTAAATCTTTACTGTTTGAAGCACTAAGTTCTACCGGTTGGTAGCCAATATATGAAATAGATATCACCGCGTCCTCTGGAACATCATCCAGTTTGTACTTTCCATCGAAATCTGTTATTGTCCCCATAGTAGTGCCTTTCACCAAGACGCTAGCCCCAATAATAGGTTCGCCTTTTTCATCGGCTATCGTTCCCATTACTTTTCTAGTAGTTTGATTCTTCTGAAGTTTACGAATCAAAACAATTACATTTTCTTGTTCTTTCTTGTAAGTCAGGTCCATTCCTGCTAGAATTTTGCTCATAAGCTGTTCAATAGTTGCATTCTGCACACCTAACGAAACTTTCTGATCCAATTCAGGAAGGTTCTCATTGTAGAAGAATTTGTAATTGCTTACTTGTTCGATTTTCTTTAAAGAGGCTCTCAAAGAGAGGTCTTTCACGCTCACCGTTATTTGAGAATAAGCAGTAAAAGAGACGCATAAAAACAATAGCAGACAAATAGCCCGCAGTGTTTTCCAGTTTTTACTTCTCCCTGCATTTGTTCCAAGGAGTTTTTCAAAGGTTGTTTTGTGTTTCATATATTAAAACTTTTAAGTTGTTTGATAGGTATACAGACTGCCATACTCACTCGTCCAATCGCCTATCAGACTTTAACTCTCGTTAACTTATTCAATTCAGAGAACAAAAAAGCCATTCCTAAGTAGTGGGCTTCGGAATGGCTCTATTCTATATTTTACTCAATAAGTAATTATACTACTTTGTATTCACCAATATTACGTTCTTCAGCATTAAAGGAGACACCGACTTTAACCAGCTCACGCCCGTCTGTTCGATAAGGTAACAGATATCCTTTTTCATCTATCTGTTTCAGAGCTTCGTCTACTGTTCCTTCCAGTTTAAACTCAAATACATAAATGCGGTCTTTTGTTTTCACCACGGCATCGGCACGCCCTTTTGCACTGCGGACTTCTGCGTCTACATATTGCCCCATCAACTTAAAGACAAGATAAAAAATAACCTGATAATGACGTTCGGTCTTTGTGTTCAATTCGTAGGGTATATCGGCAAAGAATGATTTCATACGTTCCATAAAGGAATGAACGTCGCCCGACTGAAGTTCACGGACAAACTTAACTGCATTAAAATCCGTTTCATCAGAAGAGATGGGTGTATAATAAGGGATCAGGAATTTAAGAAAGCCATATTTTACCTCATCATTCGGAAAACCTAGCGTATATAGGTTCAATGATTTATCAAAGTTTTTAATTGTCAAATAACCACTTTGGTAGATCATCGGAAGGGGATTCTTTGTCTCTGCACGGTATTCGGCAAAGCCGGAACTGCCGACTTCCAAGCCATCTATGAGTAAACGTAAGTCATAATCACTTTGTTTCAACAAGTCTACAAGATAGGTAGGAGTACCAGTCTGGAACCAGTAATTATCAAACATTAATCCATCAAAGACATTGAGGACACTGAAAGGATTAAATAATCCTTCTTCGCTGTATGTAAAGTGATAGCCATCGTACATCGCCGTCATTTTATCGACAGTATCTTCAAAAGACATCTCCTGCACTTCTGCCAACCGCTCCAACTCGGGAGTAAATGTGGATACTAACTCCTTTTTAGTAATACCACAAATATTGGCATAAGGAATTTTCATACTTATATCATTCAGCTGATTCAAATCACTGAACACACTTACTTGGGCAAATTTTGTGACTCCTGTCAAAAATATAAACCGAAGATAGCGGTCGGAACTTTTTAGTACTCCATAAAAAGCCTTCAGAATACGACGGTATTCATCCAACAGATTTTCATCTAAAAGGGCTTGCAGCAAAGGCTTATCATACTCATCTACTAATACCACAACTCCTTTTCCTGTTTTCAAATAGGCTTGCTCGATGATATAACTAAAACGTTCTTCAGGACTACGGTCTTTCTTCTCATCACCATAGACGGCTTCCCATTTCTCCAAATACTGGTTTAGCATGGCGACCAAATCTGCTGCCGTCTCATATTTCTTCGCATTCAAGTCAAGATGCAAAACCGGATATTGCTCCCACTTTGTCTCTAACTTTTCAATTGCCAAACCCTCAAAAAGGTCTTTACGACCCTGAAAGTAGGCTTCAAAAGTAGAAATTAGCAGACTTTTGCCAAAACGACGGGGACGACTAAGAAAATAAGGCACTTTAGTAGCTGCTATCTGATATATAATGGCCGTTTTATCCACATACAAACACCCCTCCGCACGCATCTTTTCAAATGTCTGTATCCCTATCGGTAATTTGCGCTCTAATGTATTCATTGCATCTTCAAATTAGTGTACCACAAATATAGACGTTATTCGATGAATAAACAAAGATACTTTATGAAAGTTCCACTTATTTCTCTTTCAAAACTATCACCGAACCGTCCATTTCATAATAGAAAGGTGAAGTTAGCATCAGAATATTCAGCGCATTCTGTATGCCGCCTCCCGGAATGGTTCCGGTGAAATATTCATTAGGTAGTTTATTGGAGTCGAAACGAATCTCTACGTCATAAATACGTGAAAGAGTTTTCATGATATTTTCCAAAGATTCTTTCTCAAAGTACATATTTCCTTTCGTCCACTCAATATAGTCAGTCGGATGCACTTGAGTGGCTGTTATCTTATGAGTGGCTTTATTATATTCTATTTTGTCGCCGGGCTTCATGATATGCGATATTTTCTGCGCATAGACCCCTACTTTTCCTTCCAAAAGAACGACTGTCACGTCTTTGGCATCTTCATAGGCAGATACATTAAAAGAAGTACCGAGCACTTTCACTTCCAAATCACCGATTTGCACAATGAAGGCGTGTTTCTCATCATGGGCTACTTTAAAATAGGCTTCACCATTCAGTTGCACACGACGCACATTTTCTCCGAAGTTATTCAGGTAACTTAATTGGGAAGCTGAATTGAGAACAACATTTGTTCCGTCCGGCAATTCAATGGTTGCTTTATCTCCTTTGCCCGCTTTCACAATAAAGGGTGTTTCTGCCGTTGGAGAAGAATCTAAAAGATAGTAAGTGAAGAAAGCGACACAGACAGGTAATAAAATGGCAGCAACCCATTTCCAAGGGATGATACGGAGGGGGCGCACTTCCTTGCCCAAAGTCTCTTCTTTGATCCGGGCAAAAAGTTTATCACGCAACACTGGGTTCATGGAGGAATCCGATCTCTCAAACTCTTGTTCCCACCAGTCATGCAACTGACGGTCATTCTTTATCCAGTCTGACAGTTCTTTTATCTCGACATCCGTGATCGTTTCTTCGAAATATTTTTCAATTAGCTCTTTATAATGTGTCTTATCCATCTTTCCACTTATTTACAAGTATACATTTTCATCCTACTTCCCATCCAAAAACAAGTATTACTATTACATTTCATTAACAAAAAAGGCCAACAAAAGGGTAATTACCTTATCATAATGCTTCATCAACTGTTCACGCATAAATTTCACAGCCAAAGATAATTGGGTAGCAACCGTACTTTCGGAAATTCCCATGATTTCGGCTATTTCTTTATTTGTGTAATTCTGCCTTTTGCTCAAAATGAATATTTTCTTCCGTTGCGCAGGCAGTTCTTCGGCAAGAGAATCGATATACTCATTCAAAAAGCGCAGATCAATATTCTCTTCTGTCTGTGAATCACGGTCTACGCTACTTTTCATGAGATATTCATTGTAAACATACTCTACGGTCTGACGCTGATACATATTCATCAATAAGTTTTTGGCAATCGTACAGAGAAAAGAGATAAACGAGGAAGCCGGGTCTACTTTTTCATGCACTTCCCATATACGAATAAAAGTGGCTTGCACCACTTCTTCGGCCATATATTGATTGCCGGAAGAGAGTCGCATAATGAAATTGTACAGTTTGCCACTATACATATTATACAATCTTTCGAATGCCTGAAAGGAACCGCCTTTTAAGTCGATTAATAAATGTTTTTCATCTGTAGAATCTACCATATCTTAGAATTTTGCAACAAAGGTATGCAGCCATAGGTCATAAACAGGTGACAATATTATTAATATTTTCTCAATTATCCGACTTTTCTGAAGAAAAAGATAGTAAATAGCAAATAGTAACGCCATCCGGTCAGGATAATGACGCTATCCAATCAGGATAGTGACGGTATCCGAACCGGATGGCGTTACTATATTTAGTGAGGTAGTTCGTACTAATAAGTCAGACGAACACCTGCTTGTATGTTGAAGTTAAACGGATTCTCTTTACGTATAGTCTGTATATCGGAGCCATCATTGAAATAATAAGCAACACCCGGTTCCACGTAAATACCCAAACGTTTCGTTGCATTGATCTGCGCACCTACACCACCGGATACCGAGAACTGCAAAGGCTTCACTGTTTCTTTTTCAGATCCTAGCTTTCCATAAACACATTTCTCAACCATACCTCCACCGGAAACATAAAGAGTGACGAGTTTCTTATCCAGGAAGTTCCAGTTGGCACGCAACGGAATACCGATATAATGCAGTTTCTGCTCTATCTGTTGTTCTTCACCTGCCAGTTTTGCATCCGAAGAAAGCAGCGTATAAGTCAGTCCTGTCTCAAGAGAGAATCCTTTAGCTAAACCTTTACGAACGGACAATCCGAAAGAAATAGGCTGATGATGTTTAATGTCAACCACCTGTTTTGCCTGACGCAGGTAAGGTACTCCATCTTCGAAAACCAATGTTTGGTCATTAGGAATCGTCTCCATCAGACCGTTGGAAACTGAAAGCATACTCACACGTGACATATAAGCATGAGATCCGGCACCTACTTCTGTCGAAGCACCTCCTGAATTTCCTACCGAAAGTCCCATTGACCATGTTCCCTTTTGAGAAGATCTTTTTTCTGTCGGAATATGAAGTTTGTCTTTACCGGAGGGGCGACGCGGTCTGTTATTCGATCGCTCTGTATCTTGTGACTGTCCCTGACTGACATTTGTATTTTCTGCCTGCTTCGGTTCATCTTTTACATTTTCAGTTTCTCCCTTCCCTTTTACATTCTTATCTTCCTCACTCAAAGAGTCCTCTCCATTTCCTGTTGAAGGTCCATTTTCATTACCGATTCCTAATGGATCTACACCTGTTTTCTGCTCCGTATGATTCCTGTCGACTTTCGCCAAACGATCTTCGCGAGTTACCGGTCGTAAGACAGGTTCCACAGCAGTTCCCTGCATATCCGGTTGTTGCACACCCGGCAATGCATCGGGCGTAGAAGCCAATGCCGGAGTTTGTATATGGCGTATTTCATCCGCAGCGGGTGTCCCTAGAAAATACAGACTTACTGACGAAACGACAGCTAATATTATAATAGCTGCAGCAGCCATCATCCATTTTCGATAAGGATATATTTTCTTCTCCACAGGAGGCACAAGTTCTTTCTCCAGTTGTTCCCAACCGGAAGCAGGCGCCGGCTCGGAATAATCCGCGAGCTTCTCCTTCAACTTATTCATCCATAATTCTTTCTCTTCCATCTCTATCTATCCATTATGCGTTATCCATTCTTTTACTCTTTTTGCTAATACACTCTTCGCACGAAACAGTTGCGAAGCCGAAGATTTTTCATTGATACCTAATACCTGTGCGATTTCTTTATGCGATTTGTCTTCAAATGTATAAAGGTTGAACACTGTACGATAGCCGGCGGGTAATTCTTCAATAAACTGCATCAACACATTTTGTGGAATCGCTTCTACATCGGAAGCATCCGGCTCTTCATACTCTTCGGGCAACTCTTCCAAAGGTGTCGACTGATTAATTACATCATTTTTCCGAAGATACTGTAAAGCTGTGTTGACCATCACCCGTTCCATCCAGGCTCGCAAGGAGCCTTCACCCCTCCAGGTGAACTTATCGAACGAATCGAATATCTTTAAAAAACCGTCGTGAAGCAGATCCTGGGCTGTATCCCGGTCGCCGGTATAACGTAGACAGATGCCAAGCATACGCCCCGCATACTGTTCATACAGTTCCTTGCGGGCCCGGTTATTACCCAGCCTACATTGTTCCGACAACTCTATTTCTTCCATTCTCTTATACACGTGTTTATCTTATAAATGCAGCAAAGATAGAAATACTGCACAGAGAGAACAACTCTTTTATCACTTTTGTTTCTTTAACAGATCCGAATGCAATATTTTCTATCCTCTTGCATTTTCACTACAGAAAACATAAATATTATAAAATCTAAAACCTAGTAAGTATATGAAGAAATTTAAATTCATTGCCTTTATCTTTGCTATTATGACTACCATGCCGATTCTCCAGTCATGCTTGGACGACGATGATAATTCGTCCGATCTTCTGGCTATCAGCACCATCAATATGATTAGCCAGGATAGCAAGGAATTTTATTTCACTTTGGATGACGGGAAAAAGATGTATCCCAGCAACTCACAAGGATGGAACAATGAAGATTGGGTGGAAGGACAACGAGCTTTTGTGATATTCAACGAGCTGGAAGAGCCTGTGAATGGATACGACCTTAATATTCAGGTGAAAGGTATCAATCCAATCTTAACCAAAGACATCGTCACAATGGGTGAAGATGACAACGACGAAGAGAAAATCGGAGATGATAAGATCAACACGACTTATATGTGGATCAATAAGGATAATAAATATCTGACGATTGAATTCCAATATTACGGAACACATAGTGAAGATAAAAAACATTTCCTGAATCTGGTGATTAATGACAAAGAAGAGACTGCTCCCACTGCTGACGAAGGCAATGCGGAGGACGAATATATCAATCTGGAATTCCGTCATAACAGTGAAGGAGATGATCCTCAACGTTTGGGTGAAGGATATGTGTCTTTCAAACTGGATAAGATTAAAGACCGGATGGAGGGGAAAAAGGGACTAAGAATTCGTGTCAACACCATTTATGGCGGGCCGAAAACTTATGAAGTGAAATTTCCTTAGACGACTAATCTAATGTGAACATGCGAAACACACTCTTTTTTAATATAATATATTAATTACGCAAAAGAGGGCGGTAGTTGTGAAACTGCCGCCCTTTTACTTTCTTCTTTATATTCTTTCTTCTAAAAGAGTTATTTCTTATCTCCCAGATAATTCCAAACAACTGCGACAATGCTTCTCCTCCTTGGAATAATGCCGGAGCAATACTACGTGCCGGGTTTACAGAAGTCCCTGTGATAGGAATACATACAATATGTACCAATACAAGAGTCAAACCGATGGCAAGTCCTGCCAGATTGCCTGCTCCCTTCTTCGGATCGGTAGAGCCGAGCACTACCAATACAAATATGAAAGTAAATACTGCTTCCGCAATAAATGCCTGCAACATTTCTCCATCACCAAAACCATTCGAACCTGTCGCTGTAGGCCCGTCATGAGCACCGGTAGAAACTAAAGCAAAAAGAATAGCCGAACCGATAATAGCTCCGATTACCTGGAAAATCATATACATACCTGCATCTTTTCCATTCATACGACCAGTCAAAAACACTCCTAATGTAATAGCAGGATTAATGTGACATCCCGAAATACCTTCCGATAGCATACGCCATCGCTACTACGGATAAACCAAAGGCTAAAGCTACGCCGATTGTTCCCACACCAGCACCTACTGTATCAGCCAAACCACCAGCAAAGACGGCGCTACCACATCCCATAAGAACGAGCACCATCGTTCCAATCATTTCTGCAATGTACTTTTTCATAGTAATTAATATTGTTTTTGTTTACTTTCCAAAAATAAGCAATTCAGACTAGAAATCAAAACATATCCGTATTATTATAACGCAACTTTGCTACATTTTTTACAGAAAGAGATTGTTCTCGATGGAAAAAGGGATTCCCTAATGTGCTATAACAAACATTGTATGGACTGTAAAGAAAGCATTTCCTTGGGAACCGCCGCCTTTATTTCCTCTTTCAGGACGCATAAGAGACTGTGGCGAATAAAATCTTTATTTGTTACCTGTACCACTTGCCGTGTAGGTCGGGGAATGGCAAACGGACGTACCAACTGCCGCTGTTCTTCCGTCAATTGCATCACTGCCAATTCGGGAATAAAAGTGATTCCTTTTCCACTTTCTACCATTCGCATAAAGGTTTCCATACTCCCCAAATGATAGGCCATCTGATTAACCTTCACAGCCTCCATCTGACAGAAACGGACGAGTTGATCGCGAAAACAGTGTCCTTCGTCCAAAAGCCAAAGATGTTCGCCTGTTATATCAGAAGTACGGATCATATCATGCTTGAAAGAGGATTCTTTCCGTGACACATAAGCGTAAAATTGCTCATAAAAAAGAGTTTCTTCTGTCAAGAACGTATCTTCCAGTTTGCTGGCAATAATTCCCGCATCCAAATCTCCGGCATGCAAAGCCTGCTGAATATCCTGTGTCTTCATTTCCGTGACACGAATATCCAGTTCGGGATATTTTTCCATTAGTTGAGGAAAAAAGCGAGGAAGTAGATAGGGAGCGATAGTGGGCAATACTCCCAAGCGGAATACGCCTGACAATGACTGTTTATCTTCACTGATTATTTCTTTCACTTGAGCTGCCTGCGCCAGAATCACGCGAGCCTGGTCTATCACTTTCTGTCCGATGGCTGTCGGACAAACGGGCTGTACTGTCCTATCGAACAACTTTACTCCCAGTTCATCTTCCAGTTTCTGAATCATTGCACTCAAAGTAGGCTGCGTCACACGACAATATTCAGCTGCCCGTGCGAAATGCCTGAACTGGTCTACAGCCAGTATATACTCTAATTGTTGTATCGTCATCTATCAAATCTTATTAAGTTATAGATTTCATCTATGCAAAGATAGAAATTTTCAGTTTGACAGCAAGCATTTTACGCCTTATCTTTGCAGTACAGAAAAAAAGAGAACAAGTATAAATCATTAAAAATAGAAGAATATGAAAACTTTAGAATTTATCAAATTGAACGAATCGGGAGCAAACAACGTAGTAGCATCTTTGCAACAACTATTAGCAGACTTCCAAGTGTATTACACCAATCTTCGCGGTGTCCACTGGAATATCAAGGGACATAATTTCTTTGTACTCCACAGTCAATTCGAAAAGATGTATGATGACACGGCTGAAAAGGTGGATGAAATCGCAGAACGTATCTTGATGCTGGGTGGTACTCCTGCCAATAAATTCAGCGATTATCTAAAAGTAGCAAATGTGAATGAAGTGGATAAGGTAAGCAACGGAGACGAAGCATTGAATAATATCCTTCAGTCTATCAGCTATCTGATTGGTGAAGAACGTAAGATCTTATCTATCGCTTCTCAAGCCGGAGACGAAGTAACCGTTTCGATGATGAGCGATTATCTGAAAGAACAGGAAAAATTGGTTTGGATGTTGGTTGCTTATAGTAGCAAGTAATTGAAATAAAAGGTTTAGGTTTTAGGTGAGAAAGAGAGGATATTTCCGCAAAAGGAATATTCTCTCTTTTTTATTAAGAGAAAACGAAACAGGAAATCTCTTAATATAGATATTAATAAAAATTACTCCACTAAAATAACATTCTGCAACCTAATATCATTAGAAGCGGCACCAATCATAAGATGGAAATTTCCAGACTCTACTACTTTCTTCAAAGTATAGTTAACCAAGAAAAAGTCCTCCTCTGTCAAAACAAAAGTAACTTTTTTCTCTTCTCCTTTTTTCAAATGGAAACGTTCAAAATGTTTCAACTGTTTCATCGGCTGAACAACTGATGCATATTCATCTCTCATATAAAGTTGTGATACTTCTTCGCCATCATACTTCCCTGTATTCTTTACTTTAAATGAGACTTCAAAACAACGAGCAGATTTCTGCACTACCTGCAAATCAGAATATTCAAAAGTGGTATAACTCATCCCATAACCAAAGCTATATAACGGAGAAGATGACACTTCCACATAATCATGATTCCGAGGAGCTTTCTGATTATAATAAACCGGAATCTGACCTACAGAACGCGGAACGGAGATTGGCAAACGTCCAGAAGGATTATAATCTCCAAAGAGAACATCCGCTATGGCATTTCCACCCTCCTGCCCCGGATAGTAAGCAGTCAGTAGTGCATCAGCATATTCCGAAGCCCAATTCTTTTCTAAAGGACGACCTTCAATATAAACGACAATCAAAGGCTTACCTGTCTTTTGCAAAGATTCCAATAGTTCTTGTTGTCTACCAAGTAAGGATAAACTGGCACGGTCAAATCCTTCTCCACACTCCATATCACTTACACTACCCTCTTCAGCTACAGCCGCACCTGTTTCTTTATAGCTCGTTTTAAAATCACGGGCACTGGAACCACCCACAACCACAATTACAACTTCGGAGCGACGGGCAGCTTCAATTGCTTGTTCTATCTCATTCACTGTAGTATCACGAATAGCACAGCCTCGTACATATTCCACACGAGAAGGAGATAATTTTGTTATAATTCCATCAAGAACAGTTTTCACGTTACTATCTTCCTGCGGAGCTGTATAGTCCCCTAACATATTATATCGATTGTCAGCATTAGGGCCAATTACCGCCACCTTATTTATCATCTTGCTTAAAGGAAGAATTGAATTCTCATTTTTGAGAAGTGTTATGGAAGACTGTGCGATTTTACGTGCCAGTTCGATATGTTCTTTACGGCGTACTGTTTTAGCTGCAATTTTCGGATCCACATAAGGATGCTCAAACAAGCCCATCTCAAACTTCATCCGTAACACCCGGCAGACAGCCGTATCAATCACAGCCTTATCCATTTGTCCGGATTGAACTGCATGACAAAGGTTGGTATAAGCATCCCCACCCAAGTCAACATCAACGCCAGCCGTTACAGATTGTATGGCTGCATTCTCTTTGGTTGAAGCAACAAAGTGGCTTTCGTGAATCCCTTCAATACTATATAAATCAGAAACTACAAAGCCACGAAACTTCCATTCATTACGCAAGAGTTGAGTCAGCAAATAATGGTTCGACGTACAAGGTATCCCATCTATCGAATTGTATGAAGTCATTACAGACAATGCCCCTGCATCTATTGCCTTACGAAAAGGAGGAAGAAAATTCTGATGCAAATCACGAATACCGACTGAAGCATAATTACCATTCTGTCCACCCTCCGGTACAGCGTATGCCAGAAAATGTTTCAAGGTAGCTATGGTAACGTATTTTTGTGATAGATTACCTCCACCTAAACCGTCAACCATAGACGCCCCTAAAATGCCACTCAACACAGGATCCTCACCAAATGTTTCTTCCACGCGGGACCAACGGGGATCACGGGTCAAATCAAGTACAGGACCGTAACTAATATGCCCACCTTGGGAACGAATTTCTTTAGCGATAACTTGGCCAACTTCTTTTACTAATTCCGGTGACCAGGTAGCCGCCATTCCGATACCCGTAGGAAAAACTGTAGCACCAATTGCCATGTGCCCATGAGGGGCTTCTTCCGCTAAAAACATCGGAATTCCCAGACGGGTATTCTCCATCACATACTTTTGCAATGCATTTCCGGCTTTCGCTGACAATTCTGGATTTAAGCCATTAGCCAATGTTTTCTTTGTCCAAGGATCAGCACGATAAGTTGCCCAAAGCATTCCGGCATTTCTTTCTTTAATCAATTGCTTGAACTTTCCAGAAGGATGAACCTCACTACCATGGATTTCATACATTTCCCAACCTAAAGGACAAAGTAACTGACCGACCTTTTCTTCCAGAGTCATACGGGAAAGTAAATCTGAAAGTCTTATATCTATTGACAAACTGGGATCTTTGTAAGCAGGTAACGAGGGAGAGGATTGAGTAAACCCCAAAGTACATACCATCTGTACTATCACCAAAATATACAATCGTTTTATCATAATGTTATATGCAGTAAAATGACTCAATTAATTAATAGTGTATTTCTAATCTTTCAAATAAAGATATTCAACCCTACTTACCCATTTCTCCTTCAAATATAACTGTATGTACAGGCTGATGAGTATCATTTGTTATCAACTTGACCTTTGCATCCAATAGATGGTTTGAAGATGATACATTTAATTCAAACAGAACCTCCAGACACTCATTTTGCTTCAAAACCTTTTCACCCCGGATATTAGTAGAAACAAATTCCGGACATTCTATCTTACGGATAATAAGAGGATTCGCCCCTTCATTAGTAACTTTTACTTTTCGCTGAATATGCTTTTTTAATGAGATATTCCCCAAATTAAAATAAGATTGTGAACACTTCATCCGGGGAGCAGTTGCCGTGCTTACTTTTCTCATATCATCAATCACTGTACCAAAGATTTGTATAGGAGAACTGTGTACGGAATTGGCACTAATAATAATCTTATCTTTAAATGTACCGTAAAAGCCTTTTAAAGGAGAAGCTGTTATTTTTATAGTCGCACAAGATCGATCTTGAAGAGATGATGGCATAGATATCGACAAACATCCGCTCTTATCCAACAGCGAGTATGACAACCTGACCATTTTATCCGATCGGTTATAGATTCTAATTTCCAATTGTTTTGGCCTCCCATTATGTTGTAACAGATCATAAGATAGAGTCATTCGGTCTGCCAAAATATCTGATGATAAAGAATAAGGATATTCATCCTCTATACGATTCATTGTATTTATCGTGCCTTTTACCCAAAGAGTATTGACACTTTGCCCTGAATTAGAAACAACCCTTATACTCTTAGAGAAAAAGTTTGTTCGCCCTTTAGGATCGAAAGTTACGGTAATAGTGCCTGTATGCCCTGGTTTTACAGGTTGTTTACTATAAACAGAAATGGCACACCCACAAGTTGAAATCACTTCTTCAATCACAACCGGAGAAGTATGCATATTAGTAAAATGAAAAGTATGACTCACTTTGCCTCCTACTTCCTGAATATTACCAAAATTCCAAGTAGTAGTATCAAAACGCAATACAGCTCTTCCCTGTTGTTGCGCACATACACCAACAATAGAGCACAGTAAAACGATCAAAGCTGACATAAAACGTTTCATCATCATTTCTTTAAGTTAATATTAGGAGCTACGTAAAAACACAATAACTCCCAATATAAAATCACATTTTAATTATCTTGAGGCAAATCATTGAATTCTGCATTCCAAATGATATTTGCCGAAGCCGGGAAAGTTAAATCACGCCCATTGCCCGAACTGTCCTTCAATGTATTTCCTTCTCCTTCATCCAATTTCCAATAGCCATATAAGTCCGAAGAAGATGGAGAAGCTATTGTACGCAAGTTAGCTTTTACTTCTTCCGCTGTCAGACACTTCTTCCACATACGAATATCAGAAATCAGACCATCAAAATACATACTTGAACTTGTATTACCAAACTGAATACCAGTCAACGTATATCCCACCTTGAATCTTTGAGAAGAGGATGGTCCCCAACGTTTAGTAGGTTTTGCAGAAGCAACTTCCTCACCGTTAATATATAAACGATAAGCAACCTCAGTATTCTGGCCCGTTTTCGTTCCGTCACAAGTAATAGTCAACCTAACCCATTGATTAGCCGGCAACGTTATATTTTGATTAGCCAATGTCAAGTCACATTGACGATTACCAATATTAGACGCTCCCGTTGCACCAGTTACACGTAGTTCACAACCACTAAAAACCTCATTATTATTGTTGGTATCCTTACCACGCCATGTACCTATATAATTAGTTCCACTGTGCCAATTATATGGATATACAAGCATTTCAAACGTATGTGTATTATCTTCAATCGTAACTACTTCATCATTTGCGAAACTTAACGTACGATACATATCCGTTGAATAAGAACTCATATTCAATCCCGGTATATAATCCAATTCCCCATCAATGCTAATCGTAAAATAAGAAACAGAACGAGTGTCCGTTACAAATTGTCCTACACACGTTTCATCTATTGTTGCAACAATAGGAAGCAAATATTCTTCACCTTCCACCAAACCGAACAATGATGAAAACTTAACTGATAAGGAATTGGATTCTTGCTGTCCTGCCTTCACTATCGCATTTTTAGCTTGCAACTCATAGACAAAAGCGGGCATCATCTTATAAGACGTGTTATTTGCAGCGTTATAAGCCTCTACCATACTTTCGTCCACGGCAATGTCACACAATAAAGTAGTAGCAGCAGGTTTATCCAGTTTGATAGTATAATCATAAACATAGCTTCCTGCATCCAGTATCTCCCTATAATCAATAGAAACAGGTCCTGCTTCCGACTGTGGCATCTCTATTGTCGGCAATTCAATAAAATCATTGTCATTATCCGAACAGGATGTGAATCCTACTCCTCCCAATAAAACAAGCAAAAGGAGAGTTAATCTATTTATATTGTTTTTCATTATCATAATACTTCGGTAAATTTTTACCGAAAAATTAAAAGTTAAACAATAGAACCGGC
>OGJH01001226.1_pt1 | contig 23474 bp, 20 predicted proteins | sample 1572021 | NCBI WGS metagenome assembly OGJH01 (sample SAMEA2582098, study PRJEB24529) | metagenome | biome: Human gut stool | place: China | collected 2011
GTAGAACACCAGCCTTCCAAGCTGGATACGTGGGTTCGATTCCCATCACCCGCTTAGATATTGCAGCATTTGCAGTATCCCATATGTGTCTGTAGCTCAGTTGGATAGAGCACCGGCCTTCTAAGCCGGGTGTCGGGGGTTCGAATCCCTTCAGGCACATTTTTTATTTCATATCAATTCCATATGGACCATATGAAGTAAATATGGTGGGTATAGCGCAGTTGGTTAGCGCGCCAGATTGTGGCTCTGGAGGCCCAGGGTTCGAATCCCTGTATCCACCCTTTGCATTAGTGCAAATAGTGTCGTGCGCATTATATGCGTATCCGTGCGGCGCACGAGTGTTACTCAAGGGCTATCGCCAAGCGGTAAGGCACAGGATTTTGATTCCTGCATTCGTTGGTTCGAATCCAACTAGCCCTGTTACAATTTGAATATATGGGATATTAGCTCAGGTGGTAGAGCACTTGACTTTTAATCAAGTTGTCCGGGGTTCGAATCCCCGATGTCTCATTAAAAATGCCTCTCTTAAAGAGGCGTTTTTTAATGTCAGACATCGTAGGAATCGAACTCCGGACAACGGAGTTGACCTAGCGCTGGACAGAGGAAAATATGTGGGTATTATATGCATTTGGATCCGCATTTTTTGCGGGTATAACATCAATACTGGCAAAGTGTGGTATCAAAAAAACTGATTCAAACGTAGCAACTGCAATCAGGACAATTGTAGTTTTGATTTTTTCATGGATTATGGTATTTGTGGTTAAAGCGCAGGGGCAGATCACAGCTGTGTCAGCAAAGACATGGATATTTCTGATGCTTTCAGGAGTCGCTACCGGAGCCTCATGGCTCTGTTATTTTAAAGCACTCCAGCTTGGCGATGTAAACAGAGTGGTGCCGATTGATAAATCAAGCACAATACTGACCATTATACTAGCATTTATCTTTTTTAAAGAGGAGATAAACGTACTCAGGCTGGTATGTGTGGTGCTTATAGCAATTGGAACGTATATGATGATCACCAAAAAGGAGATATCACAGGAAGAGCAGAATAAGGCCAGGGGTTCTCATGGATGGCTGTTTTATGCAGTGCTGTCTGCTGTTTTTGCCAGCTTCACCTCAATACTGGGAAAGGTCGGTATAGAGGGGATCAATTCTAATCTGGGAACTGCGATAAGGACGATAGTGGTGCTTATCATGGCGTGGATAGTGGTATTTGCCACAGGAAAACAGCACACCATAAAGCATATAGAGAAAAAAGAGCTTGGCTTTATCTGCCTTTCGGGACTTGCAACAGGCGGCTCATGGCTTTGCTATTACAAGGCACTGCAGGACGGACTTGCGAGTGTCGTAGTGCCTATAGATAAGCTGAGCATAGTTGTGTCAATCGTGTTTTCATATTTCGTATTTAAGGAAAAACTGACGATTAAATCCTTTACAGGACTGGTGCTCATCATAGCAGGAACATTGATTATGCTGGTTTAAATATATAAAAACATCTTGACGTTTTTCTGTTTTTTTATTATCATTGTTAACCGAGAAAAAATTTATAGTTGACAATTATAACGGATGATATGTATTATAATGATACTTATTAAATGAGAAAAGAAATACAGGACACGAAGGAGATTAAAATGGATCTAATAACACTGGCACAGGAGATAATAGACGGAAGAAGAATCACAAGGGATGATGACCTATCATTTTTCCTTACATGTGATTTAGACGAGCTGTGTAAGGGCGCAGATATGATCAGGGAGAAGTTTATCGGCGACAAGGTAGATTTGTGCTCGATAATAAACGGAAGAAGCGGAAAATGTCCGGAGGACTGCAAGTATTGTGCGCAGTCAGCACATAATCATACAAATTGTGAGGTTTATGATTTTTTACCTGAGGAAAAGATACTTGAGGCGTGCAGGATGAATGAGAGAGAGGGCGTAGACCGTTTCTCGATAGTTACAGCGGGAAAAGCGCTGACAGGTGAGGAGTTTGACAAGGCAATACATGCATATGAGACCATGAACAGAGAGTGCAAGATTGATTTATGTGCGTCAATGGGCTTTCTTTCAGCAGAGCAGCTTCACAGACTGCACGAGGCAGGTGTCAGCAGCTATCACCACAATATAGAGACCTCAAAGCGTAATTTCCCCAATATATGCACCACACACACCTATGATATGAAGATTGAGACGCTTAAAAAGGTGAAGGCAGAGGGCATGTATGCGTGCTCAGGCGGCATCATCGGAATGGGTGAGACCTGGGAGGACAGGCTGGATATGGCAGTCAGCCTTGCAGAGGTAGGAGTGGATTCCATTCCGCTTAATGCGCTTATGCCGATTGCAGGCACTCCGCTTGAGGGACTTGAGCATATCAGTGAGCCTGATATACTGCGTACAGTGTCATTTTTCAGGTATATAAATCCAAAGGCTGACATACGTCTTGCTGCCGGAAGGGCGCTGCTTACAAATGACGGAGAGCTTGCATTCAAATCTGGAGCATCAGCCACAATTACAGGAAACATGCTTACGACAGTAGCGTGTGCCACAATCAGAAGTGATAAGGAAATGCTTGAGGGCATGGGCAGGAATGTGACACCTGAGTACATGAAATAAATGTAATTATTCAGAATATAAAATATGTCAAAGATGCGTAAAATAGTATTAGTTTTGCGCATCTTTTTTAGTATAAATGACAGGTTTTGTTGCGGGGTAAAAAAAATTATTATATAATGAAAAAATTACAGGATATATGACAGAAAAGGAGCAGAATATGAAGACATTGATAGTTGTAGATATGCAGAATGATTTTATAGACGGAGCACTTGGCACAAAGGAAGCTCAGGCGATTGTTGGAAATGTTGCTGCAAAGATTAAAGAATATAGGTCAAATGGTGATGAAATAATTTATACAAGGGATACACATGATGAGGATTACCTCGATACACCGGAAGGAAAGAAGCTTCCTGTGAAGCACTGCATAAAGGGAACAAAGGGCTGGGAAATAGCTGATGGTCTCTATGTCGCAGGCGCAGATTGTATCGACAAGCCGAATTTTGGATGGCCGAACTGGAATGAGCGCAGCTTTGATGAGATTGAGCTTGTGGGACTGTGTACTGATATATGTGTTGTATCAAATGCACTTATTCTAAAAGCACAGTTTCCGGACGTGCCGGTTTCAGTGGATGCATCGTGCTGTGCAGGTGTCACACCGGACAGTCATGAGGCGGCACTAATCACCATGAAGATGTGTCAGATTGATATTAAATAAGCGGGTTACTATATGTTATTTTTAAAAATAAGAGGTTACGGGGAAATATGATTAAAGAAAATCCGTCATGCCGGGGAATGCGCGTGGCGGATTTTTCGTATGTAATTGCTTGCGCCTGATACATTTTAGATACAAGTATCTGTTAATATAGAAAAAGCAATGCATAATCCGGGCTGATACATGCTCCTTAGGATTGACAGCAAAAGAAGAATATGCAAAGATTTATATAAAGAACATAAAATTTTAGAAGGAACATTATGATAGAAATACTTATAGTGGAAGACGAAAAACCGATATCGGACCTCATCAGATTAAATCTCATGAAAGCAGGCTATACCTGCACCTGTGCCTTTGATGGTATGGAGGCGGCAGATATTCTGGAGGAGAGAAATTTTGACCTGATAATACTTGATGTAATGCTGCCGAAGCTAAACGGTTTTGAACTCATGGAATACATAAAACCACTTGGCATACCTGTGATATTTCTCACAGCCAAAGCCTCTTTAGATGACAGGCTAAGAGGCCTTACGTCCGGTGCTGAGGATTATATGATAAAGCCTTTTGAGATAGTTGAGCTTTTAGCCAGGGTAAATATAGTGCTAAGACGTTATAATAAGATGGAGCAGCAGCTTACCTTTAAGGATATAGCTATCGATACGAAAAACCAGAATGTATCAAAGGCAGGGAAGCATATAGAGCTTACACCGAAGGAATTTGAGCTGCTTGAGCTTCTGATGCGCAATAAAAATATCACACTTTTCAGAGAAAAGATATATGAAGAAATATGGGGAAGTGAGTACTCTGTCGAGTCGAGGACGCTCGATCTTCACATACAGAGACTGCGCAAAAAGCTGGATATAGGAGACTGCCTTAAAACCGTATTTAAGGCGGGATACAGGCTGGAAGAACAGAAAACTAAAGACCTTTGAATATGGGTAAGCGTAATATACAAAAAGAGGGCTAAATGAAATTCAGGTACAAGGTATTGTTCACAAATTTAATACTGCTTTCACTTGGACTGGGGCTGGTGGGTTACCTCATGATACACAAGAATTTTGAGCTTGCGAAGCAGACACAGCTTAAAAATGCTATTGTGCAGAATAATCTGGTACAGTCCTCTGTGGAGTATGAGCTTTTGCAGCTTTTAAATTCAGTTTCCGATAATTCTGAAACTTCGAACAATAATATAGATAACAATAATGCAGAAAAGAGCAGCATTTCCGCATCATCAATAGCCGCGCAACTTCCGCAGATCGGAAGCCGTGTAAGCAGCAGTGTGCGCTCAAGGGATTCATTTTTCTATATATATTTTGATGGTGAAAAAGTATATACAGATGATAAAAGTGATGCAAGGATAGGTGATACACTTTTCAAAAATCTCACAACAGGAAACAAAAACTATGTGATTAAAGAAGAATCCCAAAAGCACTATATCTATGTTACTTCGCAGAGTGTGATAGATGAAAAAAATCTCTGGATAGTAAGTAAATGCGATGCATCAGAGGCGTATACACTGCTTGATGAGCAGATAAACTATTTCAGGCTGATAATAATAGTCATATTGATTGCAGAGTCGGCAGCAATGTATTTTATCAGCAGGTACATGACAAAGCCGCTCGAGAAGCTTAACCATGTCAGCGAGGAAATAGCGCAGGGGGATTATGCCACAAGGGTAAACGTAAAAAGTCATGATGAGATAGGGCTTCTTGCGCAGAAATTTAATATCATGGCGCAGGCAGTATCGGATCATGTAGACGAGCTTAACGATATGGTGCACAGACGTGAGCAGTTTGTAGCGGATTTTACCCACGAGATAAAAACCCCTATGACGTCAATCATTGGATATGCAGACACGATGCGTTCACTGGAGCTTCCGAGAGAGGAACAGATGATGGCGCTTGGATATATTTTTTCGGAGGGAAAACGTCTGGAGAGCATGTCGCAGAAGCTTTTTGAGCTGATATATCTGCGCCGGCATGATATTGAAAAAGCGCGGGTTCATATGGCAGATCTTTGTGCAGAGGTGGTAAAGGTTGTTGAGCCTGCATACGAAAACAGGCATCTTACTATAGAAACAGAGATAGAGGATACTGTGCTGACCGTGAATAGAGAACTTCTGGTTACAGCACTTGTCAATATGATGGATAATGCAAGGAAAGCATCAGAAGAAGGTCAGCAGGTTGAGGTTACAGGAAAATTTGTGGACAATAGGGCTTGTAATATACGTAAAGATAAAACGGATATAGGCGAAGCCGAATCAGCAGATGACGGGAAATGTATGACGGCATATGAAATCTGCATAATCGATCACGGAATCGGAATGACTAAGGAACAGGCGGCAAAAATTTGTGATGAGTTTTATATGGCAGACAAATCAAGAGCCCGAAAAGAGGGCGGTGCCGGAATCGGAATGTCGCTTGTGGCAATCATTTTAGAGCACCATAATGCAGTACTTTCAGTGGAAAGTGAACCCGGATGCGGAACAACTATGAGGATTTTGCTGCCGTGGTAATCTGAACGCAATATAGATAAAAAAATGGTAAATTCGTAAGATTTAAAGGAAGATATGAAAAAAGACAGCTTCAAATTAATAATAATGTCTGTTGCAGTAATCTGTATAGTAATAGCAGGCATCATGGTGCCTGGCATAGTGCTTGAGGCAAACCAAAAAAGTGAACATGATCATGTGGCGAAGGTTCCTAAAAGCTATCTGCCTTCAGGCTCTGTAATGGCAAAGGAAGCATCTGTCAATCTGAAATTGTCAGAGAAACTCTCGCTCATAGACGGGAAGTGGGACAGCACGACAGATGACGCTGCCTCTTATGAGATGGATGAGCAGGATTATCAGGCAGTTGCCACATGCAGAAAAAGCATAGAAAAGCTTTATGAAGAAAAGCTCTATCCTGTAAATCTTTCACCTGACTATTCTAACTGGTATACATGGGAGGCAGCAGCGAAAAAGGCATCGGATAATACCTTTAACACATATACGGCATATTACTGGATAATCAGGTTTGAGAAGTATGATGGTACACAAAATCATACAATCTGGATGCTTGAGGATGGGACAATCATTATGGCAAAAGCACATATGAAGGATATTAGTGATATGAGTGAATATAAAGAGGCTTTGCAGGCAGATGATGAATCACAGGCAGAAAATGATTTGTCTGCTTACAAAGGATATTTTGACTACAGCGGGATAGATTTTTCAAAGCTTAAACTGATATCCGAGACAACAGCAGTGGAGCAAAAAAATAATGAAAGCTATGAGGTGCTGCAGTTTTTACAGGAAAATGAATATGTATATGCGATTCATGAGAAGTGATATAGACCCGGTTTGCATAAGTATGTGCAGACCGGGTTTTTATAATAAAAATGCAATGTATGATACAAAAAGTTTACAACTGACATATATACTCATTATAACAACATGGAAGATAACTATTCTGAATAGTCACCGGGAAAGAAAAAAAGGGAGGAGAGCTACATATGGATAAAAGGGGTAACATATCTTCACGAAATATGAGATTATTTGCAGCAATTATGACACTCATCGAGGCACTTGTCCTCACATCACTCACAGGCTGTGCCGGCAAAAAGGTGGATTATGGTGTGGACACGGAGGTAAAGGAGCAAAAGAACGCTTCTAAGGTATCTGATTTAAGGACTGACAAGCCATGGGTCGAAAATATAACTGTCCAGACAAAAAAAGGAGATGTAACCCTGGGAATCGATGCCAAAATACTGGTGCCAGATTGTGAAACCATGCATGTTGTTGGAGTGGAGGATGTGAAGCTCGATACAGAGTACAAGAAAAGGTTTTTAGATGCGTACTTTGGTGGTGGAGAGTATTATTATCATGATTTAGAGCATTATACAGTTGATGAATTGAATTCTTATATAGATTTAAAATCCCGTGAGCTGAATAAAATGAACAGCAGGGATGATATGGATGATAGTACAAAACAGGAGCTGGCACAGCAAATGGAGCAGGATTTATCAGGTTATCGGGATTTACTGACTGATGCGAAAATCTCGTATACAATTGCTTCTGATTTACAAAGCTGTGACGAGTATGCTGGCTATAAAGGAGATACATTTTGTGAGGTAACATTTGAAGAGCATTGGGTAAATGCTTATGTCTTTAAGCTCGATGGAAAATATTACGGACCACCTTCATTTAAGGAGGAAAATTATGATAATGTCTCGCAGACATTTCAGGAGGATAATCTGACAGACAGTGCCGGAGCTGATGGAAATGAATGTACAAGAAGTGCAGCAGAGTCAAAAAAACTTGTGCAGGACTTTATGGGAAAGCTTGGACTGTCAAATCAGGTTGAGCGTGGAGAGTGCGATTGTAACTGGCTGGGATTTAATAATGGGGATGAAAACTGGGAGAGCCGCAGGAACACATTGTGGGGATATGTGTATTCGTATGGAACAGGCATTGATGGACAGGTTTTTAAGGATAGCTTTGATTCATCAGAATGTGACTCTATGCTTCCCGAGGATACGAAAGACATTACATTGGGTGACAGTATTCAGCTAACTGTTACAGACAATGGAATAATTGATGTGGTTATAGAATATCCGGTGAGTGTGACAAGCATATCCGGCGGTGTGGAGCTGCTTTCTTTAAAGAATATAGAGCAGATAATTAAGGAGCAGCTAAAAAACAATGTCGACAAATATGAGCTTGAGATAAACACAAGCTTTAACAATATGCAGCTTACATATTTCAGGCTGAAAGATAAGAATGAAACTGCAAAATACAGTTATGTGCCTGTATGGTCATTTTCGCGGCTGGTTGATTCACAAAAGAAAAATGTGATACTTGTAAATGCAATAGATGGTACAATAATCAATTCCGAGGATGTATTTTAAAATTTATGGAGAACTATTATGGGAAAGAAGAAAAAAGCAATTATGACACTCATCGAGGCACTTGTCCTCATATCACTCGCAGGCTGTGCCGGCAAAAAGGTGGATTATGGCGTGGACACGGAGGTAAAATCCCAAAATGTGGTAAGCAGTGTAAAGGATTTTGACACCAATACAAGTTTTAATGATGAGCTCACAGTAAATGTGGGAGACACTGAGGAAAAGGTGAAAATCACAGCAGATGTCAGATTGCCGGAATGTGATACCATGTCAGTCACAGAGGTGGAGAGCATACCTTGTACCAAGGAGTTAAAGGAAAAGGTGATAAAGGCATATTTTGGTGATTCACAGGTCTATTATTACGACTATGCGCACATGACAAAAAAGGAGCTTGAGGAGATTATTGAGACTCTTGACAGGGACAACAACAGTCTGCTGGATGATGCCTCTGATGAGATTTTGAAATGGCAGGATGATATGAAGACTGAGTGCACAAAAGCACTTGAAACGGCAGCTGATGTGTGGACAGAGGCCACAGAATATGACTCCTGTGATGATTTTGTCGGAAAAATAGGTGATACCTGGTTTCACCTTCAGTTTTCAAGGCCAGATGATGACAACAGTGTGCTATCAGGCATCCAGAGCTATCCGCTTGACAGATGCGTGAAGAGAGTTTCAGATGGGGACCCTGATGAGCGGAGTACTATATTTGATGATGGCTATGTGAAGCAGTACTATGGACCAAAATCCCTGAAAGAGTATGATACGGTGAGGTATTTAAACGGTGACTTTATTGTTGGAGACATGCCGGTAAGCGATGACAACGAGGCAAATATTTCGGTTGATGAGGCAAAGAAGAAAGCAGGTGACTTCATGCAGGCAATAGGAATTGAGTCAATGATTAAAACAGGAGAAAGCGACTGTGAATGGGAGGGATATAACAAGACTGAGGATAATGTATATAAGGAGGGGGATGTGCATAGAGCCATATGGGGCTATGCGCTTGAATATTCGCTTGGCGCAGATGATGTAGTGTATTCAAAATCACTGAATATATTTGATTATTCAGCTTATATCAAATTTTGTCCTATGGACTGTCCTGGTTATGAGACAGGCAGTTTCAATGTAAATGAATATGGTGTCTATAGATTTGATATAGCAGAGCCGGTAAGCATTGTGAAAAAACAGCAGAAGGTGGAGCTCTTACCGGTGTCAAATATTTATAAGATTGCAAGAAATGAGCTTGAAAGCCACCCGGATAAATATATTGTGGAAGCGGATACACAATATCGTTATCTGACACTTGGCTATATCAGGGTAAAGGACAGCTCAGATTCACAGAGATTCAGCTATATCCCGGCATGGAGCCTTGAGCTGCTGCAAAGAGGAGAGGTCGAATCGTGTCCGGTATTTGTAAATGCAATAGACGGAACAGTGATTGAGCCGGAGCAGATATTCTGAATCAGAGAGAAGTGTGCATGGAGACTAAGGGAAATTATATAATAAAAAATGCAATACATGATACAAAAAGTTTACACATGGAGTTACATTTTTAGATAATAGATCGGGTTCATATTTTGATGGAAAAGATGTGAAAAATATATGATTAACAGAAAGAAAAAATATATAAGTCGTTTGACGCTTACCGCTGCAATTACCTCTATTTTATTTTCAGGATGTGGGGCGGCACAAAAGGAGCTTGCACAGACGGACAGAGCTTCCTACGAGAAAATATCATACCAGACAGTTACGGTACAGAGCGGTTCACTCACACCTCAGACTACCATCAGTCTGAGCGCGCAGGGCTATACCAGGTTTTCCTATGGTGCGACAAACACGGAGCTTACGCTCGAAAAGGTAAATGTGGCAGTGGGTGATCATGTGAAAAAGGGCGATATACTGGTGGCTTTTAAATCCGGGGAGATACAGAAAAAGATTGAGGACTACAGCGGGCAGATCAGTCAGAATAAGCTTCTGGCAGAGCACTACAGGGCTATTATGAAAATCGATGATACTCAGGATTATTCAAGCGATATTGCCCAGCTTGATAAGGATACAGAGGTTGCGCAGCTTTATCTTGATGAGGCAGAGGAAAAACTGTCGAGATATCAGATTACGGCATCCGAGGATGGCACGATCACAGCAATGAACAATTCACTTTTGGCGGGAGTTTTTGAACCGGGCAGCAATCTTATAACAGAAATCAGCGGAAACGGCAATTACGAGGCTGACAGACCGGAAGGTTATGACTTTAATGTAGGTGATGTATACACGGCAACAGCATCTGATATAGAGTTTGAACTTAAGGTAAAAGAGGTGGACGATAAAAAGGTTGTTTTTGAACCGGTATCGGACATGTCGGCAGTATCGGATGCACAGATATTTTCCATGGAAGTGACGCGCCCTGCTATAGAAAATGCTGTGTATGTGCAAAAGGACGCAGTACATGAGAAGGATGGCAGGTATTTTGTATACACACTGGATGAGAATGGATACAGACAGGCGGTATGGATAAGTGTCGCAGATCAGGTGGGAGACTACCGGATCATCACAGAAGGACTTAAAAGCGGGGATGAGGTGGTTTTGCAGTGAAGATCAGAAACCTTTTATCAATAAAAAAACTGGCAGTACTGGGGATATGTGTATCGTTTGTGGCAGGCGGCTGTGGAAAAATGACAGAAAGCAGCATACCAAAGCTTGAAGAACCTGTAGCGTTAAATGAAGCCTATAGACCTGTGGAATACGGTACGATCGGCTCTATGCAGGTGCTGATTGCTACTGCAGTTCCGAGGGATTACTGCAATTACTACAGTGCCAATGTAAATATTTCACAGATATATGTGGAGCCGGGAGATACAGTAAATGCGGGGGATGTGCTTGCAGTCTGTGATGTGGATGAGGCAAAAAAACAGTTGCAGGAATGTAAGGATGCGCTGGCGCATGAGAATGAGACATATGAGATATCCGCGCAGATCTCGGATACGCAGATCAAATTATGGGAGAGTCAGGCAGCAGAGCAGGAGAACAACACACTGATAGCCACAGAACAGGAAAATGAACGGTACGATAAGCAGCTTCACGAATACCGCGTGCAAAAGATCAATGAGCAGATGGCTTTATATCAGCAGATTGTTGATGATGGAACGCTTAAGGCAGCCCACAGCGGTCTTGTCACTTACACTAAGAAGCTGACAGGTGGAAGGTCTGCTGCGGCATACGAGAACATAGTCATTGTCTCCGATACGGATGACCTTGTGCTGGATATAAAAGATACAGCCATAAATGAGTACAAATACAGTGATTATGACAAGAAATATGTGATAGTCGATGGCGAAAAATATGATGTCACCGAGTCTCAATATACATCAGAGGTTTTGGTACTTTCGAAGATAAACAATCGCTATCCGGATGTGTGCGTGGAAAGCAGGGAAAAGCTGTTTCTTACGGCAGGACAGATGTATCCGGTATATTTCGAAAAGACAAAAGCAAATCAGGCACTTGTCGTGGGAAAAGATTCCATCTATAAGGATGGCGATACCAGATATGTCTATGTGAAAAATGATGAGGGCGGCCGCGAGAAACGCATCATAACAACAGGTGAGTATGATGAAAACTATACACAGGTCACAGAGGGCTTAAAAGAGGGGGAGCTGGTCTACTATAATTCTACAGATCAGGTTCCGACAAGGTACAGCAAATATACGGTAACAAGGTCTGACTTTGATATAGCAAACTACGGTGTGAGCTACAGCAGATCTGACGCAGGGACGATAACCGAAACCTGTGATTATGAAGGGCAGATCGTATCGGTCAATGTGAAGCAGGACGATACGGTAGAAAATGGGATGCTGCTTTACGTGGTGGATACCGGAGAGGGCAAAGCTGCCATAACAGAGGCAAAAAATGAGATCGACTCGGAGAATGAATCCTATGCGCACAAGATCGCAGATTACGATAAACAGGTAAAAGATTTATCTGAAGGTGGTAGCAGCGCAGAAGAAAATAACAAACAGGATGAAAAGCCGGATACAGCATATGAAGAGCAGCAGTTGAAATTGAACTTACAGCTGCTTGATCTGCAGAAAAAACTTGCCGGTGCAGACCACACCTATCAGCTTTCCCGGCTACAGTCAGCATATGACAGCATAAGCGCAGGAAATGACGGCAAAGGAAATATTTCAGTATATGCCAAAAATGACGGAAAAGTTTCAAAGGTGAGTGTCAAGGCAGGAGATAATGTGGAGGAAGGCTCAGATATCCTGCAGATAACCGGAAATTCCACGGACGTACTGCAGGTCCTGGTAAAGGATAGCAATAACTATAAAGTATATACGGACAATATAGCAGATGTGGGAGAGCGCGTATCACTTGAGCTGGACGGTACAACAATCTACGGAAACTGTATCGGTTTTGCCGGTTACGGCAGACAAGCTCAAAAGGGATATATAAATCAGGATGATAAAGGTGTGCATATTACCGGAAACACAGATTCGGGATATGGAAATGCAGCATTTTATATAAAACTTGACAATGGAATACCGGATGATCTGACCAGGGCATCTGCTGTAAAGTTTTCTTATGTTTCTTTTAAAAAGGTGGTAGTGGTGCCGACTTCGATCATACACAAGCAGGTCAATCCGATGGACAAGGATGATATATCATACTATGTGTGGAAAATTGATGGGGACAGCGTGGTAAAGCAGCCGGTAATATTGAGCGATTATACATCAGGCAGCAATACACTTGTGCTTTACGGTATTGATGAGGGCGATGAAATATGTTTGGCTTCGTAATTAATAAATTAAAAAACAGAAAATGGTTAAATTTGTGTCTGCTTATGGGAGTGGCTTTGTTTATAGCACTTTTTGTGTGCCACTCTATGTTTGAAAAGGGTGCGGGAAATCAGATACTCGACAGACTTTTTACGGATCATGCCACACAGCAGAATGAGTTTCCTGCACAGATGAGCCGCGAGGGAACATATGCGGTGGCAGATTATCCTGATTCGCAGTCAGTACTTGATAAGCTGTCAGGATACGAGCAGAAGTGGACTGAATATGTGGATATAAACAAGGTTTCCTCACAGCAGCTTATCACACTCCCAGGAGGACGCGCGGATACAGAGTTTGGAGGACCTAACAATTATTTTACAATAGGATATCTGCCGGGACTTTCGGAGTACGCGGATGTTGTAAAATCTCAGACTGACACAGCCACATTCGAATGCAGTATAAGCGAAAAGACAATGGATCACTACGGACTTGTAGCAGGTGAAAAAATCTATTTACATGTACCTGATGGCAGTGGGAAAAAGGAAATTTCTTTCGTAATATCACAGATCTGCCGTGAAAAAGATATAAACAATCCATATTGGGCCAAGACGCTTTCGGATATGGGCGATGTGATATTTGTTTCGCAGGATGTTTTTGACGAAATGATGCAGTATTACAGTGAGGACAATATCAGCTACAGTGATTTCCTCATGTTGGATTACAGGCAGATTAACACGGAAAATGCCTCACTTTATGACGGTTATATGGGGCAGTTTAAGGATGCTGACAAGCTCTACAATGACAACATCCGTGATACGCTGGAGCGATTTTTTACACAGCAGAAGACGATAAAGCTGATGCTTTGGGCGTTGGAGCTGCCGTGTCTTGTGCTTTTGATTTTATTTATAAGAATGATATCTGTACAGATACTTTCGCTCGAGCAAAATGACATACTTGTTTTAAGAAGCCGCGGTGCGACAAAATTACAGGTATTTATTTTGTACTTACAGCAGTCGGGAATAATAGCGTTTGCGGGCTGTGTACTCGGAATAGTACTCGGATATATAATGTGCCGGGCTGCCGCATCTACAGACGGATTTTTAAGATTTACGGCAAAGGATATAAGCACTTACAAATTTGTATGGCAGATGCTTGTCTATGCGGTGGCAGCGGCAGTTATCATGGTGCTGTTTATCACAGTTCCGGTGTGGAAAAAATCAAAGGATGCCATATCAGAGCGCAGCAGTAGGGGACGAATATCAAAGAAAAAGCCTCTTTGGGAGAAATGCTTTATAGACGTTATACTTTTGGCTCTGTCAGCATATCTGCTTTACAATTACAACAAGCAGAAGAGTACGCTTGCGATATCTGTTCTTGAAAACAGGAGCATAGATCCTGTCATGATACTGGACAATTCGCTTTTTATATTTGCAGCGGCACTTTTGTGCGTAAGACTTACCGGACTTATTATTCTGCTTGTGGACAGGCTCTTTAAAAAGCATTTTTCTCCGGCAATGTATGCATCATTTTTACAGCTAAAACGAACCAGATACAATCAGGGATTTCTGGCAGTATTTCTTATCATGACAGTGGCTGGCGGTATTTTTGACGCGAATATGGCGCGCACCATGAACAGCAATATGGAGCAGCGTATCGTCTACAATGTGGGCTGTGATGCGATATACAACGAGGATTTCAGACTCAGGATACAGTACAATAAAAATGGCTCTGTAAACTGGATGTATGACGAGCTTGATTTCGGTAAATACGAGTCGCTCAAAAATGAGGGCATCTGTGACGGTGTCACGCGTGTGCTTGAGGACGAGAGGGTAGACATTTCCGCAGGCAGTGGTTCGGTTTCTGATGCATATCTTATGGCGATAAACACAAAAGAATTCGGTGAGACTGCGAAATTGCAGAGTGACCAAAATGATGATATTAATGACTATCACTGGTTCAATTACCTGAATGAGCTGGCAAAAGAGCCGGACGGAGTCATCATTTCGTCAAATCTGGCAAAAGATCTGGGACTTAAAGTTGGTGACAGCTTAAATTACTCAAGGTATGTACCGGAGGCTGTCGATGATGATCAGATCTACGCATCCGAGAATGTAAAGGTATGTGCCATAGTAAAAGGTTTTCCGGGCTACGAGCGTTACACCTATGAGACAGATGCAGACAAAAATGTGACCGAGCAGGAGAAATACCTGATCGTTGCAAATTATGCTACGGTTGTGGAAAAGTTCGGCATGACACCGTACAGTGTGTGGATGAACCTGTCAAAAGGAAAAACGGTAGATGATATTGTGGGATATCTGGGCGGTGAGAACAGTGAAAATTCAGACAGTACAGCAGACAATTTAACAGACACTCAAAGTGAAAAAGTACAGAGTGAAATATACAGGAATATAACATCCGCGCAGCAGCTTATAGACGAGAATAAAAACTCAGCCACAGTGCAGATCACAAACGGTATGTTTACATTAAGTTTTATACTTTCACTGATAGTGTGCTCAGTAGGATTTTTGCTGTATTGGGTTATGACACTAAAACAGAGGGAGCTGCAGTTTGGTATATACCGCGCAATGGGCATGAGAATGAGAGAGGTAAAAGCAATGCTTTTAAACGAGCAGATATTTTTATCATTTCTGCCGCTTCTTGCGGGAGCAGGCATAGGTATAACTGCAACAGCGATGTTTGTAAGGCTCATATCGATCATATATCTGCCGCAGAAACACAATATCGGAGTAAATGTATATATTTATCCATCTGATATGCTGGAGCTTACAGGAGTACTTTTCGTGGCTGTAGCCGTATGCTATGTGGTTATCAGCAGACTGCTTAAGAGTATGAAGATAGCACAGGCACTAAGGCTTGGAGAAGATAGTTAGCATGTAAAAAATGAGGTCGTGACATATGGAAAATGCGATAATTGCTCAAAATATAAAAAGATATTTCAAGGCGGGAGATGGTACAACAGTCCACGCACTTGACGGAGTATCCATGGAGATAAAAAAAGGAACACTTGCCATCTTAAAAGGGCGTTCCGGCTCCGGAAAGACCACACTTCTTAATATCCTTAGTGCGCTTGATATGCCGACAGAGGGAAGTGTGCAGTTTCTGGATAAAAATCTCGAGCAGATGACCGAGAAAGACCGGGAAATGCTAAGGCGGTATGAGATGGGATTTGTATTCCAGTCTATAGCACTAATTCCCACGATGACGGCATATGAGAATGTGGAATTTGCCCTTAGACTTGCGAAAAATAAACGTCAGATACAAAAGAATTTGACTGATATGGATAATGACATTGGAGATGCAAAAACCGATGTGATAAATGAGAATACGCATGACAGAGTATCAGAGCTGCTCGAGCGTGTCGGACTCTCAAAGCGCATGAACCATATGCCGGAACAACTATCGGGAGGTGAGCAGCAGAGAGTTGCGATAGCGCGCGCTGTGGTTCATCGCCCGAAGGTGGTCTTTGCGGATGAGCCGACAGGAGCACTCGATACCGCTTCTGGATTTGAAGTCATGCGATTGTTCCGTGAGTTGATAGACGATGAGGACATCACTATAGTCATGACCACGCATGATCCGAACCTGATGGAGCTGGGAGATGAAGTGTTTGAGCTTAGTGACGGAATAGTAATTTAAATTAAAAAGGGGAAAAGTAGATGATAAATTGCGATGGACTGGTAAAAATATATGAGACAGACGATAAAAAGGTGATGGCACTGGAGGGACTTGACCTGACGGTGGAAACAGGGGAGATGCTTGCGGTAATAGGAAAATCCGGCAGTGGAAAATCCACCCTTTTAAATATGATAGGAGGACTGGAAACACCCACGGCGGGAGTGCTCACTATTGACGGAAAAGATATTTCCACATATTCAGAAGCTGAAATGGTGAGATACCGCAGGGACAAGGTGGGCTTTGTGTGGCAGAAAAGTGCTAAAAATCTGTTCCCATACCTGACTGTGCTGCAGAATGTCGAGGCAGTGATGATGTTTGAAAATGCAGGTAATACCGATAATTTAAAACACGGAGAAATTATAAAAAAACGCAAGGATAATAATAAAAGCTATGCCCTTAAACTGTTAAATGCAGTGGGATTACAGGAGCATAAGGATAAGCTTCCGGCTCAGCTATCGGGAGGAGAGCAGCAACGCGCAGCGATAGCGGTGGCACTGGCAAATAAGCCGGACATACTGCTTGCGGATGAACCGACCGGAGCTGTTGATACAAGGACTGCTGATACAATCTATGAGCTGTTTCATAAGCTGAACAAAGAGCTTGGTATAACCATCATCATAGTCACACACGATATGGCACTTGCAGGCCGTGTAGACCGCACAGTGCTTATATCTGACGGAAAGGTAAGTACGGAGAAATTGAAGAAACACCCTGCAATGGAATATATGGTATTGGATAAGGCACACAGGATAAAACTCACTGATGAGATGCTTGAGGCAGCGGGGATAGAGTCTAATAAGGTCAGGGTTGATGTGCAGGATGGAAAGCTTGTGATATCGCGGATTTAAGACATATTAATCAGCAACCATAGTCTTGAGATCCTTCTTAAAGTCTGTAATTCTATACTTTATAAAATTGATTATGCCATCCTGATTAAGCTTATCCATAAATGCGTGAAATATCATTTATGTGCGAATTTATGTCATTTATGCAGATTTGATTGCAAATGAATTATAGATTGTATATTATTTATTATAGAGTAAGTTTAGAAAAGGAATACAGGATGATGTACAGAATTGGAATATGTGATGATGAAGAAGCATGTAGAATAAAAATATCGGAAAGTATAAGAACTATAGCTTTAAAAAATGATATAGAAGTTAAAATTATCCAGTATGAGTCAGGAATTCAGGTTATGGATTGTGAGAAACCTGATATATTGATACTAGACATGGAGATGGAACACATAGATGGTCTGAAAGTCCGTGATTTGTTGGAACAGACGGACAATGAGGTACTGATTATTTTCTGTACTAGCCATGATGAAATAATGAGTAAAGCATATGGGCAAAATGTTACAGATTTTATTAAGAAGCCTGTGAAGGATGAGGAAATGGAAAAGAAATTGCTTCATGCGATAAATATTATTAATAGAAGAGTAAAATGGATTTTTCTAAATACTATAAGTGGACTGACAAAGTTTAAAATTTCAGATATAGTGTATGGTATTGCACAGGGAAGGTACTTAAAGATATACATGTTAGATGGGAGCGAATATTTTATTACAGATAAAGGTGTATCACAGCTTTATGAAATGTTGAAGGATATGAATTTTGCCAGAATAAGCAGGAGTGTTATAATTAATTTTGAAAATGTTAATACAATTGGAGATGAGATAATTATGACAGATGGGGTGAAGCTAAAGAGTAGTAGAAGAATGAAAAAACAAATACAAGAAGATTTTTTTAATTATATGTGTAAAGTGGCAAGGGTTGAAAGAGCAGATAGATGATTTTAGAATTAATATTATTTGAATGGCTGATATGTAAGCTGGAGATTGGTGATATCAAGTTAAAAAAATATTTTGCGTTTATGCTCATAATGTTAATGCAGTTAGGTGAAATTATTGTTATCTTTATTCGACCGACACAAAGCATATGGTATACCATATTAGCGCTTCCGAGTGCTTTAATTGCTACAGGGATACTATTCAAAGAAACGATGTGGCGTAAATTAGCAGTGTTTTTGTTTGCATATGGATATATCGATGTAATAGAATATCCGATTAAAATTATAGTTGGCAGCAATAATGAGTTAGTGGTATACATAATTACTATTATTATAATTTGTCTTATTGGCAAAATAATAAATCAATTCAAAAAAGTGTCGTCCATGATAGCGCGTATTGATCCTATATATTTTATGGCTTCGTCCATGATAGAAATAATCAATATGGGAATAATTGTAATGACCGATGATATAATTTTACCTGGTCAGGATAGACTTAAAATTGTAATAAATGTATTAACAATGATTTCATTTGTTATGTTAGGAATATTTGGAATTGTTTTTATGTTTTTGGGTGCATATAAGAAGCAACTTGAGATAGATAATAAGATAAAACAAAACTATCTGATTATTCAAAAAGAACATTATAGTCAATTGTATTCTCATATGCGAGAAATACGGAAAATAAAACATGATATGAATGCTCATATAAATATATTGTATAATCTGTTAGATACAGAACAATATGATGAAGCTGTTAAGTATATATATGACATCAAAATGCATTATGATATAGGTAAAAAATTGGAATCATATTATGATAACGGAATAATTGATGCAATTATCTATTACTTTAATCAAAAAAATCCATTAATTAAGTTTATTTGTATGGGAAATTTTAGTGGCAGGAATGAAATTTCTGATTTAACAATTTGTACAATACTTTCAAATTGTATTTCAAATGCAGTTGAAGCATGTAGTAGATTACAGAAAAAAAAGAAAGAAATTATGATTAATATATCAAATGTGAAAAATTATATGGTCATTATGATAGAGAACCCTATTGAATGGGAAGTTGATATATCTAAGTTGGGGAGATATACATCAAAGGATGATAGATTATCACATGGATATGGGGTAAGTAATATAATAGATGAAGTCAGGCTGTGTGAAGGAAATTATAACTTTTGCGCAGATGATGGAAAGTTTAGTGTAAGTATTGCAATAAAAAAATAAATACCATTCGTTACAAAAAAAGTACCGCTCATTCTTAAGGTGTTGAAAACAAGTTAGAATAAGTGGTACTGTTTTTATATAAACGAAAGAGAGGTACTAAAGAATGAATAATACATCAATGAACAGTGACGTATGGCTTATAATAAAAAAACTATTAGGATTATAGTTATTGAAATCTGGTTGATAAGGGAATAAAGAATGAGATACACTTTCATAAAACAACATGATGCAACAGACTGTGCAGCAGCTTGCATGGGTATGGTCTGTCTGCACTATAAAAAAGAGACAACAATAACAAAATTACGTGACATGATGGGAACAGACCTGAAAGGAACAAACCTTATAGGATTGTCAAAGTGTGCAGAAGAACTTGGATTTAACTGTCAGGCTGTAAAAGTAGATAAAGAGGGTTTTGTTAGCAGATATACATTACCGGCTATAGCAAATATCGTGACAAAGGAAGGCTTATCGCATTTTGTGGTAATATTCAGGATCACAAAAAAGTATGTGATAATAGGTGATCCGGCTAAGGATCTTGAGAGACTGACTATAGACGAGTTTTATAAGAAATTTACAGGAGCCATGCTTCTGCTGAAACCAAATAGTGAGTTTGAGCGTGAAAAGATAAAGGGAACGAAGTTATTTGACAGATATATAAAGCTGCTGCTTCCACAGAAGAAGCTGTTTATATATGCGCTTGTAGCCTCACTTCTGGTTACACTTCTGGGGATTTTATCATCACTTTTTAACAATATAATATATGATGAAATACTTCCGTATCAGCAAAAAGATGTATTAAAGATGATGCTTGCGGTATTTCTTGGAATATCACTGACATCTACATTTATAAGTTTTGCGAGACAGTGGATTCTCATGCATCTGTCCATCAAAATTGATATACCACTTATGCTTGGTTATTTTGAACATATATACAAATTACCGATGAAATTTTTTGCGAGCCGTAAGACCGGTGATATTACAACCAGGTTTTCGGATGCATTTACCATAAAAGACATATTTACCAGTATAGCATTATCACTGATCATGGACATATCAATGGCTTTGATAACCGGAGTAATACTTTTTCAGATGAATCCAAAGCTTTTTGCAGTGATCATAATGATGACACTCATAAGTATTGTGCTCGTATTTATATTTAAACAGCCATATAAGAAGATAAACGAAGAACAGATGCAGCAGTCATCCATACTCAACTCGGAAATAATAGAAGGGCTTCGCGCAGTTGAGACAATAAAGGGAAATGCTAATGAGGATATAGAGCTCGAAAGCATAGAGCGGGAATACATAAAATCTCTTAGAATAAGTTATAAAGAGGGCATGCTTTCAAACGTGCAGTCAACAATATCGAGTGTTATATCGGGAGTTGGGAATCTGGTGCTTCTGTATGTAGGAATAATGCAGGTCATAAATAACAACATGACGCTTGGAAGCTTCATGGCATTTAACACACTTGCAGGATACTTTATGGATCCTATAGGCAATCTGGTAAGCCTTCAGTTATCCATTCAGGAAGCAAATATTTCAATGAAAAGGCTTTCTGAAATCATGGATTATGAGAGAGAACAGAAAAGCGAGAGACAGTATCAGGAGATATCAAGCATTGATGGAGATATTAAGCTTGATCATGTCACTTTCAGATACGGAAACAGAAAACCGGCTTTGGATGATGTGAGCTTTATTATAGAAAAAGGACAGAAAGTGGCACTTGTGGGGGCAAGCGGAAGCGGAAAATCTACAATAGCCAAGCTACTGCTCAAATATTATGAGCCGGAGGCGGGGAATATAACTATAGATGGGATGGAGATATCAGAATATAAGAATGACGATATACGTCATGCGATATCATATGTGCCACAGAATATAGAGCTTTTTTCAAAAAGTATTTATGACAATATAAGAGTTACGAGACAGAGTGCAACGCTTGACGAGGTAAAAGAGGCTGCCAAAGCCGCTGATGCCCATGAATTCATAAAGAGATTGCCGATGCAGTATTATACTTATCTTGAGGAAGCAGGAAATGGTCTGAGTGGAGGCGAGAAACAGCGAATTGCACTTGCAAGAGCATTTCTAAAGGAAAATCAGTTTTATATCATGGATGAATCCACAAGTAATCTGGATTTTGCAACGGAAAATATAATCTTCGATATGATATACAATAAATTCAGAAAAAAGACCATGCTCATTATTGCGCACAGGCTTGCAACAGTAAAAAACTGTGACAAGATAATAGTAATGGATAAAGGGAAAATTGTAGAACAGGGAACACATCAGCAGTTGCTTGAGAGGAAAGGACTGTATTACAGATTGTGGGAAATGCAGCAGGGGAATTTTGTTATCAAAGAAGATTCAGATAAGGATGAACAGTTTGCTGAGAATTTTGAGAATGATGATGAGGGTGTAATGAGCTACACCTAGATGATTAATTTTTGTATGTAAAAGCTTTACATAGAGTCAGGACTGTCTGCAGACGGGAATGGCAAAAATAAAACAAAGAAAAAAGGAGGTACACATACATGGATATGTGTTACGATGGAGCACTGGTGCTCCCTAGCAGTTATGCTGTTATGAATGAAGAGGAGATGACTTATATGGAAGGGGGAATTAGAGTATCTAAATACTCTTCGGGAAAATTGTTTGATACATATAGGGTACACTTTACAGCAGCAGAATGTTCTAAAATAGCACTTGCTTATGGAGTTATATCTGGTGTAGCGTCAATTATAGGAGCTTTGACAGGTCCAATAGGAGCAATAGCTGGAGGAGTTACAGCAGGAGCTTGTGGAATTGCAGCAGCCGTTTGGAGCTATGCGGCATCGAAAGGTGGATTAAACACATATATTCCGATATTAAAATCTGGAAAATTATATAATGGGAAGAAAGTAAGATATATATATTGCTAGGAACAAAAACTTACCTACTATTATAGTAGGTAAGTTATAGAATATTTTATTATAAAGGGAGAAATTATCAGATGAAGAATAAAATAATAATATATGTGATAGTACAATTTTTACTAATTTTATGTTCAATATTTGTTATTCCAAATGCTGAGGGTGTATTGAGTATATTCACAGTGCTGATTGTAATTGTTGGAAATGTTTTAAATTTAATTTTTTTATTAAAAGCAAATAAAAAAAACAATTATTAAAAGTTAGGATAAAAATATATGAACACAATAACTCTTTCAGAACACAAAATTTTAAAACTTCAAAATGTATTATCTGTGCAGGTGGATTTAGAATCTGAATCGGATGAACTTTTTGACATTGAAATCAATAAATTGAATACTTATATACAAACTCATGGAGCAAAACAGATTGGGCCATTAATTCAGGCTACGAGTTTTGAAATTAAAGATGACGGAGCTGTAGATATTAAAATGCAGTTTATGCTTCAGACAGACAACTTCATCCACAACGTAGAACCACCTTACAAGATGGATTCCATTTTACGTGTAAAGAACTGTCTCTATGCACGTTATATCGGACCGGAGGATAAGCTGAAATTTGCCTATGACAAGCTTGGAGTTTATGCATTTGAGAATGATATTGAGCTGGATGGCTGCAATTATACTATCTATGTGGACAGGAATGAAGAGGATGAAACCATGGTTGCGGATGTATTCATGCCTGTAAAGGAATAAAAGAAATATGAGCAAAAGAGTAAAGAGTTTAGATGAAATAAGGGAATCGAGAATACTGTTTGATAAGAATCCACCGGCATTCGGCTATATACTTATAACAGTTGTAGCCGTTTTCCTTATTGTGGCAGTAGTATGGAGTATAAAAACACCAAAGGTGTATACCATACAGG
>OGJH01001235.1_pt1 | contig 23344 bp, 18 predicted proteins | sample 1572021 | NCBI WGS metagenome assembly OGJH01 (sample SAMEA2582098, study PRJEB24529) | metagenome | biome: Human gut stool | place: China | collected 2011
GATCTCTACGATCAAGGCCACCAGCGACCGTGTTCAGATAGAGTGGAAAATCTGATACTTCCACTCTATCGACCCTCATTTCTATTTTATCTCGTTTGTACCCCTTGTACACCGATGTTTCCATATCTTCAAAAACAACTTCGACAACAATTGACCAATTGATGCCATCGTAGACATGAACAAATCTATGCCTTAATCCTGCAACCATATTCCAAGGCTGGTTCGGATATCTGCTGGCACACACATACTCTAAAGGCCACTTCATAGCGTAGCCGATGTGCCCACTTTCAGAAGAATGTGAATTTACGCAAAATCCATGAGGTAGATTACGCAGAAAAAGACTGCAACAATTGTTGCAGTCTTTTTGGTTAGACATTGGGATCTGCCGTTTGGCCTATGCCTTTTCCTCAGATTACCTCCAATTCAAGCGTTTTGGCCGGCAGGCCTTTTGCTTTCACCGTGACCGTAATCTTTCCGGGGGCATCGCCGCCGCGGACCACGGCCAATGCCTTGCCGTAGTAGGTCGTGTGGGTATCGGAGAAAAAGTTTTCCCCCATGTTAGGACGTGCAGAACCAAGGGCCAGCAGCGTCCCGGCACCGTCAACCTCCACCGTGACCGCAGTATCCTCAGAAGATTTGGTGATGCCATCCGCCCCCGTCAGGTCAATGCTGATGTAGGCCAAATCCTGCGTTTTTGCCTGCAAGGTGCTCCGGTCGGCCACCACACGCAGTTCGGCAGGTCCTGCAGCTGTCTTCATGGAAGTCCGGCTCTGTTCTTTTCCCTCGCCATCGTAGCTGATTGCGGTGATGGTACCGGGCTCATAGACAACGCGTTTAAAGACAGCCTTGTATTCCTTCGTCTTTTTTCTGCCATAGGAATGCCCGTTGACAATGAGTTCCGCCGTTTCGCCGTCAGAGTAGACCGTGACCTTGGTTTTTTTGCCTTCACAGCCGGCCCAGGACCAGCTTGCCACTGCGTCTGTGTCACGCCACATGGATTCGGAGCCGGTTTCCCCTGCGTGGGTGTACGGTTCTACGCCGATGCCGGGGGTATGGTCCAGCCCCCAGACCAGCCGGTTCCACTGTACCTCGGGGCGAATCTTTCCGCAAATGTCGATCACGCCGCAGCCGGCGGAGATGATGGGCGCGTCCTGACCGGGATTTTTGAAACTTTTGTAACGGACGGTACCGATGCCCGCCTCTCCCAGATAATCCCAGCCCGTCCACATAAAGTCGCCGATGACATAGGGGAGTTTTTTCACCAGTTGCCAGTTATGATACAGGTTCTTGGGCAGGGTCTCGGACCCGACAATGACGCGGTCGGGATGGAGCGTACCGTCCTTCTCGTATCGGGACGCGGCGTAGTTGTAACCGCCAATATCCAGATAAGAGAAACTCACCTTTGTGGCATCGTCCGCGGCAGGTTTGGCGGCCATTTTTTCAATCATACCCCCGGCCAGGTTCATCAGCATGTTGAAGAAGGCGCTGGTGGGAACGTTGTCCATCGTCTGACTGCCGTTTTTATTCTCTTCTCCATCCTTTTTGTTGCCGTATATGCCGCCGCCCTTGGCCGACATGCTGCACAGCATCAGGTTGACCCCCATCGTCACTGCTTTGTCCGGGTCCAGCTTTCGTGCCAGGACTGCTAATTTTTTACAGTACTCCTGTCCCTCGGGCATAGCCAGTTCGGAGATTTCATTTCCGATAGAGTTCATGACCACACTGGGATGATTGTAGTTTTTGATGACCATAGCTGTGAGATCCTGCTGCCACCATGCGCGGAAATCCTGATCCGCATAGTCGTAGGGGTTTTTATGTACCAGCCAGTTGTCGCAGAATTCATCCATGACATAAAGACCCAGCCGGTCACAGGCATCCAACAGCGCCTTGGAGGCAGGGTTGTGGGCGGAACGTATCGCGTTGAAACCAGCCTCCTTGAGCAGACGGACACGGCGGAACTCGGCATCCTCAAAAGAGCATGCGCCCAGAATACCATTGTCGTGGTGGACGCAGGCGCCACGGAACAGCGTTTTCTTGCCGTTTACAAAAAATCCTCTGGTGCTCCAGCTAAGGGTACGGAATCCAAACCAGGCGTCCGCCTCATCCACCATCTCACCATTTTTCAGCAGTTCCGTTCTGCATCGGTACAGTTCGGGATGTTCCGCGTCCCAAAGCCGCGGCTGGGAAACGGGAATGTCCGCCGACGCAGTGCCTTCCTTGACCGCAGCTTCGGCCTGCGCTACCACCTTTTCACCATCCAGAATAGAGACTCTGACCGTATCACCACCGGTGACCGAAACCTTCACATGGGCCGCATCGTTTCCGGAGGTGGAGACGAGCAGTCCATCCGGGCGGATATGACTCTTATCCCCCAGGAAGAGGTTTACGTTGCGATAAATTCCGCTGCCGGAATACCAACGGGAATTGGGTACCGACGAGTTGTCCGCGATCACTTTGATTTCATTTTCTTCGCCATACTTCAGTTGCGGGTCCAGCACCACAAAGAAGTTGGTATACCCGTACCGCTGTTCAGCCACAAGCGCATCGTTCACGAACACCTGCGCGTTTTGATAAACTGCCTCAAATTCCAGCACAGCGGACTGTGTCCGCCATGTTTCAGGCACAAGAAACCGTTTGACGTAGACATAGGCCCCGCCGGGAAAGTATCCGCACGCTCCCGCTGTTGCCGCATCCTTCGAGCGTTTCTCGTACAGCATGGCATCGTGGGGAAGCGTGACCGGCTGCATAGACGGTTCCTTTCCCACGGCGCCAAATAGCCAACCCCGGTTAAAATCTTTCTTTTTCACTTTCCTGCTCTCCTTAAATATGCGCGAACGCTTCGCTGTTTGTGCAATACACGATATCGCTTCGGCCTGCGATCGATTCAAAAAGCCGCTCCAAAGCATACCAACTGGCGTTTCCCTTTTCGTAGTCCATTTCATAACTGTGTGCCCACAGGAACAACAGCAGATCCTTTTCTCCGGGTTCCTCACATTTGAAGCGCTCCACCAGCTTCACGGCATTTTTCAGAATCAGCGAGGAGGAAGGCCGAAAGTTCATCGGATCATCCGGGAACGCAAAGCCGCCGGAGGGAAAGACCACTCTGGCATATTGATACCCCTGCGCCTTCAGATACGCCTGAGCAGCCGGCGAGGTTGAACCCTGCGCATAGGCGTGCCCCACGACCGTGGTGCCGAAGATTTTTTCCAGCGCGGCCTTGTCCGCATCCACCGATGCGCGCATTTCATCCTCGCTGACAGCCCCCAGCGGTTCATGCCGGAAGCCATGGGTGGCAATCTCCATTCCCTCATAGACCTGACACACCTCGTCCTGTGGGATTCGGTTGTGCTGCACATAGGAAAATGGCCACTTGTGCTTTACGCCTTCGGGGCAATCCTGAAAAGAGAAGGTTCCAAGCCCTTTCACCTCGCCGCGCGTGCCAAGCAGGCCGGCATTGAGGTTGAAGGTCCCTTTGAGCCCGTATTGCCTCATGAGTTGGATCACCCGTTTGTCCTGTTCCAGTCCATCATCAAAGCTGAGCGTGAAATACTTTTTCCCCATGCCTACGCCTCCCCTGTCAGCTTTTGCAAATCATACGCCTGCGCCAGCAGCATTCCTCCGGCCTGATTCGGGTGCAGGTGGTCCCCCTGATGATAACGCTCGTCGGTGAACGAAGGATTCTTCGGATCGCGCAGCAGTGCATCCGCATCAACCATATAATCGAACTGTGCGCTATCTCTGATCCATTCATTGATGCGGACTCTCAGCGCCTCCATCTCCGGGGTATACCCTTTTTTCACAAAACCGGTGCGGGGCGGAAGAGTCTGGGCAATCACCCGGACACCGGCCTTATGAAGCCGATCCACAATATCGGTTACGGCCGAACAATATTGTTCCAGCGAGATGACCGCCCCTGTCTTTTGGGAATAGTAGGCTACATCATTGACCCCCAACGCCAAAATCACGCCGCAGAGTTCTGAAAAACGGAGTACATCACGCTCAAAGCGAGACACCCCTTTTTCCCCGTAGGAAGCTCCCATCAGGCCCGGGACATCATAAAGCAGACAATTCCCGCTGATTCCGGCGTTCATCAGTGCGTAGTCACCGCCATACGCATCGAACAGACGCCTTTGCAACGGTTTTACCCAGCGGTTCATAGCCGTTATACTGTCCCCGAACGCCACGATGATTTTGGAAGGCTGACCGGTAAACACCTCGATCTGATCCATCCCGGGAATCGCCTCATAAAGGCCGTACTGTTCCATATACTTTTCCCGCCGGGGTGGGGGCAGTTCGCTGTCCGTCGTATGATTTCCCGGGTAGCTTACCGCATTTTCCTCAATCATATTGCTGTCCATGACCTTGGATGCATAGTAGAGTCTGATTTCCAGCTCTTCCCCCATCGTCACCGGGAGCGTCAACTCATCCGAATAGCAGCTTTCCCCCGCGGGGACCGTGAAAACACAGCTGCCGTCCCGCGTGACGGTATGCATCTCTCCCTGTGCCCACACGGTCAGTCCCCCAATGGTGTAGGGTTTCTTTCCATAGTGGTTGGAGAAGCGAACCCGAAGTTTCTCGCCCGAAACATGGGATATCACAGAATACACCACTGTTTTTTTCTTGCCTGCCAAAAAGCCCATCGCGAAGGCAGGGGCCGCAGCTTGATGCCAGATTGGTGTCCAGTCCATTGTTATCCTCCTTTATGCCAACGTAATACTCAAGATGTCAAGCGTTCCCTTTCCCTTATACCGGAAATACAGCGGGCAGGAATCAAGGGGGCGCCCACTCTCCAACGCCAGACGTCTGGCGTCGAATTTTGCTCCGGCGGTTGTCCAGTCGGCTGTCCCGGCAATGGGAATGGATGCTATGACAGGATCTTTTTCCCCAGATAAGAGTTCCAGCCCGCCGCCTGCGCCGCGAGGAGATCAACGCCGCCAGTCCGCTTGGGCTTTGCCAGTTTGCCAGCTTTGAGGTTGCACGCTACAGCGACACCGTAGAGCCGGAGCTGGGCATCTCACCGCGCGAGTATATGGGCAAGCTGCTGAATTACTGCCAGACCTACGCCGCACGGTTCAGCCAGAACAGCCCGAACCTGCTTTTCATGGGCCACACAGGGCTTGGCAAAACACATCTGGCATTGGCCATTGCCGATGCTGTGCTGGAGGGCGGCCACGATGTACTGTACACCAGCGCCGCTGCACTGGCAGCCCAGCTGGGCCGGGAGCATTTCGACTATTCCACCAAGGATGAATGGCTGGCCGCCTGCCAGGAGGCCGACCTGTTGATCCTTGATGATCTGGGCACAGAGTACATCACGCCGCTGACCATCAGTGTACTGTATGAGCTGATCAACACCCGTATGCTGACCCACCGCCCCACGATCTACACGACCAACATCACGGATCAGACCGTTTTTATGGCCCGTTACACCGAAAAGGTCGCCAGCCGTATGCTGGGCGGCTGCAAGATGTTCAAATTCTTCGGTGCTGACCAGCGATTGAAATAAACAAAAAGGATGCGGACCGCTGCGGTTCGCATCCCTTTTTATTTATTGCAGTATCGTCAAAATCTTGCATAGAGAAAGCTGCCGCCGCCGAGAAAGCGCCCCATAAAGAGAAATGCAAAAACAGCTGCCTCATAAACCGCCCAGCGGGCCGGGACGGGCAATGCGGCGATTTTTTCCCGCAGTGAGATACCGCGCTCATGCAGCACATCCACCACCAACAGGCAGGCAATGCCCGCGTAGAGAGTCAGCTGCTCCTGCATGCTGGTCAGGCCCAGCTCCCAATAGTTGCTGAATACGGCATGCCCGCCGTTGCAGAGTATGCCGCGGAAGATCTGTGCAGCATTGCCCAGACTGCTGGCACGGAAGATGACGAACGCCCCCACCAGTACACCGAAGGCCCCTGCCATGCGCAAGGCATGCCGGATACGCCCGCCGCGCCGGGGCGGGAGGTGATTTTCCGCCGCCTGACACAGGCCGTGCAGCCCACCCCAGACAAGGTAGGTCCACCCTGCACCATGCCACAGGCCGCTGACTAAAAAGGTAAGCAGCAGGTTGCGGTCCTTTTGTGCTTTGGTGCAGCGGCTGCCGCCCAGTGGGATATAGACATAATCCCGCAGCCAGCGGGAGAGGCTGATATGCCACCGCGCCCAGATATCCTTGACCGAATCCGCAAAGAAGGGCTGGCGGAAGTTTTCGGGCAGTGTCAATCCCAGCACCTCACCGACGCCGAGAACGATGTCCGTATAGCCGGAAAAATCCGCATAGAGCTGCACGGTAAACAGCACAGATCCCAGCAGCAGCTGGGTGCGGTCATAGGCGGCGGGGTTCGCAAACACTGCATCCACCACAACCGCGGCACGGTCAGCCACTGCCAGCTTTTTGAAGTACCCCCATGCGCTGCGCTGCACACCGCGCCAGACGCGGGCGCTGTCCCATCGTGCAGGGCGATCCATCTGGGGCATCAGCTCATCATAGCGGTTGAAGGGACCCTGCGTGATGGAGAGAAAAAACGAGGCATAGCACAGCAGCCGCGTATACCTTTCCTCCGGCAGAAGCTTGCCGCGGCGCACATCGCAGAGATAGCTTATAAGCTGCAGCGTAAAATAGCCGATGCCCAGCGCGTTGGCCAGCTTGCCCTGCCACCCGAAGGCCGCAGGCAGATATTTGAGCAGCAGCAGCGGAAAAAGCGCAGCCGCCAGCCCTGCATAAAAAGTACCCTTCGAGGCCGTTCTGCGCCCGCACCACCAGACCAGAAAAGTGCAGGCCAGCAGTACCGGCAATGCCTGCCAGCACAGCACAGCATAAAAGACGAGGTTTGCCCCCAGCATCAGCTGCCAGCGGCGCGGCGGCGGGCAGGCATACCAAAGCCCCGCCAACAGCGCTGCAAACAGCACAAAGCCGGGTGATGTCACAGCGATCATGGCGGGGCCTCCTTCGTATCAGTGTACATCCTTCATCAGGATGGATTCATCCGGCGTCAGCGTCAGCTTATCCTCGACCGTATCATAAAACAGGTCGGCGACATTCTCCCCTGCCGCATCGCGGCGGATGGTATCACAGAGAACAGCGGTAAATTTATCCGCACCTGCACCGTTCAGGTGGTGCGCATCGGAATAATCGCCCACCGTAAGATGCAGCGTATCCCAGTCGCGCCAGAGAGAGAAATCCCAGTAGACAAGTCCGTCCCGCACCGCGCAGAAGGTGTTGAGAGCATCCACATAGGACTGATAATTGTCGGTATTATACAGATAAGCACTGGGCAGCGGCGCTGTAAAGAGGACGAGCCGTATGCCGTTTCCCTCGCAGAAATCCGCGATTTTGTTCAGATACTCCCAGCCGAAGTCAGACAGCGGCGCATCGGCGTCCAGATCCAGCAGCGTGCCGAAGCCGTCCTTCGGCACACCCTGTGTATAGACAAAGCCGCGGCCGCGGTAGGCCTCCCCGCTGTCGGGATAGCTGACATAGGCATAGCTGCCCGGGTCGTAGCCGTCCGTCAGCTTGGCCCGCCACAGGGCGGGCATCGCCCTTGGCGAGGCAATGCCGTGCCGCGCCGGCAGCAGCAGGTCGGCAAAGCCCGCAAGGCCGCCCATCTCCCACAGGTATTCATACCGGTTGGGGGAGACAGCACTCATGTGGTCTGTTAGCAGGTAGCAGGCCATCGGCACATTGGCGGACCGGCTCTCGTTATAGCCGGTGTAGAACATCTCAAGGTAGACTGTTTTAAGGTCGTTTTCGGCAGCAGCCTCGCGCAGCATGTAGTAGGAGCCATCAGGCAGCTGCTGGGATGACCCGGCGTTGAAGCTGTGGGTGCCGAGTGCTGCGTCCACGGCGGCCGGATCTACGCTGCGATAGCAGTGAGACGAGCCGAGGAACAGGGTGTCGATATTGCCCGCGTCCGCATACAGCTCCTGCAGCATGACCCGGGAGTAGGAATGTACATCGTCCACCAGCAGAAAATCCGCAGCCGCCAGCAGTGCCGCCGTCAGCAGCACAAACAGCGCGGCAGCCGCCGCTTTTTGCAGGATGGTTCGTTTCATAGCATCTTCCCTGTCGTATCAGCGTTCGATCTTCATGTGGGGGTGCTTCGGCTCATAGCCGGAGACCTCCAATCTCCACTCGGTGTTGCCCTCGGCATCCTCTGCCGTTTTGGCAAAGCCGAACTGTGCGTAAAAGTCACGCACCATAGCATTTTTGGCTGTGGGGTAATAGTGGCCCACAACGGTTTTCACACCGGCGGCGGCAGCCTGCGCCATGAGGGTGTCCATCATGGCATCCTCCATACCGCGCTTGAGCACACGGCAGCTCATGAGCCAGAGCGTCAGGTCGAGCAGATCACCCTGACGCCTGCCCGCCACCACCGTGACAATGCCGTTGTCGCCGAATTTATCCACCAGCTTGCCGCACAGGCAGAGCGCATCGGCATCCGCCGCCATTGCGCGGATGTCATCCTCGCTGCAGCGCAGCGTTGTGAGGTTGAACTGGTTGGATTTATTGGTCAGCTGGGCGATGCGCTGGATGTAAAGCGGCTCAAAGCCGTGGATCGTGGCCGTCATCTCCAGACTGTCCAGATATTGGCCGTAATCGGTAAAGGCCGCCTGTGCTTTGGCACGCTCGGCATTCTGGTGGTAAAGCTCAGTTTTTTTCAGATCTTCTTGGGAGAGAGCCGTGACCTCAAAATAACCGCCGTGGTCCAGCGTCTTGATATAGTTCTCGGCACCGTCGAGCGCGGGCACCGCCGCGCCCGGCACCTGCGCAGCCACGATGGCGCGCTCAGCCGGGTTGTCATCGGCAAAGACAAAGCTGTCCGCGCCAAGGCTCAGCTCTGCGGCGATTGCCTTCAGATTGAGATCCTTCGGCTCCCAGTTGGCCTTGATAGCGACAAAATCATCGGGACGCAGGACGCCGTCCGGGTGGTTGAGGCCTGCGATCGCGTTGGCCTCCTCGTTTTTGGAATCGACCGCCAGAATCACGCCGATGGATTTCAGCGCCTTGCAGTAGCTTTGGAACTCGGCAAAGACCTGCCCCTCCGGCACCTCGGGGCCGATGGCAAGGCCATCCACACCATCGTCCCCCACGATGCCGCCCCAGAGCGTATTGTCCAGATCGAGGACAAGCGCCTTTTTGTTGCGGCCGTACAAAGACTTGATGATATTGGCCACGCTGTTGGCCAGTGACGGGATTGCATCCAGACACATGGCATATTTGTACATATGCCAGAAGAAGGCATCGCCCCAGGCGGTCAGGCCGTAGTCTGCCGAAAGATAGTCGATGTCGTTGATATAAAAATGCTCATGCGCGGCCGCGTAGGCATAGAACCGCTGGTTCAGGCGGCTGATAAAGTTGGAGCGGCCGTGGGGGTCCCAGATGTCGCGGTTGCCCATCAGGCGGTAGTTGGGCCGGTCGAAGTTGTTCTGGATGACCGGGCAGACAAATTTCTGCTCCAGCACCTGCCACATGGTTTCAAAGTGGGCGTACTGCTCATCCAGCATAGCGTCAATGTCCGCCTCGCTGTCAGCCGTTGTGGGCAGCGCGGTCAGGTTGCGCCAGCTTGTGTGGATATAGATAATATCCGGGTGGAACTCGTCCAGCTCCGGCGTGCCGAACATAGCGTCCTGCCAGTATTGGGCGTATTCACTTTGGTAAAATTCCGCCTCGATGCCGTACTGCAGCAGAAACAGCCCCAGCTGGTCGGCCACCTCGTTGGTGGTAGAGCCGCCGAGGATGGCGATTTTTTTGTGCAGCGGGTGCGGATTCTGGGCCAGCAGCTCGCGGCGCAGTCTGCGTTTTTTGCGCAGCAGGGTCTCGGTATCAAGCGGATACTGGAAGCAGTCCATGGGAAGCTCCTTTCAACGTCAAAAGGCTTCCCCATCGGGGGAAGCTGTCTGCGAAGCAGACTGATGAGGGCAAAGCCTGCCGACGCCACCCGTCTGCGGGGGATGCCGCCGAAAAGTCTGCCCTCATCCGGCCTCGCCAGCTCGGCCACCTTCCCCCCGCGGGGGAAGGCTTTTTACTGCATCTCCGCCAGCGCACTCTTGAGCGCCTGAGCGATCTGGTCGGGGCAGCTGGTGGGCTTGCGGCCGCAGATCGTGCCCTCCATGCGGGAGATGGCGTCCTCGGCCTTCATGCCGGGCAGCAGCTTGGCGATGCCCTTCAGGTTGCCGTCACAGCCGCCCATGATCTGAACGCTCTCGATGGTGTGGTCATCGTTCAGCTCAACGATAGTGCGGACGGAACAGGTGCCTTTATTGTTGTAGGTGTATGTCATGATATTGCTCCTTACTCTGATTTTTTTCGTGTTGCCTTGCGCGCCTTGGCAATATCGCCGATGCGCGCGATCATCTCATCCCGGGTAGAAAACGCGCCCACAGGGCGGGGTGTCACGGTGTTCAGGCCGTGGTAGTCGGTGCCGCCGGTGATGATGAGCCCGTTTTCCTGCGCCAGACGGATCAGCTCTGCCTTATCCTCCGGCGTGTTGCGGGGGTGGTCGATCTCCACACCGTCCAACCGCCCGGCGGCGATCAGCTCCCGCGCAAGCTCCATGCTGTGATAAACGCTGGGGTGTGCCAGCACGACCACTGCGCGGCTTGCCTTGATGACATCCAGCACCGTGTCGACCGGCTCATACCGCGGCGTGTGCAGGATGCGCCCGCGCACAGGCTTCAGCCCAAACAGCGACTTATAGACGGTATTGTACATGCCGTCCGCCAAGCCGTACTGCCACAGCACCCGCATGACATGGGCCTTGAACAGCGTACCGCTGTCCTTAGCAAGGGCGAGCGCCTCCTCGGTGCGAAACTGCGGGCAGATCGCCTCCAGCTCCTTGCAGCTCTGCAGCATGGCGGTCAGACGGCGCTCCGCCATCATGGCGGAAAAGTCCGCCAGTGCGGCGCAGTCGTCCGGCCAATAGCAGAGCAGATGCACGCGGTGGGCGCGCTCATAGTCGTAGGCGGTCAGCTCGGTGGCCGGGATGAGGTGGACGCCGTTTTGCAGCGGGTGGTCGTGGGCATAGCGCACACTCTCGATCGAGTCATGGTCGGAGATTGCCAGATGCGTCATTCCTGCGCAGGCCGCCAGAAACGGCAGCTTGTCCGCCGGGGTAGAGCCATCGGAAAATGTCGTATGCGTATGCAGATCACCGGGCATAAGCGTCACCTCACTTGCGAATGTGGATACTATGGGACATATTATTATACTACAAGTCGAGGGAGAATTGCAAGTAGGGGCGAGCAATGCTCGTCCCCTACAGTTTCTGTTTTATTTTCGCTCTTTTTTAAGACAGGCTGCGGCCCGACACGCAGACGGTGCGGGCATCAAATTTCAATTTTGCGTCACCGTTGTAGACATTGAATACATATTCCTGTACACCCGGCCACTCAGCAAACAGATACGCACCCTCTCGTGTAAAGCTCCAGACGCCGGGATCATCGCTTTCGAGGCTTTCCGGAGCGGTGAAGCCCGGTATGGCGGCTGTCTTTGGTTCCGAAAAGTCCAGCGCGTTCAGTTCGTCATAGGTCAGATAGACCGGCAGGCGGTTCCAGTCCATTGTATCGCTGAAATCCGTATTCAGCATCAGCAGGGCGTCCGCCAGACCGCTGTAATACCGGCTGCGATAATAGAGGTAGGTTTCCAACTCATCCTGCGGCCAGTCGCCGGGGTTGCCAAAGTCCCGCGCCCCCGCCTGTGCCAGCGTGTTGCACTGGTGCAGCAGCATGCGGTACTGGTTGTTGGTTAGATCCAACTCCCGCGCCATGGGCAGGATCTCAAAATGAGCCGATTGATTCGGATCGTTGGCCGACTGCCAGCCGCTGATGACCTCACAGGGCTGCGCTTCATCGAACGGCACAATCAGATAAACATGGAAACGCCCCTCTCCATATTGCGGCCCCCTATACCATGCCTCGGGCGAAAGTTCGGCTTCAAAGGTTGCCTTTACCAGCGCGCCCTGACCCGCGTTCAGGTAGTCACGCCAGTTCGTGCCGTCCGTGCGCGGTGCATCCAGCAGAGCGGCCATTTCCTCGCTGTCGTAATCCGCAGGCTCTACAAGGCCGCACGCGCCGCTGTGGTAGTAGTAGCCGTTTCCGTTGGTCAGGTACTCACTCCAAAGGAAATCCGCACCGCGGCGAACGGCTGTGGCCCCCGCCTCCACCGAAACAGGCGGCGGCTCCGGTGTCACAACGGGGCTGTCTGTTTCGGACGGTGCCGACACGGCGGTTGTTGGTTCCTCCGGGAGCGGTTCCACCGTCTTGCAGGCCACCATACTGCCCGCGCAGCAGGCGGTCAGGGCCAGCACAGCCAGTTTGGTCCACAGCCGACAGAAACACTGCGGGCCGTACCGTTTTTGCAGCTTGGGGACTGCGGCCAGCAGGGCCAGCACCACAAGGCCCAGCAGCAGGCCTTGTGTTAAGTAGGCGATAAAAACAGCTTGATACACAGGTAAGCCCCCTTTTTATTCTACAGATGTAGAGGATAGTTTTATCCTACAAGTGTAGAATTGCGTTGTCAAGTGGCGCAGGTAACGAATTTTGCGGGGAGTTTTTAGGGAAAGTGCGCGATGGCGGAGAGCCGCCAAAGCCCCTCAGGCCTCGCAAGCTCGGCCAGCTCCCCTGAAAGGGGCGCCTTTTTACGCGGGCAGTGCCCGCGAGGATGCCTCCCCATTCTGGGGAGGTGGTCGAGCGCCAGCGATGACCGGAGGGGCTTTTCCCGTTTGCCGTCAGGATAAACAAAAAGACGCACCGCATCCAAAAGCGGACACGGTGCGTTTGCTTATGCTATACTAAATTTTACGCCAGCAGCGGCTTGCAGGCCTCGGCCAGCTTTTCCTTCTGGGCTTCGGCCTCGGCGAGGTCCTTGCCCTTGGTGGTAAAGTAGGTCTTGATCTTCGGCTCAGTGCCGGAGGGGCGCACGACGACCGTCGCGCCGCTTTCCAGCGTGTAAATCAGGACATTGGCGGCGGGCAGGCCGGTCTCCTCGGGCTTTTTGTAGTCCACGATCTTGACGACCTTGTCACCGGCAAAGTCCTTCGGCGGGTTGGCGCGCAGGCTGGCCATGATTTCGGCCATCTTGTCCATGCCGGACAGACCCGGGAATTCAAAGCTGTCCACCTTGTTCAGGTAACGGCCGTACTCGGTGTAGATGCGCTCCAGTTCTTCCTTGATAGAGGAGCCCTTGGCGCGGTAGTAGGCGGCCATCTCGCAGATCAGCATCGAGCCGATGATGGCGTCCTTATCGCGGACATAGGGGCCGGCCAGATAGCCGTAGCTTTCCTCAAAGCCGAAGATAAAGCGGTCAATCTCACCGTCAGCCTCCAGCTTGGCGATCTGGTCGCCGATCCATTTAAAGCCGGTCAGCACATTGCGGCACTCGACACCGTAATGCTCGGCTACCTTGTCGGCCAGCGGGGTCGAGACGATGGATTTGCACATGACGGGATTCTTCGGCATGGTGCCCTGCTCGATGCGGCCTGCGCAGATGTAGTCAAGCAGCAGAACGCCAACCTCATTGCCGGAGAGCAGCTCATAGCTGCCGTCCTTGCACTTGACGGCGATGCCCACGCGGTCGGCATCGGGGTCGGTGGCCAGCATCAGATCCGCACCGGACTTTTCGGCCAGCTCAAGGCCGAGGCGCAGAGCCTCAAATATCTCGGGGTTGGGGTACGGGCAGGTCGGGAAGTTGCCGTCCGGGTCCTTCTGCTCGGGCACGATGGTGATGTCGGTGATGCCGATGTCCCCCAGAACATGGGTGACAGGCACGAGGCCGGAGCCGTTCAGCGGGCTGTAGACCAGCTTGAGGCCGGCAGTCTTGCAGATACCCGGGCGGATGGAGCGTGCCTCGATGGCGGCGTAGAGGGCGTTGATGCAATCCTCGCCGACATACTCGATCAGGCCCTGCGCCATGCCGTCCTCAAAGGAAATCAGCTTGGCACCGGTCAGGATGTCGGTTTTCTGAATTTCGGCGTAGACGATGTCAGCGGCCTCATCGGTCATCTGGCAGCCGTCCGGGCCGTAGGCCTTGTAGCCGTTGTACTTGGCCGGGTTGTGGGAAGCGGTGACCATGATGCCTGCGTTGCAGTTGTAGTAACGGGTGGCAAAGCTCAGGGCCGGAACCGGCATCAGAGCATCGTAGATGCGCACCTTGATGCCGTTGGCCGCCAGAACGCCTGCGGCGGTCTTGGCAAAGATATCGCTCTTGAGGCGGCTGTCGTAGCTGATGGCCACGGTCTGGGTACCGCCCTGGGTCTTGACCCAGTTTGCCAGACCCTGGGTGGCCTGACGCACGACATAGATGTTCATCCGGTTGGTACCGGCGCCCAGAACGCCGCGCAGGCCCGCGGTGCCAAACTTCAGGGCCACAGCAAAGCGGTCCTTGATCTCATCGTCGTTGCCCTCGATCTTTGCCAGCTCGGGCTTCAGATCGGCGTCTTCCAGTTCAGCCGCCAGCCAGCGCTTATATTCATCCAAATACATCTTGCACACCTTACCTTTTGTAAATTTTTCCGCAAATAGAACGCAAAAAGAACAGGTTTGGTTAAACCTACTTATAATATAAACTCTTGTGTCCATCGTGTCAATTGCGTAATCTGCCACAAGATTTTCCCTTCAAACCGGGCATATGGCACAAAAATCCAGATTTTCGCCCGCAAATCCCGCAAATTCCGGTTCTGCTGCCGGGTTTTGCAGCGGCTGGCAAACCTCGCCCGCGTCGGCCAGCACTTCCAGCCACTGCTCCGGCTCCACGCCGTTCTCGCACAGATAGCGCATCAGCTGCATGGCCCGGGCAAAGCTGCACCGGGCCAGCGCCGTGCGGCGCTCCACCCGGCCGCCCTGTTCGCTGCGCAGTTCCAGCAGTGCGCCCTGCGGGGTGGCAGAAGCGCAATAAATAAATGTGTGGGCGTGCTGCAGGCCGTCCAACTCGGAATATGTACGGATGTAACGGCAGTATTCTCTGGTGAACATGAAAAAACTCTCTCCTCTCTATCACATTGACAACTTTCCTGCCCTTTACTATAATGAACTTGAACATATTTTCGTGTCGAAGTCTGGCGTTTTTATCTAATATTTTCCACTTTTGCCAGTTCTTTTCCGACACATCATCTGCTGGAATGAGGAAAAGCATCATGTATTCTGTCACCAGAAGTTTCGGCCTGCGGGGCCTGAGCGGCTTTGCCGTGGCTGTGGAAGCGGACGTCTCCGGCGGGCTGCCCGCATTTTCCATCGTAGGTCTGCCGGATTCCGCCGTGCGGGAAAGTGCAGACCGGGTGCGCGCCGCCATCAAGAACCTGGGCTTCAAGTTCCCGGACCGGCGCATCACGGTCAACTTGGCCCCGGCGGATGTGCGCAAGACCGGCCCGGTCTATGACCTGCCGCTGCTGCTGGCCCTGCTGACGGCCAGCGGCCAGATCGAGGAAGTCCCTTCTGACACCGCCTTTCTGGGCGAGCTGGCGCTGGACGGCACCCTGCGGCCGGTGTCCGGCGTGCTGCCCATGGCGCTGGCGGCGGCCGAAAGCGGCATCCGTGCGCTGTATGTGCCCGCTGAAAACGCTGCCGAGGCCGCCGAAGCCTGCGGCGACGGCATGACGGTCTACCCTGCCCGCACGGCCCGGGAAGTGGTGGACGCTTTGCGCGGCATCGCGCCCATCGCCCCGGCAGCCGTCATCCCCTTTGACCCCGAAGACGCCTGGGCCCAGGTGCCGGATTTTGCGGACGTCATGGGCCAGTCGCTGGCGCGGCGGGCCATGGTGATCGCGGCCGCCGGCGGGCACAACGTGCTGCTCATCGGCGCGCCCGGCACCGGCAAATCCATGCTGGCAAAGCGCCTGCCCGGCATCCTGCCGCCTCTCACCCGAGAGGAAGCCGTGGAGACCACCAAGATCTATTCCATTGCCGGGGCACTGCCCAGCGGTACCCGGCTGATCAGCCACCGCCCTTTTCGCAGTCCACACCACACGGTATCGCCCCAGGGACTTACCGGAGGCGGTGCGGTGCCCAAGCCCGGCGAGATTAGCCTGGCCCATAACGGAGTGCTGTTTATGGACGAGTTCCCGGAGTTTGATCGGCGTACGAAGGAGTCTCTGCGCCAGCCGTTGGAGGACGGTGTGATCACCATTTCCCGCGCCGGGGGCAGCCTAACCTATCCCTCTAATATTATGGTGGTGGCGGCGATGAACCCTTGCCCCTGCGGATTTTTGGGTCATCCCACCAAGGACTGCACTTGCAGCCAGGCGGCGGGGAACCGCTACCGGGACAAGGTCAGCGGTCCCATTTTGGATCGGATTGACCTGCATGTGGAGGTGCAGAGTGTGGACTATGCCCAGTTGGCAGATACCACCCGGGGCGAACCAAGCAGCGCCATTCGGCAGCGGGTGAACCGGGCACGCCAAATGCAGGCGCGGCGCTTTGCGGGCACCGGCATTACCTGCAATGCCAAAATGCCGCCCCAAATGACCAAGGACTGTTGCCGCCTAACGGAGGATGCCTCCGCTTTGCTGCAAATCAGCTTTGATAAATTAGGGTTGTCTGCCCGGGCGTATGACAAAATCCTGCGCATTGCCCGCACCATTGCGGACTTGGAGCAGACAGAGGAAATCAACGGCGCCCACATCTCGGAGGCGCTGCAATACCGGGCGCTGGACCGGAAATACTGGAACCGATAAGAAAGGAGCGACTGGGATGGATGCAAGAATAGAAGAAACCATCAAAAACTTAAAAAGACGGGGCTTTGAGCCGTATTATTTGGAGAGCCGGGCACAGGTGCTGCCCCTGGTGCAAAAGCTGGTGCCTGCGGGCAGCAGCGTGTCCCACGGCGGATCGGAGACCTTAAAGGAAGTGGGCGTGATCGACCTGCTCTCCGGTGGGGATTATCAATATATCAACCGGGCCGGACTGGAGGGCGAGGCGCTGCGCCAATGCTACCAGGATGCCTTTGGCTGTGACGCCTATTTCACTTCTTCCAACGCCATTACCACCGACGGCGTACTTTATAATGTGGACGGCAACTCCAACCGGGTGGCCTGCATTGTGTTTGGTCCCCGCCAGGTGATTATGATCGTGGGGCGCAACAAGATCGTAGATACCTTTGACCAGGCGGTGGAGCGGGTAAAACGCATTGCTGCTCCCCGCAACACCCAGCGGCTCCATTGCAAGACCCCTTGCGCCGCTACCGGCCACTGCATCAGTCTGGATCAGGAGAATCCCGCCCTGTGCGACGGCTGCTTTAGCCCCCAGCGGGTGTGCTGCAACTATGTGACCACCGCCTTTGACCGCCACATCGGCCGCATTAAGGTGCTGATCGTGGACGAGGAACTGGGGTATTAAAACAAATGTACATACAAAAAGGGCCGTATCCCTTGTGGATACGGTCCTTTTTTTGTCTATGTACGATTATTTGCCTTCCGCACGGCTCATAGCCAGTTGGAAGTCCTGCTGATGGGTGAAGATCTCGTGACGATAGGGGTTGGTCTTGGTCTCCTTGGCTTTCTTCATAATGAAACCGAATACCACCACATTGACTGCCAGCGCCAGTACAGAGATTACGCCCTGCGCTGTGGGGTTGGCCGCTGTGGGGTGCACCGCCGGGTTCATAAACCCGTCTGCATACACGCTGGTGATCACGGCGAACTTGCCTTGATCCTGGAACAGCGGGAACACCTGGGCAAACATACACCAAATGGCCAGCGTGTAGGCACGGTTCTGGATCCAGCCGCCCTTGTTCCACAGTGCGTTGGCAAAGGTGGGCGCCAGCAGCAGAGCCAGGCCGCAGTACCAGGAGTGGGTGGGCAGGTTGTTGTAGGTGTACTCAAAGTTCCAGATATCGTAGGCCAGAATGTAGCACCAAGTCATATCCGGCCACAGCATATCTTGGTGGTTCTTAGAGGAGTAAATACCCCACCAGCCGGTCATGCACAGAATGTTGATGATACCGGCCAGGCCGTTGAGGATATTCCACCAGCCGCCGAACAGCCACACATTTTCGCTGGAGAGCCACCAACCACCGGCAGCACCGCCGGCGCTGATGCCCTTAATGGCAGACTCAAAGTCGCTGGCCACAGCGATCAGAATGTTAATCGCCACAATGACAAAGGGGAACACCTTGAACCATTGGGTCTTGCCGATGCTCCACTTGTACTTAAGCATCATAAAGCCGATGCACCCTGCGGTGGCAGCATACAGCTTGGCATAATGGAACCAGCTGTTCATGTGGACCACCGTATCGTTATTAACCGCCCAGTCAACACCCTTTGCGGCCGCCACATTGATGACGATAAAGTACACGCTCAGTGCAGCCGGAAGCACCAGGAAAAAGAAAATGCCGCCTGCCTTGGAGCGGCGGGCGATTTCGTTAGCCAGCACCAACCCGGTGAAGACCAATGCCCAGCCCAGCAGCTGCCACAGCGCAGTATCGCCGTAGATTTGGAATAACATAGTTATCTCCTCCTAAAAATAAATCATTTTGCGCCGCAGCGCACCCCTTCCGTGGGCGGTTTTCCGCCCGCTTCAATGTTCAGTTTAGTCCTGTTTTTGCAGATTGTCAATCTTTTAACAAGCCCGGCTGCACATTTCTACATATTGGCAAAAACCGGGGCGGTTTTTTGTTGAAATTGAGTAGCAAAGATGATACAATGTCACTGGTATTACCAAGAACCACAGGAGGAGAACCTATGGAATTTGAAAAGTTGCAGACCGCCAGTTTGAAGGAATTGTTTATTTCGTCTGTGGAGGACAAGATTTTGTCCGGCGAGCTGCCCATCGGCGCGCAGCTGCCCACGGAGCGGGAGTTGGCGGAGATGATGGATGTAAGCCGGGGCGTGGTGAATAGCGGTATTGCGGAGATGGCGCACAAGGGCTTCTTAGAGGTACGGCCCCGGGTGGGCATCTTTGTGGCAGATTATCGCCGGGTAGGCAAGTCAGATATTTTTCTGTCCATTATGCACTATAACGGTGGTATTCTTCCGGAGCAGGAAATTCGCTCCCTGCTGGAGTTTAAGATCCTGATCGACTGTTTTTCCGTGCGCAAGCTCACTGCCCGCGCCATTACGGAGGCAGAGGTGCAAAAGCTGGAGGATTTTGTGGACCAAATGGCCGAGACGGATGACCCGCAGCGGGTGTCAGAGCTGGCTTATGCGTATAATCAGGAACTGAGTTTCCTTAGCGGCAACACCTTTGCGCCGCTGATCTATAATTCTTTTAAGACCGCCAATGTGCAGTTGGGCGCTCGTTATGTGCAGCGTTATGGCAAGGCGTCCCTGTACCATTACCTGCAGCAACTGCTGGTGCAGCTGCTCAACGGCGATACCGCCCGGGCGGTGGCGCTGGTGGAGACGCACTTAACGGATATGATGACCGGCGAGCACCAGATTTACGAATAAGCATACACCAATACAGACGCAAAAAACAGGCTAAGCAATCTACATTGCTTAGCCTGTTTTGTATGTTGTTAGGAATTATGAATACGATAGACTTTTACGCCGTGGTGGGGTACGGTGGCGTTAATGGTGTTGTCGTTGAACCACTCGTCGCTCCACAGCTCATGCACCTCGTACTTGCCCGGCGTTTTGCGGAAGTTCAGGTACGCATCGTCCGCCAGAGCGTTAATGTCGTAGGTGACCGTGCGGCGGGAGGTGCCCTTGTTAAACAGGCACAGGGCTACATCGCCGTTTTGCAGCGGGCGGGCCAGAATATCCAGCCCGGCCTGGCGGCGAATGCGTTTGCAGGGCTTGCACAGCGGGTCCTGGTCAATGTTGATCAGGTTTTTGTTGGTGACGATTTTTAAGGTGGGGTTCTCCCGCACCTGCTCGTTGTTGCCGTCCACAAACTTGCGCACATCGTTGCCAAGGATCAGCGGCGCGGCCATCATGCACCACAGGGAGAAGTGCGCCCTGTTCTCGTTCTCTGTCAGCTTGCCGTTGCCAACTTCCAGCATATCCGGGTCATTCCAGGCCCCGGGACCGGCGTGCTCATACAGGCGTACATTGTGCTCATAAATCGTCTTAATGCTTAGCCACTTGGGCATGATATCCGGCGTGGTGCGCCACATATTGCCTGCCTTGGCTCCCCATTTGTAGGGATAAGCAAAGCCCCATTCGCAGATGGAATAGATGATGGGGCGCTCCTCCTCGCCGGTGATGACAGCCCATTCCTTGGTGGCCTCTTGCAGTTCTCGACCCATGCGGGCGTATTGCAGGTAAGAGGAGTCAGCCCGGGTAACCACCGGGTTGTAGAGCAACAGGTGGTTCTCGCCCGATTGCAGCTCAACTGTCAGCTGGATACGGCCGGTGGGGCTGGCACCCTTGGTGGTGGGGAACAGCAACTCATGTTCCTTGCCGTTGTTGACTCGAATGCGCAGGTAGCGCTGGTGGAGGCACAGAGATTTGTTATAGGCCAGGGTCAGGGCATAGGTGCCGCCTGCTTCTACGCTAAAGCGGAATCCGGCGGTGCCGGAGCCGTAACCGATCATACCGATGCCTTGACCGGAGGGCAGATCGCTGCACTTGACTACCCGGCCTTTGCCGGTAAATTCTGCTTCGCCGGGCAGCAGGATCAGTGCCGGTTCTGTGGTACCCGGCAGGTTCAGTTGCAGGTTTTCAATAATGGGCACATCACCCTTTAATACATGGTGATGACAAAAGTCATACTTGAAGAATTCGCAGCCCCAGCTGGCCAAGGTTTTGGCATCCAGCCGTTCGTGACCCAAACTGGCCGGTAGATCCTCGCAGGTGAGGGTCCCGTTAGAGGAGTACAGACCCACCTTAAAGCCCCGGTTGTTCAGTTGCTTGATCAGCGCCGGGATCCCCATAGAGAAGGTGCCCAAATCCCCTTGCAGGCGACCCATTTCGTCTCGCACGGAGCTGTGCCAGCAGTCGTCCAGGTTGATATAGTTGTAGCCCGCTTCCGCCAGACCGCTGGCCTCCATGGCCTCTGCCACCTCCAGAATCAGATCCTGGTTGATGTTTTGGCGAAAGGTGTTCCAGCTGGACCAGCCCATAGGGGGCACGGTAGCGCCGCCGTAACTCGGTGCGTCCGTGGTGTCTATGGTCAGCTTAGAGGGGCGTGCAATCTTTTCCATGGCGCACAGCGGGCAGTTGCCGTTGACGCGGGTGATGATAAACCAGGCTACGAACCACACCAGTAAAATGGCTGCGATAGCCAGCAAAATGATACCAAAAATCATAACAATCCCATCTCCTTAAAGAATTCCAGTTCTTCTTTGGCAGCGGCGTAGGCATCGTCGCTGTCCAGTCCCCGGGCGGTGCGCACCATAAAGTCCTTGCGGTGCCGGGTGTTGTAAATCAGACGATAGCACCAGGCGTACGGGGTCAGCCAAGGGTGACCGTCTAAAAATCGAATATAGGGTATGCGGCGCATTTGGCTGTATGCCGGAAACGCCAGGCGCAGCTTGCTGCGCAGGGGGCTTGCTTTCTCGCCCTGCTCCATTTGGCGGCGGGCAATGACGGCGCTTTTGTTCCGGTCCGCGTTACCAAAGGCACCGTAGCTGACCAAAAACGATTCACAGTCCGCTGTGTCATCCACATAAGGCGTACCCACGCCGTACCAGTGATAACACACGGTGAGCACAATCTTGGCAAATTGTGCCAAACCGGCTTTTTCACACAAGGTCAGCACCGTTTTTTCGTCGATCCGGCACCTTTGCAGCATCACGGCAAGATCCAGGATCAGCTTGATTCCGGCGCCGTAAAAGCGAAAGTGGTGGGCCAAGTGGGCGATTAGATAGGCAAAGTGGTAATTGTCCTCCAATTTGCCGCAGCAGCCTTCAAATTGGGCTTGATCCATGGCGTTTGCAAAGGCAGTCTCACACCGGGGATCATCGCTGATCAGTGCTGTGTGCACCTCCAGCAACACATCGCCCTTGCGGTAGTCGTATACCGGGCCGTTCTGGGCAGTGCAGGCAAAGCCGCTGCTCATTAGCGCTTTTTTGGCTGTCTGGCGGTTCGCCGGGTTAATGAGCAGGTCAATGTCGCCCATTAGGCGGCATTCCGGCACCGGGTACAGTTCTTTTAAGATCGCGCCCTTAAAAAATACATGGGGAATGCCGGCGTCGCTGAGAACGCGGTACACCCGCTCCACACCCTGCTTTTGGTGCTCGTACAGGAACACGCTGCTAAAGAAGTGCTCGCTGAGTGCCATTCGGCAGTCCTCCGGTATCACCTCGGTATTGGGTGCTTTGTTGCACACTGCGTACACCACAGCGATCAGATTATGCGCCTTGGCAATGCCGCACAGCTTGCGATAATCAATATCCGGGCGCAAGGTTACCGGCTCGTCCCGCAAAAAGGCGGCGGTCAGTTCAATTAAATAGGCAGTTTCAGCACACATGGATTCCATCGTTAAATAATGTTGTTTTGGTCCAGAAAATCGTGGGCGGCAATGAGAATACTCTTGTCATTGTCAAACCGCAGCAGCGACAGCGCCCGGTCATAGGTGAGCCAAATGTAGTCCTCAATTTCTTCCTTTTGCATGTGGATCACCGTGCTCGGGGTGGTGGCCGCAAAGATGGTTACCGTCTTTTCAACCCGATCCCGAATCCGATACTTGGACAGGCAGGAGAAACCCTCAATCAGCTTAACCCGCAAGCCCGTTTCCTCCTGTACCTCTCGTAAGGCGGTCTGCTCCTTGGTCTCGCCCCTTTCAATATGCCCTTTGGGGAAACCCCAGTGGGCGGAGCGCTTGTTCTTGATCAGCAGGTAGCGAACCTCCCCCTTAATATCATGGAAGATGACCGCGCCGCAGCTGCTCTCGTAAAGGCATTCCAGCCGGTAGCCGGGAAAGTCCCGCTCCGGGTCCAGATATTCCAAAATGTCGTTGACAATGAATCGTGTGCTCTTGGGCGCCACAATCCAAATGGATTTCTTTTCTTTTTTGTTTCGGAGGACGGCTATCACACGCCCGTCAAAGTTACGCACAGGGTGGTGGATGCCCATAATGTAGGCAGTCTGGTCCTTTTCACCGTATACTGTGCCGTAGTTCAGCGGATACCGATAGCCCGTACCGTCCGTAGAGCCAATAGGCATAACGACCTTGACTCTGGCGTATTTACCGAGCAATTTGTATTCACCACCGAGATAAAAGTTACTATGCACTTATTATATATAAATTGCAAAAGCAATACAAGGCTTTCGCAAAGAAAATTCAAAAAGCCGTAAAACTTGGCGAAAAAAAGCAGCCCTCCGGGGCAGGTGAGAGCCTGCACCCAAAGGGCGCTCTATATTATATACATTATATGTTTTATGAAAGTATCAGCTATCAGCTATCAGCTAATAATATTTTATATAATAGCTAAACCAATACTATATTATACATTACTTAACTTTTATGATTTTATTTTGTC
>OGJH01001237.1_pt1 | contig 23330 bp, 8 predicted proteins | sample 1572021 | NCBI WGS metagenome assembly OGJH01 (sample SAMEA2582098, study PRJEB24529) | metagenome | biome: Human gut stool | place: China | collected 2011
CCTTTTCTTACTAACTGGTTAAATGTTGGCATTATTTTCACCTCCTGTTTTATTTGTATGAGATCATAAATTGATCTCGGCGTACGTATGCACGCTAAATCATTATATTAACCCTATCTTTTTTTGTCAAGTTCTTTTCCAAAATTTCCTTGAATTTCGCGGAATACGTGGGTAAAAAAGAGTTCTGCATGCAAAAAGAAAAGATGGAAAACTCCCAACGGATATCTTCCATCTATCTATTCTTCCACATTTTTACATGTTTATACCAAACGGTCAGCCATTTGCCCGTTTTCTCTGCTTCTCCTGTCTCTCACTGGTCAGAATCATATAGATTCCCAGCAGCATCACACCGATGCACAGAACATATTTCGGATTTAACGACTGTCCGGTCTTCGGCGTCTCATCCTTTACCTGCGAGTCATCCGCCGCCTGCGCATTATCCGCCGGCTGCTCCGTCTCCGCCGCTTCCGTCGTCTCTGCCGGCTGGCTTTCCGCCTGGCTTCCGCCTGCCGGTGTAATCACAAACCCGGAGGTTGCCTGCGCCGTTGAATCCGAGTGACGCTCATCCACTACGATGACATAATCACACGCATGCACAAAGGAAAATGACACATTGCCGTCCGCATCTGTATCAGACTGTCCCATATACTCCAGGATCTGATTATCTACATTATAATAGAACAAAGTGCCCAGCTTATTGGCGTTCGCCGCACCGACATTTACGGTCAGCTGCGCCGTCAGGCCAAACAGGTTGTCGTGCGCCAGATGCATCTGCGTTGACCATCCGCTTCCGGTTACTGTGCTCTGCAGGTTCGCCGGCACATTGCTTGTTCCCAGTTCCACGCCAAAATCCGTATCTGCTACAACGCTTGTGTCAATGCTGCTTCCGTCAATCGTCCATGAGATTCCATTTCCCATATCCAGAACCAGCGTCAGCTGCTTATCTGCCGCCAGTGTCAGAATATCCTTCGGCACAACCGTGGTGCCGTTCATGGTAATATAGATCGTTGAACCTGGATCCGCCACCGTCATCTGCGTGTAAATCGCATCCCAGCCCTTCAGTTCCTCATTTCCGGTGATATATGCGGTTCCCTGCTCTGCAAATCTGGTCGTCGCAGGCACTTCCGCCGCTGTCGGCTGCACATCTCCCTGTGTCTCCGCCGTCGTCGCTGCCGCCGATCCGGTACCGCTGCTCTGTGCGCCTGCCGCTCCGGCACTGCCCTTTACCGCACCGCTGCCTCTTCCACTGCCGTTGCCGCTTCTGCTGCCTCTTCCAGATGATGTGCCGTTACTCTTTCCGCTGCTGCCGCTTCCGCTGCCCGTACTGCTGCTGTTATTACCACTGCTCGTGTTGCTGCTGTTATTGCTGCTATTGTTATTACTGCTGTTATTGTTATTGCTGTTGTCGCCGCTGTTATTGTTGTTACCGCTGTTATTATTGTCGTTGTTATTGTTGTTATTGTCATCTGCCGGTTTTTCCGTGTCCTCGGTCGGCTTCTCCGTATCCTCCGTCGGCTTTTCTGTATCCTCGGTCGGTTTCTCCGTGTCTTCCGTCGGCTTTTCCGTGTCCTCGGTCGGTTTCTCCGTATCCTCGGTGTCGTCCGGCTTATAATCCGTCACCACAATCGCACCGTACGTCTCCACCAGCTTCGGTGCAGCCGGAGCGCTTCCCGGCACTTCAATCGAGTGGATCTTGAAAGAAGTATTCTGCTCGCCAAACGTTTCTAAGGCTTTGCCAAGGCAGAGTGTCTGAATCTCACTGCCGTCAAACGCACCATCTTCCACGGTTGTCACGCTCTCCGGAAGTGTGACTTTTCCAAGCTTGCAGCCGTAAAATGCATTTTCACCGATCATCTTGGTACCGTCATACACCTCGATGGTTCTCGCCCCCTGCGGGCAGCGGTATAACGTAACCCCGTTCGCCGTGTAGAGCGCATTGTCGTATGACATAAAGTATGTATTTCCCTCTTCCACATCAATAGACTGCATGTTGACACATCCGTCAAATGCGTCCGACGCAATGGTTTTGGTCGCCTCGGGTATCACGATACTCTCGAGGGACTCACAATTTTTAAATGCTTCTTTTCCGATTGATGGAAGTTCCTTGGAAATACTTAAGTCCGTCAGTCCTACACACTCTGCAAATGTGCCATCGCCGATTCCTTCCTTGCTCTCCCACGTTGCACTTTCCAGACTGGTACAGCCGTAGAACACATTGTCTCCGATCTTTGTCACGCTGTCCGGAACCGTAACCTCGGTCAGATATTCACATCCTGCAAATGCGTTATCTCCGATGGTTGTCACACTGTCCGGGATCTCCACCGATGTGATCGTCGTATTGAGGAATACATCGTCATCAATTTTCGTGATGTTATCCGGAATGACAACTGCGTTCTCCGCTCCGACATACCCCTGCAGGGTTGTCCCTTTTATGACAAATCCGTCCTCCTGACCGGACGCTGCACTGAGCTCTCCGGGATAGATCATCACCACAAGCATGGCAACGACCAGCACATAACCTATTTTTCGTTTTATCCGGTATTTCATTAGCACTCTCTCCCATCATCCTTTATTTCGCCGCAGCCCGCCCGTAAACCTCACGCGCGATCCCACGCTTTTACTCTGCTTCCCTGCATTTCTTCGCCACCAGAAACAGTCTTCCGTCTTCTGTAAAATTGTTACAGGTCGACAGGGTCAATAGCTCGTCCCCGTAGACCGGCAGATCTGTTCCGGTAAACACCGAGAGTTGTATGATATGATCGAGGTAGTCGTTAAACGCCTCCTCGGAATCCGCCTGTATAAAATCATAATAACGAAATTCCTGTGAATTTCGGTACTGCACCTTTGCCAGACAGACGGCAAACACTTCATAGGTGCCTTTCTCATAAATTGTATCAAATCTGATCTGCGCGTGCTCCCTCCAGTAATCTTCATCCAGATACTTCTTGAGACTTCCGAACATCGCACCGCTTTTCATGTTGTGTCCGTAGATAATAATATTGGTGCTGCGCTGCACCAGATCCGTTCTCGGATCCATAAACAAGGTTCCGTTGATATCGTCCTCCCCGTTTACATTGCGCTTCAGATAATAATCCCCGTCATTCGGGGTAAGCATGACCGGATAGTCAATCTTCGTCCCGTCAATGGTGATCCATCCGGCAAAATCACTGTGCTGCGCCACGATGGCTTCATATTCCGGCAGAACCGGAGGAGGCGGTTCGTTCTCCCGCTCCGTCTGGTCTAATCCCGCCGCAAGTTCCGGTGCGTCCTCCGAAAAAAAGGTGTCATTGTCCACCATCTCTGCAGCTTCTGTCGGATTTTCTTTTAACATCTTCAAATACTCATTCGCCTGACTGCCGCGGTGATTCGTGTAATCTGACCAGAAATACCAGCCAAAACATAGAAATGCGGCCGTCACACACACCGCACCGAGAATCTTTCTGCTGCGGTCCTGCGCCCCCTGCCGGGGTTCCTCCCCCGCCTGTTGTTCCGGTGCCTGTGCCTGCGTTATATTTTTTGCCGCGGATTTTGCCACGGCATCTGCAATATCAAGAAAAAATTTCTTGCCGACTTTGCTGCCGAACTTGATCTTCCCTGTTCGGATCAGCCAATAGAGGCGTAGAGCGGTTTCCGGTTCATTGAGATCGACGGTGCTCTGAATCTTTTCGATTTTCTTCGCATCTTCGAGTCCTCTGGCATATTCCTCTTCTGTGTCAAATGTAAAATTCCCTATCTTATATGCCGCCATGATCGGAACCGCTCTCCCTCCTCTCTGTCTTTATTTTGTGGTTGTTCCGGTAACTGCTCCGGTAAACTCACCGTAGTAAGTCTCGCCGTCCGCCACCAGGTAGCTTCTTACTTTATAAGAGTATGTTGTCTCTGCCGCAAGCTTTTTATCGGTATAGAAAGCGTCTCTGGTACGCGTTACCTGCTGCCACTTTCCATCTGCGCCGGCACGGTATACTTCGTATCCCGTCACGGCACCGTCGCCCGTCCAGCTGATGGACAGACTGTCTGCGGATGCGCCTGTCACAACCGCCGCGCCCGCATCGCACGGTCTGATGTCAAACGTCAGGTTCTTTGTTGCCGTGTAATTGCCTTTTCCTGCAACTGCCGCCACACCGGTACCTGCCTTGCGGTTGTTGGAATACATCAGTGTGTAGTCGCTTAAAAGTTCCAGGGCTTTGCCGTCATCTTCCACCGTCACGGTCGGCTTGATGTCAGATCCGGTATATACCTGTGTCTGAATCGAACCGATGTCGCACAGATGTATGCTCTTGCGCAGGATCTGGAAGCTCAGTTCCTTAGTACCTGCATAATGGGTTCCGCTTGCTGTGATTACCAGCTTCGCTACACCCGCGTTGATGTTGTCTTCATAGGATACCGTGTAATCCTTATCTTTTTCCAGCTGCACGCCGTCTGCCCATACTTCCGGCTCCGGTGTGATTGCTTTTCCGGTATAAGTGTAAGTAGAAGAAACACCCTTCACTTCCAGTCCGTCGATCGGCGTCTGGTCTACGGAAAACTGTTTTGTAACGGTTCCTGTATAGTTGCCGGTTCCGGCTGCCTCCATCTCGTAGGTTCCTGCCACTCCTGCCGGTCTGCATGTTACGGTGTAATCGGTGTCTCTTACGAGTGCGATCTCACCCCACTGGAACGTTACGTTCTGTGTAATCTGCTCTGAGTAGGATACCGTGTCCTCAAATCCGCTCATCACCACATCTTCATCGGTGATGTCCTTCGGCGTAATCTCGATGGTGCATTTCTTGGTTCCGCCGTAGCTTCCCTGACCGATCAGAAGAAGGGTCTGTGTTCCGGCGCTCATGCCATCGCTGTTTTCATCAAATGCAAAGCTGTAGGAGTCTGTTGTAAGGACCGTTTCGCCGATGCGTACCTCTGTAATGCCCAGATCGTCCGGCGTATATGCGCTTCCCGTAAACGGATAGCTGTCGTCAAGTCCTATGACCTCCGCCTGGCTGATGTCGCTCGCAATATTAAATGTGGCCTGGCGGTAATTCGTAAATCCACCGGTTCCGTTGATCCGCATCAGAACGGTGCCGATCTCTGTGTTGTCCGTGTCAAAGCTCAGCGTGTAGTCCTCACCCTGCTTTAAGGTATAATCGCCGCAGGTCACTTTCACTTCCGGAATTACCGGCTGACCCGTGTATGCCTGATTCGGAATCGGATCCACCGTCACATCCGCCGCCGCAATATCGTGGCTTACGATGGTAAACGGTGCCGTTACGCTTCCCGCATAGCTTCCTTTTCCGGTCACGGTCACAGTCGCTGTGCCGCACGCCTTGTTGTTCTGATAAGATACCTCATAATCTGTACCCGCTGTGAGTACATTGCCGTCCAGTGTTACCTGCACTTCCGGTTCCACCCCGTTGTCGCTTCCCATATACGGATAGGAAGTTCCGTTCGGGAACGTGACAATCGCTCCGTCAAAACTCTTCTCCGTAATCGTGTATTCCACGGTGCGGGATCCCGTATAATTTCCGATACCGGAAATCACCGCTGTCGCTGTTCCTGCATTGATATTGTTGCTGTATGCAACGGTAAAATCGCTTCCCTCTGTCAGCTGACGTACCTCAACCTCTGTTCCGTACTGATATGTCACAAGAACCGTCGGCTTCTTTTCCGTTCCGTCATAAGAAAAGCTGTCCGGAATCACTTCTACCGCAATCAAGTCGGTGCCGGATGACGGTTTTGCCAATGATTTCGCCACGATCTGGAAGGATACTTCACGGCTTCCGATTACGTTGCTTCCATCACCGGTAATCACGACTGTACCGGTTCCTACATTCGTATTATCCGCGTCTGCCTTCTTTGCAATGGTATAGCTTCTTGCCGGCAGAATGTAATCCGTTGATCCGATGGTTGTCTTCAATGAGAACTCCGGCACAATCTCCTTACCGGTGTACTCTCTGCTTCCGATCGCGTTCTGCGTTCCGTCAAGCACCTTCAGGTCGTCCATCTGAAGTGGGTTAATATCAAAGGTTACCAGCTTGATCAGACCAGCATACTCGTTCTTACCCTTTACCATAATGCTTCCGCCGTCTGTTCCCGCCTTGATATTCTCTCCATAGGTCACATCATAATCGGACGTGGACAGTGTCTTGTTCCCTATCTTAACGGTAACCTGCGGGCGGATCTGTGTTCCGCGGTACAGGTAGCTGCTCTCTACACCGCTTACCTCCAGAATTCCCGCATTTGCAACAATGCTGAAATTCTCTGTGAGTGTTCCGGTAAATCCGTTTTTCTCATTTCCGATTACCGTCACGCTCGCAGTCTTATCACCGATCTTCACGTTGTTTTCGTATGTATGAATCACAAAGTGCTTTCCGGATGTCAGCTCTGTTCCGTAGTAGCTGATGCTCGGGATTGCCTCCACCGGATCTCCGGTATACTGCTGATCTCCGATTGCCACCTGGATGCCTGCCTCCGAAAGATCCGCTTTGATCGGAACCGTCTTCTCCACGCTTCCCGCAAAGCCTCCCATACCCTTGATGGTAACTACTGCGTTGCCGACCCAGCTGTTGTCTGCATAGACCAGCGTATAGTCGGTATCTTTCTGAAGTGTTGTTCCGTTCAGCACAACACTGATCTGATCGTCAAACGTGATGTTCTTATCGCCGATTGCAATGTCCGTCTCTCCGGCATTCACATAATCTTTGAACCACAGTTCATCCGGAACGGTAATCTCGGCGTCCGCAATGTTTGCGCAGATCTTAAAGGTCTTCTTCACGCTTCCTGTGTAATTGCCGATTCCCTTGAGAATGACAACCGCGTCGGAGCCAATGCTGTCGTTCTTCTCATAAGTACAAATATAATCCGTACCCATGACAAGTTCTGTTCCGTTATAGTACAGCTTCGGCTGCGGTGTTGCCGTTCCGTCCACCAGCGGCTGCGGTTCGATCGCTCCGATCTTAAAGCCGTTTGCCGGTGTATATCCGCCATTGCCAATACTTGCAAGTGTGATCGTAAAGGTTGTGCTTCTCGATCCTGTAAAGTCCGTACCGTCCTTTGCCGTTGCCGTCAGCGTCACGGTTCCGCGGCTGGTATGATCCGCCCCGTAGGATACCGTGTAATCCGTCGTGCTGATCTTCTGTCCGTCATAAGTAAGCTCCACTTCAGGCTCTACCGGGCTTCCGGTATACTGTGTCTGATAACTTCCATCGGTCACTCCGCCGACAGAGAGCTCTACGCTGCTGTCCGTAAGATCTCTCGGTGCAATCGCAAAAGTCTTCTGCCATACACCGACGTATCCTCCCAGACCTTCCACGCTTACCGTTGCGGTTCCCGCGTGGATATTATCCGTATATGTCACGGAATAGTTAGAATCTTTTACCAGCTTTTTGTTGCCCTCGATCCGTGTTACCGTCACCTCCGGCTCAAATGCACTTCCGTCATAAACATACTGTGTGCCGTCGGTGAGTGCCGGGCAGCTGATCGTAAATTTGGTCTCGTTTGTGATGAGCTGGCCAATTCTGAATTCTGCCGTCTTGCTTCCGGTAAAGTTGCCGGTTCCGGTCACTGTCACCGTTGCGGTTCCGGTTCCTTTGTTGTTCGCGTAAGCCACCGTGTAATCGTTGACCGAGCTTAACGCATAGGTTCCGTCTCCAAATTCATAGCTTACCGACGGTGCCGGTGTGACAGCCATTCCGTTGTACTCCTGCGCGTCGATCGGTGCGATCTTTACCTCCGGCTCTGCCAGATTCTTCGGCGCAATCGTATAATCTTTCGTAAAGGTTCCCTGATAGTTTCCTTTTCCGGTAATCGTCATCGTTGCGGTCCCGGCATCCACATTATTCTCGTAGGAAATCTTGTAATCATCCTCGCCGAGCTTTTTCTTCAGATCTGTGCACTGTACCGTAGGTACCGGTGTAATCTCTTCCGAAGTGTAAGTGTAGCCGGACTTTAATCCGCCAAGCGTACAGTTGTTGTCCAGGCTTCTCGGCAGAATCGCAAATGTCAGTGTTCTGTCATCTGTTCCGTAGTAATCCCCCTTACCGGAAACGGTAATGGATGCCTCGCCGGCATTCAGGTTGTCCGCGTAGGAAGACTCGTCATACGCGATCACTTTCCCGATCTCATCGGCTGTCGTAAGCTTTGTTCCATCGCTCAGCGTCAGCTCGGTGATCTTCGGGTACAGACGCTCGCCGGTATAGGTCGTCTCATTCTCATCCACCTTCCAACTGATGATCTCGTCCAGGGATTTTCCGCTGATGGTGAATACAATAATCTTCGTTCCTGTGTAGTTGCCGTTACCCTGTATGGTCACATTTGCCATCGGTCCCGGTTTCTCGTTGTTCGCGTAGCTGCCAGCCACGATCGAATAGTCGGTCGGTGCGGTCAGTGTCTTCTTATTATAAGTAAGCTTTATCTCACTTTCTGTAAGGGTCACTGCATTTCCGTCGTACGCTTTCTTGATCGCCTCGTAGGAAACACCGGTTGCAATGTCCTTCGGACGAATCGTAAAGGTTGCACTCAGTTTTGTGGCGCCGTCGCTGTACACATAGCATCCGTTTGCCGTCGGCTGATCCTCCAGCGGGATCTGCTCTACTGTAACCGTCGCCTCCCCGGCATTGATCGCCTGATCCGCGTTGGTTCCGTCACTGTAGTTGACCGTATAATCTGTTCCCTGCTCAAGGACGCTCTTCCAGAGTCCGAATCCGCCGTCCGATACTGAAATCTCATCCGCAGCAAGCGTAATCGGATCTCCTGTGTATACCGGGTTTTCTGCCGGATTCACCGATACATCATAATCCTCATCAAGCTTGGATGCGAGCAGATACTTGATCTCCTGCTTGCCATAGAATTTGCCCTTTCCGGTAATCGTTACCGAAGCAGTGCTTCCTTCTTTTGAAATATCCTTGATGCCGTCATACTTTAATTCGTAATCAGTTCCTTTTACCAGCGTATTGCCCTGGTTATCCGTGAGTGAAATCTCAAGCTGGTTATCGTTTTTATTGCTGGAATACCACAGCATTGCCCAGTATGGTCCGTCATATCCTGTCACCATCCTGTCCGCACTGTTAGTTACCTTAAGGTTCTTGTCGTTGATCAGTGTCTGGATATCTACCGCTGTAACCTCAAACGTCTTGGTAACAACGCCTGTATAGTTGCCGCTTCCGGTAATCGTCATCGTGTAGGTTCCGATGTCTTTTACCGTTGTCGGTGAACATGCCACCGTATAATCGGTTCCCTTTTTCAGTGTATGATCTGTCTTTGATGCGGAATGATATACAACACTCTCTGTCGGAAGCGCAATCTCTGCTCCCGTATAGTCAAACAGCTCTCTGTCAATGCTGGCAGTAATCTTCGTGCTTGTAAGATTGCACTGGGCAATCGTATACGTCAGACGTTTCGTTGTACCGGTCTTAAAATTGCTGTTGGAATCGCTCGGCGCAATCTCAACGCTCGCCGTACCTGCAAATATCTTGGTATCCGCAGAATAGGTCAGCTTGTAGTCCGACTCCGGAAGTGTTACCATGTCCGCGCCCTGCGCAAACTTTACAACCACCTTCGGCTTCACGTCTGCTCCGTCCGGAGAATATTCCATCTTATAGTTTGCAGTGCTTACCTCGGAGCCATCGGCATCCACATAGTAGCATACCGCCTTTGACATGTCCGCCTGCTCGATTGTGAATTTACCGGTCACTGCACCGCCGTATGTTCCCATACCCTGCAGCGTAATGATTGCTGTTCCTGCATTCGTGTTGCTTGCGTAAGTAACGGAGTAATCCGTTCCCTCAACCAGTCCCAGATCGTTGTTGCCGCTCTTCCAGGTAATGTCCGGTTCCGGTGTCTGTGCATTGCCGTTATAAGTGACTGTCGCTGCCGTCACTTTCTGGATCAGGTCTGAGAGATCAGCGCCTGCCGCCTGATACTCCACCGTGTAGGTTCCCTGATAGTTTCCGATACCGGTGATGACACGGCGGTAGGTTCCGTTTCCGGCATTGATAATATCTGTTCCGACGGTGTAATCCGTCCCCTTCTCCAGCGTCATGCCGTTGTAGGTTGCAGTGATGACCGGCTCCTTGTCCGCTCCTCCTGCCGCAGCAGCCGTCACAGACACAGCCATGCCAACTTCTTCCTGATCCTTGTTGCCAATATCTTTTGCCTTGATCTCAAAATTTACCGTCTTTGTTCCGTAAAGAGAATTCTTTCCGGTAATCGTCAATGTGGCCTGTCCGACATTGACATTGTCAGAATATACCGCATCGTAATCCGCCTGAGAAATGGTCTCCCCGTCCACCAGAAGCTGGAATGCCGGCGTCCACTCACTTCCGGTATATACATAGGAAGTCTTGTCAAAAACAACATTCGCGTCCGCCGCATTTCGCGGTGCACCGCAATATCTCTCTCCGGTATAGTTGCCGGTACCGGTCAGTGTAATTCCTCTTCCTGTCTTGCTGAGGGAAATCGTGTAATCTGTTCCTTCAACCAGATTCTTCACGCCGTCTACGGCATCCGCATCTGCACGCGCCGTATCCTTTACCTCTTGGATGCAGGAGGTAAGTGTGGCAGAAGCGTTGTCCGGATCTGCTGCCGCATCAGCCAGCACCTTATCCCAGTCAATATTGTCCTGCAGTGTCACTTCCACTGCCGCGTCTGATATATCCTTCTGTGCGATCACGTATTCCTTCTGAATCTTTCCGCTGTAACCGTTCTGTCCTGTAATGTACAAGTAATAGGTTCCCGCATTCACAAGCGCGGTTGTGTCCGTGGCAGGATCAAACGTTGCTGCCGCGCCACCAACCATCTGCGCATAGGAAAGCTGGTACTGATCGTTCTCTTTTAATATGGTATCTCCCACCTGTACCGCAACGGATGGAATCTGCTGTCCGCCGTTGTATACCGGATTCTCCGGGCTGACTGTCACCGCATCCTCTGAGAGATTCGGTGTGACTGTCAAATTACAGGTGTAGCTCTCTCCGGCATAGGCTGCCGTGATCGTCGTACTTCCTGCGGCAATACCCTCAATGGTTGCCGGGTTACCTGTACTGCTTACTTTTGCCACCGCTTCATTGCCGGAAACCCACGTTACCGTTCCCGTGGCATTCTGCAGTGTGAGATCCTGATCCGTCCAGCCCTCGCCGATGGTCATGCTGTTCTTGTTCAGTGCTACAGCGGCACTCTGCTTCACATTGCTGCTCTGCAGCGCCGCCTGATCAGCCGCATTGGAAGAACTTCTCCCGGATGTTGCAGTCACATCATAGGTATATGCTATTACCGCCGCACAGCTTCCGTTCGCTGTATACATATCCTGCCAGCCGGCATTGCCGAGAATATAGCTCTCTCCCTCTGCCGTACCGCCATATACATAAAAGGACGCCCCGCTCAACCGGACGATCACAGAAAACCTGGAACCATTCTCCATTACCTGATTCGCCAGCCCTGCGGAATAAGTATTCTTTCCTTCCTTCACGCTGACTTCTTTTTGGAAAATGCTCGTTCCCGCATCCGGCGCCATGCCTTCTACATCCTTGTAATATTCCACGGTAGCCGTTGCCTTGCTGCCGTCATCCACATGTGCGTAGAAGTCAATACTGTCTAACAGTTCTGCTCCGTCCGCATTGCGGTTCGCTGTAAATACCGCAGCTACAGCCTGGGCCTCGCACGGCGCTCCCGCCAGTACCCCGTCTCCGTTCCGATAGGTGTTTACCGTTCCCTGTCCTGCCCAGACAGTCGTCGGCCATTCCACCATCGTCACAATCAGGCATACTGTCAGCATAAACGCCGAAATTCTCTTGCATACATCCTTGTACATACGCGCCATCTCCTTTGATCTATCCCTTTAGCGTTCGTCCCATTTTATGAAACTCTAAATTATACCTTATCTATTTTATCGACATCTTTTCACGGTTCTTTAACATCTTTTCAAAAAAAACGAGGCAGCCATACATTATCTGGCCGCCCCATTCTGTAATGCAGATATAATCTGCGCTTTATTCTTCTGTATCCTCGGACTCTTCCGGCACATTCTCCTCTAATGCGTAATTCTCATCTACCACATCAGTGTCATCAAAATCGTCGAAATCATCGAATGCAATCTCCTCGTTCTCATCAATATCCGAGCTCAGCTTGATATTGCGGTATCTCTTCATACCGGTACCAGCCGGAATCAGCTTACCAATGATAACGTTCTCCTTCATACCAATGAGCGGATCAACCTTACCCTTGATGGCAGCTTCCGTCAGAACCTTTGTGGTCTCCTGGAAGGATGCTGCTGACAGGAAGGAGTTGGTTGCAAGAGAAGCCTTTGTGATACCAAGCAGTACCTGCTTGCCTTCTGCAAGCTCCTTGCCCTCTTTCTCCAAAAGCTCATTTGTATCCTCGAAGTCAAGCGTATCTACTAATGTTCCCGGAAGCATGTCGGAATCTCCGTTTGTCTCCACGCGGACTTTCTGCAGCATCTGGCGCACGATCACCTCGATATGCTTATCGTTGATCTCAACACCCTGCAGACGGTATACACGCTGTACTTCGCGAAGCATGTAATCCTGAACGGCACGTACACCCTTGATCTTTAAGATATCATGCGGGTTGACAGAACCTTCGGTCAGCTCGTCGCCGGCCTCTAAGACTGCACCGTCCATAACCTTGATTCTGGAACCGTAAGGAATCAGATATGCCTTGCTCTCTCCAGTCTCATTGTTCGTCACAACGATCTCACGCTTCTTCTTGGTATCTTTGATATTGGCAACACCGCTGAACTCGGTAATGATCGCAAGTCCCTTCGGCTTTCTTGCCTCAAAAATTTCCTCGACACGCGGAAGACCCTGTGTAATATCGGTACCGGCAACACCACCCGTATGGAACGTACGCATGGTAAGCTGTGTACCAGGCTCACCGATGGACTGTGCCGCGATGATACCGATTGCCTCACCAACCTGTACTGCCTGGCCGGTTGCCATGTTGGCGCCGTAGCACTTCGCACACACACCCATGTGGGAACGGCAGGATAATACAGTACGGATCTTCACCTTTGTAAGCGGTTCTCCGTTCTCATCCACACCCTTGCTCATAACAAGCGCTGCGCGCTTCGGTGTAATCATATGATTTGCCTTCACGAGGACATTGCCCTCGGCATCGCAGATGGTATTGCAGGAGAAACGTCCTGTAATACGCTCCTGAAGGCTCTCGATCTCTTCCTTGCCATCCATGAATGCAGTTACCCACATACCAGGGATCTCTCTGCCTGTTCCCTCACAGCAGTCAGACTCACGAACGATCATATGCTGTGATACATCTACCAGACGTCTGGTCAGGTATCCGGAATCGGCGGTACGAAGAGCGGTATCGGACATACCTTTTCGCGCTCCATGCGCAGACATGAAGTATTCCAGTACGTCAAGACCTTCACGGAAGTTGGACTTGATTGGCAGCTCGATTGTTCTACCGGTTGTATCTGCCATAAGTCCTCGCATACCAGCAAGCTGTTTAATCTGCTTATCGGAACCACGGGCTCCGGAATCCGCCATCATGAAGATATTGTTGTACTTATCCAGTCCGGAGAGAAGTGCATGTGTCAGCTGCTCATCCGTCTCTTTCCATGTCTCTACGACTTCCTTATAACGCTCTTCCTCTGTGATAAGACCACGCTTATACTGCTTTGTAATGCGGTCTACGGTATCCTGGGCGTCCTTAATCATCTGCGGCTTTTCCGGCGGCTCGGTCATATCGGAAATGGATACGGTCATTGCCGCCCTGGTGGAGTATTTGTAACCCATCGCCTTAACAGCATCCAGCACCTCGGCAGTTCTGGTTGCGCCGTGAATATTGATGACTTTCTCAAGGATCTGCTTATTCTGCTTCTTTGCTACGAGGAAATCGACCTCGAGCTTTAATTCATTGCCCGGAATGCTTCTGTCTACAAAACCCAGATCCTGCGGGATAATCTCGTTGAAGATGAAACGTCCCAGCGTGGACTCTACGATTCCGGTAATCTTTTTTCCATCCGGCATGGTCTTGCTCATGCGGACTTTGATTCTGGAATGAAGTGTTACCGCGCCATTCTCATAGGCGAGGATTGCTTCGTTGACACTCTTGAAGAATTTGCCTTCTCCCTTTGCGCCCGGTCTCTCCTGTGTCAGGTAGTAAATACCAAGCACCATATCCTGTGAAGGAACGGCTACCAGTCCACCGTCAGACGGCTTTAACAGGTTGTTCGGAGAGAGCAGCATGAAACGGCACTCTGCCTGTGCTTCCACAGAAAGCGGAAGGTGAACAGCCATCTGGTCACCATCGAAATCGGCGTTGAACGCGGTACACACAAGCGGATGAAGCTTGATTGCCTTACCCTCTACGAGGATCGGCTCGAATGCCTGAATACCGAGACGGTGCAGTGTAGGAGCACGGTTCAGCATAACCGGATGCTCTTTGATGACGTCCTCGAGCACATCCCAGACCTCAGTCTGAAGTCTCTCGACCATCTTCTTCGCACTCTTGATATTATGAGCGGTTCCATTTGCAACGAGCTCCTTCATAACGAACGGCTTGAACAGCTCGATTGCCATTTCCTTCGGAAGACCACACTGGTAAATCTTTAACTTCGGCTCTACGCAGATAACGGAACGTCCGGAATAGTCAACACGCTTACCAAGCAGGTTCTGACGGAAACGTCCGGACTTACCTTTTAACATGTCAGACAGAGACTTGAGTGCTCTGTTACCCGGTCCTGTAACAGGACGTCCGCGGCGGCCGTTATCAATCAGGGCATCTACAGCCTCCTGAAGCATACGCTTCTCGTTGCGGACGATGATATCCGGTGCGCCAAGCTCTAAGAGTCTTCTCAGACGGTTGTTACGGTTGATGATTCTTCTGTACAGATCGTTTAAGTCAGATGTTGCAAAACGTCCGCCATCCAGCTGTACCATCGGGCGCAGATCTGGCGGAATGACCGGGATGACCGTGAGGATCATCCACTCCGGCTTGTTGCCGGACTCGCGGAATGCTTCTACAACTTCCAGTCTCTTGATGATGCGCGCGCGCTTCTGACCGGTTGCGTCTGCAAGCTCTGCCTGAAGCTCTGCGGAATCCTTCTCAAGATCGATCGCGTGTAACAGTTCCTGGATTGCCTCGGCACCCATTCCGACACGGAACGCATTGCCGTACTGATCTCTGGCTTCCTGATATTCGCTCTCGGAAAGCACCTGCTTATACTGTAATGCCGTGTTACCGGCATCCAGTACAATGTATGATGCAAAATATAATACCTTCTCAAGAGTTCTCGGAGAGAGGTCAAGAATCAGTCCCATGCGGGACGGAATTCCCTTAAAGTACCAGATATGGGAAACCGGAGCTGCAAGCTCGATATGTCCCATACGCTCTCTACGAACGCTTGCTTTTGTAATCTCAACGCCGCATCGGTCACATACCACACCTTTGTAGCGGATCTTCTTGTATTTACCACAGTGGCATTCCCAGTCCTTGCTCGGTCCGAAAATCTTTTCACAGAACAGACCATCCTTCTCAGGCTTTAATGTTCTGTAGTTGATCGTCTCAGGCTTCTTAACCTCGCCTCTGGACCACTCATGAATCTTCTCCGGTGATGCCAAACCGATCTTAATGGCATCGAAAGAGATAGACTGGCCTGTTGCCTCTTTATTCATTGTCTCTGGCATTTATGACACTCCCTTCTATCTATTCTTCGTCAAGAACGTCGTCTGATGACTCATCAAAAAACTCAGAATCGTCTTCATCCTCTTCCTCATCTTCTACGTCTACCAGTTCCTCGTTCTCTGTATCAAACTGCTTCTGGGAGAATCCCATCTTTGCAAAGGACTCGCTGTCTTCAAATGCAAAATCCTTATCGCCGGAAATGATAGAATTTAAATCGGTATTACCGTACTCACTGGTCTCCATGAGTTCTACTTCGTTGCGGTTCTCATCGAGCACTTTGACATCCAGTCCGAGGGACTGCAGCTCTTTTAAGAGAACCTTGAAGGACTCCGGAATACCCGGCTCAGGGATATTGTCACCCTTGATGATCGCCTCGTAAGTCTTCACACGTCCGACCACGTCATCGGACTTCACTGTCAGGATCTCCTGTAAGGTATAAGATGCACCGTAAGCCTCGAGTGCCCATACCTCCATCTCTCCGAAACGCTGTCCACCGAACTGTGCCTTACCACCTAACGGCTGCTGCGTTACTAAGGAGTAAGGACCGGTAGAACGCGCATGGATCTTATCGTCTACCAGGTGATGCAGCTTCAGGTAATGCATGTGTCCGATTGTAACCGGTGAATCAAACGGCTCTCCGGTACGTCCGTCACGAAGCTGTACCTTTCCGTCACGGGAAATCGGCACGCCCTTCCACAGTGCCCTGTGTGCGCGGTTGTCATACAGGTACTTCATGACTTCCTCGTTCAGTGTGTCTTTATATTTTGCTTCAAAGTCTTCCCACTCGAAGTTGACGTAATCATTGGCAAGCTCCAGCGTATCCTGGATATCAATCTCCTTCGCACCGTCGAATACCGGTGTCTCGATGTTGAAGCCAAGTGCCTTCGCAGCAAGGCTTAAGTGAATCTCGAGGACCTGACCGATGTTCATACGGGACGGCACACCCAACGGGTTCAGCACGATGTCAAGTGGGCGACCATTCGGAAGGAACGGCATATCCTCTACCGGAAGTACACGGGAAACGACACCCTTGTTACCGTGACGACCTGCCATCTTATCACCGACGGAGATCTTTCTCTTCTGTGCAATGTAAATGCGGACTGCCTGATTCACGCCCGGAGACAGCTCGTCGCCGTTCTCTCTTGTGAATACCTTTGCATCCACGATGATACCGTACTCGCCGTGCGGCACCTTCAAGGAAGTGTCACGCACTTCTCTTGCCTTCTCGCCGAAGATTGCGCGGAGCAGCCTCTCCTCGGCTGTCAGCTCAGTCTCTCCCTTCGGAGTTACCTTTCCGACTAAGATATCACCGGCGCGAACCTCCGCACCGATACGGATAATACCTCTCTCATCGAGATCCTTCAACGCGTCGTCGCCGACACCCGGAACATCTCTCGTGATCTCTTCCGGTCCGAGCTTCGTGTCACGCGCTTCTGCTTCATACTCCTCAATATGGATAGATGTATAAACATCATCCTGTACCAGACGCTCGCTCAAAAGAACGGCATCCTCGTAGTTGTAACCTTCCCAGGTCATGAATCCGATCAGCGGGTTCTTACCGAGTGCCAACTCACCGTTTGCGGTGGAAGGACCATCTGCGATCACTTCGCCAACCTCCACGCGGTCGCCCTTAAACACGATCGGCTTCTGGTTGTAGCAGTTGGACTGGTTACTTCTGGAGAACTTCGTCAGCTTGTATATATCTCTGCCGCCCTCGTCATTCTTGATGATGATCTGGTTGGACTCAGAGCTCTCAACAACACCGGCTTTTTTCGCCACAACACACACACCGGAGTCTACCGCTGCCTTCGTCTCCATACCGGTACCGACTACCGGCGCCTCTGTGGTCAGAAGCGGCACTGCCTGACGCTGCATGTTGGATCCCATGAGTGCACGGTTTGCATCGTCGTTCTGCAGGAACGGAATGGATGCGGTAGCGACGGAAAACACCATCTTCGGGGAGACGTCCATGTAATCAAACATGGTCTTCTCATATTCCTGTGTCTCATCCAGATAACGACCAGATACAGAATTACGAACAAAATGTCCCTCTGCATCAAGTGCCTCGTTCGCCTGTGCTACATGGTAATTATCCTCTTCATCCGCTGTCATGTAGACTACTTCATCCGTGACACGAGGATTCTTTGGATCTGATTTATCAATCTTACGGTATGGAGCTTCAATGAAACCATACTCATTAATACGCGCATAACTTGCCAGTGAGTTGATCAGACCGATGTTAGGACCTTCAGGCGTCTCAATAGGACACATACGTCCATAGTGAGAATAATGAACGTCTCGAACCTCGAATCCGGCACGGTCTCTGGACAAACCACCAGGTCCCAATGCAGATAAACGTCTCTTGTGAGTCAGCTCACCAAGAGGGTTGTTCTGATCCATGAACTGAGACAGCTGGGAAGAACCGAAGAACTCTTTCACTGCTGCAGTTACCGGTTTGATGTTAATTAAACTCTGTGGAGAAATACCATCCAGGTCAAGTGTCGTCATTCTTTCACGGACAACTCTCTCTAATCTGGAAAGTCCGATTCTGTACTGGTTCTGTAATAATTCGCCAACCGCACGGATACGTCTGTTACCCAAATGGTCGATATCATCATCATGACCAATACCATACTCTAAATGCATATTGTAATTGATGGATGCGAAGATATCATCTTTTGTAATATGCTTTGGAATCAGATCATGTACATTTTTCTTAATTGCTTCTTTTAAATCTTCCACATCCGGATTTTCTTCCATTAACTGTGCAAGAATTGGGTAGTAAACTAATTCTGTAATGCCAAGTTCCTTTGGATCGCAGTCAACGTAATGTCTTAAATCTACCATCATAGAAGAAAGAACTTTTACGTTTCTTGTCTCAGTCTGAATCCATACATATGGAACTGCTGCATTCTGGATATCATCAGCTAAAGAACGGGTTACTTCTGTACCTGCTTCTGCAATGATCTCACCAGTTGTCACATCAACAACATCTTCTGCAAGAACATGTCCGTTGATACGGTTCTTTAATGCTAACTTCTTATTGAACTTATAACGACCTACCTTTGCAAGATCATATCTTCTTGGGTCAAAGAACATAGCATTAATAAGGCTCTCCGCACTTTCTACTGAAAGCGGCTCGCCTGGTCTGATTTTCTTATATAATTCAAGAAGTCCTTCTTCGTAATTTGTAGCAACATCCTTGCCAAAACTTGCAACGATCTTAGGTTCCTCACCAAATAAATCAATGATCTCCTGGTTGCTTCCAACACCAAGCGCACGGATCAATACTGTGATCGGCACTTTTCTGGTTCTATCTACACGAACGTAAAATACGTCATTGGAGTCTGTTTCATACTCTAACCAAGCTCCACGGTTTGGAATTACAGTACAAGAATACAATTGTTTACCCACTTTATCGTGAGCGATACCATAATAGATACCAGGGGAACGAACCAACTGGCTGACGATTACTCGCTCTGCACCATTGATTACGAAAGTTCCAGTTTCAGTCATCAAAGGAAGGTCGCCCATGAAAATTTCATGCTCGTTGATTTCATCAGTTTCTTTGTTGTGAAGTCTTACCTTTACCTTTAAAGGTGCTGCATATGTTGCGTCTCTTTCTTTGCACTCAGGGATTGTGTACTTTACATCATCTTCGCATAATGTAAAATCTACAAATTCCAGACTCAGATGACCGCTGTAATCTGCAATCGGAGAGATATCGTCGAAAACTTCTTTTAAGCCTTCGTCCAAAAACCACTTATAGGAGTCTTTCTGAACTTCTATAAGGTTTGGCATTTCCAATACCTCTTTCTGTCTTGAGTAACTCATACGCATGCCTTTTCCGGCTTTCACCGGACGTATTCTGTTTTTCTCCATTGACGTTTCACCTCTCGTTTTTATTCTCAACAAACAAATTGCCTGTTGTATTGCATCTACCGCCTGTATATGCGGTATGTGAACACTCACATCTTATGGCTATAAGCCTATTGCACCACAATAGTGCAACGTATATTATATATCAAGTCAAGCAAAACCGTCAAGATAAATTTCATTTTTTCTAATAAATTTATTAGTATTTATAAAAAAGAAGAAACAGATACCTATCCGTAGTATATTGTGTATCTGTTTCTTCTATATATAGTATCTTATATTTCTATTTTGTCTTATGCATGATTACAAAGCTGCAATCGCTATCGCTTATTCACACTGGAAACCAGCTACCTCATTCTTCAATGATTCTGCGATGTTCACATTCTTCTCGACAGATTCATTAATTCCGGTCATATGACCTGCAAGTTCAGAAGTATACTCTGCCGCATTAGACACGCCCGCTGCGCTCTGGTTCACTGCATTGGATACGCCATCTGCAGCCTCCGAAATTTCATTTGCAGCCCGGCGGAGATTCTCTGCTACACTCTGAAGATCCTGCATCATCTCATTCATCTGTACGGCATCCTCATTGTAAGTCTCACCGGATTCAACCATTCCCTTGTAGTCATTCAAGACGTCCTGATTTACAAAATCAAGCATCTTGCCCGCATTTCCAGCTAAGTTTTCTACCGATTCTGTTACCATCTTACTGATATTCTGAATTCCATTAGCTGTATTTCTGCTTTCATCCGCAAGCTTCCGAATCTCATCTGCAACGACCGCAAAGCCTTTTCCGGCTTCCCCGGCTCTTGCTGCTTCAATGGAAGCATTCAATGCAAGAAGATTTGTCTGTGAAGAAATTGACAATATCTCATCTGTAAGCTTATTGATCTCTTCCACCTGTTTGCTCTGTTCAATCGCAGTGGAAAGTTCTCCTGAAATACGCGCCACCATATCGGCTGCAGACACCTGGCTTGCAGTTGCATCTGCCTTCATACCCTCTGCCTTCTGGCGGATACTGTCCACACGTTCAAGTCCCTCTCCTGTCTTATCTGCCATAACTGTGATGTCTTTTCGGATGCTCTCAATATTCTCAGTAATATTAATAACGGTTGCAGATACTTCCTGCATGCTGGCTGCCAGCTGTTCCATCGTCGCAGATGTGCCTGTGATCTTATCGCCCGCTGCACGGATTCCGTCGTCAACGCTCGCCGCTGTATGTTCGAGTTCTCCGGAACCTTTTTTTATCTTCTCGATCAGATTTCTCAATACATCTATAAACTGGTTGAATCCACGAACCATCTGTCCGATCTCATCATTGCCTCTGACCTTCAGATGTGCAGTAAGATCACCACTTCCCCCATCGATCTCAGTGATCATCTTCATGAGATCTCTGGTTGCTGCGCGCATTGGTTTCACAACGCCGATCAGAATAACAAGAATTCCAGCTATTCCAACAAGAATAGATACCGCAGCCATTCCAACGCACACCTTGGAAACTGCCTGATAGGTAGCATGTGACTGGGCTGTTGCCTCATCCATCTCATTCACACTCTTCTGCTGGATTCCGGTAATATAAGTATTCACCTCTTCCATGCAGACACGGATCACATTGACTTCGATGGAAACTTTTCCAGTCTTTCCATCGTCGTATTTTTCCATGGCATTGTCCATACGTTCCAGAACGTTGTTCACACCATCATAGATTTTCTGCATAATCTGTTTCTGTCCGTCACCCTCTGTGGCATCATACATCTGCTGCACAAGATCAGCCACAGCCTCCCGATCCGCTGCATAATCATTTCTGGCTTCTGTATGGCTTGTCTCACCTTTTGTTGTAGCAAGATAACGATAGAAATCCTTCTGCACTGCTTCAAGACTATACTGTATGTTGTAAGCATTCTGCAGATCCGGCACTTTGCCGTCTGTGACATCTTTGATCGAATGGTTCATCTTCACCATTGCATCATAGTTAATCACATTTGATACCATGGTCACAGCTACCATCAGTACAAGAATTGCTACCAGTTTCACTGCCATGCTGCTGTTTCTGGTTTTTTTAGCAGTTTTCTTTGTCACTGCGCTTTTCTCCTTTTTCGCTGTCCGCTGTTTTTTCTGTTTTGGAATTATCGTTTTCTTTTCGTTTTCCTGCGTTTTGTTCTTCATGTGGTTCGCACCTTTTCTATTTTCGTATTATCACTATTGTACATTCTTTTTTCAGTGAAAGCAATGGTTATTCATCATTTTTACCAACAAATGTCAAAAAAAACGACATATAATTGCATGTGCGCAAAAAAGCCATGGTGCACACACCATGGCTTTAAAATAGCTAATTCTTCAAAAATAATGAAATTATTTAAGAGTAACTTTAGCGCCTTCAGCTTCAAGTTTAGCTTTGATATCATCAGCTGTAGCTTTGTCAGCTGCTTCTTTAAGGATCTTAGGAGCTCCATCAACTAAGTCCTTAGCTTCTTTTAATCCTAATCCTGTTGCTTCACGAACAACTTTGATAACTTTAACTTTGTTTGGTCCAACTTCTGTTAACTCTACGTCGAACTCTGTTTTCTCTTCAGCTGCTGCTGCTTCTCCGCCTGCTGCTGCTACTACAACGCCTGCTGCTGCAGATACGCCAAATTCTTCTTCACAAGCTTTTACTAAATCATTTAATTCTAATACGCTTAACTCTTTGATAGCTTCAATAAATTCTGCTGTTGTTAATTTTGCCATTTTAATTTCCTCCATTAAAATTTAATTATTGACCGGCTGTTACCGGTGATTCTTGATTTCATTCCTGTCTGACAGGATCTCTGTTTGCTGATTAAGCCTCAGCTGGAGCTTCTGCTTCTTCTGCCGGAGTAGCTTCTGTAGCTACTGCACCACCGTTCTCTGCGATCTGGTTAAGAACACGAGCAAGGTTGGTGATAGGAGACTGTAAGCTTCCAAGTAATTTGGAAAGAAGTTCTTCTCTTGATGGTACGTTTGCGATAGCTTTCATACCATTTGCATCGTAGAAAGTTCCTTCTACAACACCGGCTTTGATTTCAAGAGCTGGAGCTGTCTTTGCAAATTTTGCTAAGATTCTTGCTGGAGCTGTTGCATCGTCTTTAGAAATAGCGAATGCGCTTGGTCCTTCAAGAGACTCTTTTAAGCTTTCGAATTCAGTTCCTGCAATAGCACGGTTAACTAATGTATTCTTATAAACTTTGTAAGAAACACCAGCTTCTCTTAATGCTTTACGTAACTGAGTATCTTCTGCAACAGTAAGTCCACGGTAGTCAACAACTACTACTGACTGTGCATCTTTGATGTTTTCAGAAATTTCCTGTACGATAGGCTGTTTAAGTTCTACTTTTGCCACGAATCGTGCACCTCCTTTTATTATTTTGGGCAGTGATCAAAAACCACTGCATGACTGCATAAAAGACGTTGAGGTTTATCACTAAAAAACCTCTCTGTCAAAGACAGAGAGGTATAAAATCATAAATGATTCTGCTATAGATGAAATTCATCTATAAGATCTCCTCGGTAGGTCTAGTGTTACGCCTGTCAGGCACCTACTGTCTTCGGCAATATGCAAGACGCTGTTCTCACAACGCCTTGTGCATTATAACATTGTATATTGGAGTTGTCAACAAAAATTAAAAATAATTCTGATTACTGAGCAATCTTAACTACGTTTAATTTTACACCAGGTCCCATTGTAGAAGTGATTGTTGCACTCTTAATGTACTGACCTTTTAAGCTTGAAGGCTTAGCTTTGTTGATAGCTCCCATAAGGGTCTGGAAGTTGTCGCTTAACTGTTCTTCTGTAAAAGAAGCTTTTC
>OGJH01001245.1_pt1 | contig 23174 bp, 14 predicted proteins | sample 1572021 | NCBI WGS metagenome assembly OGJH01 (sample SAMEA2582098, study PRJEB24529) | metagenome | biome: Human gut stool | place: China | collected 2011
GCCGGTGCGCCGAAAGCCAGCCCTGCGGCTGTTCGTTCAGATAACGGGCCAGCACTTTCGCCTGGTCGAGCAGGTCGCGCCCGGAGGTGATGGTCTGTACCTGTGGCGCATCCACCGGGGATGACGCTGCAGGTATGCTGCTGCTGTTTTGCGGCACCACCGCGTTCATCCCACCCGACTGCGCCAGACGCGATTCCAGCGCGTTAATCAGCGGCATCAGGGAGGGAGACTGTTGTTCTTCGGGCCATGCGGCGAAGGAAACCGTCAGTTGATTAAGAGCGGCAACAATGTTCGCAAAATCCTCTTTTGCCACTTCCGGGTAGCGGGCAAGGCTGTCGAGCATCTTTTCCCCTGCCAGCCACTCCAGCGCCATTTTCCGGCTGGCCGGTCGCGAGGGCAGCAGTTGCGTACCGAAGCGTTCCACCAGTCCGGTCAGTAGCGCCAGCCCCTCAGCCAGTCCGCGCTCACCGTCGCGGTGCAGTCGCGCCCAGATGTAGTAAGTGGCGATGCGCACGTCTTTTGCCTGCGTCAGCAGCAGGGATTCGGCAAGCTGGCAGATGAGGTCCGTATCCGCGCCGGAAAGTTTGTTCATCTCGTCGCGGATACGCAGGAAATCGTCGTGGTAGCCGGGGTCTTCCCCGACCGGCGTATTTGCCGTCACCGGCAGCAGCCATGTCTGCCACAGCGCTGCCTGTGTTCGCGCCACATCCAGTGCATCCCGGTCGACAAAACAGCTACGGGTCAGCTTTTGCAACAGTTCACTCATCGGCGTCTTCCCCGTATTCTTCCGCATCTTTCATACTCCTGCCGGTCAGAAATACCTGTCCCGGCAGGCGGAAGTTTTTCAGTTCCAGCAGCGCCAGCGGCCCTTTACCCTGTTCAACCCGCAGCAGGTAATTCAGCGGCAGGCCGTCCTGCGCTTTCCACACCACTTTAAAGGTGCTGCTGTCCACCGGTGTCACCTGCGCCTGTTCCAGCAGGCGAATAAGGCTCCAGCTCCCCCGGTAATCCGCCAGTATGCGTTCCATCGCCTGCGTACTGGTCCAGCTCAGCGATGCGCCGGGTTGCCACTGTTCATCCGGCCAGTTGAAACGCTGCCAGCGTTCTTTCTGGTTGAAATACTCCAGTTCCTGCCCGTCAATCACCAGATGTGTCTTCATCACGTCTCGGGCCGGTTTTGCCCGCAGTTCAAAATGTATTCCGGCATCGCCGCTGGCAAAGGCGGTGTCAGCCACGTCGCGCAGGCGGTTCAGGGCGCGGATAAAGTCCGGGTTGACCGTCAGCCCCTGCGTGTTCATGGCGTCCGCCACCCAGTAGCGGCCTTCACGTTTCAGAACGCCGGAAAGGTTGGCGGCAATAAACTGGTTGATGCGCCCGTCATCGCGCAGATACTGCGCCAGCAGGGGGAGGGAGGCATCGTTCTGTGAGGCTTTGAACGGGTAGCGACCAGCGAAGTCCTGATTCCAGTGGCTGACAATCGCCCGCTGCCACTGGCGGTTCAGGCTGTCCGCCGCAGGCGTCAGCACCTGCCGCCACGACTGCTCCACCGGGCGGACGAACAGCGCCTGACCGAAGCCACTCCATTCCTCGCCCAGACTGGCGGCGATTAACCGTCCGTAGTCGCGGGTGTCGGTGAGGTCAACGGTTTTGCCCTGCAGTACCGTCTGTGCCAGCTGTTGCGTCATTTCCTGCGGGTCGGGGGCGTTGGTCACCTGTTGCAGTTTGAGGCGTACGCGGGTGACGCGGGTCAGATACGTTTGCAGGCTGAGTTGCGTATCACCACCACCGCCTCCGGCCTTATCGCCCAGCAACCGCAGCAGCGGAGCAAAGGTTTTATCCAGCGGCCCGACAGGCACATCGACTTCACGGGATTGCTGCGGCGTTTTCTCCTTGCCGTTAAACAGTTCCTGTGCCGATTTCGCCAGCGAGTCTGACAGGCCACGGTTTTCCCTGACTGCCGCCGCCTGCCACGCGAGGGTATCGGTCAGCGCAATCAGCGGCGACTGACGGGCATCGGCCATCAGTGTCAGCTGGTCGAGAATGCCGGAGAGCGAGTCTTCCTTTTTCCAGCGAATGCTGTTGAGAAACGCCAGCCAGCTTCCGGTGAAGTCGGTAAAGTAGCGTGAGGTGAGACGGTTACGCAGCGTATCCGGCGATATATCCGCAGAGGTATCCTGCTGGCGGTCGCTGAGCACCCAGTCGATTTCCTCGCGCCGCGCCGTCACCACCTGCTCGATGGCTTCCCTGACCTGTCCTTCCCACGCCTGACGGGTGAACATCCCCGGCACCGTCTGTTCCGTACTGAAAAGAGATTCGGTGAGGGTATCCCCGGTCATGTCCGCCAGCGTCATATCGGCGTAGTTGCGGGACACCTGTTGCAGTACGTTCTGGTAGAGAGTGTTTTCGGCATTACGCACACCAATCTGGCGCAGCAGGATTTTACGCACCGCGCCGGTCAGTTCCGGTGGCGGCGAGGTTTTCCACTGCGGGTGTTCCGGCAGGTTCGCCATCCAGAAGGTCAGCAGTGACGGAAACACGCTCTGCCGCACACCTTCCGGGATATTCTCGTAGCGCAGGCTGTCTGCCATCAGCGTGGTACTGAAAAAGGCAGCGTCGGCCTTTTCCGGGCGGGAAGTCATCAGCAATGCCTTAAGCTGCTTATAGCGTTGTTCACCGGTGGCGGTACGCTGAGGACTGTTGGGCGGCAGGGCGACAAAGGCGTTCAGTTGCTGTTGCAGATGGTCAACGGCCACGTCGCGCACCAGCCGGTTTGCCGCCTGCGCATAGCCGGGAAAGGCGGCGGCGAGCAGTTGTTGGTTACGTTCAAGGCCAAAACGCTGATACCACGGCGCACCTTCGCGGATACGATATTGCAGGCGTTCCAGTTCGCCCTGCAGGGTATGCAGCGCCACCAGTTGTTCTGCCAGCGGCAGGCGGGTATCGAGCGCCCGCGCCGTCTGGATACCGGTTTCCTGAACAAGAGCGCAGTTGGCGAAGAAAGAGGTCGTCATTCCGGCCCCCCATATTGCCAGCACGCAGACAGCGGACATCAGCGCGGCGCGTAGCCACGGAAAGCCCACTGCACGCCCCCGTGCGTTATCGCCGGTCACGCCCGCCCAGACCTGTGACGGCAGCCACGCATGAGGTGCGGCCTCCGGTACGGCGGTAAGCGGCGGGCTGAACATCAGACCACGCAGGCGCAGGGAAGAGAATGCGCCGCCTGCCAGCAGCGGTTTCAGGACGCTTTGCCAGTGAGCGATACCCCGCTCTGCAAGGGTATGGGCCAGACGCAGCAGAAAATCATGGCGGTTATCAGCCAGCAGTTGCGACATGCCCTGTTCCGTCAGCGGCAGGGTGTGAGCTTCCAGCATGGCGGTCAGTTGTTCCGGGGTGCAGCGTTCCGGCAGCAGGCAGCCGACGCTTTGCAGGGGGCGTCCGGCCTGATAATCACCGTTGTCACAGACCTGCCACAAATAGAGTGGGGCCTGAAAACCGAGTCGCTTACCGCCGTTTATCAGTTCGCGCCAGCCTTTGTCGAGTTGCGCTGTCTGGCGGCTCTGTTCTTCTGTCAGCGCCCAGATGATGCCGTCCAGCGGACGGCTGCGGCGCAGTTTTTTTAAGGCGGTCAGCAGTGTGACATCAGGCTCCGCTGATGGCCTGCCGCCATCTATCAGCACCGTGTGGTCGCCCTCCAGCCAGTGTTGCCCGGTCAGCCCCGGCGCGATGGCTTCTGCCTGTTCAGGCTCGCCGGTCACCAGCAGCAGGCGGACGTTACGCCGCCAGAACGGACCGTAGCGGTCGCGCAGGAAGGCGGCGAGTTCCACCATTGCCGGATGACGGCTGTCGGCTTTCTTTGTCGTCACCGCACGATAGTCATCTCCGGCGGCAAGTTGTCTGCGGAGTTCAAAGTTTTGTACGGCAGCGTGGCGGTTCAGCAGATGATAAACCCCCATGATAATCAAAAAGACCACGCCTGCGGCAATCACGCCAGCCATCCAGTACATTTGCTGTGAGCTACCCGGTTCAACGCCCAGCAATGCCGGTTTACGGTGAATAAACGTGCAAAGCGCAACCACAACAGCCACGGTCATGACGATGGCAGGCCCTGAAACAGAACGGGGCCGGAGACGGTTTAATCCCGGAACCACTATGATGCCTCCTGTGGGGAAACGAATGGCGACACCACGGTCGCCCATGAATAATGCCCGCCCTGAACGCCGCTGAGCGTTAGTTGGGGGTGTTGTGATTGTATTGCCGCCAGCGTTGCCGCAGCGACGGACAGCCACGGCGCTGCCGGTCCGGAGCGCCCCAGAAAGGCATCCAGCTCGTACATCAGGGCTTCCTGAGTAAACGGCTGGTTAAGGGATAACAACGCGGTACGCTGTTCCCTGTCCAGTTCGGCAGTCCATATGCCGGATATGGCATCTGGCTGCACCGGCATCCAGTCCAGCGCCTGTGCAATGCCTGACGCCATCATCTCTGTATCTGTGATACGTTCAGGACGATGCAGCAGGGCCAGCGGCGTCAGCGCGGTTTGCGTCAACCGGTTTGCCAGCAACAGCGCGGTGGAGGATTCTGCCGTCCGTTCCGGAGTCTTCGGTTCCAGATACACGGAAATCACCAGCAGTACGGCCTTTTCCTGAATAAAGTTGTCCAGCCAGTCGTCCACGGCGGCCAGCCCCGGCTCCGGGGCAGAAAACAGACGGGCTTCCGGGAGTCCGGCTTTTTGCCATTCGTCCTGCCAGATAGTTCTCACGGAGGCCCCTGAAAGCGGCGCATCAATTTCCAGTAGTACGTTGATATGAAAATCAGGGGGCAGCAGAAACAATTGCGGTCTGATATCAATAAAAAGGCGGGAAATAATTTCGGATAAACGCCCGGTAACCGGTTTATTGGTTAATACGGGAATGACACTGCGACGCACAGTATCTTCTCCGCGCAAATCAGCGTAAGTATTCAACACCTGCTGACGCGCCAGAAATGCTGTTGTAGTTTCTGCAACGGAATCACCATTCAGCGCGGTTTGTACGGAAAAACTAAGTATCTGCAACGCCCGTCGTCCCCGTCGCGTTTCCTGCAAAATCACCTCTTCCCGGCGCTTATTCCAGGCATCAGCCCGAATGTACTGCGTGATAAAAAACAACCAGCGAACTGAAGCAACCAGCGACCAGATAAAGGCAGGCACACCGCAGGCCAGCCCCCAGAAATGCGGGCCGTTTTTTGCCAGTTCATCGCTGGCGAATAATGAGGTTATTGCCACACCAACAGACAGCATCAGTAATAAGGCTGACAGCCATTTAATGCGGGCTGGCGGTGCGGCATAGGATTCTGCGTCGGGAATGGTATTAAGTCGGACAGGCATCAGTACATCCCTTTATTTTGCATTATCGGCCAGAAGTTAATAACCAAGTGAAATTTAAAGTTATCTATAGAGTCATTTTATTTATTTAATGCAAAAATTATGTAACCATCTTTTGATGGTAGATTATCTGATGAGTATGCTCTTTCTCCTGACTTTTTCGCATTATCATAGATAATATATTTCCCTTTCCATGTCCCAACATCCATTTGGTTTCGGATGATAATTAAAATATTGTTTTTTCCAAACCATACCGCTTCGGGAATATTTCTCTCTGCGAAACAAAAGCCTTCAGGAGAGTTCTTACCTTTAAACCCATTTTCCCAACCAGTTACCAGACAACCTTTTATATATGGAGAACCATATTCCAGCGCAAAGATAAGAGAACCATTTATGCACTGAGAAAGAACCACATCTCCAAAAAAATCATAACTTTTAGTTGGAGTATCTAAAAAGGCCCCGGTGATAACATTTCTGAATTTTAGATATAATGTATCACCGTCAATGGTTCTAAGGGAAAGCAACTGCACACTTTCATTTTTTTTCAGTTGACAGGTTTTCACGATTTTAATCTTATCGCCTGAAAAACAGGGGAAAGAAAAAAAACAAAGTAATATTAACATAATGCGCATACTATCTTCCTATTCCCTCCATTAGTATTTGTATGTTATCAGGATCTTTAGCCAGTTTTTCAGCGCAAGGTTTTATAACAGAATAGTATGCTTCATCTGTTCCACGATATGCCCGATATGCCTCCTCAATTGTTGCTTCTTTATCTATCCAGTATTGCAAATACTCTGTGCCAATCTTAATATTTTCTTTTTCATCAAATATTTTATCAGATTTATAAAATGTATCAGCATTAGCGAAAGCTTCATTTGTCTCTTTATCAGTCGTCATTCTTCCTTTTATTTTTTGTTGTCGATATTTAAAAACCTGCCTCACTGCATTTCGTTGCATTTGCATTAAGCCTTTCGCATTATGTTTATTCTTACCTGCAAATTGCTTAAATCTAGATTCTTTATAGATTTGACAAATAATATAATCCTCTCCCATGATGGATTTATTATTATTACGGACAAGTTGACGAATTTGTTTCAATCTTATAGCTGGATCTACATTCACTTGTTTTGGTGCGGTGTCTTTTGCTGGAGTTAATTTTTCGCTCTTCTTCGTTAGTGTTTTTTTTGCTGATTTATTTGTGGTTTCTTTTTTCTTTTCGGATTTATCTGCCATGTTATATTCTCGCTATATGTCTTAATTAATGTCATCGTCTAAAAACTCATCGGGTTCAAACACACTAATATTAACGACCTCCTCCTTATCAGAGGATATTAGTTCTGTATTTCCATTTTCATCAGTAATCCCACTCATTTTTAGCCCACTTTCCAGTTCTAGTTCATAGGGCCAATTAATAAGTGGTTGCCCAGTATTTTCATCCAGCAAAATAAAGCTCTGATTAAAATCCTCAGACTTAATCACCGGAAATGCCATCAGCTCCGGCGTCAGCTTCGCCTTTGGTTTACGCCCGTAATATCCGGCCTTAACGTTATATTCTCCCGGCGTTCCCGCTTCTATCCCGCAGGCATCCAGCCGGATGTAGCTGCCACCGCCGTTAAGGGTGATTTTCTTCTTCGCGGTGATCTTGATCTCATCTTCCGTACTGGTGATCTCTATCGATTTCTGTGCCAACAGTTCCATCAGATCGTTCTGTGCCTGTACCGAGACCGCCCCTTTATTGGCAAACAGCTTGATGCCCGCTTTACGCACAAACACGCTCAGCGCCTGACCCACACCGATAAACATATTTTTTACTACGCCGATATCTGCGTTGTTGCCTGCGTTCGCTATCACATTCTTCGACGCCGCCAGTTGCAGGTGCTCGCCGCTGGCGATCGCCACGCCCTTGGGTGCACTTAGCAGGATCACGGCCTGCGTCAGATCTTTTACACTTTGCTGCAACAGCGCTATCTGCGATGACAGATCTGCCGGATCGGCATTCGTCGTCTGCGCATCAGTGGACAGCGACTGCATCTGTGACTGTGCGCCATCCAGTATTGCCATCGCCGGAGCCATTTCGCGCACCTGCCCCTGCGCCTTATCCTGCGCATCGGCGCTGATAAAAATCCCTTTCTTCGCCCGCACCGCGCCCCACATATCGGTACGCAGTTCAAAGCCTTCCCCGCGCTGCTGTTTCCCCGCATCAACAAGATGACCGAGGTTTAGCTGGCTCTTGCCGCCGTACTCGGTACTGACCTTGATATGCTCTTTGCCGCGCTCATCGTCGAGGCGGATTTTGTTGTTCGCCGGGGTGCGCAGAACGTTGCGCTTGTAGTTCTGGATGGTCACATGGTCAGTGTGTGCCGAGTCGTGTTTTACGCCTGCAATATAAGGTCGGTCCGGGTTGCCTTCCTCAAAGGCGATGCTGACTTCCGTTCCCGCCAGCAGCGGCAGATGCAGGCCGTAGGTGTCACCGGCATACGGGCGCGACTGGCGTACCCACAGGCTTTCATAACCCGGTTTCCACGTATCGCGGTCAAAGTCGAGGTTGACCCGGTAGCGCCCGTCCTTGTCGATATGAGCATAAATATCGTTCTTCACTGTGCTGGTGACCCGCGCCGGGAGCGTGCCGGCCATTACCGGGCGGGGGATAAGCGCCGGGCGGTAGCCGTAGCGTTCTGAGTAGGGTATGGCCGTGAACGTCAGTTCATAGCTGCGGTCACGCGCCGCGCTGGCCGTCACGCCGGTAATCAGCACGCCCTTGCGGAATACCGCAGGCGCGTCGTCGCCCTGAACCCTGATTTCCAGCCCCGGCATCAGCAGTGAACTGGTGCTCAGGCCTTTGAGAATGGCCTGTTCATTCAGGTAGCGTTCGTGGCGGATACGGGCGTAAAACGCGCCGCTTTCCGCTGCCTCGTTATCGCCTTTTTGCAGGAAGTTGTCAGCATAGTGGTAGGCTTCGCCGTAGGTGGTGTTATCGCCCCCGGTGGCGTCATGCTGCTCTGTCATCATCTCCGCTGTGGCGGTGCGGTAGTTGTAGTCCCGCGTGGAGACGCTTTTTTCCACCACCCTGTACGCGGTGTTCAGTCCCCATACCGCTTCCGTGGCGCCGTCGTGTAACCCTGAAGGATGGCGAAGCGGCAGCGTCAGTCCGCGCTCATAGCCGCTCTGGTCGTCGTAAAACTCGATAACCTCAATTTTCAGCCGGGCATCGGTGGCGAAGCGGAACCAGATACCCACTTCTGACAGCAGGCGCGAGACAAACGTCAGGTCGTCCTCGCCATACTGCATCACCTGTTCGCGGGCCGGGTATTCGCTTTTGAGGTTAAACACGAAGTCCTGACCGCGCATCTGGTGCCGCTCGCGCAGGATTTTTTCGACGATTTGCGGCACAGTCTGGTTCTGGTAAATGGCATTCTGGCGGCTGCGGGTCAGCAGCGCCATACGGGGTTCAAGCCGTACTTCGTAACGGGCTTCGTCCTGTGACGATGAGAGATGTTTAAAGCCGGTGATGACGCCGTACAGGGTGCGCAGGGGTGCCTGCACCGGCATTCCCTGTACCGGCGGTGCCGTCAGGCTGAATGCGCCGTCCTGCATCAGCACCAACTCCGGCGTGATGGCTTTATCGGTACTGGTAAACTGAATGTCGTAGCGGAACGGGGTACTCAGTTGTTCGCGGCCTTCGAAGGTCAGCACATCCACCGGACTTTGCAGGCCGCGGATTTTGAGTTTGTGGTACGAGTGGTCAAAAACAAGTATGTCCATGATGGCCTCTATTATTTTATTTTGTATACATAGATAGTTATTATTTTCTTATTTTTGTATAATTGATACATGATAAATATATATTTTGAAACAGGGCTTGTTATTCACCATTGGATTATCCAAACGGTTTTATAGAGTGTACTCAAATATACATTTGTAACTCATATTAACTTGAGCGGTTAATTTTACAATAAAATAAAAGAAGCTATTTTAAGGGGGTATTACTGTTCTAAAGCAACCAGTCATACTATTACTACTTACCACCTATCATTTCATGATAGGCTCCAATGCTTCCCAATATATGCTTTTATAGTTGTAAAAATATTATGATCCATATTTTTCAATGGTTATAGTTCTAATCTTAATAGGATATAATTCCTGCTGTTCACAAAAAACGGCGTCGCTTGTTAATGAAAAACGTACCAGAGGGTCTTTCTCCCAAATGAAATAGTATCTACAAAAATCTTTACTAAGATTATTAGAATATTGTGAAACATCAAATTTAAAACTATTTTTTTTACGATGAATGAATTGTAGATTTAAATTATCAAAGAAGTTCTTTACAAAAAAATTATCTTCATCATGAAATCCATAATTTTTAACTATTAAAGATGACTTACTCCAGGGAGAGTAACTACTATTCCTCTCCAGTATTGCTAATTTACTACCCTTATATACAAGTGCCCCCTTAATCTCGTCACCTTCTTTTACCGGTTCGATAACTATAGAATCAAAAAGATTATCATTTTCTATATGATTAAAAACTTTACTTTCAGAAATCAAAGACAATACATAATTAATTCGTTCAGAAAGAAAATATTTCTTAGTGTTATCATCTGCTATAGCATTGCTAACTATCATAGCTCCCCCTATCAAGAGAGTCCGAAAACCAACCACTTTTTGCAGTCCCATGTATTTTCCCAGACCCATCCTTCAAAACCATACCATTTGCTATTAGCGGATCGTCACTTTGATTAGGTATCAAAATCCAACTATCCCTCAAAATATGATAGTACTTCGCAGGTTGTGTGTCATCAAGCGCATCGCTACCATCAGGCCCTAAACAACCAATCGGATGTTCGAATTGTTTTAGAAAACTATTATACCATTTATAAGGATTTGCAAAATTAAATGTCTCTGTTAGCCAGTTATAATCTTCTTCTTTACTGCTCTTCACATGGCTGGAACTCTCAGGGGTTGATATACCAGCCTGCTCCAGAAGCAACTGTGATACCTTAGCGCAAGTGTTATTGGTGACCACGTCAAAATATTCTTCTTTATTATCAACTTTGTTACTGAAAGACTTTATTTTGGAATGAATCTTTTCAACCTGTTTCTTTGTTATGGTAAAACGGAAAATTTTGGATGTTTCTTTAATAGGGAAATTTACCATACCGACTCTTTTTTTTATGCTATCGCTTTTTTCCCCTTCTGGTGCAATAACTTTGGTTGGCCCAAAACTAAAAAAATCAGTTACCAAATTATTTTTTGTTACATACAAAAACGCATGACCAAAATCAATCGCCAGATCAAGTGTATCATTCTGAAATGCCCTTTCTATATTGACTTCAAAACCAATAGACAGTACGTAGCGATCTGGTTTTGTAATCTTTACACTCTTCTCGTTTGGCTCACCCGAATCATTTTGTTTTTTTAATGCTCCAATAGTTGTTTTAACATCATCAAAATTAAAGCTACCCATGTTATTTATCCTGCTCGACAAATAGATGTATTAATATTTCCCCATCCTTATCAGAAAAAAATATTTCTGATCGACCATCATCGCTTGTAATGCCGTCTTTTGTTGTACCATCTGGTAATCTTGCTATATATTTGGTGTTTGCATAAGGAATATCATTATCATCTGTAAAAAAGAAACGGGTATTAAATTCTCCAGATTCAATCATCGGAAACGCCATCATTTCCTGTTTCAGCTTCGCTCCCGGCTGACGCCCATAATGCACCGCTTTGACGTTATAATCCCCCGGCGTTCCCGGCTCAATGCCGCTACCCTCTATCCGGATATAACTTCCACCGCCATTAATCGTTATTTTTTTCTTCGCTGAAATCCTGATCTCGTCCTCAGTACTGACGATCTCTATCGATTTTTTCGCCAGTAACTCCATCAGATCGTGCTGCGCCTGTACCGATACTGCGCCTTTATTGGCAATCAGTTTGATACCCGCCTTGCGCACAAACACGCTCAGCGCCCGCCCCACGCCGATAAACATATTCTTCACCACGCCGATATCGGCGTTGTTTCCCGCATTTATCTGGAGGTTTTTCACCGCTGCCAGTTGCAGGTGCTCGCCGCTGGCGACCGCCACGCCTTTCGGCGCGTGCATCAAAATCACCGAGGCGGTCAGGTCATTTATCCGGCTGGTTATCAATGCTATCTGCGCGGCCACATCCGCCGGGTCGGCGTTCGCCGTCGTCGCGTCATCGGACAGTTTCTGGATTTTATCGCTCAGACCGTTCAGTTCGCTGATAATGTCGGCCATCTCTCTGACCTGACCCTGCGCCTTGTCCTGCGCATCGGCGCTGATAAATATCCCTTTCTTTGCACGCACCGCGCCCCACAGATCGGTACGCAGTTCAAAGCCTTCGCCGCGCTGTTCTTTCCCGGCATCAACAAGATGGCCGAGGTTTAGCTGGCTCTTGCCGCCATATTCGGTACTGACCTTGATATGCTCTTTGCCGCGCTCGTCATCCAGCCGGATTTTGTTGTTCGCCGGGGTGCGCAGCACGTTGCGCTTGTAGTTCTGAATGGTCACATGGTCGGTGTGTGCCGAGTCGTGTTTTACCCCGGCGATATACGGTCGGTCCGGGTTGCCTTCCTCAAAGGCGATGCTGACTTCCGTTCCCGCCAGCAGCGGCAGATGCAGGCCGTAGGTGTCTCCCGCATACGGGCGCGACTGGCGTACCCACAGGCTCTCATAACCCGGTTTCCACGTATCGCGGTCAAAATCGAGGTTGACCCGGTAGCGCCCGTCTTTGTCTATATGGGCATAAATATCGTTTTTCACCGTGCTGGTGACCCGCGCCGGGAGTGTTCCGGCCATTACGGGGCGGGGGATAAGCGCCGGGCGATAGCCGTAGCGTTCTGAGTAGGGTATCGCCGTGAACGTCAGTTCATAGCTGCGGTCACGGGCCGCGCTGGCCGTCACGCCGGTAATCAGCACGCCCTTGCGGAATACCGCAGGCGCGTCGTCGCCCTGAACCCTGATTTCCAGCCCCGGCATCAGCAGTGAACTGGTGCTCAGGCCCTGCAGAATGGCCTGTTCATTCAGGTAGCGTTCGTGACGGATACGGGCATAAAACGCGCCGCTTTCCGCTGCCTCCTTGTCGCCTTTTTGCAGGAAGTTGTCAGCGTAGTGGTAGGCTTCGCCATAGGTGGTGTTATCGCCCCCGGTGGCGTCATGCTGCTCTGTCATCATCTCTGCTGTGGCGGTGCGGTAGTTGTAGTCCCGCGTGGTGACGCTTTTCTCCACCACGCTGTACGCAGTGTTCAGCCCCCATACGGCTTCCGTGGCGCCGTCGTGTAGCCCTGAAGGATGGCGAAGTGGCAGCGTCAGTCCGCGCTCATAGCCGCTCTGGTCGTCGTAAAATTCGATAACCTCAATTTTCAGCCGGGCATCGGTGGCGAAGCGGAACCAGATACCCACTTCTGACAGCAGGCGCGAGACAAACGTCAGGTCGTCCTCGCCATACTGCATCACCTGTTCGCGGGCCGGGTATTCGCTTTTGAGGTTAAACACGAAGTCCTGACCGCGCATCTGGTGCCGCTCGCGCAGGATTTTTTCGACGATTTGCGGCACCGTCAGATTCTGGTAGATGGCATTCTGGCGGCTGCGGGCCAGCAGCGCCATACGCGGCTCCAGCCGTACTTCGTAACGGGCTTCGTCCTGTGACGATGAGAGATGTTTAAAACCGGTAATGACCCCGTACAGGGTGCGCAGGGGGGCCTGCACCGGCATTCCCTGTACCGGCGGTGCCGTCAGGCTGAATGCGCCGTCCTGCATCAGCACCAACTCCGGCGTGATGGCTTTATCGGTACTGGTAAACTGGATATCGTAGCGGAACGGGGTACTCAGTTGCTCGCGGCCTTCAAAGGTCAGCACATCCACCGGACTTTGCTGGCCGCGAATTTTGAGCTTGTGGTGCGAGTGGTCGAAATTCTGAATACCCATGACAGCCTCCGTTATTGCATCTCTTCCGTAGCGAACTCCAGTACAATCCCGTCTTCCTCATCCCAGCCAAGCCGTAGTTGGGCTGGCTTATGGTGCGCAGCCTGCTGTGCCAGCAACTGCTGGCTTAAGACCGGCAGGATTTGCTGGTTCAGCAGGCTGTCGATATTACGCGCACCGGTGTCCGGCAGCAGGCAGGCGGCGGTCAGGGCGTCGTACAGGCTGTCGTTGATTTCCGTTTCCAGCCCATAGTGCTGACGAAGACGACGAACCACCTGCGCCAGTTTCATTTCCACAATGGCGCGCATCGCTTCCTGTCCCAGCGGGCGGTAAATCACCGTCTGAAAACGCGCCATCAGTGCAGGCTGGAAGTGCTCGCGCAGCAGGGGATACAGCAGTTCATGCAGGTCTGCGTCTGTGGCGTCCGGTTTTTCCTCCAGCAGCTGCATGATGTGGTCGCTGCCCAGATTAGCCGTCATCAGAATCACGGTGTTGCGGAAGTCAATTTCCCGCCCTTCGCCGTCGCGCATAAAACCCCGGTCAAACACCTGATAGAACAGGTTCATTACGTCGCGGTGCGCCTTTTCCACTTCGTCGAGCAGCACCACGCTGTACGGGCGTTTGCGAACGGCTTCGGTAAGTACGCCGCCCTGACCGTAGCCAACGTAGCCCGGAGGAGACCCCTTAAGCTGGGAGACGGTATGCGGCTCCTGATATTCGGAGAGGTTGATGGTGATAAGGGATTTTTCACCGCCAAACAGGGTGTCGGCCAGTGTGAGCGCAGTTTCGGTTTTACCGGTGCCGCTGGGGCCGGTCAGCAGGAATACCCCCTGCGGGCCATTCTCCGGCGTGAGGCCGGTTTTAGCCGCCCGCAGCCGCTGTGCGATGGCGCAGAGCGCCGGGCTTTGCCCGACAACGCGGTTTTCAAGGCTTTGTTCCATACTGAGCAGGTCGCTCTGCTCGTCCTTGAGCAGCGAAGAGAGCGGGATGCCGGTCCAGTCCGCCACCACCGTGGCGACGGCGCGGGCGTCCACATCCAGCGCCAGCAACGGAGCAAAGCCCTGATGCGCTCGCAGTTGCTGTTGCAGTTCAGTGCTGTCTGTCCCTTCCTGACGCAACGTCATAATCTGCTGCGCCAGTGCCTTTTCCTGCTGATACTGCGCTTCCAGATGCCCGGCTTCTGCCTGCAGCTCATCACGCAAATCGGTCAGTTCCGCCAGCCGCTCCGGGCTGGCTTCGGGATAAAACACGCTGTCCTGCTCAATTGCTTCCCGCTCAATATCCAGCGCGGTCAGACGCGCCTGAAGCTGCGTCAACGGTTCCGGCAGGGTGTCGAGGCTCATGCGGACTCTTGCCCCGGCGGTATCCAGCAAATCAACCGCCTTGTCCGGCAACTGGCGTCCGGTCAGATAGCGGCGCGACAGGCGCACGGCGGTCTGAATGGCGCTGTCCAGCATATGTACGCCGTGGTGCTGTGCATAGCGGGCCTTGAGTCCCCGCAGCATCAGGCAGGCGGTGTCATCATCCGGCTCGTCGACTTTCACCATCTGGAAGCGGCGTTCCAGCGCGGCGTCGCGCTCAAAATACTGTTTGTATTCGCTCCACGTTGTGGCGGCGATGGTGCGCAGTTCGCCCCTTGCCAGCGCCGGTTTCAGCAGGTTCGCCGCATCCGCGCCGCCTGCCTGATTACCCGCACCGATAATGGTATGGGCTTCATCAATAAACAGCAGTACCGGCTCCGGTGATTTCTGCACTGCATCGATGACATTTTTCAGCCGCTGTTCAAATTCACCTTTAACACCCGCGCCAGCCTGTAACAGACCGAGGTCCAGTGTGCGGATATGCACCGTTTTCAGGCTGTCCGGCACGTTGCCTTCGGCGATACGCAGCGCCAGCCCTTCCACCAGCGCGGTTTTGCCCACCCCCGGTTCTCCCACCAGAATCGGGTTGTTTTTGCGGCGACGTGAGAGGATATCGACCATCTGGCGAATTTCCGTGTCGCGCCCGAATACCGGGTCGATTCGCCCGCTGCGGGCTTTTTCCGTCACGTCTTCGGTAAAGCGGTTAAGCACCGCCAGCAGGGCGTCATCCTGTTTCCCCGTCAGCGTTTTTGCCGGTGCGTCCGTCGTTGCCGCCTCTGGTTGCGCGGATGTCAGCGGTTCGGTGACCTGTGGCTGACGTGCCGGACATTCATCCGACTGCGCATCCAGCAGGGGACGCAGCCGCTCAAGCTGCACACGGCTCAGGCTCAGCAATACCCACAGGTCATTACAGGCGGGCAGCATCGGTTTTTCTGTCAGCGCCATCAGCAGGTGCTGACTGCGGATTTGCGGGTCGTCGCCTTCCAGCGAGGCAATCAGCCACGCCTGCCTGATAAGCGCCGTCAGGGGTTCAGAAAGCTGCGGACGTTCGCGGACCGAGCGGGGTAAGGTGTCCAGATGTGCCAGCAGAGACTGCCAGAGCGTGTCGATATCCCATTCATAGCGGCGGGCAATCACCGTGATATCGCCTTCTCCCTGCTCCAGCAGTTTCAGCAGCCAGTGTTCAATGGTTATCTCCGCATGGGCGCGGGTCTGACACAGTGAGGCGGCAGCGTCCAGCGCCCGTGCACAGTACGGGTTAAGGCGACGCAGCAGCGCGGCGGGGTGATTTCCGGTCATAGAAGGTTTCCTTATCGTGTTCTGTATTCCTGCGATCTGCGTTCAGGTACGCTACCGCCCATAGCCGTTACCTCACTCAGGCCCATCAGGTATCACCAGATTGTGGGTATGCTTTGCTCAGTACCGGTGCCTGCGGCACTGGGCAAAGCACACAACAGAAAGGCAGACAGTTTCCTGTCTGCCACGGTTATCAGGCGGAAGGACGTTCATTCCACGAGTCGGAATGAATGATGTTGCCGTCTTTGTAAGTCCAGGTGATTTTCTCGTAGCGGAACTCAATGCGTTCCAGGTGGTTATGCTTCTCTTTGGAAGGCTCCTTGATGTCGTGCATCAGCGGAGCGACTCTGACCAGCTTGACGTTATCCAGCGTGATGTTGAAGTACTCCACTTCCTGACCGGCATCGTTGATGCGGTAAAACTTAAATTCCGCCGTTTTCAGGGTCTGGCCGGTGGTGACTGCTTTGTAGAGATACGGGCTGGACGCATCGATTTCTTTGGTAAACGTAAAGGGCTTGTGAGTACGGGTACCGGTCAGTTTGCCGGTGTTGTTGTCGGTCGGGATGTACACATCGTGATCCAGCGCCACCACTTCGATGCTGCCTTCGCGCCCCTGAACGTCCACGGAACCTTTGATATCCGCGCCGCCGTCATCTTTCAGCCAGAGATAAGCAGGAATAGCCATGAGAATTACTCTCCTTGTTAGTGTGATTGAAGCACCGCCTTCTTCCGGCGGTATGTTTTATTTCACGTCCTGACAGGCGTCAGAACGCGGAACAAGACTGATTTCGACGCGCCGGTTGACTGCCCGGCCCTGTGGCGTATCGTTGGTCGCCGCAGGCTGGCTCTCACCCAGTCCCTGTACGGCAAAACAGGTGGCCGGGATGTCGCTGGTCTGCAGCATCCAGTTACGCACCGCTTCGGCACGTCGCAGTGATAACTGCTGATTGCTTTTTTCGTCGCCGGTGGCGTCGGTATATCCGGCCACGAGGATAAGCCAGCCCGGTTTTGCCCGGATGTTCACCAGTGTGTCCACCAGCACTTTTGTCGAGCCGTCTTTCAGGCGGGCCTGTCCGACGTCAAACAGCGACATACTGTCAAGACGCACGGTCTGCGCCTGAAGCGAGGCTGTCACTTCCATTTTTTGCTCAGGCGGACGCCAGTCACGAATGGCGCGTAATACCGGCTGGCGGATTTGTTCGCCGGGGTATAACCCCAGACCGAGACGCAGCGGTTCTCCTTCCCGGTAATACCCATCGAGCATGACCGCATCGTCTTTCAGCACCGACAGACGACGGGCTTTGGTGATAAATTCCTCCGCCGGAACGGCATAAAACTGGTGCAGATCGTCACCGATATGCCGTAATAACTGGTGATTCGCCGTGGCTGACAGACACAGCGCGGCGATACCCGCCACGGTGGTGATGCCCAGCATGGTTACACTGGCCCGTCGCAGCGGGGTAAAGCCCGACTGACGCGGCAACCGCCGTAACAGGGCATCCGGAAACGGCAGCGTGGCGTCTGTGCCGGTGTCCGCGATATCCGTCGTCAGGCCGGTTCTGGCGGTGATCCACAGCTGCCACAGGTTGTTATCCACTGCAGGCAACGAGGGGTGTAGCCCCACGGCCATCGCCAGTGGCGGGCATTTCGCCTCCGGGCCGTTCAGTGCCGCCAGCACATAAAGATTCAGCCACTGCATCAGGCTTTCGGCTTTCAGCAGGTAACAGAGTGGCTGGCTGCGCTCCTGTGTGCTGGTCTGCGTGAGCCACTGCGCGGGGGAGGCGGTTTCAGCAGACGTCGCTACCTGAATTTCGCCGCCGGTACAGATAAGCCACGGTGAATGTGCCTTCTCCGGCAAGGGCGAGCCGGACAGCCCGCTCCAGAGAAGCCAGGGGAGGTTTACGCCCGCCCGGCGACGCACTGTCGCCATACTGTGGGCGAACCGTCGCAGTCGTCCGGTCAGAACCGCCGCATCCCGGTACATGCCGGGCATGACGGTATACGCCACGGCAAGCTGCGATGCCCACGCCGGGCGAAGGGTCAGTAATCGCTCCACCTGCGCCACAAGCTGTTCTTCATCGGGAACATGCAGATACAGCCCTTCTGAAACCTGCCGGACCGGGCTGTCAGTGAACAGATGCGCCGACATATCGCCACAGACCAGCACTACCGGTTGTCGGTACGTTTCCGGCGGCAGCGATGACAACCCGGCATCGCCGGTCATCTCCGTCCACGCCTGCCTGCGCCGGTAAATCAGCAACGCGGCAACCGCCAGAACGATAGCCGCCGCCCCGGCCCATCTCAGTACGCCAGACGGACTGATAAACACCGACCACAGCACCAGCAGTAACACCATTCCCCACAGCACGACGGCCTGTTTCAGCGTGTTCCTCACTCACGACTCCCTTTACCGCAGGCTTTGCGGCAGCAATTCATCCACCAGCACGTTCAGCCAGTGGTGCAGCCCCCACCAGACACCGGCCAGTAGCAGCGTCAGCGTTACCAGCCAGAAAAACGGCGAATGCAGCAAAGGGTGCTGACGGGTGGATAACGGCACGTTCAGTACCGCCGTTTCCGGCAGTACGCCAAATGGCGCGACCAGCCCGTTGAGCGTCGAAATAAGCTGGTCGCGCTCCGGGGCCACCGGATCCTGATAACGCCCGCGAAATCCCAGCAGCAGGACACGGTGAAAGCAGGTCAGCACAGCCTGTGCAGGCGCGGGCTCCTGCAACACCTGCTTCATCCGCTCGTACAGCAGCTCGCCTGCCTGCAGGGTGTTGAAGAAATGCGACTGGAGTGGATCCTTCATCCAGATGGCCTGACCGTCGTCCATGCCGCTGCGACTCAGGACTGTTTCGTCCAGCAGGGCGCACTGCGCGTAGGTAATGTGCTCCACGCTCTCCCGGCTAAACCCGGCATCTTTCAGGCGTTCGCGGACCAGTTCCACCTGCCGCTGGCAGTGACGATACAGCTCCATACCGTGACGCACGGTGGTTCCCTGACGCAGTTCCACCACCGTCAGAAACGTGTCGCGCAGCAGCGCGTCGATATTGATATCCGTCTCTTTTTTCATGCGCGCAGCACCGCAAACAGTTCAGGTTTCAGGTCGCCCATGGTTCCTGGCGCATAAATCATGCAGCACCCGGACTCCAGCATCGATTTAGCCGCGTCACTGTGCATATCCAGCGCAAAATACTGGTTCTCCAGTCGCAGCGGCAGCGCCGCCGGAACTGAGGTCAGTGGCACCAGTGAAACACCGTTCAGCGCCACGTTGATAAGCAGCGTGACGTCATCAGGCGCACCGATTTTGCAGACCAGCGGTAGCTGGTGCAGTACCTGATGCGCAGGCAGAGAGGAACGAACGGACAGATAAAAATCGGCCTCTTCCCGCAGGCGCGGATCGTGCAGGTCTGCTTTCCAGCGGTTGCCCGGCAGGGATCCCAGCTCCAGTGCGATCACCCGTGACGGCAGGCTGGCTTCCAGCAGTTCGCTGAGCAGGGAGAACAGGGGCGGAAAGACGGTGGACGGCGATTCGTGGACATAGGGCGGAACGGCGCTGACGTTATGTTCAAGGGAAAATGTCAGCAGCGCCCCGGCAAGCCTCGCCAGCTCCCGCCAGACCAGTTCGGGGTGAACCGCCGGGTAGCGCAGGAAATCACTCAGCACCGGCTCGGCGGAGTTCAGTGCGTTAAGCAACCAGAACAGGGAGACATCGGCGACGGCGAAGTCCGCCATACGCTGGTTGCTTTCCCGACGCATCGCCATCAGGCGCTGACATTTGGCCCGTAGCTGCAACAGCAGCGTGTCCAGACGCTGTACCAGTCCGTCATGGGCGTTAAACGCCAGTAACGGCGGAATATAACTCTCATCCTGTGTCCAGTTGCCCTGAACATCCCGCACCAGACGCGCCAGTGGGCAGGTGATGTAATCCTGATTGTTATCATGGGCAAAGCGCAGGGACAGCGCATGACGCTCAACGGCCATATCTTCACTGTCACTGCCGTAGATATCCTGCACCTTTTGCCATTCCTGACGATAGCGCAGCGGTCTTTCAGTCTGCTCACCCTGACCGAGATTACCGCCGTTACCATGGGCAAGCGGCAGCGCCAGCAGAACAACCGCGCTGTCGCTCGTCAGCGCGCGCAGATCGCAGGCGAGAGGCAGAACATCGCTCACATCTGAATCGATCAATGTGCCATCAGCAAAACGCAGGCGTACTGCCTGCGTTTTCAGCTTTCCGGACGTCAGAGCATCGCGGTCAAAGAGCACATTCGCGATCCCCCACGGATGACGAATACAAAGTTGCGCAATGCTGTCATTGCTGAACGCTTCCCAGCGGGCCTGCTGCTGAAACTGCTGAGAGGACAGGAATGTCCCCTCAGCCCACAGCGGTCGATGAATTTTCATATCACACCACTTCCCGGTCAGGCTTTCGCTTTCGGCATCTGGGAAACCAGTGACAGGTTGATATCCATCCCTTCAATCTGGAAATGCGGCACGGCAAAGAGTCTGACGCGGAAGAAGCCCGGATTGTCCTCAATATCCTCCACGATAACCTTGCCGTCGCGCAGCGGGTGAGACGCCTGCAGTTCATCACCCGGATCGGTCATCTCCGTCACCAGTGTGCGGATCCAGGTGTTCAGTTCCAGTTCCAGTACGCGGCGGTCTTTGGTGGTACCGATATTCTCGCGCTGGATGATTTTCAGGTAATGCGCAATGCGGGACAGCAGGAAGATATAGGGTAAACGGGCGTTAATACGGCTGTTGGCGGTGGCGTCAGCGGTATCATACAACGCCGGTTTCTGGGCAGAGTTTGCCGAGAAGAAGCAGGCGTAATCGCGATTCTTATAATAAGAGAGCGGAATAAAGCCAAGGTTGGCAAATTCAAATTCGCGGGTTTCCGGGATCATCACTTCGGACGGAATTTTGACCTGATTGCCGGTGCCGAGATCGTAAAGATGGATGGGCAGATCGGCCACTGCGCCACCTGCCTGTGGACCACGGATCTGCACGCACCAGCCATTATTCACAAAGCTCTTCACCATATTGGCGGCAAAGGCGAACGAGGCGTTTGTCCAGAGATACTTTTCGTGATCCGGGCCTTTGATTTCTTCCACATAGTTAAAGCTGCGTACCGGCACCGTGTCCGGCCCATAGGGCAGACGGCCCAGCACTCGCGGCATCACTAATCCCACATAGCGGCTGTCATCGGTATCACGGAACGATTTCCATTTAATATATTCTGCGCGGTCAAAGTAGTTGCCGATATCTTTAATCGCGGCGACTTCTTCCATCGAATTTTTAAGGAAGAATTTCGGCCCGACAGAACCGATAAAAGGCATATGGGAAGCGGCAGACACTCTGGAAATATTGCGCAGCAGGGCAATATCCTGCGGGCTGTTATCAAATTCATAGCTGGAAATTAATGAGGCAACAGGTTCGCCACCCGGCGTATCGTACTCCTGAATGTATGTATGACGATATAAACCGCTCTGAATGATTTCCGGGGAGTCGTCGAAATCCTGACGCAGATGCTCTTTGCTGATATCCAGCAATTCAATTCTGACATTTTTGCGAAAATCAGTGCGCTGTACGACGAACCATGTGCCGCGCCACAGCGACTCGACTTTCTGGAATTCAGGATGGTGCATGACCGCATCAAGCTGTTTACTGATTTTCTGATCCAAATCGTCGATATGAAAATCCAGCAGGCTCTTGTCGAGCTTGACCACGTTCTCGCCTGATTTCGCCAGACAGGAAAGTAGAACGTGAATCGCCGCTGTCACGCGCTCATCGGGTGAGGCATCCGCCAGTGTTTCGCTGTTTTGCCATAAATCTATTTCCTGAATGGAAGACACCGGGGTTAAATTAATTTTATCAAACAGGGACTGATAAACGCCGCCGGACTCAGTGGTGGTCAGTGTTGCAGTTTCAGAGGTGGCATGTTCTTGTTGTACAGACATCAGCATTTCCTTTTCAGTGATCCTTTCTTCTCCGGTTTAACCTGAATATCACTTCGGGTTAAACGTTCTCCTGCGGCGCAATTTTCGCCAGTTCATCACGCAGTTCTGAACTGAGCGTCGGGTCTTTCAGGATATTTTCCAGTTCACGTCGAAACGTTGCGTTATCTAACAGATTGGATTTCAGGTCACGTAATAAATTGCGCATAGCGAGTAATACACGAAGCTGTGGGATATTTTTTGCTACCTGTTCGGGTTCAAAATCTTTCAGGCTTTTAAATTCAAGCGCGATATTTTGCTCATTACCGCTTCCGCTTAGTGTGTCTTCTACTGTTAAATTAACCGCAGGCGAAAACTCAGCCATGACACTGTTGAAGTTGTTTTTATTGATATCAATCTTGTCCCGTTCGGACAGCGGACGTTGCTCTTTTCCGTTACTGTAATCGCCAACAGCAAGAAGCTTGAGGGGGAGTTCAACTTTCTTTTTAGCATTGCCTGTATGCAGGTCAAGCTTGATATTTACACGAGCGGCGGGAACTTCATTCTGGAAACTGTCGGCCATATCCTTTTCCTCATCATCCACTTTTTCTGATGGTTATTGACATAATTATATTCACGGGATTATCGGGTGATTTAAATAAAAAGCAATGATTAGGAAAATATAAAAATGAATAATGTATTTTTCTGGGGAATAGATACAGTTGTATCATTTTAGATATTATTTAGCCTCTTGATTATTTTTCGGGAGAGGGCAGCCTTATCTGGTGAGAAAATTTGGCATGAAACTTAAAATAATAACAAGATAAACTTCACAAATTTGCGTTTTTAAGAAATTGGGTAGTGTGGGAGTCTATTAAAGCATTCATTAAAATTATTGCCCGGGCTTCCACAAAAAATTATTAATTTTTCTACTAATTAAAAATTGTGTGCTTTTTGTACAATAATTATATAAGTGTAGCCTCCAGTTGTGATATTGAAATGTTAACATAATCAAAACAAATTGATTTATAGAATATGTAAGTGAAGTTCATTGGTGGGGTATATATTTAATATATAAATAAGATGGATGGCTTTGATTGGGGGGATCAACGGTTTACTCATTGTTTCAGGCTTCACTGAAACGGATAAGGAAGCGTAAAAACGAAAAAACCGCAAGCTAAAGGTAGCGTTGCGGTTTCTGATATTCTAATAAATTGGTTGCGGGGGCCGGATTTGAACCGACGACCTTCGGGTTATGAGCCCGACG
>OGJH01001258.1_pt1 | contig 23073 bp, 17 predicted proteins | sample 1572021 | NCBI WGS metagenome assembly OGJH01 (sample SAMEA2582098, study PRJEB24529) | metagenome | biome: Human gut stool | place: China | collected 2011
CATGGGTCACATTCAAATAGCCCTCCAGCGTATCGCAGCCGTATTCCTTCAGCAGCGCTGCAATATGCGCCCGGTGCTTGGGCGCTTTGCGGCGCTCCAGAAAATCCGTCAGGTTCGTATAGCCGAAAGGCCGCTGCGCGGTGTACCAGACATCTTCCTGTGCAGCGGTTTCCATGTACTCGTTCTGTTCGCAATGAAACGCAAGCCAGACGGTATCCTTGTTCAGCAGAAGATAGTGCATCCTAAAGCTCCTTTCGGTCAAAAGATGTTGCTGTATCCTTATTATAGCATGGATATCCTTCTTGCCAAGGCAGTTTTGGGAGTGGAAAGGTTTTTGCAGATGGCGGGAACTTCACCTCGGAAACTCTTGCTGGGGCGTCCCTGCCCCAAGCCCTGCTGGGAACGAGTAGGGCAGGATGCCACCTTTTCTAGTGACGCCCGTCTCTTTGCTGGAGAGAGATTTCTGTTTAAGTTTGATTGAACCATGCAACATAGTCAAAATCGTCGTAGTATTTTCTGATAGAAAAGCGACTTCGATAACGCATACACATTCCGACGCACGATTCGCTTTCAAATCCTTTGATGTAAACGGCGGATTCAATATCGGGATACGGTTTATGGCAAAGTACAGCCTTGTGTTTCAAATGCAATTGATCAAAGTCCAACAGATTTTGCTTGGTGCATCCATCACGGTCTGTAAAAAGAAAATAAAGATTATCAAAATTTATTCGACCTTTTCGACGATTCCAAGCGAGAGAGGCTTCCTCTTCGGAAGAATAATGCTGAAAGTATAACTTAATGTCCTTCAGCAATGCAACAGGGTAAGTGATTTCTTTTTCGGCGGGTGTAATAAATACAAGGTCGTATTGGAGATAATCTTTCAGATTTTCGCAGAGTTTTATAAAGTCAGAAGGCTCGACCCATAGATTCACAAAGGGTGAATTAAATTTCAAACCGAGATCATGCAGAATGCAACAGCCATTGCAGTTACTGGCAATCAAAGTAACATCCGTGTTTTTCAGTCGGATGCGATTGAAAAAATTATAAGCTGTTCGAAAAAGAGTCTTTAATTTGACAAGCACAGAATCCTCCAAAACAATTGAGTCCCAATATTGCAAAAAAAAATACCCGAACCCTTTCTCGTAAAGAATCGGGTTCGAGTACGAACTGTATGGTGGACGGTACAGGACTCGAACCTGTGACCTCCTGCACGTCAAGCAGATGCTCTACCAGCTGAGCTAACCGTCCAGATGTCGTATCGACTTGATTATGATACCACACCTTTGGCCGGATTGCAAGCTTTTTTTGCAAATTTCTGCAAAAATCATTGCAGGGCCTTCCGGATGATGTTGTAGAGCACGGGTTTCATGGCGTCGATGTGGTCGGGCTTGCCTTCGAGGATGGACGAGTAGCACACCGACATGCACATGCTGCCCAGCGCCGTGATGCGCTGGTAGACTTCGCGCTCGGTCAGGCCGGCCATTTCGGGGCTGGACATGATGGCGTGGAGCAGTTTGCACATCAGCGGCTCGGCCTCGCCGGAGGCTTCGATCTTGTCCAGCCCCGGCCAGACGAAGCTGCGCTCCAGAAAACGGAGCATCAGGGTGTCGGTCCGCAGAGCCTCGATGATGTGGTCGATGACGAAGATCATCTTGTCGGGAAAATCCATCGGCGCGCTGGCGCGCTCACAGGCCGTCACGGCGTCGTCCAGCAGCTGGTAGCTCACGCGGGCCAGAAGCGCCTGGGTCACAGCACCTTTGTCGGCAAAATAGAGATAGAAGGTGCCTTTGCCCACCTTGGCGCGGGAGGTGATATCCTCCACGCTGGTCTTGGATGCGCCCCGCTCCAGGAACAGCTCGTATGCTGCATCCAGAAGCGCCCGGCGCTTTTCCTGCTTTTTGCCTTCCACGGTATTCATGCTTTGGGTCGATTCCTCTTTTCTGCGATGTTCTGTCGTGTAAACATTATTTTAGCAATGCTTTCCTCCCGGCGCAAGCCCCAAATAGCCGATCGGTGTTAGACAATTTTCAGTGGATGATAAAAAAACTGACGTTTGGTCAGTTTTTGTCTTGACACTTTCCGCCAGCTGGTTATAATAGTGCTTGCTCAGAAGTGACTGCGAGTCATTTTTGAGCGCCAATTCTGTTCCAACATTTCAATGGAGGGTTTTCATGAAAAAGATCGCACAGGGCATTGTGCGTCTGCGCAAACTGATCTTAACAGTAGCCATCCTGCTGTTGATCCCTTCCGCGATAGGCGCCGTTGCCACCCGCATCAACTACGACGTCCTCACCTATCTGCCGCAGGAGCTTGACTCTATGATCGGCGAACGGGCATTGGAGGACGACTTCCATCTGGCCTCCACCGGTATGATCACGGTCGAGGGCCTGCCCACGAACGAGCTCATCGCCATGAAGAAGGACATCGACGCCGTGCCCGGTGTCACCCAGACCTTCTGGCTGAGCGATGTGATCGACCCCAGCATCCCTACCGAGATGCTCCCGGCGGACATCCAGCAGTTCATGTTCGGCAAAAATGATTCCACCATGCTCATCGTCCGGTTCGACGGCCCCAGCGCCAGCGACGAGACGATGAACGCGGTCCAGCAAATCAAGAAAGTGCTCCGGAAGGATACCTTCTTTGGCGGCATGAGCGTCATCCTGCAGGACACCAAGGCCCTGATCAATGAGGAGATGCCGCTGTATATCCTGTGCGCTGTGGGTGCCAGTATGCTGGTGCTGTTCCTCTCGCTGGAGAGCACCATCACCCCGGTGCTGTTCATGCTGGGCCTGCTGTTCCCCATCGCGTACAACTTTGGCACGAACATCTTCCTCGGCCAGATCAGCTACATCACCCAGGCGCTGTCCACCGTGCTGCAGCTGGGCGTTACGATGGACTTCTCCATCTTCCTGCTGCACCGCTATCAGGAGGAAAAAGAGCTTCGCTCCTCCAATGAGGAAGCCATGGTCAGTGCCATCTGCAAGACCATGACCTCCATTTCCGCTTCGTCGCTGACCACCATCGCAGGCTTCCTGGCCCTGTGTGCCATGCGCCTGACGCTGGGCCGCGACATCGGCATCGTCATGGCAAAAGGCGTGGCGCTGGGCGTCATCTGCACCGTCGTCATCCTGCCGGCACTGATCCTGACCTTTGACAAGTGGGTCGAGAAATACAAGCACCGCACCATCATCCCGCAGCTGACCAGGACCAGCTACTTCGTCTCCAAACACGCAGCCCCCATTGTGGCGGTCTTCCTCGTGCTGCTGGTGCCCTTTGTGGCGGCGCAGCAGAAGACCGAAGTCTACTACACCCTGTTCGATTCGCTGCCCCAGGACCTGACCGGCATCGTCGGCACCAACAAGCTGGGCGAGGATTTCGGCATGACCACCTCGCACTTCATTCTGGTGCATGACGACCTGACCGCCACCCAGGTCTCCGACCTGTGCGACGAACTCAAGGACGTGGACGGCATCACGCAGGTCATCAGCCTGGATTCCGTCACCGGCCCCGGCTTTGATACCGGCCTGCTGCCCGACAGCGTGACCGAGATCCTGCAGTCCGGCGGGTACAAGCTCATCCTTGCCAACAGCTCCTATAAGACCGGTACCGACGCCATCAACAACCAGCTGGACGAGATGAACACCGCCATCAAGGCGGTGGACCCCGAAGGTGTCATCACCGGCGAGGGTGCCATGACCAAAGACCTGATCGAGGTCGCGGATGTGGACTTCAAGAACGTCAACGTCTGGTCCATCCTGGCCGTTGCCGCCATCATCCTGATCTCTTTCCGCAGCCTGTCCATCCCGGTGCTGCTGGTGGCCAGCATTGAAGCCGCCATCTCCATCAACATGGGCATCCCGTACTTCACCGGCACCCAGCTGCCGTTCATCGCCAGCATCGTCATCGGCACCATCCAGCTGGGCGCGACCGTGGACTATTCCATCCTGATGACCACCCGTTACCACGAGGAGCGCAGCTACGGCCGCACCCCGAAGGAAGCAGCCCAGCAGTCGCTGGAGCATTGCAGCCAGTCCATCCTGACCAGCGGCCTGACCTTCTTCGCCGCCACCGTCGGCGTGGCGGCCATCAGCAAGATGGAGCTGCTGAAGAGCATCTGCCTGCTCATCTCCCGCGGCGCACTCATCAGCATGGCCGTCATCCTGATCGTCCTGCCCGCTGCCCTGATGCTGCTGGACTGGATCATCCGCCATACCACCCTGCACTGGCTGGTCCCCGAACCCGCCTCGAAATCTGAAAAGGAGTAATCACCATGAAGAAATCGCTTCGCTTCGCCAGTGCGGCGCTGGCGCTGACCCTCGCCGCCAGCATGACGATGCCTGCCTTTGCCGCAGGCAAGTCCGATTTTGCCAAGTCTGAGAACGTCTACGCCGTCATGAACGCCGATGGCTCCATCAAGAGCACCACCGTCAGCGAGCATCTGTACAACGCCAACGGCCTGTCCGGTGTGACCGATGTCTCTTCCCTGACTGACATCCAGAACACCGAGAGCGATGCCGCCTTTACCCAGGACGGCGAAAAGCTGGTCTGGAACACCGACGACACCGACGTCTATTATAAGGGGACCACCGACCGTGACCTGCCCATCTCGGCCAAAGTCACCTATACGCTGGACGGCGTGACCGACAGCCTGGAGAACCTGATGGGCAAGAGCGGCCACCTGACCATTCAAATCGACCTGACCAACAACGAGACCGGCACCGTGAATGTCAACGGCACCGACCGCACCATCGTCACCCCGCTCATCACGGCGGTGGGCGTCATCTTTGGGGAGGACGCCTCCAATGTGACCGCTGAGCACGGCGTGATCGAGTCTGCCGCCAAGAGCAACGTGGCCGCGTTCGTCACCCTGCCCGGCGTGAAGGATTCGCTGTCCGGTCTGCTGCCGGAGGACCTGTCCACGGTGGAAGATTATTTGCAGGACAGCGTGACTGTGGAAGCCGATGTGGAAGATCTGGCAGCTCCGCAGATCATGCTGGCCGCAGCCACCAGCCCCGATGCGCTGGGCACGGACAATGTCTTTGACCTTGACAGCATCAACGAGCTGACCGACGGCATCCAGCAGCTGAACGACGCCATGAGCCAGCTCATGGACGGTGCGTCTCAGCTGGAAGACGGCGTCTCGCAGCTGGCCGGCGGTACGCTGGCTCTGCTGGATGGTGCATCCCAGCTGAAGACCGGTGTTGCCGCGCTGGACAACGGCCTCGGCCAGCTGACCAACGGCCTCGACACCCTGACCTCCAACAATGCCGCCCTGAATGCCGGTGCCCAGCAGGTGGCCGACGGCGTTCTGGCTTCCGCAAACAAGACCCTGATGGAGGGCGGCCTCATCGACACCCCCATGACCTGGGACAACTATGAAGCCGTCATCGACGAAGTCCTGACCATGAACGACAAGACGCTGGCCGCTGCCCGCAAGAAGATGGTCCGCACCATCTGGGAGCAGGCTCCCAACTTCAAGGACAGCCAGCTCGACCTGGCTCTCTACCTTTCCGCGACCAAAACCAATCATGACCTGGAAGCAGCCCTCCGCCTGATGCAGAGCTACGACCCCTCCATGATCTGCGGTCTGGTGCAGCTGCTGACCAATGCCGACGCCCAGCAGATCGCCCACGAGGAGCTCAAGCTGCAGGCCGAGAACAGCGACGATATCGCTAGCGTCCGCGCCCTGAAGACCAGCCTGAGCCAGATCCAGTACTTCGTTTCCAGCGTCAACCAGTACACCAGTGGTGTCGCCACTGCGGCCGACGGTGCCCACTCTGCCAAGGACGGCAGCGCCAAGCTGGCCTCCGGCACCAAGACCCTTTACGATGGCGTGAACACCCTGAACAATGGCGTCAGCCAGCTGACCGACGGTGCCACCCAGCTGAGCGATGGCCTGGTCCAGTTCAACGAGGAGGGCATCTCCAAGCTGACCGGTTCGCTGGACACCGACCAGATCCACGCCCTGAAGACGGTCCTGGACGAGATGACCAGCCGCCTGGAGAACTACACCAGCTTCGCCGGTGCACCGGAAGGCGCTTCTTCCAACGTGAAGTTCATCTATAAGACCGGTGAGACCGTGGCCGCTACCGAGAATACGGCCGTGGCCGAGACTACTACCCAGGAGGGCAGCTTCTTCACCCGCCTGTGGGAGCGCATCGTGAATCTGTTCAAGTTCTAAGTATTTTGAAGTAGAAGTAAAACAGGAACGCCCCCTGGTATCGCAGCGATACCAGGGGGCGTTTTGCTGCCATTTGGCAGGATAGAACGTTCTCAGAACCAGTTGATGTCCACGATGACCAGTTCCGGCGGATTGTTGACGCGGGGGATGCACTTGTCCTTGCCGTCGCCCAGACCGCGGCTGATGACGAGGGAGGTGTCGCCGATCTGATGCAGACCCTCGGTCAGCGTTGGCAGAACGCCCTGATCCGGCGTGTAAAGCCCGCCGATGCCGGGGATGCGGATCATCCCGCCGTGGGTGTGGCCGCAGAGCGCCAGATCGACCGGCACGTCAGAGAAGAAGCCGTCCTCCAGAAAATATTCCGGGTAGTGGACCAGCAGCAGCTTGAAGGCATCCAGCTGCTCAAAACTCTCGAAATATGCACTGGCGTACCGCTCGTAGGAAGCGGGTGCTTCGGCCACGCCGCCGATGGCGATGGTGTTGCCGTTCACCTCCAGCGTCTCGGTCTCGTCTGCCAGGAAGTGGACGCCGATGGCCTCCAGATCTTCCCGGATGGGGGAGTGGTCAAACACGATCTTGGGCCACTCGTGGTTGCCGGGCACATAGTACACCGGCGCGATCTTGACAAGCTCTTCGCACAGGTCGGTGACGACCGAATAGTCGTCCACCAGCTTGTCGTTCATGTCGCCGGTGATGGCGATGATGTCCGGCTTGAGCGCGGTGATCCGCTCGATCAGATCCGCATTGTGGTCGCCGAACTCATGCAGATGCAGATCGGACAGCTGCACGACCCGGACGTTCGAGGTCAGCTTGTCGGACTGGACCTGATAGTAGCTCTCGACGAAGCTCTGATGCTTTGCAATAAGGGTGAAGATGCCCCACAGGGCCGCCAGCAGCACCGCCAGCCCCAACACGAACTGAAGAATGCCCAGGACGATTTTTTTCAAAGGGCCGAAACGGGCCTTGCGGGGTGCGTAATGAGAAGCCAAAGATTATCCCTCCTGTCTGGTTTTAGAGCGCATTGCCTCGCGCAGCAGTGCGCGGATGGAATAGGCATTGTTGGCCTTGCTCTCCGAAATGCCGATGGCGTATTCGTAGGTCGCCTCGGTGCTCTCGGCGTTGTAGGCCGCGATGAGGCGGTGGAAGTAATCGGCAAAGCTCTCGGCGTCCTCCATCCGGCACTGGTCGAAGAAGCCGATGAACTGCTGGCCGCCGTTGTAATAGACGGTGCCGCAGGTGGCCGAGGCTTCCTTCAGGAAGCCGGCAAACTGGTCCAGCATCGCGTTGCCGCGTTCGCGGCCGTAGGCGGTGTTGATCTGGCTCAGGTTGGTCAGCTCCACCACCACACAAACGGTATCGTCCGGCAGGACGCGGCTACTGTTGTTCCGGATGAACAGATCACAGGCGGTGCGGTTGGGCATATCCAGCGACTGCTCGGTGAAGAACATGTATTCCACAAAGTCCTGGATACGGCCCAGCAGGATGGCGCCGCAGACGCCCAGGATGAAGAAGACCGCGACGCCCAGCAGGATGTACAGCTTGACGTTGATCTTCTCGCTGACCGTGGTGCTGGCCAGAACGCCCAGATTGACCGCGCCGCAGTATTCGTTGTACTCCTTCATGGTGATGGAGAGGCTCTCATACAGGGAGTTCAGCTGACTCTGCAGGGCGTCGATCTCCTGTTCCACAGACTGCTGGGAGAAGGCCTTGTTCTTGCTGGAAACGTCCGTGGAGTCGGATGCATCCTGGAACACGTCGATGATATACTGGCAGTAGGCAGCGTCGATGACGTTGCTGGACTTGCGGTTCAGGATCGTCACGTAGTCGCTGATGAGGGTGTCGTAGACGGTGGTGCGGTCTACTTTGGTGTCATACTCGTAGACATCGTTCAGCACGAAGCCGCCGGCGTCATCCTCGGTGCCGGTCCGGGCTCCTCTTTGATAGTAGAGGGAGCCGTCCTTGTTCTTGTTGCCGTAGCTCTGGATGACTTCCAGTACGGCGGCGACCTTCTCGGTGTCCACATCGCCGTCCATGATGTAGGTGTTGTAGCGCTCCTGGTATTTTTTGAGCAGGACTTCCCGGTTCTGCGTCAGCTTGCCGCCCAAAATCTCGGAGAAGAGATAGGGGATCTCAACGTCGCCGACGTAGTTGTACTCATCGAGCAGGTCCGAGAGAGACATCCCGGTGTGGGAAGAGATGAACTCCGGGTGCGATTTCTGGCAGTTGATGAGGTTGGAGGAGATCTCGGAAACGGTGTTTTTCAGGATCTCCGCCTGTTCGAGGTAGTCGTAGCCATGGCCGTCCAGCGCAGAGGCATTGTTGGGGATGGTGTAATAGTCCACGTATTTTTCGCCGAAGCTGGCAAAGTAGCAGCTCAGGATCTCATCCAGCATGGTGCGGGCGTACTCGGTGTTGTAATTGCTGCTGAGCGAGAGCGTGACGAGGTATTCGGTGGATTGGTATTCCTCCACGTCCTCACCTTTTTCAATTTTGGCCGCCTGGGTCTTGGCCACATCGTCGGGCACGATGGGGGTGACCGTGCCGCCGGAGCGGATGGTATCCACGTTGACGGTCAGGTCCAGATTTTCAATGGCCTGCTTGACGACGGAGGAAGAGAAGATCTCCGAAACATCCAGTTCGCCGCCGCTGGGGGTCTTGCCGTCCTCGGCCTGGGAGTAGTTGTATTTGATGATGGACTGCGCCGTATAGGCCTGATTGCTGGTGGCATAGCGCATGAAGAACACGCCTGCACAGAACGACATCAGCGCGATGAGCGGCCACCATTTTTTCAGATATCGGATGATGTTAAAGCTTTTCATTTCGTTTTGTCCTTATCGCGGATGACTTTGCTCTTGGCGAGGACCCAGGCGCAGAGTGCGCAGAACGTGACGCCGCCGGTCAGGATCATCCACTTGATGCTCAGCTCGTCGGCCAGAGAACGTTTCTCGAAACTGATGGTCAGGTAGTTTTTGGTCTTGTAGCGGATGTATTCCTTGTTGAGGATCCGGGAGGTCTCGATAAGGTTCTCCAGCTTCTGCTTCATATCCTGGATCATGCTCTCGGCGGTTGCAACGCTGGAAGGCGTATTGGCCGTCTGGGCATTCATCTGGCGGATGGCGTATTCGTTTTTCTGGATGATGGCCATCGTATCGTTGGCGGAGTCGTTGGCGCTCTCGGCTGCCGAGGCCTGGTAGTCGATGGCGACCTTGGTGCGGGACATATAGAAGTTGTTCTGGGTGTCCAGCGTGGGGATCAGAACAACGGCAGTCAGGGCCGAATCGTAGATCTCGATGGTGTGCAGGCGGTTCTGGTATTCAGCCATGAGTTTCTGGTAGCTGATGTTCTTCAGAAAGTTCTGGTATTCCAGCTTGCTGATGTAGCGTTCCCGGTTTTTGGAGAGGCCGCTCTGCAAAACATAGGAATCGTATTTTTCAAGGTCGATGCTGGTGAAATTGTCCACCTTCTGGCGCAGAGAGGTGAAGGTCTCGCCGGTGAGTTCGGAGCGGAAGGTGCCGTTCTCCTTGGCGTTGGTGTTCAGGAAGCGGTGGAGCTTCTGGCACTCCTTATCAAAGAAGGAGCCGATCTCCATGTACTCCTGCTTGTCACACTCGGACCAATCGGGGGAGATGCCCATCTCGACGTAGGTATAGTCCTCGTAGAAGACCTCTTTGTAGGACTCGACGATCAGGCCGAGCATATCTCTGGCCGAGATGCGGGGGCCGATCTCGTCGTTCTTTTCGTAGGTGATGGTGTAGGTGGTGGCGATCTTATAGCTCGTGGTGTCGGAAGGCAGCTGCATTCCGTTGACATTGGAAGCCCAGGCCGTGATGTTTTCGGCCATATCCTGCGCGGTGACCTGGCCTTCGAGGCCGGCCTTCGCGATGGCGCGGTCCAGCACGTCGTCCGATTTGATGAGCGAGATGTTGAACCGGGTGTTGTTGGGGTAAAGCCCTCTGGTGGCTTCCTCGTAGTTCAGGGCGATCATCATCTTTGCGGTGCGGGCTTTCAGGTGGTACATCACAAAGCTGGTGGAGCACATCACCAGAAGGATGAGGGCCAGGTAGAGGAGGCGGTGCTTCCACAGCCCCTGGAAGAGAAGTTCGACCAGCGCCCAGAACTTACTTTTTTGCGGGCGGTTCGGTTGGTTTGTTTTGGGAGATGGCATGGTTGTAGATCACCTCGTTTCGATCCAGCAGCTTCATGGCGTGGCCGATGGGCAGCAGCATGAAGATCGTGTTCATATAGCAGTAAAAGGCGGTGTTGTCGGTCGCGTAGGTCACAAACGCATAAATGGTGCAGTACAACAGCAGGAAAGCGGTCTCGGTGCCGTACTGCTTCTGGCACCAGACGACCTTGCCCTGCCAGCTGAGCCAGATCCAGAAGGAAAAGCCCCAGAAGCCAAGCTCAATGTACATGGTCACAAGGTCGTTGTGCATCCCGCCGAAGTCGTGGGTGCCAAAGACGCCGATGCCCGCTGCATTCATGATGCTGATATACCGCGTGACCCAGCCGATGCCGTAGCCGCGGAACGTGGGGCTGAAGGAATACAGGTCGGTGAAGGCTTCGTACAGGCCTTTGCGGCCCATGGTGTCGATGCCCAGGGTGTCCACCGTCCAGCTGAACAGGCCCGACCAGATGAAGAAGACGTAGAACAGGCAGGCGGCGATGGCGAAGATGGAGATGGAATGGAGCACAAAGTTCTGCCCCTTGGGCTTGAGCCGGGTGATGAACAGGTGCATCACCAGCACGCCGAGCATACCGATGAGGGCGATGCGCTTGAGACCCAGATAGAAGAAGCCCGCCGCCAGTGTGAGATGGACGACCCGCCGCCAACCTTTTTCAAAGAGGGCGTAATAGAGGACCATCAGCCCGAACCCGAAGGTCAGGTCGTGGACTTCCAGCGCCTTGATGGGCGCATTGGTGTCCACGCCGCCGGATTTGGCAAAGGCGATGAAGCCAGTGATGAACTCGCTCAGGCCGTAAGGCCGGAGGCTGTCGAACACCAGGATGCAGACATTGGCGATGCACATGCCGTAGAAGGTGTAGTCGATGGCTTTGCCGCCGAACAGATACACTGCTGCGCACATCGAGGTAAGCGAGATCATGTGGTAGAGGATGGTGGAACACCCGCGGGATATGTAGTTCAGCTGCTGGAAATCCAGCGACCAGACAAGCATGGACCACGCCGCCATCATCACAAAGGGGATGAGAAAGATGATGTAATATTCCTCGATGAGGGGCAATCGGTTGAAGTCTCCGGTGATGAGCAGAAAACAGGCGGCCAGGCCGACCACGGCGGCCTGCACCAGATACTTCATGAACCAGGGCAGGCCCATGCCGCGGTACCAGAACCCGATGCCCATCATGGCAATGTAGAGCAGCGGCAGCCAGAACGGCCGCTGCGCCGATTTCCGCTTCAGGAATTGTGTTCCTCCATGCTGCGCAAGATACTCCCAGTTTCCGCTGCCATATCCCCCAAAGAGTAGTTTTATAAAACTTTGCATCTGCCCTCCTGTGCGAGCCTGCGGGCAAGCCGCGGCTCTTCGCGTTCGTTCAGTTCAAAAGCTCCACGATGGCCTGATAGTTGCGGGCACAGTTCTTGTCATCCACCTGGTCGAACAGCGCGTCCACACGCTTTGCGTAGAAGGGGGATATCGTGCCGTTCTGGGCCAAAGCGCGGTCCAGCTCCCGGAAGAGCGCTGCCTGCTCGGTGACCACAGGCCCGAAGCCGTCGTCCCGGTAGCTGAAGTAGCCGACGTCGTGGTGCACGCCCCAATACTGCGCCTCATCGAACTGGTAATAGAGGAGGGGCTTTTTCATATAGGCAAAATCGAACTGTACGCTGGAAAAATCGCTGACCATGACGGCGGATTCCATCAGAAGGGTCTGCACATCGGCCTCACCCAGCGCCGCGATCTTCACCCGCGGGTTGGCGGTGTGGAAGCTGCTCAGAAAACGCTGCACCTCGAAATGAGGGTAGAAGACGGCCTCATAGCCGTGCTTCTCCAGCAGCGCCTCCAGCTCCGGGCTGGAGATGACGTCCTGCCAGTGCCGGAAATAGTCGCTCTGCTCAAACTCGGCCTGGGTCTTCCGCTCGATGGCGTAGGTGCGCCAGGTGGGCATCAGCAGCAGCTGGCGCTTGGTCTCGTGGGGGCGCAGCAGGGCGTCAAACCGGCACAGACCCAGCCGTTTGACAATACCGGCTGGATAATGATAGGCGGATTCTACAAAATCCCGTTCTTTTTGCAGGGAGCAGACGAAAAGGTCGGTGCGGATGTTGGGGTAGTGATACCATTTCATGTCGTCGATGATGACCCCATGCTGCAAAAAGGCGCGGGGGCCATGGACCACATGGAGCTTGTCGAGCATGTAGTAGCTGTCGATCTCCGGGGTGTAGCCCAGCACATGGGTGCTGATCTTCATCTCCGATGCGGCGCAGAGCAGATAGTGCTTCCAGCTGCGGTAGGGCACGACCCGGCCCAGCGCCTGCACCCGCTCATAGTCCGACAGGGTGGGGTCTGCCACGAACCAACTGTTCAATTCAGGATGCTCCCGGTTCAGGTAGGCAAAGATGTGGTAGCCGTTGTCCCGCGCTTCGCGGCCCCGCTCGGAGACGAGCCAGACATGCCGGTAATCCTTGTTCCAGCACTTCAGAACGGCAGCACAGCAGGTGGCAGTTTCATATTTCAGGAGTTCCCGCAGCAGATGGAAGGCGCGCCGGGTCTTTCGCAGCAGATCGTTCATAGACGTCGTTCCTTTACATTCGGTTGATAATACAGAAAAAATTCCGATTCATCAGGCGTTCTTCACCACATCGCCATACAGGGACAGCAGCTGGTCGCAGTAGCGCTCCAGCGTCATCATGCGGTCTTTCTTCTGGATGCAGTGGGCCGACATCTCGGCCAGCAGGGGCTTGTCTGCATAGAGTGCCCGGATCTTTTCCGCGTAGGCGACCGGGGTGAAGGTGTCGTTCAGGATTCCGGTGCGGCCCTCTTCCACCAGTTCCGGGATGCCGCCGATCCGATTGCAGAGCACCGGGGTGCCGAGGGACTGGGATTCCAGCAGAGCCAGCGGGCAGTTTTCGTACCAGATGGACAGGTGCAGGGTGAACAGCGCCCCGGCTACGAGGTCTTCGAGCGCTTTGCCGGTCTGGAAGCCGACGTACTTCACGTTGGGCAGGGTGCAGTTTTTGCACAGATCCTCCATGGGGCCGCTGCCCGCGATGACGAAGGGAATGTCCGGCAGCAGCTTGCAGGCTTCGAGGATGCGGTCGATGCCCTTTTCCTCCGAGAGGCGGCCGAAGTAGAGGACGTAATCTCCCTTTTCGGCAGGGGCAGCCGCAGCGACCCGGCTCAGAAAGTTGTGCAGCATCACCGTCTTGCCCCGGAAGCGGGGGACGGTGAGGAGCTTCTTCTCCAGAAACGCACTGGGGCAGATGAAGCGGTCGATCTTGTCATAGACGTGATTGCACTCGTAAAGGGTGCCTTCCACGGCACCAATGAGGCTCTTGGGCAGCGAACCGTGGATGCAGCGCTTTTTCACGCAGGGCCACTTGCTTTTTTTGCCCATGCAGGCTTCGCAGAGCTTTTTGGAGTTGAACTCCATCATCATGTGGTTGGGGCAGAGCATCTGCACATCGTGCACCGTCTGAACCATGGGCACTCCGCATTCCGCCCCGGCGCAGATGACCGAAGGCGTCAGCTGGAAATTGATGTTGTTGAAATGGATGAGGTCGGGCTGGAACTGCCCGATGACCTGCTTCAGCTTCCGTTTTGCCTCAGACGAGTAGAGGATGCGGAAGGGGTAGAGCAGCTTTTCCGGCCCGGCGTTGTGGAAGTCCATATTGGTGGTGGCGAGGTGCAGGGCATTGCCGACGGTGTTCTTTTCGTCGTACATGCCAAAATATTCGACCTCGTGGCCCCGGCGGGTCAGTTCCTCGCCGATCTTGAGGAAGTAAGTCTCTGCACCGCCGCGGGGGTAGAGAAATTTATTGACGAATAAGATCTTCACAGGGTCCAGCCTTTCGTTGCGAAAAGTAGAATCGGAGGATTCCCATATAATAGGTATGTATAAACAGTTCAATAATAGCATCATCCCTCTTTTTCTGCAATATGTATTCACAAAATCATCGCAATTTGACGGGGCAAACGGCCCAAAACCGCAAAAAACCGTGAGCGGCGGAATGGCATCTTCCGCGCCCACGGTTTGTCAGAGGTGGATATTCGGTCAAAGATCGTAAAGTGCGTTCAAAAATTTACTGCAAAGTGCTCGGTGCGTCGCTCAGGTTGTGCACGATGCCGTACCAGCGGCAGTTCGTCTGTGTGCTCAGGTCCACATCGCTGAACTTGGTCACGCCCGAACCGTTGATGTCCGCATTGAAGACCTTGTACATCGTCTTGCCTGCCGGGCTGGCCGGGAAGACGTAGGCCGTCAGGCCGGTGGGCCAGGTATTGGAAGCAACGTACCATTTGAGATTCGTGATGTAAACGACATACTGGCTAGTGCCAAACTGGAATCCCTTCTGGTAGGTGTCGATGTAGCAGTCCGAGAAGCGGGTGCCGTTGCCCCGGATGTATGCGAAGACGGTGTTCTCTAGCAGGGCCTTTTTGGTGTCGTTGTCGCTGTAGTTGAAATCGAAGCACCAGGCGTGAATGTTGTGGAAGATGCTGCTGCCGCTGCACGAGAGTGCAGTCTTCACGTTCAGGATGACGGTGTCGCTGTACATCGAATCGCCGGTGTCATAAATGCCCACTGCGTTCGGGTAGTCCAGCGAAGACTCGATCATGCAGTTGCGCACCATCAGCTCATACGAGAGGTTCGCTTCCGTCTGGCCGTCGCCGGTGGTCATAGAAGAGTCGTTGAACTTGCCGCAGATGCCGTAGCGCTGGAAATTCTGGATGGAGATATGATCCAACAGGGTGCATTTCTGCCGTGCCACGGCGATGCAGTCGTCTGCCTTGAAGTTCGCGTTGACTTTGCCGTTGCCCCGGATGAACATGTCCTGCTGGGGCGTTTCGGGCGGGTACATCTTGCCGCGGATCTCGATAAAGCGGTTCACCTTGGTGCTGGCCGTGCACTTCAACTCAGCGTTGTCGAGCACCATGTAGCACTGGTCGAATACCAGCTTGCCGGAAAACGCATACACGCCCTTCGGGAAATACAGCGTCTCGGCCGGGTGCGCGGCGATGAGCGCGTTGAACGCGGCCAGGTTGTCGGTGGTGCCGTCGGCCTTGAAGCCGTAATCCAGCACGTTCAGCATCCCGCTGCCGCTGCCGCCTGTGCTCAGCGTGGTGCCATTCAGGTCGTATACCATATCAGTTTGCCTCCATCAGGGTCGTGATCTGTGCGTCGGTCAGTGCCGTGTCGAATACCTGGAAGTCGTACACCGTGCCATTGAAGAAACGTGCCTTGCCGTCCGTAATTTCGCCTGAGGCGGTGGTCCAGGAAGCGCCAAGGATCAGCGAACGATCCACGGTCTTGTTCGCGGCATAGTTCGGAATGTTCTTCCACTCGGTCATGGAACCGTACGACAGGAACCGGAACTGCGTCCCCTTGATCTGGAGCAGAAACTTCAGTTTCTTCCCGGATTCGATCTTGACAAAGTGACTGCCGTAGGTGAACATGTTCATGCCCACGGTTCCGTTGGTCCATGTTGAAACGATGATGCCTCTCTGATCGTTGGTGATATCGCTGAAGCAATCAAGCAAAGTTGTCACCGTATTAACTGCACTGTCAGCCACCGTAAAGGTGGCGTACACCGTCAGATTCATGCCGGTGTCGATGGCTGCGAACGGCTTGATCCCGGTGTCGATCCACTCTTTGTTGGCCGGCACAAAGGTCTTCGGAGCCGCCAGTTTATAGCGCGGCGTCGGCAGGCCGCTGATGGGGGTGTCCGGCTGGCTGGGGGGATCTGGCTGGCTGGGCGTGGGCGGGACATCGGGCAGGCTGCTGCCGCTCCAGAGTGCGGCCAGTGCATTGTAGTGGGGCAGCATCTCGCCGTTGTCGTAGACGGCGTGGCGGAACAGCGCAAGGATGAGCCCGCGCTCCTCGTCGGACAGGCCGGATGCGGCGTTGCGAAGCTCCCGCTTGACCTGCTGCAAAAACTGCTGCCAGGCCGGGGTGCCCGGTTCGGGCAGGGTTGGGTCCGTGGTGCCGGAGTTGGTCAGCACGCGGTACGGGACGCTGGCGCTGGTCACGGTGCGGGTGCCGTCGGAGCCTTCAAAGGTGACGGTCCCGCTGCCGCCCTGCACGGTGACGAGGGCGGGCACTTCGACGGCTCCGTCGGCCACAAGGGTGGTCAGCGGCTCGGCCGGACCGGGCAGATGCCAGAACGCCACAACGGTGGTGCCGTCCCACTCGCCGGAGCAGACGACCCGCAGCCGATAGACGCCGGTGTTGTGCGCGTAGCCAAGCAGAAGCCCGCCGGAATAGCCCGAAAGGACGGCGCGGCCGTTGGAGCAGAGCGTAATTTGTTGTTCGATCATAGAAAACCTCCCATCTGTAAAAAAGATTGAGTGCAAGCAGGAACAGGAAAAAGCAGAACGCTGCCCTGTGCAGGGAAAACGGCGCTAGGGGGAACGATCCATTCACTTCGCCTCCTTTTGGTTGTGAAATGGCTGCGTTTGTGTGTAAAATCAGTATAAATCAACAACGGCAAGTTGTCAATACGAAATTTGAAGATTTTGCAGAGCGGGTTCAGATGCGTTGCAATCGCGCGGCCGGTGCGTTATAATACAACCACACAGACACGACCAGGAAGCCCAGGGGATGTGGTGTAAGAAAGGAACGTGGATATGAACTATATCATGGCGCTGGATGCTGGGACGACCTCGAACCGCTGCATCCTGTTCAACAAGGCGGGCGAGATGTGCAGCGTGGCGCAGAAGGAGTTCACCCAGTATTTCCCGAAGCCGGGCTGGGTGGAGCATGACGCAAACGAGATCTGGACCACGCAGCTGGGCGTGGCGCTCTCGGCCATGAACCAGATCGGGGCCAGCGCGTCGGACATCGCGGCCATCGGCATCACGAACCAGCGCGAGACCACCATCGTATGGGACCGTGAGACCGGGGAGCCGGTCTATCATGCCATCGTCTGGCAGTGCCGCCGCACCAGCGCCTACTGCGACGAGCTCAAGGCGCGGGGCCTGACCGAGACCTTCCGGGCAAAGACGGGTCTGGTCATTGACGCATACTTCTCCGCCACCAAACTGAAGTGGATCCTGGACAATGTGCCCGGCGCGCGGGAAAAGGCCGAGGCCGGGCGGCTGCTGTTCGGCACGGTGGAGACTTGGCTCATCTGGAAGCTGACCTGCGGCCGGGTCCATGTGACCGACTACACCAACGCCAGCCGCACGATGCTGTTCAACATCCACACGCTGGAGTGGGATGAGGACATCCTGCGGGAGCTGAACATCCCGCGCTGTATGCTGCCCACGCCCATGCCGTCCAGCTGCTTCTACGCGGAGGCCGACCCGATGCACTTTGGTTCGGGCATCAAAATTGCAGGCGCAGCGGGCGACCAGCAGGCCGCGCTCTTCGGGCAGACCTGCTTTTCGGCGGGTGAGGCGAAGAACACCTTCGGCACCGGCGGCTTTCTGCTGATGAACACCGGCAAAATGCCGGTCGTCTCGAAAAACGGCCTTGTCACGACCATTGCGTGCAGCAGCGAAAAAAGCGTGAATTATGCGCTGGAAGGTTCTATCTTCGTGGCCGGTGCGGCCATCCAGTGGCTGCGGGACGAGCTGCGGTTGCTGGAAGAAGCCCGCGACTCCGAGTATATGGCCCGGAAGGTGAAGGACACCAACGGCTGTTATGTGGTGCCCGCCTTCACCGGCCTCGGTGCGCCCCACTGGGATCAGTACGCCCGCGGAATCATCGTGGGCCTGACCCGCGGCTGCAACAAAAATCACATCATCCGTGCGACACTGGACAGCCTGTGCTATCAGGTGAACGATGTCCTCCACGCCATGGAGGCCGACTCCGGCATCGCCATGAAGGCCCTGAAAGTGGACGGCGGTGCCTGCGCCAATAACTACCTGATGCAGACCATGGCCGACATCAGCAGCCTGCCGGTGGAGCGCCCCTGCTGCGTGGAAACGACCGCTCTCGGCGCGGCCTACCTTGCCGGTCTGGCCGTAGGCTACTGGCAGTCCACCGATGAGGTGGTCCGGAACTGGTCGGTGGACCGCACCTTCCTGCCGGATATCTCGGCCGAGGAGCGCACCAGGCGCATCAAGGGCTGGAATAAGGCCGTGCGCTGCGCCTATCATTGGGCGTTGGATGAGGAGTGAAGCGGGACAATACGGCGGCTGAGAGGAAGCACTTCGCAATGAAATACGAAAAAAGCTGCGGTGCAGTGATCTATACCGTGCAGAATGGAATGAGGCTTTACCTTGTGGAGCAGATGCAGAAAGGGCATGTGTCCCTTTGCAAAGGCCATGTTGAACAAGATGAATCGGAACATGAAACAGCGATACGGGAGATACGGGAAGAGACCAACCTCGAAGTGGAGTTTGTGGAAGGGTTTCGGAAAACCATCGCGTATTCTCCCAGCACCGACTGCATGAAAACGGTGGTATTCTTTCTGGCACATGCAGAGCATACGGATGCGAGAGCGCAGGAGGAAGAGGTCAGAGCAATTCAATGGCTGCCATTTGAAAATGCCGTGGAAGCATTGACCTTTGATTCGACCCGTGAAATACTGCGGCAGGCAGATGCGTTTTTGGATGGGTGAGAACGATAGTTTTTGTGTCACCACTGGTGACACAAGTCAGCTGGACGAATCATCTGCTGATCATGTCTGGTTCCAAATCCGCAGAAGAACGGCATTTTTATCTTTCTCTTTGTGTAAAAGAACATTATTCAAAACGCGAATTGGAACGTCAAATGGACAGTAAACGGTTTACCTGACACTGGGTGAAACGAGAAGTGTGATTGAATTTACGGAGGAGAGAATGGGCGATTTTGCGGTAGAAGAGATGCTTGCGATGCAGCAGGCTCTACAGGAAAAATACAAAGACAAGTGGGAGCTGATCGGCCCGGAAGCGGGCAAACATAAATTGCTGTGGATGCTCGGTGAAGTGGGAGAGGTCATCGACATCATTAAAAAGAACGGGGACAAAACTGCTGTTGAGGATGAAGCGATACGGCAGCATCTTGTGGAAGAGATGGCGGATGTGCTCATGTATTACAACGATGTCCTGCTGTGTTATGGGATCAGTGGGCGGGAACTGAAAGAAGCGTATACCGCCAAGTTTGAAAAGAATATGACGCGCTGGTAAGAAAGCGCAAAAAGAACCCCCGGCCAGAGACGTTGGAGTCTCTGGCCGGGGGTTTGTCTATCCAAAAATTATCCCATCACGACCGTGACTTCCACGGTCTCGCTGGGGGCGGCGATGGGGAGGATGCGGATGATTCGGATACATTAAAAATGCAAACGGCTATAGATATTTGGAAATGGCATCTTTGGAGCTGGATAAAATTTGTCGCAAGGCAAGAAGCTGGGCATTAGAGCAATCCTGTAGTTCCAGCGTGATCTCTTCCAGCAATTCGGTTTTGCCAAGGGCATCTTTATCAAAAATCAAGTCGTCTGTTCGTACACCCAGTGCGCAGGCGAGGTCCACCAGAACAGGGAGACTGAGCTTCGTATATCCCGTTTCGATGTGGCTCATATGAACGGTTGAGATGTTGACCATTTCGGCTAATTCTTCTTGCGATAAATTCAGACGCTTCCGATGTGCACGGATTCGTTTTCCTATAGCGGCATAGTCCATAGATTTCCTCTTTGTCTACATGGTTTAACTTTTGACCATAGAGTTTATTATTTTCTTGCAGTATAGAGTGGAGTGTGCTATAATCGAATAAACTGAATGGACATAAAAAGTCTATAAAGTTAAACTATCGCTTTGGAAAACAAACGAAGGAGTGATTTCTATGCGGTTGAAAAAGAAAATCTTGCGTGGAGTGACGGCGGCTGTGCTGGCAGCGGTGCTTCTGACGGCCTGTGCGGGCGGCGGCGAAGCTCCGGCTCCGTCCAACCCGGACAACAACACAATGGGCGGTGGAACGGTCACGACTCCGACAGAACCGGAAAAGCCGACTCCTACCGAGCCGGAAAAACCGACGCCAAATCCCACAGAACCGGAACAACCGGAACCGTCTGAACCGGAAACGCCTACGGAACCGGATGAACCCAGCGATGGCATCGAGTGGACCTACAAGGACAACGGCAATGGCACCGCGACTCTGACCGGCTATAACAAGTCCGGCGAAAAGGTGCCTTCTGGTGCAGTTACCATTCCTCGTAAGGTAGGCGAAAAGAAGCTGACAGTGACAGCGATTGGAAATAACTGCTTCTATCAGGATAACAATATTACCAGTGTGGTCATTCCGGATACCGTGAAGTCGATTGGTGCAAAGGCTTTTTATGCGTGCGGAAATTTATCAGCAGTAACATTCCCAGAAGGGTTGCAGACGATTGGAACGTATGCGTTTGCATCAGATGCACTGATTGAAGTAGTTGTTCCTAAGAGCGTGACAAAGATGGAAAATGGCGTCTTTGACGGCAATGCGGCACTTCAGAGCGCAACGATTCTTGGCAATGCAAGTCTCGGATACGGAACATTCTATCAATGCTCAAGTTTGCAGAGTGTGCAAATCGTGGGTGAGGTTTCGGAGATTCCGACGAATACCTTCTCTGATTGCAAACAACTGAAAAATGTGACACTTCCCAAGACGATTCGTGTGATTGGTGGAAGCGCATTCAAAAACTGCATTTCGCTGGGTGAGATCGCACTTCCGGATACGGTCACAAGCATCGGAACTGGTGCGTTCTATAACTGTTCTTCGTTGAAAACAATTACGATCCCCAAAAAGGTGGCTGAACTGAAGGAGAGCACTTTCCAATATTGCACGGCGTTGACCGGTGTTTCTCTGCCGGACGGTCTGGCTGTCATTGGGCCGTCGGTGTTCAATGGATGCAGTGCGTTGACGAACATCAATCTGCCAGACAGTATTACGACGATTGGAAAATACGCGTTCCAGAAGTGCATTGCACTGGAAAGCGTAGCTCTTCCTAAAAAAATCACCACGATTTCGGGTTGTCTGTTCAATGGATGCACTTCTCTGAGCAGTGTTGTGATTCCGGAAGGCGTCGTAAACATTGAATACGATGCGTTCAACAATTGCTCTGCAATGGAAAAAATCGTGTTGCCGAATGGTGTGAAAAATATCGGCAATGAAGCTTTTATGGGATGTAAGGCATTAAAGGAGATCACACTGCCAGACAGCATTACAACAATTGGAGACAAATCTTTCCAGTATGCTGGCTTGACCAGGCTGACTCTGCCAAAAGGACTGAAAACGATTGGTGCACAGGCGTTTTATGAGTGTAAATCGCTTCATAAAACTGCAATTCCGGAAGGTGTGACCAGTGTTGGACGCTCGGCGTTTTCTGGATGCGCAGCTCTTGAATGTGTCTATCTTCCGCGCAGCCTGACACGAATTGAAGTTTATACTTTTGAAAACTGCAAATATGTGGAAATCTGCTATGGCGGAAGCGAGGCAATGTGGAACCAGATCAGCATTGAAGGCTACACGGAAAGGGGCACCAACAAGATACTTTACAACGCTCCGAAGCACTTCAATGCCCAGCCGTCAGACATCAATAGATATGCAAAATTCTAACTTCTATAGCAATTCAACTTTTTAATGCGACTGCAACATCGTTGAATTGTACATCATTGAGATGCTGTTTTTGATGTTGCGCTAATTTCTTGACTTGCGCTAAACGTTCAAAGAATAAATCGAGCAAAACGAAATCCCCGGCTCCGCGTATTGCAGAGCCGGGGATTTCGTTTATGAGAAAAAGGAAAATCGGGAACTTTATCCCATCACGACCGCGACTTCCACGGTCTCGCCAGCTTTGGCGATGGGGAGTACATTGCCGGGGATGGGAGAACCGTTGACGGTGACGCGCTTCACGCCCTTCTGCACGGCGTCAGGGTTCTCGACCCGGATGTGGTACACGGCCCCGCGGTAGCGGCGGGTGACGGTGAAGCCGGGCAGCGTGTGTGGGATGCAGGGGTCGATCTTCAGGCCGTCCAGCGTGGGCTGCACACCGAGGATGTACTGGCTGACATTGAAGAAGGTCCAGGCGGCGGTGCCGGTCAGCCAGCTGTTCTTTGCCTCGCCGAAGGTCGGGGCGTCGATGCCGGCGACCATCTGGCTGTAGACATACGGCTCGGTGCGGTGGATCTCGGAGATGTCCTCGATGTAGGCGGGGCAGGTCTTCTTGTAGACTTCAAAGGCACGGTCGCCGTGGCCAAGCACAGTCTCGGCGCAGCTGATCCACGGATTGTTGTGGCAGAAGATGCCTGCATTCTCCTTGTATCCCGGAGGGTAGCTGGAGATCTCGCCGAGGTTGAGGCGGTAGGTGGTGTAGGCGGGCTGGAGCAGAACGACGCCGTACTTGGTGTCGAGCCGCTCTTCCACGCTCCTCAGCGCCTGCTCGGCCTGACCGGTCGTTTTGCCGATGCCTGCCATGACGCACATGCCCTGCGGCTCAATGAAGATCTGGCCCTCGTCGCATTCCTTGCTGCCGATGGGCTGGCCGAAGGCATCGTAGGCGCGGCGGAACCAGGCACCGTCCCAGCCGGCGGTCAGAGCGGCCTGCTCGACTTCCGCGATGGCGGCGCGGGCCTCGGCGGCCTCCTCCGGGAGGCTGCGGTGGTCGCACAGGTCGGCGTACTCGCTGCCGTACTTGACGAACATGCCCGCGATGAAAACGCTTTCGGCCACCGGGCCTTCGCTGGGGCCGGTGATCTGGAAGCTCTCGCCGGGGTGCTCGGAGAAGCAGTTCAGGTTCAGGCAGTCGTTCCAGTCGGCGCGGCCGA